>Ga0209986_10001275_pt1 | contig 24315 bp, 25 predicted proteins | sample BlataG_FD_183168 | JGI IMG/M metagenome (GOLD analysis project Ga0209986, IMG submission 183168) | Deep subsurface microbial communities from Black Sea to uncover new lineages of life (NeLLi) - Black_00105 metaG (SPAdes) (version 2) | ecosystem: Environmental > Aquatic > Marine > Oceanic >... | reverse complement strand
CCAGGAGGCGTTTAAGGTCGTGGGGTAAGTATGCCCGTACGTGGGGTGCCAACCGGTTTCTAAGTCCGCGTGGCAAGTAGTTGACCAGAGGGATGTTTCCGAAGTAATAGCGGTCCCGCCAATAGATGCCGTGAGTCTCAAAAGGGTAGCCGCGATTGGGGACGAAGAGCACCAATCGGCCGCCTGGCTGACCTGTAGCGGGGTCGGGCCGGCGCAGCACACGTACTATCTCCTGTATAGCTGCACGGTCGTCACCCACATGCTCGAGCACTTCGTGAGAGAGCACCAGATCAAAAGTATCGGAGGAGTACGGCAAATTCTCCCCCGCAGCGCACGCCACTTGTAATTGACGTCCTGCTTTGATCGCCCGTTCCATGTCGTATTCCAAACCGAAGGCGAGCGTCGCATCCTGTGCCAGGTGCTCGAGATACGCGCCTACTCCACAGCCGTTATCCAGCACCCAACCGCTCGCGCAGGGTCCTGCAGCTTGTTGAATCATTCGTAGGCGACGTTCCTGGCCAGCCCGCCAGATGTAGGAGGGCTCTCCACGCAGGGCAGCCTTCTTCAGGTCACGATTCATGAGAGGTCAATGTCCTCTATCCCCAGACGGTTGAATGCCAGGCCAAGAGCGGCAACGGTGGCCATTTGGCTGAACTTACCGTCGGCCCAGCGCTGTTGCACCTCCTCCAAAGATAGCCAAATCACCTCCTGCTCCTCCAGATCCCCCGGGTCTGGCTCGACGACCTGTCGGCAGCCAGTGGCCAGGTACAAGTGAGCCCTGCCTGTACCTCGGTTTCCGCTGATCACGTACGATCCCAGTTCTAACCATACCTCGGCTTGGCAGCCAGTCTCCTCGAGCAGTTCGCGCTGTGCCGTGACCAGGACGTCCTCTCCCTTCTCGACATAGCCAGCCGGTGGTTGCATATCAACTGCCCCGACGCCGTGTTTGTAGCCGCGAATCAGTCCTATCTCGTGCCCAGATCGGACGGGAACGATCATGACGAAATCGGGTTGCTCCAGGCGCAGATAGTCGTCCACCACTCGCCCGTCAGGCAGTTCAACTTTTTCGCTGTAGACGCGCAACCAGGGGACTCGGTCGAGAAGCAACTTGGTGCGGAGGATTTTCCAGGGTCTCAGAGTGGGCATCGTGGGGTTGTCTATGGTTAGCCAGCACTGGCATTATTCTGGAAGATGGTCTGGTAAGTCTATCATACCTATTATTGAAAATTCCCTCCTGATCCTGCCCTCGAACTCGTTCCCTCAATTACCTGCGTGATTTTCCGTTCATGCTTGAGAGGCAGATTAAAAATGTACTCATAGCAGCGCAGTGCATAAAAGACAGGTTACAACCCCAGGGACTTCTTCCTGTATTTCTTATAATCACTATAGTTAAGAAACTCATCAAATCCGGCTTCGCGCAGTTCGGAGGAATTGGCATCAATTGCCCGATTTTCGCCGCTTACACCGATTTCACCCATCCCCATACCAATCAGAGAAACACCAACGCACAAACACATCAACAGAAACACAGCCGCCAAGGTGGCAATCGACCCTGATATCTCCTCGGTATATATTGATCTTAGTGCTATATTAGCTGGCAACAATGCGCAAAACATTATGCCGATGACAATAGGTAATAGGGTCCATTTGATCGCGCACGTTCGACAAATCCACGAACGTCTCGAGCCTTCAATGCGAGTAGTGACCATATATCTCCTGCCAGAGGGAGACGATTGTATCGGTCCCATGTCAGACATCGAAGTATTTCCATAGTGGAATTCGTAATAAGAGCCGGTCTTCTTTTCCTTATTGCATTTCTGGCATTCCATAGTGTCCTCTGAACAATCTAACAATGATGCAATAATCATCTAATAAGACCATCAAGAATCCGATTACTAGATGTTGACAGCAAACGGCCAACTTGATACCCGATACTCACACTCCAATACTTCATAAGCAACTCTTGAAATAAACACAGCTATTTCTTCTAATTCATTAACACTAGTTGTATTGAAATCCTGGCTAATTCCATTCTTTCTTTTGGCTTCCAATCTGAATCTCTTCGCATTCTCTACTGTAAGCCCTTCAACCCAGAATGAATGAATCATCTCATTCCTTTTCTTACTGGCGCCATCGATCTGTTTAAGCAGAGTCTTTAACTTCTTTAACTCATCCTTGTCTTTTGTTCTCAGTTTATAAAGTGAACTGAAGAGCTGGACTAGTTGTCTAAAGCCAAGTTCAGCGGTGACAAGTCGGGCGACGCTTTCCGGTTTACAATTCATCAACCTCCAAACAAGATATCTGATTCTCATCTCCAAAACTGAGAATTGGACAGTTACTCTTCAAATAGCCCTTAAGTGATCGTCCGTTATCCGAACTGTCATAAGCTGTTCATATAAAGTTTTTAGCGGCGGAAACCCCACTGCTTGCGGTGGGGAGGAGCCGCTTGCCTCCTTTCAAGGTATAATATAATCTGAGGTCAAGGCACTCTGCTTGCAGAGCAACGGCTACGCACCTTAACAACTTGAGCGTATGAGGTTGCAGAGTAGAATCGTCTCTGTGTAAAACTCTCAACGTCGGATTAACCTCCGTAACTACGCGTCGTGGGCTTGACCCACGATTGGGTTGGTGTCAACCAACCTGCTCTTAGATGAGCTAGGTGCGAGTAGCTATCGTCTCGCACTGTTGGGGTCCACCGATGCGTGAGGCCCAAGCCCCGTCGCTTGCGGCGGGGTAGTTGACTCATTTCAATCCCTATCACAATTTAGATTTCAAGACGCTCCAGACCCGTGGGAGCCAGACCCAGAGGATCATGCTCAACTGCCAGCAACCGTCGGAACAGACAAACTTAGGTTTTCCGCTTCGTACGGTAAACCCGAGGATCTGTGCAGGCATCGTAGGTCAGTCGATCAATCGGTATCCAATCGGTCTTGTCAATTCCTCGACGATTGCGGTATGTAGGGTTTATGGGAAAAGCAGAGGCTATCTTGATCCATCGGCCTCGGGATTCGACAATACTTCGAATCTCGTCGGCTACTTCAGATAGATCCTGATCCTGGCTAAAAATCAGAGCCACATCGTAATCACCTCTTAATGCCATCCGAATAACATCAAGCGCAAGCCGAACGTCTATCCCTTTCTCGGTGCCAACAAGAAATGTGTACTGCTTTCCTCTACAGCAACTCTCCCATGTGTCAGGGAGCCTAACCGTATTATTGCGGTAGACGAGTTTCCTGGAGTAGACCTCTACCCCCTGCCGTGCCATAGCGGCTAACTTGCTTGTCCAAAAATAATGCCAGCGGTAATTATCTTGTAAGTCTGGAACACCAGTATAGAAACGGGTTTGTGCTAGATTCCAACCCTTTCCCTGACAAATGATATTCGCTAGCTTCAAAACATCGTAATTAGGATATCTGTATCCAAAGGCCTTCATTGCAGCATGGAAAAGGTTCTGACCATCAAAGAAGGCAATCGTTCGCTTTATCGCAGGTTCAGCAGGCATAGGATCTCCCCCAAGAAATAACCCGCCCGGGGCCTTGCGGCGTCAGGCGGGCAGTAAATCAATGGACGGACGAATCCGTCATAAACATTCTACTATCATTATAAAATTTTGCAATAGGGTACCGCGATAATATATGCAAGGACTCCCCTGAAATAACTCAGGCTGTGGCAGCCAAAATTGACCCTTTCGAATAATGCCGTCGTCGCAATCGACGTTGAAGGAAATCACAAAAAGATACAAAGGCATTCTTGAGGGCTTCTTCCATCTGCTTCTGAACTGCTCTTACCTTCCGATCCTCTTCCCTGAGCTTCACTAGATGCCTGTGAATGCGCCTGATGTTAGTCATCGCAGCAGATGCGATCATAACCATACTTACTCGGGGCCTCCCTCGTACCGGGACCTTGCCGTTCCCAAAAGGATGCTTTACAGACCACACAGTTGATTCAACTGCTGCTCGCAGGTTCTCTCCCGTGGAACGTGTCTCAGCCATGCGTTTGCGCCTCAAGGCAAGGTCTGTTTCTTGCTGCGAGAAACGCAAAACATGATTTGGTTTGCGCTTGAGAGGTTCTGTTGGACATTGATCGACAAATGGACAATCGCGGCAAACTATGCTATCAAAGTAGGCCAGATAGCAATGCTTTTTTCTCCCCGACTGTACTATAGCCCTCTGTCCGTGGGGACAAGCAACTTCCTGAGGCTTACCATCCTTGTCGATCTTCCAATCGAAGTCCTCTAAGCCCAACTTCTCTTCCGCAGGCTTACGCCCCCGAATGGCGGTTTGGATCTGTTCGACCTTCGCTTCCCGCATAATCTCATCCACGTCTGGACTACCGTACCCACCATCAGTGTAGATTTGTTTCACCTCGGTGCGCTCTTTCAGGTCCGGCAGCGCCTCCTGCAGCATGTCGGCATCCTCAACATTATTGGGTTCTACCTGTACCTTGTTTATCAGTTGGAAGTCATTCTTCGGATCACAAGTTTCTGTCAGGTTGGCCACATAGCCATGGTAATCTTCATTCCCCTTGCGGCGATAGGTGGCTTCCCAGTCGTCCGGCGATTGCAGGCTTCCGGCGCTCAGTTCCTTCCCTTTCCTGGGGCGCAAGTCGTTCTCATCGATAGTGAAATGCTCCTGGAAAACACGCACCAGCATGTGGTAGGTGGGCTCCTGGGCATAGGCGTCGCGTAGTTCGTTTACCAACCTATGCATCAACTCACCAATTGGCTGAAGGTGGTCAGCCACCTCTTCTCCCTTGATGCGGTAGACATACTGCCCAGAGCTTCCTTTGAGGTATGGCTCAAAGTCTTCTTTATACCGTGTTTGATCCTCTTGGCTGAGCATGCGATGCACACGCTGCAGAACTTCCACCAGCAGCTGCAGACGGCTCATCCGCCGGATATTACTGGCGATCTGCGTGCTGTCCATCCGCAGCTTGCCCGTCTTTAATTGATATGTTTCCGTCTGTTCGTTAGTGACCTGCTCAAATGCTTTCTCGATCAGATTGATCCCTGTCGCTTGCATGTATTGCGTGATACGGCGACGAAAGTTGTACAGTGTGCGCAGTTCAAAAATGTCCTCCTTCAGGTCTCGATATCCTAACGCGTAGCGCACCTGCATGTTGTAACAAAAAGCATCGTACAAATCCTCATCGCTCCAGCCAAAGCCTGATTTGAGCGTTTCCAGACCCATTAAGACATTGACCGGTATATTGGGACGAGAAGGTTGATCGCAATAGAGTAAAGCAAAGAGGTCTTCATCAACACGCATAAAGAATTCTCGGTAGAAAGTTCCTGCCCATGACCCCTCTAACCGTTTCAACTGTTTCTCGGGCAGCTCATAGATACTGCTAAACAATGCAGCCTGTCGATGTTGCTGATTTCTTCGAAACATTACTGATTCCCTTCAATCTGACGGGCACTGTCACATCTTACACTTTTTTCCAGTATTTGAGGAGTCTGGTCAGCACCCTTTATTTTAGGGGAGTCAATGTGATGATCGGTAGAAATGACGACAGGTTGCTCTTGATGGAGACATAAAGAGTTGTTCTTTCTTCAATGAGTTCTCTCAGCCATCCATAAATGACCAGCAAGCACCATTGGTTACGCTCAAGAGAAAAGGATGACGTTTCTTGACCTGCGCAACCAAAAGCTAAAAAAAATAATTGAAGGCCCCAAATTTAAGTGCGAACGGATTTTTGGGGATGATTTATTTATTTTGTAAGAAGTACATTACTTCATAATGGTTACTGATCCCGGTCTTAATCCCATATATGCATCTAATACTCTTAATAAGACCCATATCTGGGAGTAGAATGGTGTTATTGTGGCCTTAGGGTTTTCAGTTCGAGGGATAAGAACTACCGGTCGAAAATAGGCCGACTTATATTGTTATTACTAATAAATGGCTACTCTTTTTCCCTCCTCCCCCATGCTGGAGGAATTTAAATTTTCAACTTCATACAATCTTCTCGGTCTCTCTCTGGGTTCTCATGCTATTCTCCCGCCTAATCCACTTCACTTTTTACTCTACTCTTTATTTAATTCCATCCATGACTCCTCTGACACAACTCGGATCTGGCGCAGTAAATAGGGCAAACTATTGAGAAGTGACCTTTTTTCAGTAGACTCATGCAAGATTAATACTTACTGATAATCCCAAAGATCAGTTACGAAAAATTCTGTTCTATTGACATTCGCGTGGTGGAGAAGCGGCGTTTGATTATAATATTGTCTCTTCATCGAACCTTTGCTTTCTGTTAGCCACCTCTAGTCATAAGGATTGAGAAACGCTCAAGGAGAGGAGAACCAGCCGCGAAGCGCGTAATAGACCAACGCCATGCCCTCCCGCATCGCCAATCGGCTCGCTTCCAGGGCATCTTTATCGGGCAGGAACACCCAGCGATCAGCCAGGAAACCCTCGGAGTGTTGGAACGAGGAGGAGGGTATGGGATTCAATCCCTGACCGATGAAGGTCGCCATGGCGCGCCGCATGTGGGTTGGTGAGGTCACTAGGGCGAAGCGTTCAATCCCGCGGGTATCAAGTAGCGAGTGAAGGTTTACCGCCTGTTCGAAGGTGTTGCGCGAGGAGGACTCGAGTAAAATTCGATCTGCCGGCACACCTATATCTATCAACACCTCTCTCATGGGTATACTTTCCGGGGTTAATGCTCCGGCACGTTCGTTCATCCCCCCGGATACGATAATCCATGGTTGGTCCTGGTTTTCATACAGGCGTGCCCCTTCCCACACGCGCAATATACCGGGGTTGCTCAGCGCATCCATCTCCTGCCCGTCTGATCGCAGGGTGGAACTGCCGCCGCCAAGAACGACAATCGCCTCTATCCCCTCCACCTCAACCGGACTGGCCTGGGTTTCGTAGCTGTGGCTGAGGATGGCTTCCAGTGAGTTTGAGCACAACGGCGTGCTCAGTGTCCAGTACAGTACAGCCAACAACGTGAGCCAACGCTTGCCCCACTTGGCTGCCGCGCCCCGGAAATAAAGCAGCGTTACTCCGACAATCAGGCCAAACATCAGGAAGGTGATCGAGCCCGGGATGAAGAAGCTTTTAACGACTTCGACCAGTGGATTCATATAGTGTGATCTCGCTTACTTTAAGAGGATGTCAAATCAGATTGGGCAATAGAAACTGCGATTCGCATGCCCTCATATATCGGTTTAGTCCGATTTCATCTTGTGTCCCAGTGGGATAATCACTCTAGGAATGTACGGTGCTTGGTTGTCCTGAGATCCAAGGTAGATATGCAACTGCTTGACTTCGAAGTTGAAGCATGGCGCTGGCGGTATTTCTATAGCTTCCGCCTGCTTAGGGTCATCGAAACGAGCCAGCGTCACATGTGGGTGGAGTACCTGACCATGCTCACCTTGGTAAACAGGGTAATCGGGGAAGGCGTTCGTCAACCGTTGATGAAGTTCCCTGAGCTTTTCGGAGTTGGACGGTTCGAGGAACAAAGTGTCTTCGAAGCGACCGTAATGGTCGAGGATGAGGTCAAATGGAGGGAAGGAGGAGCAGATCGGCGTTAAACGGGTAACCGCGGCATCGATTTGATCGGTCAGCACAAATGGATAGAGCAGAGTGATGTGTGCCGGTACCCGGATGAACCATTCGCTATCGTACAGCTCGCGCAGCGGGTAAGCGAAGGTTTGCACATTCTGTGGGGGGATAATAAGCAGCGCGGTTTCGTATTCCATAGTTATACTCATCGGCTGATAAGGATACAGCGGGTGGAGAGACCCGTCAATGGAGGAATTGGATCGTGTGGAACATGAATGCCGCTACGCTGAGACTGAGCTTGACATGGGCGCCCAGCGCGATCGTTACCTCGCGGCACTACTCATCGAGTGGTGGATCGTACCGTCGTATGCGTTTGGTCTTGCTTCGGCGGCGCTTCGCCTCAAGCCGACGCTCTTTCGACGCGATGGTTGGCTTTGTCTTGAGGCGTGATTTAGGCTGGACGGATGCCTTACGGATTAATGCGACGAGACGATCGATCGCATCCTGACGATTGCGGTCCTGAGAACGGAACCGCCTGGCATGAATCATCAACACACCATCTTCGGTCATGCGCTTGCCGGCAAGACGTATCAGACGTTGTCGAACCTCGTCGGGCAGGGATGGTGAATTCGCCGCGTCGAATCGAAGTTGCACGGCTGTGGCGACTTTGTTCACCTTCTGACCGCCGGGGCCCGAGGCGCGGATGAATTCGAATTGAATTTCACCCTCGTCGATTTCGATCGCAGGTGTGATCTGGATCATAGCTCTAGCTTACCTCCGACTTTTACCATCTTCAAGTTCCATTCCTGTAGGTTACCCTCGCCACGTGGTCCGCAAACCCTACCGGTAGGGGCTGTGCACGGTTGGTATTCTAGCTGTTATAATCGCTTCATGCGATCTCGCTTTGCTTGGTTTTCCCTCGGTGCCGCATTGGCGGCACTCGTATTTTGGGGTATCTATCAACTTCCACCGGTGAAGTACCATCTTGAGTGGCGTATAGATGCTGCCGCGGGAGTCGTGCGTGGGTGGCTGCATTCGGATACTACGCTTCCAATCCCTGCAGGCGCCGAGTTGGCTGTGGGCACCTTTGTTTGGCAGTCGAGCACTGCGGAAGCCGTCGAGGAGCCCGCCTTGAGCCCAACGCTCGAGCCAACTCCCACTCCGTTGCCGGTGTCGGTGAGCCTACCATCCCCCGAATGGGAGAAGCAGGATTGGAACAACTGTGGCCCAGTAACGCTGGCGCTTGGACTACGTTTCTACGGGTGGTCCGGTGATCAGTTCGATATCTCAGACCTGCTTAAACCTGATCGGGGTGACAGAAACGTCAATGTTGAGGAGTTAATTTATTATGTCCGAACAAGGGCAGGTTGGTTGGGCGCTGATTTTCGGGTGGGTGGCACGCTGGAGACGCTTAAGCGTTTCTTGGCGGCTGGTTACCCGGTGATTGTCGAGAAGGGCTACATCATTGAAAGTGAGGGCTCGGATGCGGGTTGGGCCGGGCACTATCTCTTGCTCACTGGCTACGACGACGCCTCACAGGTTTTCATCGCCCAAGATTCCTTCAAAGGCCCAGACCAAGCCGTGCCCTACGTTGTTCTGGATGAAGGTTGGAGAGCATTTAATCATGTCTACATCTACCTTTACCCATCTCAGGAGGGGTCGGTGATCGACACCCTGTTGGGCTCCGATGTAGATCCAGATGTCAACCGGCATCGTACACTGGAAGCGGTGAGGGCGACGGTCGAGGATGACCCCGAAGATGCCTTCGCCTGGTTCAACCTCGGAACCAACCTGCTTTACTTCGAACGCTATGGCGAGGCGGCTCAAGCCTACGACAACGCCCTGACGATCGGTCTTCCCTGGCGTTTTACCCGCTACCAATTCGGGCCGTACATCGCCTACTTCAACCAGGGTCGGTTTCAGGATGTGATTGACCTGGGGGATGCCACTCTCCAGCGCACAAATAAGGCTGAGGAGTCGATGCTCTGGCGCGGTTGGGCGCGCTACCGGCTAGGCGACCGGGCGGGGGCGATCGAGGATTTTCGCGCTGCGTTGGAGGTTAACCCCAATTATATCGACGCTCAATATGCCCTCGACTACCTCGGTGTGGATCGCTAGAGAAAGACCGTTCCAAATCCCATTGTGCCTTGAGGGTGAAACGCTTTCATAATTGTCGGCTTTCAACTTCTGCCAAGGAGATGAGGGGATGTGCAAACCCTGAAGGATTTTGTAATCTATTTCTACATAACCATGTGTTTATGAGCATATGGTAGCTGGACAACAATCATACTATCCTCACCTCATTTGATTGCAGCCCAGATGTCCCCGCTATGCCTGCCTGACATCATCGTGCTGGAGTGAGGTTAATTACGCGGCTGGCGGGTTATAAATCCGTGCTTGAACTTGGTAGTCTGATCACGAACGTGGAGCCCTCTCCGAGCTTACTTTCTACCCAGATTTGTCCATCGTGCATTTCAACGATCGATTTGGCAATCGATAATCCCAGCCCAGAACCCCCACTAACCCGATGGCGAGATTTATCCGTTCGATAAAAACGATCAAAGACGTGAGGTAATTCCTCAGGGTCAATCCCTTGTCCGGTGTCCTGAACTCGGATCTCGACGCCATCGGAGACTCGTTCTGCGCAAAGCGCGATTCGTCCACCCTTGGGTGTATACCGGAAGGCATTGCTCAATAGGTTGTCCAGCACCTGTGCCATGCGATCGCGGTCAATATTTATATCTGGAAGGTCTGGGGTGATCTCCACTTGTAGTGAGATGTGCTTTTCGTGGGCAAGAGGAAGATGAGCCATAGAAACCTTGTCCAGCAGTGTTTTTAGGTTTACCAAACGGCGAACGAGGGCTAATTCGCCGGCATCCGCCCTTGAGAGTGTTCCTAGATCTTCGACCAGGCGCCCAAGCCTGCTGGCTTCCTCTCGGATGATGTCGAACGTATCCGAGGAGGCGGGCATTACTCCGTCGTCCATAGCATCAACATGACCAAGGATTACACTGATCGGCGTCCGTAGTTCATGGGCGATATCCGCTGTCATCTGGCGGCGTAAGTTAATCGAGCGAGCCAACTCGATGCTCATCAGGTTAAAGGACGTTGCCAGTTCGCCTAATTCATCCCGTGACCGCACAGGAACCCTCTGTTCAAAATTACCCTCTGCGACAGCGCGAGTTGCGGTGGTCAATTCACTGATCGGACGGGTGAGGGTCCGGGCGAGGAAGATCCCTAAAAGGAGAGAGACAACCATCGCTGCAATTGCGCCAATGACCAACAGCATGTTGATCCTATTCAAGAAGAGGGTTTCAGCCGGGTTCTGCCCGAATCCTTCGCGCGTTGCGATGAGCCATCCCACCACCTTTTCGTCCACTTGAACCGGCATCGCATTTTCGAGTGCATTCTGAGGTATCTGCTCTCCGTGCTTGTAGCCATGCCCAGGAATGATAACGACACCATGATCGTTCGTCAGTGCGATGCCACCGCCCGGTCTATCGAAGGGTCTCATCCTTGCGAAAGGATTTCCCCCAGGAAAGGGGAACGCTTCCGCTACGCCACCCCAACCTTCATGGGTAAGATAATAATCTACCAGCTGATCAATGAAAGACTCGCGGTATTGGTCAAAGATGAAACGGCCGAACTCACTCTCTGTCGCCTGGCTGGCAAAAAGAGCCACGAGAGCCACACCGATCAGTCCGACGATTAGGAAGGCGAGGGTCAGTTTCAAACCTAGACGCATATGTGTCTATTCTCGAGCAAACCGATATCCGACACCATAGACAGTCTCGATGTAGCGTGGGGAGCGAGGGTCAGACTCGATCTTCGCTCGTAGGTTCTTGATGTGTACATCTACCGTCCGTTCGTAACCTTCGTAAGCCGTGTCTTGTATGCGGTCGAGCAGATCGAGGCGAGAGAAAGCCCGTCCTGGTGCTGACAAAAAGGTGGCCAGTAAGTCGAACTCGGAAGGAGTCAGGTCTACATAATCCTCTCCTACTTTGACCGTATGGCTCTCCCGGTCAAGGGTGATATCCGAGCTACGCAGCACTTCTGCGGTAGGTTCAGTCCCTCCTACGCGCCGGAGGACAGCTCGAATGCGGGCCAAGAGTTCGCGTGGCCTGAAAGGTTTTGTTACGTAGTCGTCTGCGCCCAGCTCTAATCCGATTACCTTATCGTCCTTGTCGACCCTGGCGGTGAGTAGGATGATGGGTGTTTTTCGTTCCTTACGATGCAACCGCATGAACTCATAACCGTCCATTTCAGGCATCATAATGTCGAGAACAATGAGGTCGGGTTTCTCCTGCCTCGCCTTGAAGAGCGCCTCACGTCCATCGGAGGCTTTTATCACGCGAAATCCCTCCTGGCTTAGGTAGACTTCAAGCAAAGAGACCAGTCGTTCTTCGTCATCGACGACCATAATTGTGCTTGCCATAGTTCACCCGTCTAATGATCCTTATTCAGACAATGATCTCGCTTCATCGAAATCCCCTAGCCACTGTAGCAATCAAAGGGTTTCAGGTTCTCCTAATAGATTACATGATAAATGTGAAGGAATTATGAAGATAAAAAGATGAATTTGTTGGATCATTAATAACCTATCTGTCGATCATTTTCATGAAATTTTAGCGGCGGACCTTCGGCCCGTCCCTTGGGGCGGGGACCTTCGGGCCGCTTTCCTCCTTTCGAAGTATAATATAGTCTGAGGTCAAGGCACTCTGCTTGCAGAGAAACGGCTATGCACCTTAACAACTTGAGCGTATGGAGTTGCAGAACAGAAACGTCTCTGTGTAAAACTCTCAACGTCGGATTAATCTCCGTAACTACGCGGCAGTGAATATTGCTGCCAGGGCTGCCGTCAACCAGCCAAACGAGCTTCGGCTCAAGGTAGCGCGGCTTAGGTCGTAGTTACAAGCCCCGTCGCTTGCGGCGGGGTAGTTGACACATGATATAGCTTCTCCTATCACTCGTCCATACCTAACCACTCGGAGGCCAGTTGCTCGAGATCCCAGTCCGCCGCGTTCGGTAGCTCGCGCAACGCTTCGATCAGCGAATTACGGACTTCCTCTAGATCGCTGCCGCTGGTTTCAATGATTTCCGCCAAGGTAACACCCTCGGCGGTCTTCACCCGGATCTCTTCCGAGCTTAAGCCGGTCGCTTCAGCCACCACGCTGTAGACCACATCAAAGGGTCGAATTGGACGACCTTCGGAGACCTCACCCGTCTTCAGTTCCAGAGTTAGGATCACCGCCATGATCAGGCCCCGTTCCTGGAAGCTACCCTGTTCATTCCCGGCAAACTGTGCTTGGCGTGTGGCCAGGGCTTCAGGGTCCAGACCTTCAGGGATACCTCCCCCTGGACCTTGTCCAGACCCACCCCCCGGAAAGCCACCACCCGGCCTGCCTTGGGAACCCCCTTCAGGCGGTATTAACTGCTCACCACTACCGGTACGCTCACCACGTCCTCCAAACAAACCACCCTGACCAAGGACTAGTTCACCTTCTTCCAGCATGGTTGCCAGGGTTTCTTCGGTTAATTCCATCTCCGCAATTGTATAAATCTGATCTGGGCTCATGGTGTCCTGGATCTGGTTATAAACGGCATCGATCTCCAACGCTGCAGCCGTATCGCTGTTGATCAGGCTCTGCGCGGCTCGCCATAATGGCAATAGATCTGCTGCCAAAGCTTCATCGACCGCCAGCTCCGTCTCCTCGAGCAGCAACGTGCCCGCAGCCAGTTGACCCTGGATAGAGAGGGCATCATCGTAATCATCTTGCAGACGGATTCCTTGTGATGTATCCGAGGATACCTGTACATCAGATCCCGTGCTAATTGTGTCGCTGTTGGCGGTACTACAACCTGCCAATGTGCCTATCACTATCAAGCAGATAAGAGCAAGCCACTTCGTTCTCATATCATTCTCCTTTCGGAATAATCATTCTTTTCATTATCGATTTGAAAAATCATAGTATAAGCTACCATTCGATTAACATTGGATGTGACCGGAGAGTTTTGGTTGAGGGATGCGGAAACCAGCATGTCATTCATGCCTTAAAGCCTCGATAGGGTCGAGTTGGGCAGCCTTGTTCGCCGGGTAAAAGCCAAAGAAAATACCGACAACTGCGGCCGAGGTGAAGGCTAATAGAATTGATGAGAACACGATCACTGTACGCATTTCACTGACATATCCGAAGATCCACGACCCACCGACACCAGCCAAGACACCGATAAAACCACCGGCCAGGCTCAGCAGCACAGCTTCAGTCAGGAACTGCCAGCGGATGTCATCTGGTGTGGCTCCAACCGATTGACGGATGCCGATCTCGCGAGTCCGTTCGGTCACGCTGACCAGCATGATGTTCATGATGCCGATGCCCCCGACGATCAAAGACACACTGGCAACCCACGACAGTAGGTTGCGGAAAGCAGCCGTTGTCGCCTCCTGGGTCTGGATGATATCTTGCTGCGTCGTCACATTGAAGTCAGCCTCCTCTAGTGATACATCATGTCGCTTCGCCAGCAGGAACGAGATCTGTTGGATGACGCTCTCCATCACCTCTGGGCTTTCGATCTCCACATAGATCACCCGCACGCGATTTCCCATGAACCGAGCGAATTGGCTCGGGGTGAACTTTTGGAAGACGACGGAGATGGGAGTGTAGAGCTGAGAGTCAAAATCGACTCCGCTAACCATCCCTCTTTCTGCAAAGACACCAATCACTGTTAACTTCGTGGTGTCTACTGTGACCGTCTGACCAATGGGGTCGGCGTCGCCGAAGAGCTCCTGCGCCAGGGTGGAACCGAGCACAACAACCTTTTGTGTCCGATCAACTTCTCGTTGGTTAAAGTAGCGACCCTCGTCGATTTCCATGTCTCGCACGGAAGGAAAATCCGCTGTGGTACCCAGGATCGTCACCCCCTCCAGCATGACATTCCCAGCCTTAACCGTCTCGGAGGAGGATTGTTCGACAACCACGGCTGCTACACCATTGACCTCCTCAGCGATGGCAAAGGCGTCGTCGTATACCAGCCCTCCGGAGGGCATCCCCATCCCCTCCCGGGCACCGCCTCGACTGAAGCTCGTGGTGACGTACACCAGATTCGAGCCTAAGCCAGTGATTTGTTCTTCGATCGAGGCTTCCGTACCTGAACTGATGGAGATCATGATGATCACGGAGGCGACACCGATAATAATGCCCAGCATGGTCAGAAGCGAGCGCATCTTGTTGCTCCCAATGCTCTCCCATGCGAGTTGAAGGAGTTCAGCGAGATTCATGTTGCACCTTCTCTTTTTCTAGCGGTTTTGATTACGAGCCATTCTGTACGACTTTCTCAATCCGGCCGTCGCGAAGATGAATCGTGCGCTGCGTGTGGGCGGCAATCTCGGGGTCGTGGGTGACCATGACTATGGTCCGTCCATCCTGATGCAGCTCGTGGAGCAATTCCATGATCTCATCGCCCGATCGGGTGTCCAGGTTGCCGGTGGGCTCGTCAGCCAGGATGAGTAGCGGGTTGTTTACCAGTGCCCGTGCGATCGCCACCCGCTGCTGCTCCCCACCAGACAGCTCCTGGGGTTGGTGGTTCAGACGATCGCCCAAGCCGACCGCTTCCAGCACCTCTCTCGCCACAACCTCGCGTTCTTCGGCGCTGCGTTTGTGATTTCGACTATAGAACAAGGGCACCATGACATTTTTCAAGGCGGAGGTTCTCGGCAATAAGTTATAGGATTGGAAGATGAAACCGATGCGTCGATTTCGAATGTCGGCCAATTGCTTACGATCCATCTCGCTCACATCTACACCATCCAGGATGTAGCGACCTTCCGTCGGGCGGTCTAAGCATCCGATGATATTCATCAAGGTGCTCTTACCGGAGCCGGAAGGGCCCATGACGGCCACGAACTCGCCACCCTCGATGATGATGCTCACGCCGTCCAGCGCCGCCACGCTGATCTCACCCATGCCGTAGATTTTTCTCACGTCAACCGTTTGAATGATCGGTCCTTCACTCATTACTGCGTCTCCACGATTCCGGTGGTGACCACCTCGCCGATCTCCAGACCGGACTTGATCTCGGCGAAGGTGAAGTCCATCAATCCCACCTCCACAGGACGCAGCTTAAGCTCACCGTCTTCCATGACGAAAACAGCGTATTCGCCTGGAGACAATTCGCGCAGCGCTTCGACGGGGACCAGAGCCACACCTTCGGCCCGCCCACCGATGACATCCACCGCGGCGTTCATGCCAAGCAGTAGCTTATCGATAGTTGCCGTCGCGGTCTCATCCAGTTTGACCAACCCTTTAACCGTCGAGATCTGACCCGAGGTGTACAGACTGGGATCCATCTGAACGACGCGACCTGTGAAAACACGATCAGGCAGGGCGTCAAAGATTACCTCCACCTCGTAATCAAGATCGATCTTGTCCATGTCTGTCTCGTCGAGGAAGATCTCCATGTACAGCTGGCTTAGATCTGCCAGGGTAATGAATGATCCCGAAACGTTCTCACCTACCTCGGCTGTAACCGCCAGGATAGTGCCATCCATGGGTGCTACGATGACCGATTCTTCGAGATTGCGTTGCGATACCGCTAGTGCGGCTTCGGCGTTGGCTATCTGGAGTTCCGTTGTGGCGACCTCATCGGGGTCAGGACCATCCTTGACGCGCTCGTAGGCCCGTTCGGCCTCAGCGACCTTAGCCTCCGCCAGGGCGACCTCGGCGTCAAGCTGTGCTTGTTGGATTTCGGTCGGATGGCCAGTATACCAGTTCCAATTACGTAGGGCAGAATCGTACTTCTTTTGTGCGTTGGCGTAATTCAATTGGAGAGATGCATTGTCTGGGTCTTTATCGAGCTTTTGTTTGGATCGGTCGAGAGCTTCCTTAGCCATTTTCAGCTCGGCTTTAGCGGCGTCGAGCGTAGCCTCGCTGGCGCGATTACCTTCCTGCTGTACGGTCCACGTGTATTCCGTAGTGTGCAATTCGTCCTTTGCATTAGCCAGATCGAGCTGCGCCTGGGCGGCCACGAGGCTGGCGTTCTCGTAGAGATCCTCGAGGACCTTCTGGGCGTTCATGACGGACAGTTGATCCGTCGTTACGGCGGTCTCCAATTCCTCGCGATCACCCTGGACCGCCAGCACGTCTCCGGCCTTGACCTCATCCCCCACCTGCACGTTAAGCTCGGCCACTGGACCATTGGCCCCAAACCCCAACTCTATTTTGTTGATAGTAATCAGTGTGCCGGAGCCGCTGGCGTAGAAGACCAGATCCCCTCGGCGAACCACGGAAGTTTGGATTTCCGGCTCATCTTGTGTCTGGGACGGGAGGTAAATAACTTGGTAATAGGCGAACCCGCCACCCACGAAAAAGATGAGCAACCCAAACGCAAATAAGAGCCTCTTCATGGAAGATTTAGTAAACATGATCACTGCACCTCCGTTGGGTGTTGGTTCGTTTTTCCTCCGCAAGTATAGAAAAAGAGCGTAAAGAAGCTGTTAGCAGGTTATGAAGATATTGTGTGGTTTTACGCTCGAGTTCGTTGATCGTCGTTATCCTCTGGGGCGAGAAGCGCTTCCTGTATGTTGTTCAGACATCTCAACCACCTGTGGAAACCACCACTCCAACGGAGATACTATAGATTAGGGGTAATCGATTCCCCAAATCATCACCGTATCATCCGATGAGCCAGAGGCGATCAAGCTGCCATCTGGTGAGATGGCCACACTATTCACTTCGTCAGTGTGGCCTACAAGGGTGTGGATTAACTCACCGTCTTCGACACGCCAAAGCCGTACCTTCTGATCCCTAGAGCCCGATGCCAATAGTTCGCCATCTGGCGAGAAGGTCACACTATTCACTCGATATGTGTGGCCTTCGAAGGTTTGAAGCACGTTTCTACTTTCTGCTTCGACCACCCAGAAGACGGGGCTACCGAGGAGTGCCACCGCTATCTTCGATTCGTCCGGCGTGTAGGTTAGATCGCGAATCTGAAGATTGTAGCCCTTCAACAGTTCCGGTGGGGTGTACACATCATCAACCTGCCACAACTGTAGGGAGCCTCCGCAACAGGGTCGCCCCTCACCAGTGATAATCTGATCACCATCGGGTGAGAAAGCCAGACCCCAGGCTTGGACGGTTCCGCCCTGGCTGGCAACGCAGTTGGGTTGCACCAGCGTCCGGTAGAGGATCCCCGAGTTCACCCGGCGCAACTGGACATTACATAGATGATCAGCCATGGCGAGAAGCGAACCATCGGGGGAGAACTCCACCTCGATCACCCTGCCCATAAAGTAGCTATCGATCGTTCTTAATAATGTACCGTCATTGACCTGCCAGATACGTACGGTACCATCGTTCGACCCAGAGGCAACGAGGGAGCCATCGGGGGAGAAGTCCAGGGTGAGTACGTAGTCGGTGTGACCCACGAGTACCTGTTGAGGGCTGCCATTGATCGCATTCCATAACCGTATCGAACTATCCGTAGAGCTTGAGGCGATCAGTGAACCATCCGGTGAGAAAACCACTTCCGTCACGTCATTGGCGAGTCCAGTAAGTATGTAGAGGGGTTCGAGGTCGGTGGCGTTGTTGGCATTAATCGAGATAGGCGCAAGTGTTGGAGTGGGTGATGGGAGGACCTCTGCCACTTCGGTTCGTGGTACTGCAAGGATCGGTGTTGTGGAGGGCGCAACTTCGATATCTGAGTCTTCCTTGATGGCTTGGGATCTTTGAACAATAGGGATTGAACACTCTCTAGAGGCTGGCTCTTGCAGCTCAATGGGTGATTGAGCCGATCGATAGATGAATAGGTAATAGGCTAGGCCACTGAGGAGGAATGTGAGCGCGGCCAGGGATAGCCACAGCCATTTTCTGGATACCATTGGTTTCTTCTCCACTAGTAATCGAAATTAAAGATCTCCAGCAGTATAGAAAAAAGGAGTGAAGAGGTTGTTATGAGGTTATGAAGATATTGTGTGTCTTTGCCTTATGCCGAACTTTAGCCAATTTCTATGAGCGCATATTTGAGAGAATCCAACCGGGTCCAATAGATTTGGAGTTGTTAATGCCGACGGGCTATGGACGGGAGCGGAGAGAGGCATTGCCTCTTCCCGCTAGTCACTGCCCGAGGTTTTTACTGTACAACATCAGAGCACCGCGTCTGTGAAATCTGATGATCGGATTACCACCTGCAACCTAAATAGTCTCGCGCTACGCCGGCACGAAGGTCTATTCTCCGGGTAATCTTCATCTACGAAGCTTCATCATCTCCATATCGCTTCTTCACCTTTGTTTAACACTTTAGCTTTATGCTCTATGTCAACCTGGCATGTTGATCATTCTGAAGAACAAGGAGAGAAACTATACGGACAAACAATAGATCCAACGATTATCGGTTAGATGATGGAAGGGGAGACTACATGTCTCCCCTTCTGGCTATTAAGATTCATCTCAGTGGGAGTGAAGCGTTTTTCAAAGGTCAGACGCTTTGAAGACAAAGTACGACGGTAGGATCGGGAAGAATTCTTACAAAATCTCAATTGGATCTTCATAATCTCTGAACATCGATTCGGTATGATCATAAACAATGGGATCGGATCAACATGCAGGTAATCGTATTGAGATGATAAGAAAGGAGAAAGAGGTAGATGACAAAAGGTAAGAAGTGGTTGTATATGGTTGCTGGTGGTGTGGCAGCGCTCACGCTGGTCTTTGGAGCCGCGTTTGTGTTCATTAACACGGGAGCTGCCTCGGCCGGCAAAGCTGTCCCATCTTTCATCGGGACCGAGTACACACGTACAGGTTCGAGGACACTCATGCTGGGTGGTATGGAACTGGGTTGGCTTGGAAATGGCGATTCACCTCTTGGCAATTACGATGAAGCACTCGCCAAGGCGCTGGACATCACGGTGGAAGAACTCCAGGCTGCCTACGAGTCTGCCTTTGCTGCTGCTATCGAGCAAGCGCTTGAAGAGGGTTTGCTCACGCAGGAACAAGCCGACAACCTATTGAGTGGTGACCGGCTTGGTTTTCCAGGGCCAAGGCGGGGTGGATTCCGAGGATTCGGTGGGGATATGAATACGCTCCTCGCCGAGGAGCTTGGGATCTCCGTTGCTGAGCTCGAGAACGCTCAGGTACAGGCTCGGGAAACAGTGATGACCCAAGCTGTGGAGGAGGGCACCATCACCCAGGAACAAGCCGATCTAATGTCCGCTCGAGATGCCATCAAGGGCTATGTCGAAGAGGCGATGACCAAAGCCTATGGCGAGGCAGTTGAGCAAGCTGTTGCCGATGGAGTTATCACCCAAGCACAGGCTGACCAGCTGCTTGAGAACGGTCCCGCTGGATTCCGCGGCTCAGGTGGTTTCTTTGGTGGTCGTGGTATGTTTGGCGGTCGAGGAGCCTTCGGGCCAGGTTGCAACGGCGACTGATATCCCATCCTCGTGTCACTCGACAAGAAGTGGTGGTCGTGAAGCAATGCATGGAGGGATGGGTTTAAAACCCCATCCCTCGAGATTTAAAATGGCAGCTAAGGATCGAGGATAATCCACTTATAAGAATACGGATCGTTTACCCCCTTGATACCAGAACTTGAATACAAGCAGATATTCGGTCTAAGAGGAAGTTCGAATATTATGATGATGGTTGTTTGCGTGATCACTAGCTGAATGGGGTCAGGGTTCCTGGGACTTTATGATTTTTGCCCTAATCGGTAGCGATTCGGGGTTGCTAGTGAATGAGTTCAGATAGATGTGAGGCAGTAGTGAAGAAAAGCAATTGGAGCCATCCTTGAGTCTGGATAAGACAAACAGGAGGCTCCAATGCGGATAGTAGGACTACCCAGTTCATTCCCTGGACTGTCCGTCCAGGACAGGCTACTACGTTTCCCGAAGACGCCCAATTGAGATGAGCGAAGCAGCCCGTGAACGACGGCGGTGGCTGAAAGCCTGACGGCGTTTGCGCGAGGAAGGCTATTCTGCGCAAAAGACCGCAGATATTCTGAGGGTTCCACGCTCGACGCTGTATCGCTGGCAGAAGCGGGTGAATAAAAAGGGATTGATAGGTTTGGTGATGTAATCGTCGGCACCCAGTTCCAACCCCAAAATCTCGTCCAATTCTCGTCTGCGGGGGGTGATAAAGATAACCGGCGCTACAACCTGATTGTTAAAAGGGGGCAAAGCCTCCAATCCATCCATGCCGGGCAGTCCAATGTCCAGCAAAATCCAATCAATGGGTTCGCCGCAGATGATTTTTAGCCCATCTTCGGCACGAGCCGCCGCTTGCACTTGATAGCATGCCTGCTGTAAGTGAAAGCTGAGGCTGCGCCGGAATAAGGCATCGTCGTCGATAAGCAATATGATTTTTTAGCCATGGGCGTGTTCTACCTTGACCACGCCAGAATTACCAATAGGGCTCTTATTCCAACTTATCTGCCTCAACCTGCAATTCCGTCTTGATCTTCCCAAAGGACAGCTCATTTTTGGTACAATAATCCAGCACCAGCATCAGGCGGTTGGGGATTTCGCCGCCAATAATGGCCTCGATCTTATCAGCAGGCACACCCCAGTCCAGCAGGTCGGCAAAGGTTGTCTTCCCAGCCACGACCATTTCATCTTGTTTGCGTTCTGTTTCTTCTGCCTCACCATCTGCTTCATCGCTGGATTTTAGTTCATCTTCTGGCGTGTTGAATTCTGCCTTTTCGATTTCTATCTCGATGGTGTACGCATCCAGGTAGGCGATCTGCTCTGCGGTCAGGTCAGCGTGACTCATCAAAATATCCACCGCTGGGCGCAGCAGATAGGTTGCTTCTTAATCGTCCTCAAACTCGAAGGGTGGACCAGTGTAGAGTGCCACGAACCATTTCATTGAGCCGTTGCCGATCTCTTGCTCCCCCTCGAATTCGGGGTAAATGGAATCGAAACCCTGGTTTTTGAAGGTGGCTGGATCGACGTCCGCGGGCAGGGCAAAAGCGCGGCTCAGGATCTCCAGGGGGATGTCGAACACCTCGCTGATCTCGCCAAACCGTTGATTGCCGCGAATATCGGCGGGATCGTAAGTTCCAGTTCCAGCATTTTCCGCGGTAGCTTCCCCAGCCGATTCACTGAGCTGGATTTTAGCGGGGGTTCTGACCGATTTAGTTTTCCACAACCCCAAAGCGGAGGTCCCCATAATGCCCCCGAATATCACGATAGCGATGATGGCGCCTAAAGTCTTCGAGCGGATTTCCATTAGCGGCCTCCTTTGGTGGCAAAAACAACAGTATTCTCAATCGGACAGATCGCCTCGGATGTGCATTCCAGGCAACCAATACACTGGTGATCCCGCACCACATTTACAGCGTGTACGGGGATATTCATGGGACAGTCTCGGATGCAAACGTTACACGACTTGCATGTCGATTCCCGCCGCTGGATGGAGAAAACGCTGAACAGGTTGGTGATCCCCAGCACGGCTCCATAGGGGCAGACATATTTGCACCAGGGCCGTTCCACGGCCAGAGAAGCCAGCAGTGTGATCCCCAACACCGCCAATCCTGTGACGGCGACTTCTCCGGTCCAGAAGTTGAATAAGGCGTAATAGGGGTCGATATCGCCGAAGGCCAGCTTGCCCTTCATGGCGGTCGCGTAAAGTACCCAAATCAGCATGATGTAGCGCAGATAGCGCAGGTACTGGTCAATCGGGCGAGGGATGAAGTGGTTATAGCGCTTCTTGAAGAGCCGCTTGCCCAACTTGCCAACCCACTCCTGGAAGCTCCCCAACGGGCACACCCAGCCGCAGAAGACCGAGCCGAACAGGAAGGCCAGGATTGAACACCAGAATCATCAAAATTAAAGAAGATTGCTGGATTTTCTGTGTGAAATTACCCACTGTGGCAAACTGATAGAGCGATACCACACCCCCGAAGGGACAGACTGCGTGCAGTGAAGCATTCGACAGCAACCGGATCGCCTCCCCCGTATCTTCCAGGACGTGATTGACCGCGATCAATGCGATCAGTATAAAGAAAAAAACCTGAAACACCGTCCTCAACCATATTTTGTTCTTGGTAAATGATTTCATACGATACTCTCCTGGTGGTGTCTAAAACCTTGGATGTTTGTCGATTTGTATGAGCAATCATCTGAGTGTGCATATGAGTTGCCCTCATTTAGACCAAAAGGATACTAAATGCTTATTAAGAAGTTATGAAGAAGGGATGTGAAGTTGATTTGCTCCCATCTAGGTGTGTTCAACGCCACAATTCTGTTTCGACCCGCGGATCAGGACATATCCCCTCTCGAGGAATGTGTAGGGGCACAGCACACCTGCAAACAAACATAGGTACTGCGTGCCGTGCCCCTACACCATTGTCTTACGATTGAGATTGACAATAATAACAGTTGGCAGTATACTGCTAATAGTAGGATAGATGGGTTTGCTTTGCCGAAGCCTGCACTTGAAGACCTATTATCGAAATGGGAAATAAACTATAAGAAGGGTCTCCTCACCTTCTGGATACTTCTGATCCTTTATGAGCGTGAAGCCTATGCCTTTGAAATGGGCCAATTGGTCTCTGACCTCAGTCTTGGGACCATCACAGCGGATGAGAATAGCATTTACCGCGCCTTGAACCGCTTCGAAAACTTGGGTATTGTGATTAGCTCATGGCGGGATTCAGATATTGGCCCACGCCGACGATACTACCGAATGACCGAGCTGGGCGAGGAGTTACTACAGATTTTTATTCAACGCAACATAGTGCTTTTCCAAACCAAGGCCATCTCAAATCGCATCCAAAAGGTCTTGGATGTTAGATCTTCCAAAACCTAAGGAGGGGTGATGCCAGAGGAAAGGATCTATAACGAGCTACAGAAGTACAGAAAAGCGCTGTTCGTGGTTTTGGGGATTGCGGGAACTTTATTGTTTACTGCTTTAGTTGGTGATACAAGGTTTTATCCTGACGATGCACCTTGCGGATGGTTTGGTTTATGGTTCCTGACCACTGTAGCTTGTATCCCATTGGGAATTGTGATGTTATTTGGAAGCTGGTGGCGAGAGATTCCACTTGAGGACCGGCGATGGACAGCGATGGGATATTTGTTGGTCGGATTTATTAATTTCATAAGTCTGGCATTCCTCGCACGCTGGTATTCCATCGCTTCCTATGCGTTCACCATTCCCCTAGCCTTTGCTTATGGCATTATTTTGTTGATCATCACCGCTCGTCTCAATGCAGTAGGGAAAGAGGAGAAAGAAGAACTATTTCCCTAGATCTTCATTCATGATGAAAGTGGCAGGGTAGGAGCGAATAGTAAGGTCGCTCCTACATTGGTTTACAGCAATGCCAGCTGTTGTGGGGGACGTTTACCATTGAGTGTGATATAAGGTGCTGCGCGCTCGGCAAGTATACCGATTTTCCGCAGGTCGCTCAACTGGCGAAGGGAACCATGCTGGCGGGAATGTATGATAGCCTCGGCTCCACGTGGTCCAATACCCGGCACACGCAATAGCTTCTCCCGTTCTGCTCGGTTGATCTCAACCGGGGTTTCAGACAGTGTAGTTTGTGCATATGCCAGCTTGGGATCAATATTTATGGGAAGATATCTCTCGATAGTGAAAGGGAGATCCTCGAGGTCAAATCCATAATCACGCAACAGGTATGATGCTTGATAGAGACGGTGCTGGCGCAGTGGGTCCTCAGCAGGATGGTTCTCGAGGGGGGTTCCCTGAACCGGGGTGAAAGCCTCGAAGTAGGCTCGTGAGAGGCTGAAAGATTGGTTAAGCTGAGCCACTGTGGTTAATATTTCCAGATCGCTCTCCCCGGCTGCGCCGAC
>Ga0209986_10001274_pt1 | contig 24323 bp, 27 predicted proteins | sample BlataG_FD_183168 | JGI IMG/M metagenome (GOLD analysis project Ga0209986, IMG submission 183168) | Deep subsurface microbial communities from Black Sea to uncover new lineages of life (NeLLi) - Black_00105 metaG (SPAdes) (version 2) | ecosystem: Environmental > Aquatic > Marine > Oceanic >... | reverse complement strand
ACGGTGCTGATGTGGACATGCGACGGAATGATGTGTGGGAGAGATTGGGGAGAAGAATAGCGTGGGGAGAAGAAGAGGGACAGGGATGCCAGAACAACCAAATCTTTGACTTTGTGTAATGCTAGTGTGCTGAATGAAGTAGTCTTCATAATAGCATAGATTTCAATAGAAAGCACACATACAACTCGCGATATCGATTCAAAAGAGGTACCTTGCGGTTTATCATCTGTCAGTGTCGAGTGTTCGTTGTAGGGTCCTGAAGTTTATCCCAACCCAATGCATTTAACTCATAGTGTGATGTACAGCACTGTCGATAAGCCTTCCATTACTCTCCCCGTTACATATCGGCCACGTTGGAGATTATCCCACAACCATTCTCATCGACGTCCACTTCGCCTCCATCGTCTCTCCCACCTCCCCTGCCTTGCTGCAGCCTCCTCCTTTGGCTCCTCAGGCTTCGATTCTGATGATTCACAGAGAGTTATAGAGTTAGAAGCCAAGTTAGAAGCAGCAGAGCGTGCTTTAGAGGAAGAAAGAAAAAGAAGAGAAGCCATCACCCCCTATCTAGTGGGCGCTCCCAGCAGAGGCATCATCGGCAACAGTCGCTATGCAGTCAACCTCAGGAAGGCAGTAGTAGCTGCCTCTAGAGACCCAGCAAGGAAACCAGTCCTCATATTTGGTGAAAGAGGCCTAGAAAAAGACAATATCGCTGCTTTGATCCACTTTGGCTCCAGACTCCATGGCCAGCCAATGGTGAAGATTGACTGCGAACGACTGGACAGCGATGCTTCCGAGTTGCTGGGCAATAAGAAGAAAAAGGGCCTGTTGTATTGGGTCCCTCCTGAAGGTACTATTCTCCTCAATAATATCCATTTAGCTCCTCAGAGCGTATTACCTCTCTTAGAACGACAAGTGGCAACTGCCAGCATAGAAGCCAGCATGATGGGCTCTTGTGACGAGGAACAAGGACAGGACAATCTCCCTGTATATGACGAGGCAACCGGGAACTTCTATGATGCTCCAGGCACCCCTATAGCCCCTCTCTACCAAGCTCCAATGTATCCACGCATTATTATGACTGCTGAAACCCGTATTCCACAAGGCATTGAAGCATTCTCTACCATTATCAAAGTGCCCCCTCTGAGAGTGAGGCCAGAGGATATAGATGAACTTTCTGCCTTCTTTTTGAGGAAGATTGCGAGAACAAGGGGGCAGGGTAGGAAGGCGCCTCCTGTCGCTGTGAGTCCAGAAGCCAGGAGGCAGTTGAAAGCCCATATTTATCCAGCCAACATAGAAGAACTCAAAGGAATGCTGGAGAGAGCAGTGGCACAGACTACGACGCAAGCTGCGGCGGCGGCAGCAGAGCTGGATAAAAATAGCAGCAGCAGCAGCAGCAGCAGCAATAACAACAATGCTGTTAGTGCTACTGATGGGAATAATACTTTTACTACAGTTCCAGCAACTGCTGCTACCAGCAGTAGTACTTCTAGTAATAGCAGGAGTAGATCAAATATGAGGCTGCGTATAGATGAAGAAGTGTTCTGGTTTGCCTCTTCCCTCAAAGATAGGTATAACATCAACCTACTGGGCCTGGTTCCTGGTCTGAGGCAGTTCCTTCGGTCTGAAACATGGTCTGAAACCATCCCCCATGGGATAGTGAAATGGGCATTTGCAGCTATAGTTTTAATCCTCTTTATTGGCCCGCAAGATAGAGATCATAATTTTGCATTAAATGTATTCTGGGCTGATTGGTGGGCTCTTAGTTTTGTGGCTTTTCCCTTTCTAGGGCGCATCTGGTGCAGTCGTATTTGCCCCTTCCAGGTGTACGGGGAGGTGGTGCAGAGGTGGCAGATGTCTAGAGGGGTTCAACTAATGAAATGGCCAAGAGAGATTCTAGATCAATATGGAGCTTGGTTCTTATATGCCTTGTTCTTTGGTATTCTGGTCTGGGAAGAAGTGTGGGATCTGCCCCAGCAAGCTGCACTGAGCTCCTGGCTGCTCCTGCTTATCACTTTTGGATCTATGATTTGTAGTTTCTTCTTTGAAAGGAAGCTATGGTGTAGGTATCTGTGTCCTATTGGAGGAATGAATGGCATGTTTGCTAAGCTGGCTATTACTGAATTAAGAGCCAGACAAGGCGTGTGCAGTTCAGAATGCAGTACATATTCATGTTTCAAAGGGGGACCTGCCACCCCTCCAGAAGGCATGGAGAGCTTGGGCTGCCCCGTCTACTCCCACCCAGCTCAACTCAAAGACAATAGACACTGTGTGCTGTGCATGGAATGCTTGAAAGCCTGCCCCCACCGGTCCATTGAGTTTCGTCTACGCCCTCCAGCCAGAGATATTTGGACTGGTTCTCACAAAGCTGAACTTGCAGAGGTAGCCATGATGTACATGTTGCTGGGAGCAGTGTACCTCCACCATCTCCCTGAACTTTCACTTCAGTTTGGATATGATCACATTATGTTCATTCAAGATAAGATTCCTCACATTATTGTATCTTCCATAGTACTAGCTGTCCCAGGATTATTTGCACTAGGAGGCTACGCCTTGTGGCAGGTATTGGGCCAAGCACTGGCTGGAGAGGTGCCCAGCTTGGCCTCTGCCACTCTTGCGAGCGGATCAATTGACTTGGGAGATGATTCCAGTCGAGCTATTCAAGTGCTGCAAAGATCTGCACTTGCATATAAGCAACAGAAAGCTGGTGCTTTGATTGTACCGCCAGCTAAATCATTCGTTGATATTAGTTATGGTATGTTACCAGTTGTCTGGGGTGGCACATTGGCACATTATTTGCACTTATTTTTCAATGAGGCGGGTCTGGTTCTTCCTATTGCATTTAAGACTTTTGGCTTTGAGCACCCGCCAACATGGATTCCGACAATAGTAGCTGATCCAGCAGTGACTGAGTTCTTGCAAGGGTTTGTGTTGACTGTTGGAGTGGCTTGGGGGTTGACTTTGACAAGAAGGGTGGGGGCACAGCATTGGAGGGCATTATTGCCACAAGTGTTGCTTGTCTCTGCATTCTCTGCTGAACTTTGGTATCTAGTAGTAGGGCATTGAATTTAAAAGAGAGGGGATGATGATGATAATATGTATGTTTGAGAAGAGAAAGAATGAAATAAGGAAAAGAAAAGGAAGAGAAGAGATGATACTTATGTTGAGTCGATAAACCCTGATAATTTACATGCATGTAATAATGATGATGATGTCATAGCCATTCCTTATGTATCACATTCAGCTAGTGCTCCGAAGAGCAGCCAAGGGCCAATCAGGACGTCCTGCTAATGCAGCCAGCTTATGCAAAGCAACTCCCCTACTACTACTACTACTGCTATCACTATTTGCTGCTTTTATTGCTTCAGCCGCCTTGTCATAATCTCCCATTTTTACTTCATGCAACCATCTCATCTTCAATAATATTTCCATATACTTCTCTCCCCCATTGCTACTACTACCACCTTCCCCTTGAATGCCTCCTTGAGCTATGCAATCATTCAACCAGGATCTAAGAGGAATATCAAACGTATCAGGGAGGTCTAGTAATTCTGAACATCTCTCCTCATTCACCAGACGTTGGAAGACGTACCTAGAAAAGGGTGGGTTGAGTTGGTCTCCAGTCAAGGCCATCATGTGATTGTATAACCTTTTTCTGTCTTGGAGGTACTCAGATATTTGAAAGAGCTGGTTGTAGCTGCAATGGGCTTCTGATAATGCCTCTGCTTGGGCTAATTGCTGCATGGCAGTGGCGGCAGCAGCTGCTCCACTACCACTACCATCGTTATTATTACCAGAAGCAGTTGCCTGCTGATGATTGTGAATGGCAATTATAGTCAAAGGCCCCAACGTCCTCTCCCTCACTGCAGAGTACACTTTAAAAAAATGCACCTTCTGCTCATGTTGCTGTACACTAGCTATTGCTGCTGCATATGCTGCCAATGTTCTCTCACTCAGATCAAACAACAACACACATGCTTCTTGTTGTTGAGCCCTATTCTGCTGTCCTTCCAATTCTAATGCATCATGTACATGGATAGTAGCTTCTGCTAACATTAGTAGAGCTGTACAAACATCATCATCAGCAGACCATTCCGGTAGACCCACTCCCGTGGCAGCTGCATTCATGGGTGTAGGGTAGGCACGTTGCTGATGCTGACGTTGAGCTGCTGCTTCACTCAGAGCTCCAAGCACTGCACTTGATAGTTGGGATAGCGTTTCCAATTTTAAACTAGCCCTTTCAGCGTTTTTGAGGCCATTGATGACTCCGCTGGCTACTGAGGTTATCTCTGAGAAGAAGATCTTTGAAGAGATGGAAGGGCAGGCGTAGAAGACATCTCTGGGCTGTCTTTGTTCTGTTACTCCTCCCTTATCGACTGAAGCCATGCATCTGGTGCCTGCCATGTCTACAATGCAACTCAAAGGGGTTTGAGATGATGTGTTATTATTATTTCTACTACTAGTAGCAGCAGTAGTAGAGAGTAGTTTTGTTTCTAATGCATGTATAGCTATGAGGGCAGCAAGACGTTGGCCATCTTCAAACAGAGATCTAAGAGCTGGTGGGGGTAAAACTTGTAGAACACCACCATTGAGACACTGGAGGAGGACATCGTGAGAAGCTAGTTTGGAAGCTAATTGGTCACTGATTGTCTCTGCTGCTGCCTTGGAGGAAAGTCTCATTATCTTTGGAAGAGTGTCAAGAATGTGATGACTAAACTTCATGATTGAGTCATCGTCGAGGGCGTTGAGCGTCGATAGCTTTTGATAGAGAACTGCAGGGGTGATGTGGCCCATGCATCCTTCCTGGAGTACTTTGAACACAGCGTTGAGTTCTGAACGACCGGCTAGAGGAGATGCTACAGGTTGCTGGTGTTGTAAATCCATTTTTATTTTGGATGTGATCAAAATACAGGTATCTCACGTTGGATACTACACTATTGGTCGGTCGATACCCTGATGCATAGATACAATTTGCCTTTGTTAATTGAAAGTGTTTTTGAACTGACTGCAAGGGTAGCCATTCCAATGCCACCGACGACGTTCGCAGAACTATCGCAGAACTCTTGAGTGAGCAAACGCTCCTAATCTCATCTATCCACTCCAAGCAAATAAAAATCTTACTAGACCCATCTCTAATAATTTATGAAAAAGACATTACCACAAGCCTATCTATGTAGAAGGACCAGTTGATCATATCCCTCTCACAGGAAAATACCAGCCGAAAACAAAACTAAGTCGGAGAGCGCTATCGTTGGGTCAGAGCGGCTTGCAAACCACACATGCATTTAACCAGTTCCCACCGGAAAACTGACTCATTTCATTCATGATTGCAATTAAGTTTCACTGCATAGTCGCATTGCATACTTACTTCCAGGCCTACTTGTTTTATTGGAATTGATCCCGAAGATCGTTGAATCTTCTTTCACACTCTCTTTCATTCACTGATTTCATAGTAACTACATCGCTACAAAACAGAATCATGACGAGCACATCAGTAATCAAGACTCAAGTGCACCAATTTGTCAAGCTTCCCTCATCCTCCCGACATCCACACCTTCGCAGCAAACCTCCAGTCAAATGCCAAGCCGCTTCCTCTTCCCCATCAACCATCTCTAAGAAGAAGGTTGTCATTGTTGGTGGTGGATTTGCAGGCTTTGGAGCTCTGAAACACCTATCAGAGCAAGGTTTTGATGTCACTCTCATAGATGCTTCCCCAAACCCTGGTGGAGGTGGCCTCAAAATAGAGCCAGGAGTGAAAGGCTTTTGGTACCAATATCACAACATTTTCAAAATGCTCCAGGAACTCAACCTCCCAGAGTGGCCCCTCACTGAATTTGAAACCTCTGGCTTCTGGTCCCCTGAAGGTTTGATCACAGAAGCCCCAGTCTTTTCAAAACAACCACTCAGACTGCCTGCCATCTTGGGTCAGTTTTACCACACATTCAACCGCTTCTACAGACTGTCCCTTGCAGATAGAGCTACAATCATCCCCTGGTTGTACACTGCTATTGATATTGCCTCTTCTCCAGAGCGATACGAGTACTATGACAATATGAGTGCCTTGGAAAGTTTCAGAGAATTTGGCGTATCCCAGGCTGCGTACGATCAGTTTCTAAAACCAACATTATTGGTAGGTCTGTTTGCACCTCCCAGTGAACTTTCAGCAGCAGTAACAATAGAAACTCTGTACTTTTATGCACTAGCTCATCAGAATGACTTTGATGTAGCTTGGTGCAAAGGAAACATATCAGATAGAATTTTCAAGCCACTGATAAACCATATTTTGCATTGTGGAGGCAAGATTGAAGGGGGGAAGTTTGTAGAGGAGTTGCAGACTGATGAGAGTGGTAATATTATAGGAGTGACAGCTAGATCAAGAGAAACTGGGGAAATTGATGTTTATGAAGCTGATGCAGTTGTGATGGCTGTTAGTATTAGTGGCATGCAGAAATTAGTGGCAAACAACCCAGTACTGTCAGCTAGAGAAGAGTTTAGACGTATTTTGAGCCTTAGATGCATAGATGCCATTGCGACTAAACTATGGCTGGACAGAAGAGTGGAAACCAAGTTTCCAGCGAATGTTCTAGCCGGTTTTGAAGCAGATGCAGGAGCTACCTACTTCAATCTTACGCAGCTACAAGACGAATACAAAGACCAACCAGGAACAGTCATTGCAGCGGATTTCTACAACTCCACCTCACTCATGCCGCTATCTGATGATGAAATCATTAAGAAAGTACAAGCCAACATGGCCTTATGCGAATCTCAACTGGGAGAAGCCAAGATAAGAGACTCTGCCGTGGTCAAATGCGCCAAAGCGGTGACCCACTTCTTTCCTGGCAGCAATAAATACCGCCCCTCACAAGTGACCAGTTTCACCAACCTCTTCATGGCTGGTGACTGGGTCAAAGGACTGCAGCATGGAGCAAATGGGCTGAGTCAGGAAAGAGCTTGGGTTACTGGTTTGGAGGCGGCTAACTTGGTGATTGGTCAGCTGGGAGTGGGGAAGGTGGCTGCTATTATTCCTGTAGAGCCCGATGAGCTTCATATTGCTGTGGCTAGGGAGATGAATAGTCAGGCAAGGAAGACGTTGCAGGGTCTAGGGATTGCTAATAATGGTTTGTATTAATCTGAGATTTTGGGATCCTAAGGGATTGAGGCAGGTGCTGGGGATTCCTGTATAAGCTTGTCCTTGCAGAAATACTTTTCAACTATGAAATCACTGGGAATATGGCTGTCATGGTTAGCAATCTTGCTTGGATTTAAGTTTTGGTGACGAATCCTAAACATAGTAATCTACATTCGTGTTCTGTTATGGGAGACCATATGTTGGTCCATTCATGTTGGATTCATGGTGGCGGCTCTCGCCTCATCCTAGGCTGTATCTATGAAGAAGCTGCTTCTCCATGCAATGCTTTCATCGCCCCACGTGTGTGGTTCTAGTAGTCTCAATTCTCTTACGTGACACTGGGGCTTTGCTCAAACAAGTCTTATCGTGTCTCACTCAACATTTTTGTAAATTAACTAAATGTGCTAAAAAGGAACCAAAAACTCAAACCTTTGCTTACCCTAAAGGAGCCCCACGCACCGGAGTATGCTATGAGATTATAATAATGAGAGTTACTTTTAAGACTGCCTACATTACAGGAATGGCTGAGAGAGGGACTTTGCATATGCATGATTCTAGACCGTCCCCATTTGGGCTTGATGTCACCAAAACTCGTGATTTCACAACTTACCTGCATTCAAATTTTTTCAAGCGTGTTTGAAAACTACCAGCCATTCTGACTAGTCCTTATCACATGCTTTGAGTATTGAAGGAGTGGACATTACATGTAACTCAATGCTACAAACTTCAATCTCATCAAAACCTCTTCACATCCTTTGGCGGTTTGAAATCCAGCGGATGCGTGTCTGGAGTAGCCATTTCATCCTCCTTCCACATTTTAATAGTCTTATCAGCCTCACAAGTAATCAACCTGCTACCAGTAATATCAAACTTCATTGCATATATCCCATTCTCAGCATCAAGTGACCCCGGCTGAGGTATAGACTCCCCATTTTGGAAACAATGGCCTGATTTCCAATCCCAAAACCAGAGAGAGCCATTATCACCTCCACTCACTGCGGCCCCATCTTCATTAACCGCCAAGCAGTTCACTATTGCTCTTTGTTGATCTAAGAAGTTGTGTAGAAACTCCCCTGTCGGTAGTGCATACTTTTTAATGTTATCCGCTGCACCAGAGGCAAAAGTATGTTCAGTCGGGTGAGCTACTAATGCTCTGACTGCCTTCTTATGATAGGTTAGCGTGCTCAGCGCTTTCCCTGTTCTCAAATCCCACAGCTTGATCATTTTATCGTAGCTACCAGTGATTACCTGAGGGTCAGTTCCTTGCGTTAATATACTAGCCACAGTATCTTCATGTCCTTGTAGGCACATCACCTGTGTTCTTGTCCTCATGTCCCACACCCGACATGTCCCATCCCTTCCCCCCGTAGCTAAAACATCTAATATGGGATGCTGTGCTATGGAGTACACTCCAGACAGGTGACCATAGTAGTTCCTAATCACCTTGTTCACCTCTAAATCCCAACATTTAACTTGTTTATCCAGCCCACAAGAGTACATATACGGATGCTTTTGAGATATGGTCAGTCCCATGACCTGCTCAATGTGTCCAGTCAGCGTCAATTTCAAACTGCCGGATGCCAATTCCCATATCTTTATTGTTCTATCTCCTGCTCCAGTGGCAAACCATTCATTAGATGGGTCTACATCTATGCATCTAACCCAGCCTTGGTGACCAGAGATGACTCTGTAGTTTTTCCAAGGAGCTCTCCATTGAGGTCGGGGCCACTTGGCAGCCATTCGCTTGGCCATGCTGGCACTAGGGAAGTACTCCTTCTCACCTCCTGTTGCTGTGGGGATCATGATTGTGTTGACTAGAGCTGCCTTGGCCTCTGCTGTGATGCCTGGTTGATGACCTCCTCCTCCTGCAGAATGTAGGACTAGTTGTTGGCCTTGTTTTTGGTGTTGGGTGGCCCTCTGTTGTTGGGGAAGGCTGTCTATGATTTTGGCCGTCTCTGATTTAGGCTCAGAAGTAACTTGAAGGGGAGGTTTTGATGTGACATGACGTGGTTTGAATCCAGTCAGCTGAGCGTATTCATCATTGATCTGTGTTGTGGGAGGAGAACAATGGGTGGGTGGGTGAGTGAGTGAGTGAGTGAGTGAGTGAGTGAGTGACTGAGTGAGTGAGTGAGTGAGTGAGTGGAAGGAAGGTCAACTTCATATATTGCTCTAACTTATACAGATGGTTGTCTTACCTTGCAAGATATCTTTAATTTATGTGATTCTTCATTTAGAGGTATTCTTTGACCTTGGGTGCCACTAAATAAGTCATATGTGCGTTTAATAGACAGGAGCGTCAGCGAGTGAACGTCCTTGGGCTTGATTGGGTCCTCTGCGGGTGATAGTGCCTGACCGTCTGTAGTGGCTTTTCTGCCACGTATATTGTCTATATCTGTATCTGCTGCAGTAGATCTGCGAGGCATGTTTCACTTGATATAGTCCGAGAATGAAGATTATAGCCAGATTAATAAATTCAAAGCCAGGTGGTGGAAGTTAGAATTGGTGTTATGTATTGAATCTTGTACGACCAAATATGTCATACATTTCCAATAAATAACGTAAAACTTGCCCAGTTTTGTGTTTTATCAGTTTTGAGCAACTTGGAAAAAATGGCTCAGTGTCCAATAAGAATCTCGTTCCTTTCCTTTCTGCATACATTGTGAATTCATTTCTACAGATTGATCAAGATCTGACAAGTGAGATCAGCGAGTATCAGCCACCAATTAACTGCAATACCTTCGATTAAAGCTACCCCATCAAAGTGCCTTGACATGGCAAGCTCTGACCCTAGATATGAAGTAATAAGCAAGGCTATTCGTGAAATTCCTGATTTCCCAAAGCCTGGTATCTTGTTCTATGATGTCACCACAATTCTGCTGGATCCAGTCGCTTTCAAGCATTGTATAGACATCCTGGTCGAACGCTACTCTGGACAGCAAGTTGACATCATTGCTGGTAAGAACTTTGTTTCCCTCTCTACTGGATATTTCCTCCCAAGCTGATTCTTCCTTTCATAATATGCACATCCAATTTCAACAAATTACTCAAACTTCCCCCCTTTTGCTCCCTCACAGGATTTGAAGCCAGAGGCCTCATCTTCGGAGCTCCCCTTGCAGTAGCCCTCGGCTGTGCTTTTGTCCCATTAAGAAAGCCAGGAAAATTGCCAGGCGCAACCATCAAAGCAAGTTACGTCACTGAATACTCTACAGATACCATTGAAATGCACATAGGTGCTGTTGTTCCAGGAAGTAAGGTGGTTTTGGTCGATGACCTGATTGCCACTGGAGGAACATTGTCGGCAGGAAAAGAGCTGATAGAGATGGCAGGGGGGAGTGTGATGGAAGCTGCTTGTATTGTAGAGTTGCCTGATTTGAAGGGAAGGCAGAAGGTTGGTGATTTGCCTATGTTTGTGGTTGTTCAGAAAGAGGGGCTGTAAGAAATGTGGAAATGTGGAGGAAAGAGTGAGTTGATGTCGATGACGGTGCCGTCTGTGGGGGTTTTTGAACGGAGGAGGAGAGAGAGTATAAATGAAGTTGTGATGCGGCAATGTACGCATTACCAATCATAATTCTAGTTGCACAGTTACCCTGCAGCGTATATTTTTGAATTGAAGGCCATCACACGCCTGCAAACAAATATATTTGGACTTTGATCTAGTTCTCATCAGAGCTGGGGAATTATTTAGCTATTCCTGTTGGATATACTAGACAAGTAACATTATATTAGCAGCTTGTAGTGCTCGTTCAATCTCCATAGCAGAATTTTACAAGACGTGAAGTAATTCTAAACTCAAATTCATTTGCTCTCAATTTCCTACTAGCCACACCATGGAAGACGGGTTACCCCTCCCAAACGCAACTCATCCTATGGATGCACCAATAGAACAAGCTCCCGCTGCTCCTGTCGTGGCTCCCACCGATCCATCACCACCTCAACCAGCAGTCCCCGTCCATGAGGCTGCTCCTCCTCAACAACAACAACAACAACAACCAGCAGCAGAAAAAGCCAGCAGTGACACTCAATCTGAAGGAGATGCTCCAGATGGTGGAGCTCAAAAAAATATTGCTACAGCAGAAGCAGCAGCAGTAGATGCACCATTCCCAGCAGCAACCCGCCCACCCTCTCGTGCGGGCGCCACCAGACGTCCAGGCGGCGGTCGTGGCGGCATAACCCTCGGCCATCTCATTGACGAAGGACTCCTCCAACCAGGCATTGGTGTCCTCAGCGTAGAATACAAAGGCATGACTCAAGTTGCAGACCTCACAGACGACGGCGTCATCCGTTGTGTCATCGGAGGCAACGAAATGAACTTTGACTCCCCATCTGCCTTTTCAATCTACCTCAAACGACTGGTTAATCCCTCACGTAAGGCTGATGATGGCTGGAAGGCTGTCAAGTACAATGGCATGTTGTTAGAGCATTATAAGATGGAGTTTGCACGTATGAAGTATGGAGGTCCTCCTCCCAAGGCTGAACCCCCAATGGCGAAGAGGCCGCGTATGACATCATCTACTCTTGGTGGAGGAGCGGGAGCGGGAGGGGGAGGAGGAGGGGGAGTGGCCCCTCTAGTGGCCCCTCCTTCTTACCCCATGCCCCCAGTGACCATCCAAGGCACAGGTGGAGGCATTCAAGTCTATTCCAATGTAGACGAAGTCCCCATAGTTCCACGTCCTCGAAGGACTGCCCGCCCTCCGGCCCGCCTTGCCGCCCTCGGCGTCGACGATGAACACTCCCTGATGCCATTGGAAGCCTATGCCCCAGGCACTCAACCATTCAGCATTTCTGTTCACAATGGTGCTGAGATTACTATGGACTTCCACGCTCACCTTTCTCTGCATGAAGTGATTGGGGTTTTAGCTGGTACTTTTGACCCTGAAACTAAGACAATCACAGTTGAAAAGGCAATCCCTGTGAAGGAGCTTCCAACAGAAAATGACTCTATTAATGTCGAGATGGATCCTGAGGCGGAGTTTGCTGCAAGGACTGAGTGTCAAAAGGCAGGTCTCAAGTTAGTGGGCTGGTACCACTCTCACCCTACCTTTCCCACCAAACCCAGCAAGATTGATGTGTACAACCAAGTCCTGCAGCAGCACGCTAATAGGGTAGAAGCTGATGGAACTGAACCCTATATTGCAGCAATTGTAGGACCATTTGGGAAACATCTCCCTGATGCATCTGCCTCTATTACCTGGTTTCAAGTTGAACACACTCCGGGACAGTTGCCAACGGAAGGACAGTCCCCGGAAGAGGCGGGATGCATCCCCAAGGAGCTGACCACCACGACAGTGTTCGATGAATCAAAGCAGGCAGAGCTGCTAAGAGCACCTAAGAATGAGCTGCAACAGCTAGCAAAGAGGTATGCACCGTTGCCGGAGGCACAAGATTTTGATGCTCCTTGGAGAGGGGGCTTGACGAGGAGAGATAAGTTGGCTGAGAGTTTGAAAAAGAGGTTGGGAGGTGGTGGTGTAGATGAGAAGAAGATTGCTGAATTTGGGACTTCTGTGATAGTGTCATTGATGGCAGTGTGGAGTGTGTATGGAAATAAATCAGCAGCTGCTTAGGAAAGGGAGAGAGGAGTTGAAGAGCAGGAGGATAGGGAGGAGTTCTGTCTCCCGACTGGTTATTGTGTTTCATGTTTGTAAATGTTGCATCATTAAACATACAGTTATTTGTAGATACAGCCAATTCCAAACTCAGTATTATTATTGTTGTTGTTATTATTGTTATTATTGTTATTATTATTCCTATTATAACAATTTACTTCTTTTCCTCCTCCTTCTTCTCGTCATCATCCCCTCCTTGAGCTTTATATATCGGCAACGCCACCGACTCTGCTGTTTTCAAATACAACGCTTTAATGCCCAACCATTGCTTGGGTACCTTCTCTGCTACCCCTTTAATAGCAGCCAATATATTTTCTACACATTGTTCTTCAGTCTGTCCACTTTTAGCTACCTTGATATCCAAAGAAGATCCTGATGAGGAAAACATATACGTGGCTTCACAAGCTTTTTGTATCGCTGTGGCCCAATTACGGCCACCATCCAGCCTAACAGGGACGGGTTGCTTCTTCTTTGTGAAGAAACTCTTTCCAATGAGTTTAGGTAGAGAAGGAATGATGCGATCATCAGCTACAAAGAGGTCGTAAGAATTGCAGAGGGCTCGTTTTGCTTCGTGACTTTCGTATTTGGATTTGAGTTTACTAATGCCGATGACTTTGCTGACTCCTGAGATTTTCTGTTCTTTTATTCTATTCTTGGCTTCTTTGTGGCCTTCACCCTTGTTATCCTTGACGAAGAGGCATATCTCTACTCCTTCTGATTCATAGAGTGGGTGTGGGAGAGGGATTCGGACGGGCTTGTCGTTGCGACTCTTCTTGGGGATTTTCTTCAGTGCTACGACCTGCAAATTGGGATAGAGACGAGATGTGTGAGTGATTAAGTGACAAGTAAGAGTATACATGATGCGATTTGACCGGGAAAAGAGCCATCCTACAACGAGATGCATATAAAATGAGCGTTTCTTACCAAATGCAAGAGTTCATCCTCTTCCAACAGGTTCTTGCTCTCTTCCTTTTGATTTCCAGTATATTTCAGCAATGCAGCTACAGCTTTCTTTACTTGTTCTTCTTTCAAGCCTGGATGAGCCCCCATATTTCTCTTGTAATCGTTTCAAAACACTTTGGATTATATAATACCTTCCAGATACCGTATTTCAGTGATATGAATCCCTCTATCTTCACGTCCTTGGTTCGCTAACTTTGTATTTTACACCATCAACGCGATGCATGCATCACAATTGTATACAAGCTGCTCCTTCCCAGCCGTCTCTCTCTCTCTCTCTCGCTTCATGATCATCACACCTCTGCCATCTCTCTCCTCCCCTCCTCCCACTCAACTTTCAACTGCTTCCATTTCCTCTTCTCCTCCCCAGCTTTATCCAAATACACCTGCTTATCACCATCACTCAACCTCCTCCACTGTTCACCAAGTTCAGAAACCACCTCTGTTGGAGACACTTTCTCTCCTTCATTCTTGCTCTGTTCCAGCAACGCCTTTATTCCACTCCTATTTTCCTCCAAGTAGATCAACCAGGCAGTCTTGGCCCTTTTAGGCTTTCCTTCATCTAAAGAAGAAGAAGAAATAGAGGATTCCTTTTTAGTAGACTTTTGTTTTCTTCTCTCTTTAGTAGGAGAAGTAGTAGTACTAGTAGCTACTATTTTGTTCTTCTTTCCCTGGCTTCTGCTGCTCCCTTCACTCTCTTCCTCCTCCACCTTCTCTTCTTCTTTATCCTTCATAGCCACTCTAACACGGTCCAAATAGTCTCTTCTTTCCCTGGGACTAAGAGCCTGCCAAGATGCACTTGCTTGACTCACTTTACTCTGTCCGTGTTTGACCAAATCACCATCTGGTTGGTATGATTTCAAATATGCTTGCCAGGCTTGTGTCATGGTTGGTCCATTACTCTTCTTGTTGTAACTACCACTACCCCTTCCATACCTCTTTTGTACCTTTCCATCACCCTCACTATCATTATCACCCTTATTATCTCCTCCTTCTCCTTCTCCTGCCAATGCAGCTTTTGCCAACTTCTCTTCCAACATATCTAAAGCATCCTCCAACGTCACATCGCTGGGATCTATCTTGGCAGTAACGGATCTACTGACACCCCCACATGTGACATACACACCAAACCTGCCTCGTTTGATCATCACTTCATCACCAGTCTCTGGATGGGCGCCCAATAGTTTAGGTAATTCTAACAACTTGAGTGCCTGCCCTAATGTGACTGTTGTGATAGACATTCCTTTCTTCAAGGAAGTTCTCTTTACCTGTGTCAGTTTAGGACCAGCACTCTTCTTCGTCTTCTCCTTCGTCTTGGTTCCTTTCTTCTTCTTTGTTGGCATCTCACTATCCCCATCGCTCTCTTCATCAATATCTGGCACTACTACTTTTATAGGTACAGGAATACCCAGCTGACAATATGCTCCATATGGTCCTTGGAGGGCAAATACCTCTTGACCAGTACCAGGGTCAATACCAAGGTACCTAGAACCATCCTTCAGCCCCTTGGCCTTGGCCACCTCGTATGAATCATCTAATACTGATAATAATGATGATGAGGAGGAAGGATCTCTTTGGACCCGATTTTCTAGAAATGGCTGACGTGTATACGTACAGGTTGGATAATTAGAACATGCCACAAAGGGACCCGTCTTGGCAGAGATTTTAAGACTGAGTGGGGATTGGCAATGGGGACAGGCATTATTTATTGAGTGGCTGTCTATCTGTCGTGATTCTTCTTCTTCTTCTTCTGGATCATTGCTTGTAGTAGTGCTTGTACTACCGGTTGCTGCAATCGTTGATCCTAATGCACCACTCTCTCCTTTTACTTCTTCTGTCGCAGGGAAGATCTCAGCAGCGAGTACCTCATTCAGGGTATCTATAACATCCGTAACACTAACCTCCTTCACCCCATCTACCAACCCACTAAAAGGCTGCCACCAATGAGACAATACATCCTTCCACCCAACCTCTCCACTGGCAACACCATCCAGCCTCTCCTCTAATTTGGACGTAAACTGATAGTCCACTGCATCTGGGAAGTATTTTTGAAGAAAAACTGATAATATCCTCCCCCTTGGCTCAGCTTTGAGAGCTTGTTTATCTTTGGAGGCGTATTGACGTTCTTGTAAAACCTTCATAATGGAGGCATAGGTGGATGGTCGTCCAATACCTGCTTCTTCCATTGCCTTAATGAGGGAACCTTCAGTGTAACGGGGAGGTGGTTTGGTGGAATGTTCATCTGAGGTTGCTGATTTGATGGAAACTTCCTCTCCTTGGTGCACTTTGGCTAATGCTCTGCTTAACGCATCCATTGCTGCTGGTTTATTACTATCCTTCTTACTGCTACTGCTGGGGATGTCAACAAGACCATCTTCATTTTCAGACTCATTGTCTCCTTCTTTCTGCTCCTTCTTTGATGATGATGGGAGTGGAGATGTATATGCAGACATGAAGCCAGGAAACTTCACCCTTGTAGCTGTTGCACGCAAGATAATACCGCACTTCTTATTATCATTATCACTCTTATGGTTATTACTATCAGAAAGATCTACGCGTACTTGTTCCAAAGTTGCATCAACCATCTGACTGGCCAAGGCCCTATTCCTAATCAACTCGTATACATCAGCAGCTCTTGGAATAGATGCAAGCTTTGCCTTAATTGCAAATGAATTAAGGTGCGGCATTGTTGGTCGGATGGCTTCATGAGCCTCTTGAGTATTCTTGGACTTGGATTTGTAACTTCTCCGTTGTTGGGGCAGGTAATTCTCTCCATATTCGCCATGTATTGCCTCTCTCATTAAATCTATGGCAGCGGAAGATAAAGAGATGGAATCGGTACGGTGATAGGTGATATAACCAGCTTCATACAGGGCCTGAGCTGCTCTCATCGTGTTGGAAGCAGACATGTTGAGCTTTCGAGATGCTTCCTGAGACATGGTGCTGGTGGTAAATGGAGGAGACGGGGTCCTTTTGGCATCCTTCTTTTCCACCATACATACTGTGAAGGTTTCAGTGTTGGTAATACGGTCAACAATGTCCTGAGCTGTTTGTTTATTAGGAAATCCAGGTTTTGGGGGAGCTTTACCATCTACACGATGTAAATGTGTAGACAAGGTAGACCCATCTGACAACACAACATCAGCAGCTATCGTATAGTACAACTCTGGTCTAAACTTGTCAATATCAGCTTCTCTTTCACAAAGCATCCTCAGTGCAGCACTCTGCACACGTCCTGCAGACTTGCAACACGTCAACTTCCTCCACAACACCTCTGACAATCCAAATCCAAACAGTCTATCCAACGCTCTTCTGGCAAAGTACGCCTCCACCAAGTCATCATTTATCTTTCTAGGGAACTTCAGTGCCTCTAAAACTGCAGATTTAGTCACCTCTGTAAATGTCACTCTGGACGCTCTCTTCAACAAGTCATCGCCCGCTCCTCTGTCTTTCAACTCTTCTAAAATGTGCCAAGAAATGGCTTCCCCTTCTCTATCAGGATCAGTTGCTAGCACTATTTGTTGTACAGATTTTGATGATTTTACTAGATCTTTCAGTCTTACTTCCTGGTGGGAATGGGTGACCCATTGCATGGAGAAATCTTGGTCGGGAAGAATGGAGTTCTTCTCTGGAGGCAGGTCTCTGACGTGGCCATAACTGGCTAGAACGAGGTATTCATCACCAAGGAAAGTTTGGATTTTTCTGGCTTTAGTCGGAGATTCTACTATGAAGAGCTTCTTGTTGAATTTGGAGGCGGAGGTGAGTGGAGGTGGGGGAGAAGAGGTGGATGATAGGGAAGCTGAGGGAGGAAGGAGGCGGCGAGAAGAAGGGAAAGTGTTGGTGTTGTTGGGTAGTAGTGCAGGTATTTTCCAAGAAGAGGTGCTTCTGAGGTAGACGTTGTAGCTGTTTATAAACTGTGTGTATGGATGGTGAGGGAGGTGAGGTGAGAAGGTAGAGGGAGAGAGAGAAGTGACAAAGACGGACCTTCCTCATCGTCGGCCAGGGAGCAACGGTTTCTTTCGGTTGTCCTTTGTTTAAGAATAGGCTCATTGAGTACAGTGCATGTCAAATATGCGCATTAGTCAGCGTTTTGCCAAGTTTTAAACGGTTGTTCGCATCTCTTTGATTTTTGAAAGGAAAAATTGCACTGTAATTCAAACTGGATAGAATTCAAAATAAGTACCCTATCAATTCATCTATTGTTGTATACTTTATTATGTCAACACATCATTTCATTGGTTCAAATACAATCGATAGAATCAGATCATAGATACACTTCTTGACTTCACCCCGCTCTGCCCAACTTCCTTCCCTCCGTCCTTCCCTTCATTACTGCCATCTTACTTCTACTTCCATCCTTTTAATCACCTCCTCTTTAACCTTCTTCAACACCATTGGAAACATCATATATTCCATCCCATGCAACTCCCACTGCTTATCCACCTCTATAAATGCTTCCACAAACATCTGTTCAAGTGCATCGTCCTCTCTCCTCAACCTTTCTAAAAACCCTCTTCCAGCTAATGTACTGGCTACCCTACTAGTCTCACCACATCTCAAATACAATACTTCCACCAACATATGCACCAGATTAACTCCAGCGGCACAGAATGGATAATAATTATAACTACTATTGTTCATTGTCGCTATATCATTACCATTACCATCGCTTTCAGCTTGTTGTTGTTGAGATTTAGTAAGCAGCCGATGAAATAACTCTGTTCTTTCTTCTGCAAAGGTTACCAGGCATTCTAAAGAGAGGTACCCTCCTCCTCTCAAATCTCTACTGGGATCATCACCCTGCCAACCCATTTCTTTCCACTTTTCAGATACCAAGGCAAATGATATTTCACTATCACTGATACTGCTAATTTCATCAACAGAATTACTATTAAAGACAGCTGCCCATAGCTTCTTTAGTGTATCCCTATGTTTTGGGGATTCCTTATCATACTGTACAGATGTTCTATCAAACAATGTTTCTAATCTAGACTGTTGGATGATTGAGAGCCTATAAGGCGGGGAGCTGGGGAATAATGTGGTCAAGATGGATTTGATGAGTTTGATGATATATTTTAATGGGGACAGTATGCATTTCCATAGGGATGAATTGTCTGGATTGCTGGTAGATGGTCGTCGGAGGAGAGGCTGGTGTGGTGACTCATCATCAGTTGCAGAACTGTCGAGATGTGGTCTTTGACGGCGGACGGTAGTGAAGAGTGATCCCATACCAATTAACGTACTAAAAGCGCCTGAGTGGGTTTGAGTAGTTGATAAGTCGTATGTTCGAGGTATAATAGCGAGTGCACAGAGGGCGAATTTAAAACAAAACGAAAACAAAGCATGGAAGGGAGGGTCGAACGACTGGTTTTAAAGGGCCGGCGTCCCATGCAGTTTCGATGGCAAGAGGAACTATTTCTATTGCGTGCAATAATTTAAAGAGTCAACCGTGTGCGTATCACTGCACTGATTAGAGCAAGACGATCTGAATAATATGGCTACAGCAGATGCATCCATCCCATCTTCACTTATTCTTAGCGGCACAGTCCATAAACGTCTAAGACTAGGTCAGAAAATAACAGGTATGTCGCATAATATACAAACCTACTCTTGGTTCCTGCACCAACGCTTAAACTCACAACCTTTCCCCTCCATCATCTCTTCCCCCGACAATCTCACCCACAGCTGCTGACCTCGAAGACGACGGCCGAGATGAAGCCCCCCTTAGCGTAGGCCGAAGCGGAGGCGGCCGCTCAGCCAATAAATCAGGCGGCTCAGGCTCTGGCACTAGAGGCTCCCCATCCCTTAAAGATCTAGTAGAAGCAGGTGTTCTCATCCCAGGAAAGAACAAGATCACCTGTGCATACAAGGGAATGACTGCCGTTGCCACTTTGATGGAGGATGGCACTATAGAATACCAAGGAAAACGTTACAACTCAGCCACTGCCTTTAGTATCCATTACAAACGTCAAATAACACCTAGTAAGCAGGGTGATGACGGGTGGAAATCTGTTGCCTATGATGGCCGTCCTTTGGAGCACTATAGGAAGATTTATTTGCAGCAATTATCCAACAGTATGAGAGCCCAGGCAGTAGCATCAGGAAATAATAATAATGTTGGTGGTAGTGGCACAAAGAAAACACCAGGGTCTGCATCAAGACCGCCAATGCCACCATCACAACAGCATCAACAGCAGCAGGCATATGCAATGCCAGTAGCAGCAGCAGCAGCAAGTCAAGATGAACGGGCAGATACAGACAGATGGGTGCAGTGTGAGAGATGTCAAACTTGGAGAGCAGTCCCAGTAGATAATTGGGCAGCAGTACAAAGTGACCCTAGAGAGGAGTGGTATTGTGAATATGCCACTTGGAGTGTGGCGACACAACCTCCATACGCACCTGGATGTCAACATACCTAACAAGCAAGTTACTTTGAGTCTTACTTTCCTTAACCCACATTGAATTGTCATTTTGGGTTTCTATTTTAATAATTATTATACTTATGTAATTCTTTCCATAACCTATCCATCTTAATACATTAAGATGATGAATCAAATATCAATGTGAAGGTTCACCCTCTTCAATTTGTCAATATTTATTTCATGCACCTGTTCCCTCATCTTCTTATTGAGACTCCTCCCCTTCCCTGGAGAATTAGCCTTGACATCAGCCAGCCTCCACCTTGATACCTCTACATCTACATCTACATCTACAAGATCCATTACTCTCGTCACAACCTTTCCCTCACTACACGTATCGTCCTTGTCATTGTCAATGTATTCAACCTTCATTGGTAGTTGAGAAAATCGCAGCAATTCATGGGGCAATCTCAACCTACGTTCAGCTCCAGGAGAGCTGACTTCTATCTCTATACTTCCTGCCATATCTTCCCCTAATGCTTCTTCTAATTTGGTGTAGAATGCTACAGAAAACTGTTCTATTTCATCGAGAGATGGGGAGCCATATTGATCTGTCAGTTTATCAAGTCGGATGTCTACTCGTTGTTTGTTGGGAATGACTTGGAAACTGTAGAGCTCAAGATCTGGGAGGGACTGAATGGTAGATTGAGTCACTGTTAAGGCTTGTTCTGCCCATTGTAGACCTGCAGTGTTGATCTCTGCTTCCATGTCATCTGGGAGGAGCATGCCTTCGTCATCATTGTCGTCATCTTCTCCGTCGAGGAGAAAATCATCGTCAACATCATCAAAAGGAACCTCAGGCATTGATTTGGATACCTTGAGAGATGAGTTAGGCCTGGATTGTAACCTGAAGTTTGAGGTGAAGGGTTGGCCAGGGATGAGGGTAGCAGCAGGGAGATGCATGGCGACTGAACGGTGGTGATGGAAAGTCAATTGGGACCGACGTTGTAAAGGTGCGGTGAGTAGACGGTTGCTTGCTGCAATATGTGGATGTATTGGATTGTGAGGGTAAGGATTTATTGGAAAAAAACGGTTGGAGACTTGTCGAATGAGTCAAAAAAAAGTGGATTTACATATTACCTCTGCAGAAGCAAGTCACAAGCCGATAATACTGCATGGTAGCCATTTTGTGCTATGCTATCCAAACAGGGTGGCTTGTCTGATGTCAACGTCTTGAAATTTAAAAGCGAATGTATTCTTTATTTCATCTCTAGCAGCTTTCAGCGCCCAGAACCAAAATGGTCGTCGGCGGAGAGGGAGATGTACGGTGAAGTCTGTCTGAAATCTGGACAGGGTAGGGTTGTCCCATACACAATATACACGATGTATTAGAGAGAGCAGAGAGACAAACATACATTAGTCAGATTTAAAGTGCTTTGATAATTGCAATTACGACCCATCAATCTGGACAGTCAACGCTTCATCATTGCATTTCAGTACCCTCTTTACTTTTAGCCATTCCTCCTATCTATCAGAGATGTACACAATTCCCTATACATATTGTCCAACTACCTACGCAGCAGAAATAATGAAATCACCACCTAATTCCAGTACCTGCACCACCTTTTCTTCTTCACCTAGTGTCAGCTTATGACTACTACTATTACTGCCGACAACTCTAATGGATCTCCTCCTCATCGCTGCCTTTTCCTTCAGCTTCTCAATCACCACATCATCTACTGGTATTACCAACGCATCTTCCTCTGGCTGCTTTTCCAATAAATCAGTCAGGATATCAAGAGATTCCGCGGCTATACCTGCTCCTTGCTCCTTCTTATCATCACCAGTTGAGTTTGGACGAAAGGTAGGAGACAGGGAGACCAAGTGACTCTTTGAATTGATGCTACCGAGGCCACGGCGATGAAGTAATAATGGTGTCTTTATAACTGTTGTATGGGTCCTAGCAGTCAATTGGCTGCCATTATTGAAGCCGGACTCTGCTGATACTAATGTCTTTGTAACATCACCAGGTGAATTTCCCACATCAGCATCACTATCTCCTTCTCCATTTACAACTTCCTTCTCTTGCTTCTTCTTCTTTTTCTCTTCAGATGAAGGTATACACTTTATTTCATTCATTAATGTATTCAATTCTCTATGCAATGTATCTAGTTTCTGTTCTTGTTCTTCTAAAAACCTCTGTGTCTGCCGCCATGCTCTGTCTACTGGTCTCTTCTCACTCAGTGCGTCTACAATCCTTGGTATTCTGGAGGATGGGGTTGATGTATCATTGTTGTTTTCTTCATCATATGATTGATTCTTGTTGGGGGTGGTGGATATGGAGAAGATGGTCTTGATGACAATGCCGAGTGTTAAGCTGGCAAATACAAAGAGAGCGTGGTGGTGGGACATTATGGCTGTTTCGGGTGATGATGAGTCAGGTGTTGAGTTGGGGATGCTGAGAAGGAGTTTTCTTGAAACTATATGGTACTGTTGTTCATATGTATAAATAACAGCTATGGTATACGGGTGTTTGAGTTTCTTTAGCTTAAGGGCCGGCCAGAGTAACGATGTCAAAAATAGTTTAATGTTTTTAGGCCAGGTTTCTTGGTCGGTCGGGGTGATATTCCAACCCTTTCTACTAGATAAATTAAATATCAAGCTTCAACGATAGTATCTCCTGTTTGTTAGCCGACGAGCTGTCCACCTGTTTTCTTTTTAAACCTCCGCCGCCCTGCTCTCCCGTTCTTCATTGTCAACAAAACTTTTTTTACTACGACATATAACAACTTTTATACACATAACTATGGTACACAGAGATCCTCACTAACAACTTCAAGGCTTTTTTAATTGACATCCAGGTGCTAGCCACCCAGCTCGAGATCCAGTTCCTCTACAAAACTCACAATTGCACACTCCATCTCCTTTGCAAATAAGACACTTCCTGCACCCGTCTGTACCACAGAACAACGTATCTCCTACTGTCATTAAACCTGTACCATTGCAGTAATTGCACTCCTGCTGACCAGATCCAGCACAACATTCACAGGGAGATGGTGCTTTCTTGTGTAAAGTTGACTGTATGTGGCAAGGAGGGATGGGAGGAAGAGGGGGGGGACGGGTGAGTGAGTTGGTGGAGAATTGAATGGAGCAAGAAATGGGGGTGTGGGTTGGTTTCGGGGGTGTTCAGCTAGTAAACCCTACCTCATGAACGTTAACCATTAGATCTAAATGCTGCTGTAATCTTTCTTTGCGTTGAGGTTCGGCTATCCTATAAAATTCGGCTGTGAGATCAGCTGTTTCTCCGTCACTGTTAGGGTCGAAGCTTCCAGCCTTGACGCGAGTTGGTATTGACCTTCTAATATTTCTATGCATCCTCAAAAATCCACTCACAGCATGGCTAGTGCTACACAACTCCTTTGTTTGAAATGTTGTTGTATGAAGGGACATTGCTCCTATAGCTCGTGTTCCCTCTATTGTTACCTCGTTCTTAGCTATATTACTATTATACACACGATTCATGCAAATTCGATATACCTACAACCATAGTTAAACCTTGCTTATGTATATGGAGATGGTGACCCCACGACTTTCTCCCTCCCTTCACTCCTCCACCGCCATTCCTTTCACTCCATCTTCACCACTCCCTACTACTATTCTCTCATACCTCATATACCACTCCTCTTCACCTCTCTCACCATTTCCTCCATCCCATACACCCTTCCCTTGCGGTCCCCAAAAATCAGGCGTATCTACAAACTCCACCATCAAGTCCTCCTCCTCCTCCTCCATATCAGCACCACCACCCCCTCTTCTTAGATCAATACTATTACTACTAGTAGGTGTAAATTCTATTTCAAATAGTATTATCTCATTATCACCATACTTAAGCACCGGACCAGGTACATACAGAGTCATTTGTGGTCCTTTGGATGACCAGTATCGGCCCAAGTTGAACCCATTCACCCAGGCCACTCCCTTACCCCATTTCTGAAGAGAAAGATATGTACATGGTAATGCGGTAGTGGTGGTGGTGGTAGTGGAGGTGGAGGTGGTGGCGGTGGCGTTATTAGTATGTATGTTATTACGATGGTGGTGGGGGTGGGGGTGGGGGATGTGGAGTGTACCTTTGTAGAATGCAGGTGGTTGAACAATATAATCATCATCATCATGGTGGTGGTGGTGGTGGTGGTGGTGGTGGTGGTGGTGGTAATCTTTCCAGGGAAGGCGATGTAAGAGAGAAGAGCCAATGTGACCTGTGGCTATATCTTGAGG
>Ga0209986_10001272_pt1 | contig 24337 bp, 24 predicted proteins | sample BlataG_FD_183168 | JGI IMG/M metagenome (GOLD analysis project Ga0209986, IMG submission 183168) | Deep subsurface microbial communities from Black Sea to uncover new lineages of life (NeLLi) - Black_00105 metaG (SPAdes) (version 2) | ecosystem: Environmental > Aquatic > Marine > Oceanic >... | reverse complement strand
TTGATAGACCTGAGCACCGGGTAAAGAAATTGCTTCAGCTATGACTAGTAATGATATTTGGTTGCAAAAACGAAGGTTGATTTTACCGTCATACAAAAAAGAGCCCAGTTTACATTTCTATATGTTCTGGACTCAAAAAAGTGGACATTACCACAACCTTCTGACGCACACACTTAACCACCCACCTTGATATTGGTACTTAAAGTACTATTCCTTATAGAGGCTATTCTAATATTCTACCGCTATCTAAGGAATTGTCAATAGTCTTTTGCGCGGCGTCCAAGATATACTGCACTGTTAAGGAGTCACAAACCGCTATTTTGTTTAATACTCTGCAAGGGTTAAAACAACAAAATGAGTTTTTGTATAGCTGATGTGACATCCTGAAACATAATACTTGCTGTCGGGAAGAGTGGTTAGGTATATGAAACCCACCGGTACTTGAACGAAGTGCTATTTCATAGTATTCTTTGACTAGGTTAATATTTTGTGAATGATAATGTGGACTGGACCAACATTTCAGACTTATTACCAGAATATACACCGCATTGTTGGCGAAAAGTTGGACAAGGAGGACCCCAGCTACCTTCTCCAAGTGGACTTCGAGGAGTACTTGGACTTCTTGGTTGATGAAGCTAAGTGGGAGCCACTTTTGTGGGACGAATCTCAGAAGACAGTAGAACCTTTCTCTACCAAACTCCAACGTAGAGATGAATTCCACGATGGCCAAACATACCAGGTTGAAGTGCAAAGATTTCGCCTCCGCTTTCCTATTTCTCCTCATCCGCAGAGGGCTGACTATTTCAAGTTTGGTCCCTCAAAGCGATGGGGGGCAGAACCTGAATGGAGATTCGAGGGCGATATCCTTGTCCACGAGGTGGAAGCAACCGAACAAGGGGTCCAAAAGGGAATTGAGCAGGTTCGCTTCTGGCTAGGAAATCGAAACAAAGAGATTGAGGCTGGGAACAAGCAGTTACAAGACCGTATTAGACCAGTTTGGGAAGCAAAACGGAAGCAATTACAAGAGAGACAGAGTAGCACCGAGGCACTGCTGCAGAAGCTAAATATTCCTTTGCATCAAGACCCCAATGCAAAGGTCAAACCGATAGAGATTAAACCACGGCAGCTACGTACAATTATGGAGAAACCAAAGCCAACGGGTAAGGCTGAAGCTACCCTGAACCGAAGTGACGTGATGTCGCTAGTAGACTTCATTGAACAATACGCGCGCCAGTTTGAGGTTGCACCCAGAACCTACCAAAAGATGGACGAAGAGGAACTGCGCGACCTCTTAATCGGAATGATGAATGCCAACTACCCAGGAAGCACCACTGGCGAGACGTTTAGCAAGCTGGGGAAAACAGATGTTTCTTTGCGCGTAGATTCCGGGCATGTCGTTATATGTGAGTGCAAGTTTTGGTCAGGAGCTAAGGCATACAAGAATGCAATTGAGCAACTGTTTGATTACCTTACGTGGCGTCAGAACTACGGCGTGCTTCTTCATTTCTGCAGGCTAAGGGACATGACGACGGCTGTATCTGAGGGCCAAAGAGCAACAACCGAACATCCATCATTCACAACTGGGACATTGCATGCCCAGTCTGAAACGCGCTTCACAAGTAGACATGTCCACCCACAAGACGCCAACAAACTGGTGGAAATCCTCCATCTGTTCATTGACCTGAGTGTTTGACCTTGAGCAATTCCTCGTACCTTGCTCACTGTAGGCGAGGTTGAACAAAAGTCAGTTTTGTGCAAACATAACTTGGGGCATTATGCATGACAGGCCCTCATTAAGCTAGTGCCCTTCATACGTTCCCTTTGACCGAAGGCTAAAGTGAGGTCAGATGGGTCACCAGGTCCTCGGGTGCGGAGAAGAACGGCGAGTGACTGGTGTCCATGGAGATGACCTTTTTGCATGGTAGGGCTGTATACATCTTCTTTTGTACTGATGGAGAGATGACCCTGTCACGAAGGCATTCAATGTAAACTCGTGGTAGGCGGCCGAAATTTTCCTCGGTGGTGATTACTGGTGTTGCAAAGGGAGCCAATGCCTGAGGAACAAACAGCGATTTGGCTCGAGCCACGTCCGGGTCCGAGCAGTCACCATAAAACACCTCTTTGACAGTGTCATCTCTGAGCGTCATATAAGTCTGGTTCTTGGCCATAATGATAGCCGACCCAAGTGACGATTCCGTATCCTGCATAAAAACTTGCGTCATAGACTCGCCGTTTTGTAGGAGATAGGCGGTGACATATATCAGGAACTTGATCTTTTCAGGTCGGTACTCACCGGCCTGGGCTATAACCGCGCCTCCCATGCTATGACCCACAAGGATTACCGGTTCAGGCTGAGCATCTAGTATTCCACAAATACGATCGGCATAGGCCTGCAATGAGATCTCTGAAATAGGTGTCCTGTCCTTGCCATGACCTGGGAGGTCAGGCGCCTCCACTTTGTGTCCTTTCTTCTCTAGGAGTGGAACAACCTTGTCCCAGCACCAGCCACCATGCCACGCTCCATGGACCAGAACATAACTGCTCATAGTCTATATCCTCTCATTGTTTTGTATTTAGGTATCCAAACTAGAAAGGACACCACCAACCGCCACCAAACAGCGATCGCAGTGCCCTTCTTCCATTCCCCTAACTCCTCAATCCTAATTTGTGTCTTTTGTCGTCTTGTTTCGTGTCCGACCCATTAAGTCTAGTTCTCTCGTCTGCGATTGTCAATAACCTGGAATGCAGAGATCAACCTGTGGGCGTGCTGAATCTAATTACGACCCTGGAGAGGCAAGTAGTGTTGGCAGGATCCTGAGGTAACAATACGATGGACTGTGACTCACTAACCAAGACAGGCATTTGTTGCTTTGGAAACAAGCTCGTCTCAATACCATGGAGAATTTATTGACAGTATCCTAATACTGTTAGACTTAACGGCTTATCTTCCTCTCCAAATCCGCTGGCTGGGCAACTTATCACTTCACTCCTATGCTAAGGTTAACCCACCATTTTCTGTGGGCGTACTGGTGCTCTTTGCAGTACAGAGACTTGCCGCAGCCAAGAGTAGGGCACTTAGCAACTTGCAGCAGACTCCAACCAGGGCGAGTTTCATAGAATTTCCTTATGGCTTCGCTTTCCTGGTCTTCCCGTTTTTCCTTTCTGATGCCTTCCATTTGTTAGTCCCTCTCCAAATCCTCCAGGTGGGCTACATGTTGCTATCAAGCGCCATCTCTCAGGGGTTATCATAACATGATAACTCAGGGTGCTGTTAACCGTAGTGGTAACATTTCGCCATATTGTGTGATTGCAGTCCTAGGACAGCCAATGTCAAGAAATGCTTGACCACCTGATTCCTGTCAAGGTTTACGGCACTGGACTATCAATTCGTTGGTAGCATCTCGGAATATCTAAATCTAGTTGTGCTCGTAGAGGGCTATCATAACTCATTTTGAGCAATTCTTGTCCTTCAGGGGGTATCTGGAGAGGCACTCCCGCAGCTTTAGTTCGTCAACGGACGTTATTTTTGCGAAGGTAGAGAGACTTGGCAATGCCCAGTTGCTTTCGCCCTCTACTAACAACACATTATCAGAGGAATGAATGGCACAATGCATTACAACGCTTTTTTCTTCCTGTTTGATGATCTGCCCTAGCACATGAAGTTCCGTGTTTGTTGGCACAGGCTTCAAGTAGCGTACCGAGATTTCGGTGGTTATCCCAAGCCTACCGAGACACCCAATAATGAACCACTGTGCCACCTCTTCAAGGAGAAGAGTAATGATCCCGCCATGAACCAGTCCGTCAAGTCCACACAAATAGTCCGGAATAATGCACCTCGTTATGCATCCGTGCTCTGAGAGCCAAAAACGGAGCTTCAAACCTTGTTTACTAGTTCTCGAGCAACCGAAGCACTGTCCAGTCCAATAATTCGGTATTTCACGTTCACTCACCATTATCTACCTCCATCATGAAACTAGTTATGTAATTAACTCGGTGGCAGTATATTATCAAGACACTCCATTGTCAATCGCCTTCGGTGTCCAACACATGCCGTAGAGTTAAGGAGCAACGATACATCTTGTGATGCAGCTGAGTAGTATTTCAGGCTCTTGTTACTTGACCTGAACATCCCATCTCTAATATCAGTGGCAGGTCATACAGGTGAAAGGAAGCCGACTCGACGGAGAATTAGTACTGTTCGCCACACCCGAAACATGTAAATAATGTTCGCATTTTGTCGTAGAATACGATTCTATTCCATGTGTCATTGCTTAATCGGCAGAAGTGCTACCAAAGCATGGATTGCAATCTAGCATAACTTGACATCTACATAAGATGGTCATAGACTCTGAGGGCAAGCTTCGCAGGAGGGCATGATGGACATTGATGTAAACGAGAACATCTCGTTGCTAGACGAAGTCAGAATGCAGGCACTGGTACTAGTACCAGTCATCCGAGTGTTGCGCGCAGAACTCGGTGAACAACGTACGAATCGCATCGTGAGTAACGCTCTCCGAGATTGGTCCCGTTCTGGGTTCCAGAGTCTTGGGGCCGAGGCTAAGGGGTGCCCAAGAGAAAAGTGGGCATCAGTTACAGCTGCTTCCATGCGAAGAATCGGCAACGATATCGACATTGAATGGATTAAACAAGACGCCAACGAGATCAAGTTCAACGTTATCGGTTGCCGCTATGCGGACTTGTTTAGACAACTTGGCGAACCTGAACTAGGCAGCGTCCTTCTCTGCGAAACCGACGTTCACGTTGCAGAGCTTGGTGCGCCCGAGGTCGAGTTCACACGGACTCAAACGATCATGCAGGGCGCAGACTACTGTGACTTCCATTATCGTATGAAGAGCGAAGCTGAGACGAAGTAGCTACCCGCATCCTAACAACTCATTGCAGCCGATATTGCTCAGCTGCACAAAATGAGTTTTCGTTGGCAGCATCCCGCAAAGCGCCGCTTCATCAGCCAACAACCCCAAGGCGATGGGCTATGAGCTTTACAGTAGGAAGTTATCTGCCACACTGTCTAATAGCTCGAATACGCAGCACGAGGAAAATGGGGATACAACAGATTTCCACTGGAGAGAAAAAGGTGAAGCGGTTCCGTCACAAGAGCCACTTTAGACCGGGTCTTTGCTCCCTTAATGTTTTGATTGCATGTCGCACGATGTCCTTGCCATAATCGCAATTCACTTTGACTTCAGTGAGCAGGCGGTTTTCACTTCCCAGCACAGGATATATCCTGCAGACAAAAGGCCTAACTGGATAGATTCGACATTGTTTTGATTTGACATCGAGAAAAGGACACGGTAAAGGCAGCCATCGAGTCATCTCTGATTCGGTCGGCTGAACTAGACTAGTAATGGGCTTGCCTTTCGCTGTCTTTCTCTTTAGCTTCTTGAGTGAAACATGGAGGTGTTTTGCGATTGGCTCCAGCTCACGTTCCAGGATATCTATACCTGGGTGCTTTGGATTGAACGGATTAGGCAGACAACATTTGCTGCACCTCCTGCAATTTGACTGCGCAAGAAGCTGCATAAAACTCTCCCGGCTTTGGCGGATAGGCAGGTAAATGGACATATCCTCTTTGCTTACCGCGTCCAATAGTTTCGTGATATCGGATTCGTCAACAAATAGGAGATTCTTCCCCTTGAGGTGATCTAAGCCGTATTCCTGCAGATTGAGTTGGTCGTTCACACACTAATTCTAGCACTCGCAGTCGATGCCCTTCTGTTTCTTCGTCGAGCTTAGAATACTGCTGAGGTCACAAAACCGAGTATTGTGCAATCACCTTTTCTGGAATTGTGTTCGCACAATAACATGGAAGTTCTGGCGGTCAGCGTGCATGTTTGAGGTAACAGGGCAGACTTTTGTGTGATCCCATGGTTGCGTATTCTGCGAGATTGACTCGGCTGGTTCAGTCTTAGTAATAGACAGTCACCCCCCTCGCTTGAAGCTCAGGTATGTATATGTTGACAGACTCTGAGCTCAGCGGATTGGTCTGCAGATAAACTGTATCCCCTTCCCCCAAACCAGTATTGCCCAGAAGGGGTGATACGTCAATTATCCGATTTTCGGTAAGATAGAGCCATTTGAGGCTGGGCAGGTTGGCCAAAGGCGAGATGTCGCTTATCCGGTTACGCCAAAGGTAGAGTTCTGTCAGGCCAGTGAGGGTAGACAGAGAGGACAAATCGCTTATCTCGTTATCCGGAAGAAAGAGAACTGTCAGGCCGGTGAGGTTGGCCAGCGGCGATATGTTGGTTATCTGGTTATCTGCAAGCATGAGCGTTCTCAGGCCGGTCAAGTTGGCCAGGGGCGATATATCGCTTATCTGGTTACGGTAAAGGCTCAGGTTTGTCAGGTTGGTGAGGCTGGCCAGGGGCGAGATGTCGGCTATCTGATGTAGATTGAGAACCAACTCCGTCAGGTTAATGCAGTGCTCGAGCCCGGTGAGGTCCGAGATCTGCTTTCCCGAATGGCCAGTAACAGAAAGGGTGGTGAGACTCTCCAGGTCTGCCGGGTAGATGGGTCCCTCAGGTATCTCGATCGCCTCCCTTACCGCTGCTTCCAGATTCGCATCGGCAAATGGACCTGGTGCAGGGCGCGTGGCCACTACCACCACGATAACGACCACGATGCACGCTATGATGATTCCTGTTAGTCTCTTCTTACTCATTCCATCTTCCGTCTACAAACGCTTGTGACATCTGTACCATAGCCCGCCCAGCGTAAACTGTCAACACCGCCCCATACGTGTATGTGTGACTGCACCTTTGTCAGCAATGTGTGATCACCTGTCAGGGACTGAGGTCTCTCCGAGCTAGGTACGGGCTCCATGGTAGCTTCTAGGTTTTGCTCGCTATCATGGCCTTAGCGTCACAGTTAAAAGATGGGGCACCACGGACGGAGCCAGCAAGGAGCTTGTGAGAAGATCACTGACTTCGGGCAGACAACTGGAACCACCTACACATCTCTCAGCACTTGCTGTCTTATCGTGCGCAGGCTTACTGGCTTATAGCCCCAGACGTCAGTTCCGACATTGACCACGGGAATGCACCTTTGCCCTACGTTGTATTCACGATATTTCCACTTATCATGTACGTGACCACACAATATGAGGTCAACGTCAACAGGAATGCTGAAGGAGTGGGGAAACCTGCGTGGGTGCTCCCAAGGGGGCCAGTGCCTCATGAATATCTTCATTCCGGCTAGGCGGCGGCAGATGCAGTAGTGGGAATACCTCAATCCGCTATCGTGGTTTCCCTTCAGGAGGACCGTCTTGCCACGGATCATACGCATGGCGTCACGGTAGACACGCACTGCGTCGCTGGCAGTGCTTCTTCCCGCAAGACAGAAGTCACCCAGATGATACACCGTATCATGTCTCTTGATCACCCTATTCCAATTCCTTATTAACCCCCTATCCATTTCAGCAGCATTTGCGAAGGGTGGATTCCTGTGAACATACCGAATGATGTTCTCATGGTGCAAATGTAAGTCTGCCGTGAAGTATATAGCCACTCCTACTGTTGTCCCGCCTTCCAGGACGATGAGTCCCGACACGCTAACAGCCCAGCCACCATTGGAGGCACATTATACCATCATAGGAACACTCGCCAAGGCGCGGGCATCCTGTCAATCTAGGTCCGAGAGTGTTCCCTAAACCGCCCAGCAATGGTATTATTTCATATAGGCCTAGCCTGGGAACAACGCCGAGTAATATGAGGCCGGAGTGCAATGCCTGAATGGTTTGGATGGCTGAACACTAACTGGTTTGCCATAGTGGGCCCCGTGTTGATCTTCGCAGCCTTCTGGGTCGGCGGTCTGTGGATCAGACGTATCTGCTATGATGCCTTCCGCCGGTGGGCTCGACGCTCAGGATGGATAGGAAGATGGCTAGTCATCGAAAGCACACACGGTCCCTTCCTGCAATGGGCGGTGTTGCTTGGTTTCCACATCGCTATTCAGGTTTCGAGATTGCCCTCAGATAGCAGGATTGTGATAACCAAGCTAACCACAAGCTTGTTCATCTTCTCCTTAGTCTGGATGCTTATGAGGCTCAGCGAGGGGATGCTCAGGCTCTACTTGCCTCATATCAGGCGATACATAGCCAAGACGAGAGCACCTCAACCACCTGCTCCTCTGATATTCAACGGTATCAGAGTGGTAGTGGTTGTTCTGGGTTTACTAGCACTACTCAATGTCTGGGATGCTCCGGATGCTTCAGGCGTACTGATTCTGGCTGCCGTGGTTGTGGTGCTCGCTTTCGTCATCAGAGACGCTCTCACCGCCATGCCCAGGAAGATCCATATGAGCCACACTACTAGGAATAGGTCTTTGCGAATTGGCAAATTTCTCCTGATACTGCTGGCCATTGCTGGCTTCGTAGAACTCACCCGCAGAGGGTATCTCGTATTTGCCCGACAGGATAGTTCAAACTTGAACATCATGATACTCCTATTGGTAATCGGACTGCTGATATTGGTTTGGTCGACAATGCGTAGCCGTAGATTCAGGCGGATCAAGCCAAGCTTCAGAGGAGTATTGCTTCCCGTAGTCGCAATCGCCCTGGTATGTGCATTTGCTGGCATAGAACCTCTAGCTTCCTACAAAGATACGACGGTCAACCTTCTTGGACAGGGTTGGCAATTCGTAACGTCTGCCAGGAGGGGAGATGTAGCGACTGCTGTGGCAAGAGCGGAGCCTGCAGTAGTAAGAGTGGAGACCGAACAATCAGGTGGCTCCGGGATGATCATTGATAAGTCGGGATACGTTCTTACGTGCAACCATGTTGTTGATGACAGCGTATCGGTGACAATCGTGCTTATGAGCGGGGAGCAATACGAAGGCAGTGTAGTTGGGAGGGACGCCTCTAGAGACGTCGCGGTCATCAGGATGACAGGCACTCTCTCTGGCCTCCCGGTCGTAACCTTTGGCGATTCCGATAAGGTTAGGGCCGGAGAAGACGTCGTGGCCATAGGCTATTCTCTTGGACTAGAAGGGCGGGCAACTATATCCAGGGGCGTAGTTTCGGCGTTTCGCACTAGCGGTGGTGTGGATTATGTTCAGACGGATGCTGCCATCAACCCTGGAAACAGCGGCGGCCCCCTGGTAAATCTCAAGGGTGAGGTGATAGGCATTGCAAACTTCAAGTTGGTGCACGAGACGGTTGAGGGCATGGGGTTTGCTATTGCCATCAATGAGGTAAAGGCTTTTGTGAGCAGTATAGAGGAGACCGAGGCAGCAAGGACCAACATAGAGACCGTGGAGCGCGAAGTACTGGCACTAGTGAATCAAGAGAGGTTATCCCGCGGGGCAATAATGCTTGTCTGGGATGAAGCGTTGCACGAAATAGCAAGGGAACACAGCGCTGAAATGGCTAGACGGGGCGAGCTGTTCCATTCGTCCATGTATGAACTGTACGCAGAGAATTGCTGGGGGGGAGGGCCGGGCTCTCTGTATTACAGCACCGCAGGTGATATTGTGCGCGGATGGATGGGCAGCCCTCCGCACAGAACCTGGCTACTCTGCCCACGGCTTAGGCACGTCGGCGTAGGTATAGCCATCTCAGACAAGGGGATGTACGCATCCTGGACGTTCTGGAGAAGCGAAGCATCATCATCCGATTGGTGGTATATCCATACACCTGATAGTCCGCCTGACTGGCTGGACTAGTTAATCGTGCTACCCATGTCAGTTATGTCGGGTAACAAGAAGATGAAATGTACAATCAGCAGTCCAAGCTAGACAGGACGTGCGTATATCCAAATCTGCGGTTCGCAGCAGGCTACCTTGTACAACAGAGCTGCAGGAACGTCTGGGTTGAGGAATTCGAAACTAGCTTCGTTTCTGGTGGGGACTGCCCAGATCCCGACTTCAACTTCTCTGATGTTCTTTTGGAATAGTCCTGCATCAATCACGAAACGCTCTGCTTCACTCCTACTGAAAGTCTGAAAATCCTGGCTCAGTGAGTTAATCAAGAAAACTCCACTGCATATACCAGAGGCGCGGCCCAAGTCACTAAGCGATGCGCGTACGATACCCTTACCGAAGGGTGTCCCTGCCTCTCCCATGACCAAAGCCACGGGTGCCCCATCTCTGGATTTCGCTGACCTTCCCTCTTGCCGAAAGTGGGACTCGCCACTTGCATGCAAGGAGTAGTGCACCCCCAGGTGAGGTGGGATGCAGTAAACATCGAATCCGCGTCTGATCACCTTTAGGAGATAATACTGGCAACTACGATCGTCGATTACGATGAATACTTCAATCAATCTAGGAATATCCGGCCACAAGTAGGTTATTGGCCTGTCTCACCAAGTTTCAAAGGAATACTAGCAAATAGGGGCCAAGCTATCAACAGATGGCCCGCTCATGAATCTCAGCCTTGCTGTCATTAGGCAACATCCTGGCTTTTTGTTTACCTAGCTTCAAGAGTTGGTATAGCTTCCAGAAGAGCGTAGGGACAGGGCTTATCCTCGTCCAAGGCAAAGCGGAGATAAACTCCGCCACTACGCGGCCGCGTGAAGAGAGGCTCCGGTTTGTACTAGGAGCCTCGTCTTCACACCGCCACCATCCCGTCCCTACCCTTCACGGAGGTCGCCGGGACGTCGGGTCAGATTCTACCCCAAGGCAATATGTGTGCCTCTACGGTAGCAGTATCGACCCTTCTACTGGGTCAGGTACAGCATCTACGTCAATTGGGGTTCTCAGGTACCACACCGTGGTTACATCTGGGAAGTGGTCGCTGAACAGTGTCTTCACCCACTCGTTAAGGTTTGCAGCTGGATAGGACAGGTAACCATCTTGCGCCTCGATGGCGTAGATGTCGTACATCCACTGACTTCCCTGCAACCACCATACTTCCATTCCACAGGTGTGCACAATCGCCACGGCGGACACTTCCTCAGTGGCTCCGTAAGGTACTCCAGGTCCCCAGTGGTAATGGTAGGTCATAGCTACTACCTCAACACCGCCATCGGGCACAACAACCTGACAGCCGCACAAGTTCACCAAGCCTTCGATTTGGGTGACAAGATCCCCGACTTCAGGCCTGGGCGTGATAAACGTACCCTGTGCAGTGAGAGTCAGGACGTTACCAGATATTGCCCACGTCACGACCGGGACCTCAGGAAGATGCGGGGTTGCATCCTTGAAGTACATCTTGAGATCAGTACCATCGCGGAAGATGTCTTCCGAGAAAGTCAGCGTCAGCGTGTCGTCAGCGTGGCTTCCGAATATGCAGCAAGTGCCCTCGTATTCTACCGAGAGCAGCTCAGCATACTTGTTCTCGTTCCAGAACTCTAGGATGTCTTTCCAGCCCAGGATCTCCGAACGGTCAACGCTTACCTCATGGCTATGCAGGTGTGCCTTTGCGGCATCGAATGCCTTTTGGACCGCATCAGGCATGTCGCACCCATACACAGCCTCATTCAGCGCCGCGGCGATGAACTGATAGGACAGGATGACATCCGCATTGCCACCCCTAGCGGGAGTGTTCAGTATGTCCAGTAGGTGTTCGTTGGTGTGACCGGGGAGGTACTCATTAACGTCATTGGCGTCGTCCGCAAGCCATTGCTTCCAATAGCCCTGTCCGTAACGGACACAGTCGTTGCCGTTCTCCGCTAGCGCCACCCCCGGCGTCAGCCCCAGGGTTAGGGCAAGGGCTGCCACCAGCAATATTGCTCCTAGTTTCTTTATCATTGTTTCCTCCTTTGTGTTGGTTCTTCTCGTGTTTTGTGCCCCCCCCTGACCCCCGGGGGGCATAGCGGCCTGTCTAGCGCCCAATTTCCACTTCCATAGGCATCACCTCCCTTAGAAACAAAAAACCGACCCAAAATACTTCCGGGCCGGTTTCACCACTGGCTCCACGCTGCCCAGGTGACCATCTTACAGGCAGCGCTTCTCAGCTTCCCTATGCGATATTCAGTTGTTCAGGTGCTGACTGGTTTGTTCTTTATATACTTAGTCGCAGAATTCTCAAAAATCCCTCGCCGGGATTGCCGCAAAACCAGCGATTCCTCTACTCCTACAGAGGGGTCCTCACACACCCCGACCTGTCCCCAAGGCACAGAAGGCCTTCACCGCTGCGAGACTCGGACCACCCCCGAAGGTACAGCTTTACCAGTCTAATCACCTCTGCCCTGTTCGATAAAGGTGGCTTGTAGTGGAAACCACTGTTCCTAGCTAGGAAACTGTCAAAGTCAGACCTCATCGCCGCTTTGACCGGGGGCATTGCGGCCTGCCTAGTGTATGACTTCCACTTCCATGGGCATCACCCCCTCCAAAACACAAAACCGACCGTCAACAGGTCGGTTTCACTACTGGCTCACCGCCACCCAAGTGACCATCTACAGGCGCCGGGTCACCGCCTCCTGCTTGCCTGCCTAGTCAGCTGACGTATCAACTCATCTCAGCCATTCCACCAGGCCAAAGGCCAAAGCCGTCTCGCTACTAGGACATCCTATGTTATAGGATAAAATCGTAGCATATCGTGACTACGATGTCAAGATGACTTATCTTAACCCTACTTAACCTCTCTTACCATTTTCGTGGATCTTGCGAGAAAGACCGCGCCGCCTTAACAAGATGACGGAATGTATAGCCCCTAAGAACTCTATACTGCACGATCGTCTAGATGCCGAATCTCTCCAATGCTCTAGAGAAGTACTCTGCCGGTATCAAACAACGCGTCTCTGTCTGGCCGCCGATATGAACACCGGTCTGATAGACAACGGTCTGAAATATGGCAACTGTCTCATCTTGCCGCACGTTGTCAGCCGATAAACTGTATCAGCACCATCATCAGCAGCATGATGGTTGCGACTGAAACTACGGCTACTGCCTGGGTTTCTGCTATTGAGGCACATAGACTTATTGCACTTGCCGCGATGTGGATGCTTTTCCTTGGCATCACATCCGCACATACTCGACATTGTATAAGTCCCCCAAAAATGACTATACTGGATTGGACTTGACAGACATGATGGATTGACTCCAAGCCGTATGAACGCAGCAGAATACTTAAGTACTATCCAAGCGAGACTGCAGCCTGAATTGTTCGAAAAGGCAGACCTCGAAAATACAACCAATCAAGTATTAAGGTCACGTGATCGGATTCTTGCCATGCTTACGGAGCGAGAGAAGGGTAAACTGCCTGATTTGGCTTTCGGTGTGCTCCCTACTTTTGATCCAAACGCTTGGGCTATACCGGTTCCTGGAGAACAAGGAGTAGTCATATGTATCGATATGCTTCTACCGACATGTCTATGGACGGTTTCGAGGGCTCTTGGACAAGCGCTAAGAGAATCAGCTGAACCCAACAAATACCATGATCCTATCACAAATGTGGTACGTCCGCTGGGGCTGACGGCAGCATGGTTCCTAACAAGAAATCCCAGGTATGCTCTGCAATTACAGGTTTGGAAAGAGAATCTTGAGCCACTTCCTCACCCTTTTGACGTCTTTGCAGCGGCCTTCATTGTTCAACAACTCGATTTCATAATCATGCATGAGATACAGCATGTACTCCGAGGACATACTGGTAATATCCGCCGGGGTTGCCTTTCCTCAACTTCAGCTGAAGACGCCGCTATTGGAGTTAGTAGATATAGTCAGAGTATCCAGCAAGAATTCGAGGCCGATAGAGAAGCGACGGTCACCCTCTGTCGCGATGAGCAGAGTAAAGAAGTCGGAGCCTTTGCAGCGTGCGAGATACTGTTTCTATTCCTTCAATCAGTGGAGCTTGTTAGTCCGAAACAGGCACGAGAGACGACACATCCCAGCGCACTTCAAAGATTATCTGCAGTACGCAGTACCTATGACAATCTATCCGGTGGCATGAAAGGATTCGGGATTGGTCTTCAAAGAGTAACTAGCGACATGTTTCAGATTCAACAAGAGATGTTCAGTGATTTCCCTATGGAATTATGGCTCAATGCCGGTGGTATGGAGGGCGCGGCGAGGGAGTATGCACGCCGGGTTCTGAATGGAGTCATGGCGACCCATGTCACTGTAGGGGGCTATATAACTGAACACGAATCAAATGCGATCTCATCTAATGCTAACAATTGGCTTCAGCAGGAACTGGTCCATTCTGGATCAACAAGGAAGTCAAACACACTACTTCCAGAGATGGGGATGGTGGGAGGGTTTATCGGAGGATTGGCGGCTCTTGCGTTATTTCTGACACAATTGTATCAATTCCGAAAACGTGAGCGAGAACTGAATCGCTGGAGCTCGGACCGTATGAAAGAATTGGTTAACGAAGAGTTGAATAGGCGGAGAATTGATAATTGTGCTTGCTCTAGTGTTTCACACTTCGATAAATCTGTGGTAGAAAATGGAGAGCTTTGTGAAATCGAGCTAAGAGACTTCACTGATGGTAGCGAGCTGTTGGTTCGAGTTAGCGTTCTGTCAGCAGGTGTCTCATTATGGATCAAACGTGAGCGTCCTTTAAGATAAGAGCATGAATGCTTTCTCTTTGAAAGGTCATTAACCTAAGGTGTGTCTGTTTGAAGCGTAGCAGCGGATACCGTAGAAGCAATGACGGAAAACAGGTAAATCGTGTAATCAAGGCGTGATTGGTGAGGGCACGGCATCTATTGGCAAATTACTGGCAAAATGCTGGCGACCGCGAGGGTGTAGGCTCGGCTTCCAGAACCGCAAACGAGTAGAGTAGTGAGGCTATATCACTCCGACTTTGGCGAGTTCTTGCATTAGACGAACGAAGCGACGCAATTTGTCCAAATCTTCAGTACGCAGCTCATCAGGATCGAAATGCATGACTTTGTTGCGGATTTGCCGGACTTCTTCTAAGTCCTTGCAGAACTGCGATCGGTCAATAGGCAATCCGAGCCTATTCCATCGTTCCTCATTCTCTAGGAGCCTTAAATATTCACCAAGGGTAAGATCAGATATACTCTGGATGTCGTCGTTTACTCTTCCTGGTTCGCAAGTCTGCCTAATTTCGTCGATTGTGTACTTATCTTGAATCATAATGCGAATGTAGTTCTCTATCTCTCCCAGTAGTAGAAACGGCTCTGCAAGCTGGCGGAACTGCTGGCTAAGGTCAGTGGTAGTAACTATGCCAGTCACGATACCATCGGCGTTCCGGGTGAGGACATACCCATGTCTTACAATGTCGTCAATTGCGCTAAGAAGGGCAGTATCTGCGCTGATTTCATGGTGCTTCACCATACACTCACGTACAAATCCGCATTTCTTGCCCAGGGCTAGCCGGATTCCAATCGATGCCCAAGTCACGATCCCTTTGATTTGTCTATCGTTTGTCATAACGGGAAGCTGAGAGTAATCGTGGGATATCATCAGCTGGGTTGCTTCAGATAGTGGGGCATCGGGCTTTACGGACACTGGGGGCTTATTCGCAGACAATAGTTTGCCTATTCTATATGTTGGGTCTGGAGAAACTTCTAAGTTCGATGATTCACTCTGTGATGACGAGTCGTCGGTTTCTAGCTCAAGGGTTATGTAAGAGTCAATCCATACAGAGTCGAAGTCCGGCTTTGTTATTATATGGTATTCTTTGAGCTTAGAGCGGATGTTGTGGACGTTCCATGTGCTGCGACGCTGTGCACCAAACCATCCGATGAAAGTCCTTGCAGTTACAGGCGACGGCTTAACTCGGCCTTTCTTAATCTGGTTTTTTGCTTCGGTGAGCTTCTTGTCATATTCTGTTGCCATGGACCACCTCTTAGTCGAGGGGGAGAGAGCCCCTTGATGCCTAGACTAGCATAAGGCAGAAACATCGTCAATCTTGTGAATGTACGAATGTAGGCGGGGAAACAGGGATATAGTTTCAGTAAAGGATACAAGCAGCCTCCATCTGTTGCCAAGAGGATTCTACACGCAGGGCATCACCCGGGAACCAGTTCATCTGACAGAAGAATATCTTGTCTTGGGGTAAACTCAAAAAGTGTGGAAATAGTTAGCGGCAACGAGTATTCTTTCTGTTAGCGAAAAAACAGGAAGGAGGTACTCACTACCGCTATGAGAAAGCAAAGCACAACTGAGGGCCAGACGTCAAGAGTAGTCTGGGACAACCTGGAAGAATGGGCACGCAAGAAGGTACAGGAGTTCGTTCAGTCTCTATTGGAGGAGGAGGTCACGGAGTTGGTAGGACGTGAGAGATCGGAGCGGCGTCAGGCCGTGGATAGCCCGCCGGTGTACCGGAACGGCCATGGCAGAGGACGACGGCTCACATTGGGATGCGGGACGGTCAAGGTTAGGCGCCCCAGGGTGCGAGGGCTGGAGGGACGTTTTCAGAGCCGGGTACTACCCCTCTTTGTCAGAAGGAGCAAAGGGGTAAGTGAGCTCATGCCTCAGCTTTACCTCCACGGGCTGGCACTGGGGGACTTTGACCTTGCCCTGAAGGGACTCCTGGGCGAAGAGGCCCCTGTGTCGGCCACCACGGTAGCTCGTCTTAAGGAGCGATGGCAGCTTGAGTGGGAAGAGTGGAACAGGCGTAGTCTGGAGGACCTGGAAGTTGTCTTCCTATGGGTGGACGGGATATACGTGAAGGCAGGGTTGGAGAAAGAGAAGGCGGCACTTCTGGTGGTAATCGGTGGCTTAAGTGATGGCCGGAAAGTAGTCTTGGCGGTAGAGCCGGGTTACCGGGAATCGACGGAGAGTTGGTCTGGGGTATTGCGAAACCTGAGGCAGCGCGGCATGAATTGTCCCCGTGCGGTCACGGGAGATGGTAACCTGGGCATCTGGGGGGCTCTGAGAGACGTCTATCCTGCGGTCTTGGAGCAACGCTGCTGGAACCACAAAATGCTGAACGTACTGGACAAGCTACCCAAGAAGGTGCAGCTCAAGGCCAAGAGACAACTGCAGAGCATAGTCTACTCTGAAAGCGAGCAGGAGGCAGAGGAGAAGAGGGATCTGTTTGTGCTGTGGTGCAAAAGAGAAGGCTATGACCGAGCCAGCGAGACGCTTCTCAGGGACTGGGAGAGGATGATCACCTTCTACCGCTTTCCCAAGGAACACTGGAAGCATCTACGAACGACCAACATAGTAGAATCGCCCTTCGCAGCGCTCAGGTTAAGAACAGACGCAGCCAAACGATACAGGAAAGTGGGGAATGCCACAGCAGTTATCTGGAAGATGCTCATGCTGGCAGAGCAGAGGTTCCGGAGGCTGGATGCACCAGAGAAGCTCGAGCTTGTCTATCTTGGCATTGATCTCCATGAGATTCAGGAAGCTAAACGGGAGGAGGTACTTGCTGTCGCTTAGCCTTTTTACACACTTTTTGACAAGACCTCTCTTGTCTTGCCTATGGTGAACTGTACTCCGAAGCGGGCCTAGTCGGTTTCAAGGTCCACGCGCGAGTAGGAGGATACCCGATCAGACCGTCTAACAAGGCGCTGGTACTGCTGAAAGAACACACTGCATAAAACGTAGGGGGCATATCAAGTTAAGAGAGGAGGATGTCTGCGGAGCCAATCTCCTCTCTTAGGTCGTACGCCATATATATATGTCTTTACAGCGTTAGAACTGCTGTCAATTCCTGCTGAGCAGCGTCTTCCAGTTCGTTTGCTCTGTCAAGAGATTTATAGGCAGAACGTACGAGTGACGCAATAACCTCTTGATCCGTCGGTTTTGCCTCCGGTATCGGCAGTGTCTTTAAATCATCCGGGTCGATTTCCGGGACATCTTTGCCGTAGCGATATGCAGTTATCAGCGGATAGGCTAGCCGATTGCTGCCGACAATCGCCGCTACGTAATGAGGGTCAAACTCTGGATCGGTGACTTTAACCCTTACGACATGCTGTGTGACCGCTTTATTGTCGAGATATTTTGACACGAGAGTACTCCGCCCTAGGATACCACCAAATGCACCCGAGCAGGAAATAAGGATCGTGCCTTCACGCACCACACATTGGCGCACACTTTTAGCATTGCGCGCTGAAGACAAACTAGCACTAGGGAGCAGACGTGCGCGCATGACGTCAGCCGATGAGAATAGCGGAGTTCCATGCCCCTTATCTGCACGGTAACGCTTAAAACGAGACACGCCCCATACATCGGCAATTTTACCCAATGGCTTTGACTCCATTTTGGAGAGGGCAGAACGCAGCCTAGATACTGGCGGCGAATAGAAGTGACAGTCCAAACGGAAACGGGAAAGCAGGTGCGCCGGATGGGTGAAACTATTGCCCATATCTACTGAGGATTTGTCCAACTCGGCGTATTCAGATTTGAGCAGGATGCCTGAGACGAGGTCTTCAGCAGACTGCAAAGATACCCTTGCCTTGTCGACATTAGCCACGGCCTCCAACATGACGCGATTGATTCTATCGCGGCTCTTCTCTTCAATGAGTGGTATGAGGGTGTCGGTGATGTCATGATCTTTAAGGTGTCTTATTACCTTGCCGTGACCAACGCGCGTCAGTAGGGTGAGGCCTATTCTTGTTTGCAGGAATGCAGCAACGTATCCACGCATTGACTCATGGATACGTAACCTGAAACAGTCATCACTTGCGATGTGGTTGGCATAGGTCTCTCCGCACAGTACAGACTTTCCTACCGTACCCGACCTCGAGATGAGTATATCTCCTTCTCGAATCCAGAGTGGTGAAATCCTATCTGGGTCGTGGAGGCGGATCACCGAATCTGTGGGGAGCCGAGTCATGAACATTGACGACGTGCCCAGCATTTGAGCACCATACTCGGCACAATCGATATATACCCGAGTGAATCGATTAGGCAGATACACCTCTATGAACTCATCGAGATCGCCGATTCGTTTCGAGGGAATTCCTAGTTGTTTGATTTGGCGCAGCATCGCCTCCCCTTCACCGCTATATCGACTGGGGTCAAGCCGGAAACGCCTATTCGCTATCTCGGTGCTCGCAATTATCTGCCTGTCAATGGCGAAGATTGGATGCGGTTCATCCGAGAACACGGTATACACCCTCTGACAAATCGTAATGCACCCTCCCCCGCCGGACGTTTTCGCGGAAAGCGATATAGTCCTTGACTATCGATGGAAGGTCATTGGCAACTATACGTTCCTTGCCTGTGCGGATAGTCTCGCCGTCACTGGCGACGACTATCGGTATTTCCTCAATGATATCGAAACCGTCGGGCTGTTTGCGATATGTAGTGTTCCCTCGACGATCATACCCCACACTATGGGCTATCGCCATGTATATAGGATACGGCTCCATCGGCTGATTGCCCAGAATCGCCAACGTGTCATTGAGTTCGCGCCGCTCGACGAAGAGGATTGCCGTCAAGGTTCCAGTACCTTCGCGACCGCTGATAAGAAATGTCTCGACAGGCAGTTCCACGACCCCCAGGATACGGGTGTGGGCAAGAAGCCACTTACGGACGTACTCAAGCCCAGGGTTGTTTAGAACAGATTGTGGAACGATGATTGCAGCTCTACCCACTCCTGGCTTCAGTAGTTGTACGCAACGTTCAATGAAAAGGATCTCAACGATTTGCGAAGACTTACCCTGAGCCGTGTCGAATTGACTAAGCACATGCCGTTCGTTGCGGGTTATGTCGTCGCCGAAGGGGGGATTTGTACACAGCGCAGTGACATTTCCTATAAAGAACCTATGATCACCTAAGAACTTTTCGGTTAGCCCAAGCTTCTTTCTTAGCTTGTCAGCATTATCGCATGTCCAGTTCTGCGGGGGCTCAAGGATATCCTGATCAAAAACGTGTCCAGACCCATCATTGTTCATCAGCATGTTCTGGCGTGCCGCATTTGCGAGATTGCGATTGATATCATTTGATATGACAGAGGTAAGAGCGAACCTCCGTTGCTCCTCCTTGATTGCGCCAGACCAATCACCCTTTCGTCGAGAGTATCTCCCAGCTATTGCCTTCATCCCTTGGACTAGCATGAGGACGCTAAAACCGCCTGATCCACATGCAGGATCGCAGCAAATATCGTCGGGGGTGATTTGGAGCATCTCTACTGCAGCATCGACAACAACACGTGGTGTGAAGAACTCGCCTTTCTCTCCGCGTATATTGGCACCTACAATCTCCTCATAAGCTGCACCCTTTACGGTCGGCCCGGTTGTGAGTAGCGAATAATCCTGAAGTTCAGCTACGATGCGAGCCAGTACCGCAGGGCGGATGTTTATCTTGTCTCCCTGGAATCCGAGCTGCCCAAATTCTGGGACAACCAACCGCTTGTATAGTGCGTTAATGCGATTCAAGGCACGGATTTGCCCGTCCTGCGTCCCTATCTCCTCCGGGGTTGCGTAGAAATCGGAGTATTCTTTGTCTTCTTTCTCGTCCTCTATCTTGGTCTGGATGACTTTCAGGAACTCCCAGAACGCTGTCATTTTATCATCGCCAGATTGAGCAATAATGTTGTGACACTTGCGGAATCTCCATTTGAGGCTCTCGGTTGTCGCGGATGTCAGGGCATCTAACCGCGGGGCTCTATCAAGAGGGTGTGACTCACCGTGCCGCGGTATGTCATAGTCAACGCGTCTGACATCGGTGGGGTCCACTTTGTGGACAACCTGGCGCTCAAAGCCAGCACCATTGGTCCAAAGGCCGAAGTCACATGCAGGGCAAACGGCCACGTAAGAAATCAGTTGCCCGACACCGTCCTTCTTGTCAGTGACTTTGACTTGGGGTTTCTTACATTCAATTATACGGAGGACTGTTTCTTGCTTGTGCTCAGCCGCATCAGGAAATAGAGCTATATCAACATGCTTTGTAGCTGAACCGACTTTGACCGGGAATTCTGTTCCCATTGAAGTAAGGGGGTAGCCGTACTCTGTGGCCATGGTCTTAATGAGTTCTTGGCGGACGAATTCCTCATCAGTTGCCTTTCGTGATTTTTGTGCAACTGGGTCGTATAGGTAACCTTCCTTCAGTTCAATGAGTGCTTCGGCAATCATTCAATCCTCCCTATGCTGGAATGCTGAGATATGGCCATTATAACAATGCGGAAGAGTCACTGGCCCGATTCTCAAACAAGCCTTATATTCAGCACATATGGCGATTATATGCTGTAACCAGACTCGATGCAAGACGATATCTTCTCGGTACCTTTGGTCTAAGGTCGGTTCGCTGGAATTTCCGTTACTGTTATGTCATAATACTTCCTATGAGCAAGAAAGATAGCCTTAGAACACAGGGGGTGTCGGTCTTGACCGATGAGGAATTGCGAGAACTCAGCCGTCTTCTGAATAAGGTCGGAATTACGCAGAGACCCGTCCGCACAAGGGACGGAAATGAGATAGACCTCTTGAATATTAATCTCAGTATTAGCGGAGCAATCCCCACTATCGCGAAGTGGCTCCACGAACACGGAGTAGGTCTAATTGACTGGCTCGATCGATAGCCGCGTACACGCAGAGTCTGGCATGTCCGCCAGCTCATGTTTGTTTGACTTCCCTGTCTTGCCTGCTTAGAATGATCTCATGACATCAAAGCGCACCGGGGCAAGCCAGCCCGCAGAATCGCAGCCGCCTAATTTAACGATACCTAGGGCGGAAGCTGATATGCTATTGGCCTCCAGAGTGGATTTGGGGAAAGAACTCCTCTCCACCCGTATGGCCAATAGCCAGGAATTCGTGGCCGTTCAATACAAGCACAAGCTGTGGCACGAATACAATGTGGAGCTCCTGCGAAGGATATTCGACTCCGAGGAACTATCTAGAGAGTACAGTTTTGTAGGCGGTTTATACTTTGCCGAAACTCTGCGCGACAAAATTCTGCAACTAAATGATGAGATCCTCGATCACATTGCGCGACTTGAGTCAATAAGAGAACGCCTACCTCTCTATCCTGAGGCATCGCAGCCATCGACATCTACTCGAACTGTGCAGACCGACCTCGCCGGCGCGACCACGAGGAAGGTCTTCTTGGTCCATGGAGCAGACCAAGGTATGAAAGAGGCAGTCGCTCGCTTCCTAACGAAATTGGACCTCGACCCTATAGTCTTGCATGAACAACCCAATCTCGGTGATACAATAATCGAGAAGCTTGAGCGTGAGTCACCCGTCGCCTTCTCCGTTGTCTTGCTTAGCTGCGATGACGCAGCGCACCCAGCATCAGACCCTTCGTCACTGAAGCCGCGAGCTCGCCAGAATGTTGTATTTGAGCTAGGGTTTTTCATCGGAAGGCTCGGCAGAGACAAGGTCTGCGCTCTTTATGTCGATGGTGTCGAGTTGCCCTCAGATTTCCACGGAGTCGTATACATAGCTTACGATCCAGCTGGAGCCTGGAAGCTCTTGTTGGCGAGAGAGTTGAAGGCTTCAGGTCTGGACATTGACCTCAATAAGGCTATCTAACACTTCCTTCGATGCGACATACTCACGAAAAGGTGTGCATCTCCCTGTTTGCCCGGCGATAGCCGCAAGACAAGACTGAAATTAAGGAGAGGGAGGCTCGACGCCCCCCAAGGCTATATTGGACATAGGTGGGGTATTCGAGGCAGGCAATTGGGAACAAGGTTGACAGTCATGCGGGAGATAAAGCACAATTCAAGCAGAGGATTATCTTCAGATATTGTTTGACGGCCTAGGAGATCGACGTCATGCTTGTGACTTGCCCGGAATGCGAAGCTAGGATAAGTGAGAGGGCTGACCCGTGTCCCAAGTGCGGGTTTCCTGACGCGGGAGATCGCTCCCAAGAGGCTTGCGAAGAAGCGGTCCGACGGATAGTCGATAGCGGACTACCCACGGATGTTGGCTGCACTATCGAGGATCCCCCAAGGGCTGGCTGTCAATGCACTCACAAAGGGAAGGGGACAGTAACGAAAGGAGAGGCTCGCCGTACACCTCAGGATGCGGGGTACGATGCCTATTACTGGGTTGAATGTCCAAGATGTGGGAAATTAATCGAAAGATGGCTTCCGCCAGGCATGGTTGCCTCCCGGTAATTCCACTGAAGAGGACTCATCCTCTCGGCTTTGACGCTTTTCCCCTCGTGACGCTGACGTCTAGTGGTGGTTTATGCGATGCTTCTGCTATTTTAAGTTTTCCTGTATCTGTTCCATCTCGGAGCTTTTCATTAAGAGACCGCCGTTCTATCGGTCATGGATATCCTTGGCTCTACTTTCTCTCCCACAAGATATCCCAATTATTCAGATAAGGATCAAGTTCCTTCCGATCCTCGCTGAAGGTTCGTTTCGGATTTGCTGAGCTATGGGGTCGGCCATGCTTTCCAGGAGTCCTAGCCCACCTATCAAAATCGCCTGTAAGCCACTCATTAACGACATGAGTTGGAATGACATAGAATTTCAGGTCTTTGTTGTCCATTGCTAATCCTACCAAAACCGTAAAATCTCCATTCTTAGCGAGATCACGGAAGATTGCCCATCCTTCTTAGCAGACCATTGCCAAACACGGTAATCATGAGATTTGGTCTTCACCCTTATCTTGACGGTCTGATTTTGTCTTGCGGCTAGAATGTCAAATGATGGGGCGTTTCGTGGTGCTAGAGCAGCCATAACGCCACGCTTCAACAACTCCGCCATCACATAGTATTCGCCGGAATTACCTATAAGGGCCCCTTCGCCAGCTTTGATTCGCCCTTTCATGCTTCTCCGCTATCCAGCATACTATCGATCCGAGGGATGAGGTCGAAGCTTCCATCCCAGACTCTGACGCTTGCCGTGACGCTCTCCGCGGACGGTGCCAGGTGTAAGTCGGTGTGGTCAATCGTGGGGCGGATAGGGTGGAAACTACTCCCAACTATCTCGTACACTACGGGACAAGGTTCGAGGCTCATCATCCGAAGACCGGTGCTCTTTGCATTAAACAATTCTGACATTTGTGCAGCCATGCTGATCACGCTCTGGGAGACAGAGCAGATTCTGCATTGCATAAATAATCCACTCTTCTCCACAAGAAATGGAAACCAACACTACCTATCCTGATGACATTCTCTCTGTTGTCTCAAGGCGTTCTGAGAATCAGCCCTTGCTTGTATAAGAAATAATCACAGTCGAGTAAGTTGAAGTGATTCTTGCAAGGAGTTGATGACGGATTTTGCATATGTAGGTATCCTTCCGTATAATTCAGTTGCTAAGCAGCCAATGTGGACTGTGGCATATAACTGAATTACAGAATCTGAAGGAGGCTCTCTTAATGGCCAATGATGAGCACGTGAACATCATGCTCCAAGGTGCACGAGCCATCGCCTATTGGCGGGAAAAGAATCCTTCGGCCCAATTCGATCTGTCTGGTGCCAATCTGCGGAGGGCCGATCTTGTCCGAGCCAACCTAAACGGCGCCATCTTGCGAGATGCCAACCTTGAGTGGGCCGACTTCCGGTGGGCTGATCTAATCGGCGCAGACCTGTCAGGGGCCAATCTGGCAAGGGCTGATCTCCA
>Ga0209986_10001271_pt1 | contig 24341 bp, 17 predicted proteins | sample BlataG_FD_183168 | JGI IMG/M metagenome (GOLD analysis project Ga0209986, IMG submission 183168) | Deep subsurface microbial communities from Black Sea to uncover new lineages of life (NeLLi) - Black_00105 metaG (SPAdes) (version 2) | ecosystem: Environmental > Aquatic > Marine > Oceanic >... | reverse complement strand
CACCCTAAAGGATGGTTATATACTGAGAGTAAGCGAAGATTTGTTGGATATCATGCAAATAGTAACGGGCAAATTGCCTGTTGTTTTTCCTATTACGACACAGGATATAACTCCCTACGGGAATGAAATCTACCATCTCAACAGTATTATGCAGCCAGCCACGGCGACCAGTGCTCCAGTGGTCGGAGTGGCGATCACCACTGAGGTTCCTGTCCCGGGATGTGCGACCGGCGCCAATCACACGGTAGATATAGAAATGGCGGTCAGATTCGTGGTTGAAGTAGCAAAAGCCTATGGAGAGAGAAAATGTTCCTTTTATGATGAGAAAGAATTCCAGAGATTAATTTCTCTCTACGGCTCTTTAGAACACTTAAAAACACATGGAAAAAAACCTTGACAAATTTCTATTAGTCTAATATATTAGACAAAAGTCTAAAATAATAGACTGCAGTCTATTTTATTGAAAAAAAATGAGAAAAATATTAATTGCCACTAATCGACAAAAAGTCTTAAATTTTTTAATTCGATATCCAGGAAATGAATTCTTAGAAAAAGAAATTCAAAAAGCAATCAAAATAAGCAAGTCTGGAACAAATTTTGCCTTGAGAGACTTGGTTAAAACTAGACTAGTAAAGAAACAAAAGAGAGGAAAAATTTCTTTTTATTCAATAACTTTTAATCATCCTATAGTTAAACAATTAAAAGTGCTTGAAACATTGGTAAATTTAGAACCTTTGATGGAGAAAGTTAAGGAATTATCAAAAAAAATAGTTCTTTATGGAAGCTGCAGCCGGGGAGAAAATACAAGCGAGAGTGACATTGATCTATTTATAGTGACTAATAATTCCAATCTGATAAGAGAAGCGATGAAGAAAAATAAAAAAAGCGAAAAAATTAAATTGATTGTCAGATCTCCTTTAGAATATATTGAGATGGAAAAAACAGATCCAACTTTTTATAAAGAAGTTGAATTAGGTATAACCTTATGGGAATCTAAAGATGAATCCTGAATTTAAAGACTGCCTGAGAAAGCAGAAGCTAAAAAAATTTTCACGAGGAAAAGCTTTAGTTAACAAAGAACTAAAAAGCTCAGCAGAAGATTTAAAAACAGCTAAAGAAAGCTTTAATAATGAAAATTATAAATGGGCAACAATTCAATGTTATTACTCAATGTTTCATTCAGCAAGAGCACTCCTTTACTCAAAAAATTATAGAGAGAGAAGTCATTATTGTCTTATTGTTGCCTTGCGTATCTTTTATGGAGAGAAGGGACTTTTGTCAGGTAATTTAATTGAAGGATTCCAAAAAGCTAAGGCATTACGAGAAAATGCAGATTATTATGATCAGTGGTCAAAAGCAGGAGCTGAGGCTTTGTTTGATCTAGCAGATAAGTTTCTGAATATTAGCATTAAATTACTAAAATCAGCTCCAGCATGAAAAGAAAATTGTTCTTAAAGCAAATGGTTTTATTTCTAATGGGTGCAGAATGGCATTAGTCAAGGTAGGACTTCTCACTATCGGCCAGTCTCCCAGGGCAGACGTGGTGCCTGAAATGAATCCTTTTTTTCTTCCTCAAATACAAATTCTGGAAAAAGGATTGCTGGATGATCTCAGCCCTGAGGAAATTAGACGCTTAAAGCCTAAAACTGGGGAAGTACCGTTAGTCACTCGTTTAAGGAAAGGCGGGTCGGTTCAACTTAGCGAGAAGAAAATAAGCTCCCTCCTGCCTGAAGCTATTAATTCAATGAAAACGAAAATGAAGGTGAAGGTGGTGGGAGTACTCTGCACCCATGACTTTCAAAAGACAGAATTTCCCCCATGGGTCATTTTCCCTTTTAATTCTCTAAAGTTCTTGATCACTCGTATAATAAATATAAAGTGCCTTGGAGTAGTTGTGCCCTTAGAAGGTCAAATTGATGCGGCAAAGAAAAAGTGGAAAAAAGACAAAGTTATTGTGGAAGTTAAATCTCCCTATGCCAGGGGAAAAAGCTGGAAAGAAATAGCCCAAAATTTTTCTCGAAAAAAAGTAGAAGTAGTAATCCTTGATTGTATTGGATATAAAATAAAGGATAAGAGGGCACTACAAAAATTATTGTCTGTTCCTGTCCTCTTGCCCAGAGTTGTTCTTGCTTTTGCCATCGATCAATATCTTTGATTTTAGCTTTGACAGGAAAAGCATTTTATATTACGCTTATCTACATAATAGGGCACACCTATTAGAATAATCGGGTTGGGTAAGGGTACCTAAAGGTCAGAATAAAAAATGATCGGCCAAACCATCTCCCACTACAAAATAATTGAAAAACTCGGCGAAGGCGGCATGGGTGTAGTATATAAAGCCGAAGATACAAAACTTAAACGCACTGTCACCTTAAAATTCATAAGAACGCAGGCCATGGAAGCAGCAGATGAAAAAACGCGTTTTGTGCGCGAGGCGCAGGCTGCCGCGGCACTGGATCACCCCAACATCTGTACGATCTACGAAATTGATGAAGTCGAAGGAAAAACCTTCATAGCCATGGCTTATATCAAAGGTCAAAATTTGAATGACAAGGTCAGATCAGCTCCTCTGAGACTGAAAGAAGTCCTGGATATCGGCATGCAGGTTGCTCTGGGATTGCAGGAGGCTCACGAGAAAGGTGTCTTTCATCGAGATATCAAAGGCTCCAATATAATGGTGACTGACAAAGGCCAGGCCAAGATAATGGATTTTGGCATAGCCAAAATAGCTGGGGGAACAGAGATCACCAAGCCGGCAGCTTTTATGGGGACAGTGACCTACATGTCTCCTGAACAGGCTAGCGCAAAACCTCTGGATCACCGCACAGATATCTGGTCTCTGGGAGTTGTGTTGTACGAGATGCTTACCGGGCAAATTCCGTTCAAAGGGGTGCACGAACAAGTGATTTTGCATTCCATCCTTAATAAAAGCCCCGAGCCCATTACGAGTTTACGTAGCGGCGTTCCTCTGGAGCTTGAGGCAATCGTGAACAAGTGCCTGGAGAAGGACTCCACCGAACGATATCAGACTTCCGCTGACCTGATTGCAGACCTGAAGCGTTTAAATCGAGATATGACCACTGGAAAAACTGCTATGGCCGCAGCAACAGCTACATATCCCACTCCAACAGCTACCCTACCACGTCCTTTCCCGCGGCTTTTGCGCAAGATTGCCCTCCCGTTTGTTACGGTAATATTAGCCCTGGTATTATTGCTGGTTTTGCCTCCAACCCGTAAGGTTGTGCAGAACTGGTTAGATTTTGAGATAATCCCCGCAGAGAAGAGCCTGGCGATTCTTCCTTTAACCGTCGTGGGTGGCGATGCAGACGAGCAGGCTTTTTGTGACGGACTGGTGGAAAATCTGACCAGCAAGCTCACCCGACTCGAACAATTCCAAGGGCGGATATGGGTACTGCCCTCTCTAGATGTGCATCAATCTGAAATCACGAGTCCCAGCAAAGCAGAGCGAGTATTCAGAGTTTCCCTGGCTGTAAAAGGAAGCTTTAAGCGCATCGGTGACATGTTTAGCTTGACTTTGAAGCTGGTTGATACAAAAACCCAGCGTGAACTGAAATCCCAGATTATGACTGATCATATCGCAAATATTTCTACTCTACAGGAAAATGCCATCTTTAAACTGGTGGAGATGCTTGGAGTAGAATTAGAGCCACAAATCCACAGCATATTGACCTCCGGAGGCACTACTATACCCGGTGCCTACGAGTCTTACTTGCAGGGCCTTGGCATCATGCTGCGCGGCAAGGGAGATGAAAATCTCGAGACTGCAATTAACTTGTTCAGGCGGGCAATCGAGCAAGACCCCCACTTTGCCTTAGCTCACGCAGGATTAGGGAAAGCTTATTGGCTGAAGTACGAACTGACAAAAAACTCTGAACTGCTTGAAAAAGCCCGATCATCATGCACCAAGGCAATTGAAATTAGTGACCGTCTAGCCTCAGTTCATGTCATACTCGGAATTATCCATAGAGAAGCAGATCAATACGAGGACGCTATTAAAGAATTTCAGCAGGCATTGTTAGATGATCCTGTAAACTTCGGCGCTCTGCAAGAATTAGCAGAGGTCTATGAAAATCTCGGAAGACTAGAAAAAGCAGAGGAGACCTATAAAGAAGCCATTAAATTAAAGTCTGGTTACTGGCACGGATACAGCCGATTAGGCTATTATTACTATATCTACGGTCGTAACGTTGAGGCCGAAAAAATGTACCGCCGTTCTACTGAATTAATGACAGAAAATGTTCTTGATTATAATAACCTGATCGCTATCTATTATCTATTGGGCCAAAACGACCAGGCAGAGGCTATGTTCGAAAAATCCATCGCCATTAAACCTGGTTCAGATGCCTATTCTAATATGGGTCTGATATATTTTATGCAACGCCGCTATGCCGATGCCTTGGCTATGTACGAAGAAGCGATTGAGCTGGCAGTAGGAGAGGATACCCACGTAATTTGGGCGAATTTGGCTGATAGCTATCGATATACGCCCGGATATTCAGAAAAAGCACCAGAAGCCTATCAACATGCCATTCAACTAGCTGAAAAAGAACTGGATATTGACCCTGGAAATGCCCAGCTACGGTCAAGTCTGGCTGTGTTCTATGCAAAGTCAGGAGACTCTAAAAATGCGCTGGCTGAAATTTCCGAGGCTCGAAACCTGGCGCCAAATGATGTCCCGATTATTCTCGATTGTGTCCTGGTTTTTGAAATTGTCAACCAGCGCGACAAGGCAATTCAAGCCCTTCAACAATATATCGAGCGCGGTGGCTCCATCAAGGAAGTTCGTGATCATCCCGATCTTTCTGGACTGCGTGCAGATCCTCGTTACCAAAAATTAGTCGAATGAGAGAGATCGCTTGAAACTGTGGGGGATTTGATTCATGAAGCCCACATATTTATATTGTAGAGGCTTGATTTATCAAGTCCACCTTTTAAATTAAAAAACCGACCTTAGTCCTCAGATTTTATGAGGAAAAAGGAAGGGAAAGGAGGGAAAATGGAAAAAGGTGAAAATCCAAAAACACACACTATTAAAATTACTGTGGATGATGATGGGAACTTTACTTATGACAATCCCTTAATTTGGGTTTATCCTAGGGATACTATCATCTGGGAATGTACAAACGACTGTCCTTTTGCCATTCATATTGGCTGGAACTCACCTCTCGAAAAAGGCCGTTTCCGATCAGTTAAAGGAGACAGAGTAAAAACTGTAGTTCCAGAGGGTGCACGACCTGATAACTATGAATATACTGTTGCCGTTTTCATTGATGGGAATATCTGGACCGACGATCCTCCATTCATCGTCAAACCTCCTCCTAAAAGACACTGAGGATAGGACGCCGTCGGAGTAACAATTTTAACCTCATCTCTATCCAGACGAGCGGAAACACGGTATCTGGATCACCATCCACAAGAATAGGAAGAGTCATTATCTAATCTAGCGCGCGCAGCAGGCCTAGATATGTAGGGGGGTATCTGTAGTAAGAACAGACTGGAATCCTTGAGAGCCAGAGATATGCTCACAGGTCTTGATCAGGCTCGATAATGACGAGGTAAAGAGATACATTAATCACGTAATCATCTGAAACTGGGTTTTATTTCAGGAAGGAAGGGAGAAGTCTAAGAAGTTCTCTGGATTATGACCAGAGTCATATCATCCATTCGATCAGCCCCAGCAGTGAATGACTCAAGTTCCTCATTAACTTTTTTCAGTATTTTAGAAGCCTTTAATTTAGGATGCTTTCGAAGCAGCTTTATGAGTCCTTTTTCATCGAATTCTTTATTATCTTTGTTCCGACTTTCAGTGATTCCGTCTGTAAAAAGAACGGCCATTTCCCCATCGCGTATTGTGACTTTTTTTACTTCATAAGTACTAGAAGGAAACATTCCCAAGCATAAGCCGGAGCTCTCCATACGGGTGATTTTACCTTTTTTATCGATAATAAGGGGAGGATTATGACCAGCATTGATATATTTTAGCTCGCCACTTTTTTTGCTTAGCTCGCAAAAGAAAAAAGTTATAAAACCATTTGGGGCAGAACTGCGGTGGACAAAATTATTCAGTTTAACAGCCATCTCCTCTATATTGTATTTAGCATGAACCTCTGATTGAAGAGCTGCCCTTAATGAAGCCATGAGGAGTGAAGCACCAACCCCTTTCCCGGAAACATCAGCAACAACAATACCCAAGCGAGAAGGGTCGATGTCGATAAAATCATAATAATCCCCGCCAACTTGATAACAGGGGGTATTATAGCCAACAATTTCAAATTTTTTGCATGGAGGATTTTCTTTAGGGAGAAAGTCTTCCTGAATCTTAGCAGCTAAGGCAAGCTCTTTTTCCATCTTTTCTTTCTCGATGGCTTGATCTATAAGCTTAGAATTTTCGATCTTGACTGCAGCCAAATTAGATAAAAGAGTTAAAAGCTTGAGATCCTCATCCTTGAACTGCTCAAGGTTCGATATCCGGTCTGAATAGATGATTCCTATGATTTCCCTGTTATTCCATAAAGGAACACACATTGCCGAATGGATATTGAATTTAATAATGCTTTCCATGGCTTTGAAACGAGTGTCAGCCATGGCATCAGAAGTTAGGATTGAGGAATTCTTATCAACAGCCATATTTATGATACTCTGGCTTAGCAGAATCTTTTGATCCTTAAGGTTCTTATCGTTGATACGAATCACTTTGGGAATGAATTGAGCAGGATTGCCTTCTCTTAACATCAGAATCCCTCTGTCCATAGGGAGATTTGCACAAATCAGATCCATGATGTTATCCAAGAGTTCGTTTAGAGGCTGATGAAGAAGAAGGGCTTTACTAACTTCACTCATTATAGAGAAAGCTCTATGCTCTGTTCTGACCTTTTCCAAATCCACAGGTGCCAGGCTGCCTTTCATAGTTGTATCAATTTCGCTCTTGGTTAAAACCTCTTCAACCTGCATTATGGTATTTACATTTGCCGAGGAGGTGGGCGCCTCCGTCATTTCTACATGAGTGGGGATTTCCTTATCGAAGACAATCCTCGTTGACCCAACAAGGACTTCATCTCCTTTTTTAAGTTCGACCTCGGCTTTAATCTTTTTGCCGTTTAGGAAGGTTCCATTCTTGCTGCCATTATCCCGGACTGCCCAACCCTCTTCCGAAGGATAAATGTAAGCATGCTTCCCTGAACAGAATGGGTCAAGAACGTTGATGTCATTATCAGCAGAGCGACCAATAGATATTCTATCTTTTTTAAGAGGAATGGAGTAATCTTCTCCTTTTTTTTGATAAACATATAGTTTGGCCATCTTAATCTGCGCAAACAATTATAAAACTAATAAGTGAATAATTTCAAGGAAATTCAGCCTTTTTGGGGTCAGACCCCACTATGTGATCCCCATGGGTTGATGTTATGCTTCAGAAAGTTCCATTTTCTCCAAGATCTTGAGCATTTTCCTGCCTTTCTTAACTTTATCTTCAAAAGGAATATCCTCGATCAAAGGCAGGAAAACTTCCATTATTTCTTTCCTTACAATGTTGTCCAGAAGTTCTATAGAATAGTCTAAGGCTTTTTTTGTTCCAGTAGTAATATTTTGATATGCTTTGATGATATCTTCCCGGGGATAGATGAGACTTAGCAATTCAAAAATATACTTGAGAGATCGAGCTAAATTATTCTCTAAATCTTTGGCCAAGAACTCTTTTTTCTTACTGGCTTTTAAGTCATGAATTTCCTTCAAAATCATGTAAGATTCTTTTATTTCCCGTATTATTTGAGGGACTACAATCTGTTCTCGGAAATGAATTTGAGGTTTTTCTGATCTCATCTTATACATAGCACTGACGATTTCAGATTCCACATCCCTGCTTTCTTTTCTTAATTCCAAGGCTAATACCTCTGCTGCTCTTTGAGCGCCTGTTTGAGCCAAGATGTCAGGTATAGCCTTTCGTAACCGCATATCTTCACTCGGATCCCCCAAATAATCTTTTAATGTGCCTATAATCTTAACTCCATATTCTGCTAAAGCTTTATTGGCAGCGCTCTGCATGGATGGATTTTTTAAATTTTGAATTATAAAAGGCACAAACTCCCGCTTTTTAAGCTTTCCAGCGCTATCAAGAGCATAACTGACAACTTCTGGCGATTTATCCCTGAGCAGTTTACTTAGATTATGGATGACGGAGGGAGTTGGCTCCATTATTCCCATAACCTTGGCTGCCTCCATCCTGGAAACTTCTTCTTCATTACCTTCCTCACTTACTATTTTATCGATACGGTCTTTCATCAGTTCTTGATAAACATTCAGGGACATGATTTCCTTTACCTGAACATCAAGACTTTCCTCATCGAGAGAATCTTCGGTTTCCGGGATTAACACCTCCCCGTCTACTTCAAAAAGGGAATCCATGGAACTCGCTCTTACCTCATCAGATTTATATGAAATTATTTGTTTCAGTTTAGAACTCAACTTTTCTTTTTTGACAAGGTCAAAAAGATTCATTGCATACAGAACCGAACTCCTTTTTTTGCTCTCAAGGGTGTCGAAAACCAACTTTGTCATATCAATATCAATCTTTTCTGCAACAAATTTGTCAGCATCATGCCATTTTATCTCGAGGTTTCTTTTCACAATATTCACATATTCCTTCGTAATCAAGATATTGAGAATAATCCAGATAAGGATAAATATGATGGCAATAATGCTTATATATTTTATCTCAAAGCTCAAAACTGAAAAAAACAAAAGAATCAGAAGAGCTGCAATGCCTTTAGCAAACTTATTGACGAACATATCGATGAATACTTTTGCTTTGTACTTGATCTCGGGAGGGATAGGGATGTAAAGGAGCTCCCTGACAGATTGGTTGAGTGAATGAGCAAGACTTTTATCAGTTCCCTTGATGATGAGAGCCCAGTAAATCAGAGCAAAAGGGAAAATAAAAATTGCACCAGAGAAGACCAGCAAAAAGAATGGGGCAACCAAAAGAGCAACCCGGATTCCAAAATTTTTCAAGATGCGGTTGGTTGAGAAAACATGAAGCAGATTAGAAAAAACAAGAAATACGGCAAAAAACATCCCGAGAAAAGCAGTCCTCGCATCCTTGTTCGGATAGGCATCTTCGACAAAATAATTGAACTGAAAATCAATCAAAGTTGTAACAATAATGGCTACAGCCATAATCCCGGTCAAGAGGACTAAATGCCGGTTTTTTCTCAACAAGCTAAAGCTCTTGCCGTATCCAATTTTTGGCTTCTTCCGTACTTCGGATGGCTTAGCCTCTTCTTTTTTTTCGCTTTGAATGATTCTATGAACACGATTGACTATTACGAGACAAATGCCAAGCATAAAAGGGCAAATTAAAAGAAGATTTTCGGTTCCGACTATTTTAGACAGAGAAGTAAGGAGAGCTCCTGCAACTCCACCTAAAAGTCCTCCGCTCACTAAAAAGCCAATCAGCCTTTTTGCTTGACGAGGATTATAAATATCGTTGATTAGTATCCAGAACTGGGTGACCGAGGTAACCAAGAATATATCTGCCCAAAACCAGAATACCATAGAAATCCAATTCCAATATGCAAGAGGCAACCAATTCCTTCCTTGAGTGAAAAGCAACCAGAAAACTAAAAGACTCGTAATGAAAAAAACCAGGCTGATAGATATGTATACGTGTCTCTTCAGAACACGCAGCAGCCTGGAGTTTAAAGTGACAAAAAATCCTATCAGGATGGCTGTCAAAAGATAAGCATAAGGGAGTCTCCTGGATGAAAGCTTCTCCAGGAAATCGGAAATCTTGACCAGTTTGATGATGTAGGCAGAAGAAGTGAGCATAAAAAAATAAAAAAACAGAAGCACAGAGGTAGAGCTTTCTTCGGGTCTTACATCAGCAAATCGTGATAAAATTTTATGAAGCAAGTTCTTGGCCATGAAATTCTTTACCTTTTAGGAAAAGTCTTCAGGAGTATCCGGCATCTTTTCACCCTTTCCTCAAGGGGGAGGTCTTCGATAAGCGGAAAAACTACATCTCTAATTTCTTTAGGCAATATGTTATCAAGAAGTTCAAGAGCATAATCCACAGAATCCTTTGTTACGGTTCTTATATTCTGGTAGGCTCTAAAGATATCTTCATGAGAGTAAATGAGCCCGAATAATTTAAAAATATTCATCATGGAAGCGGCCAGGTTCTCTGATAATTGTTCGCTCATCTTTGGCTTCTTTACTTTAGATTTTGCATCGTAAAATTTAATGAGAATCTGGTAGTATTTCTTTATTTCTTTGAATATTTTAATCTTGATAATCTCTTCCTGGACCTGAATATCGGGCTTTCCAGAACGAATCCTATCCAAAGCATCGATGAGCTCAGGATCCATATCTTCATTATCTTCTGCTAATTCCCAAGCTAAGAAATCCGCAGAATCTTGAATAGGAATGCGAGCTAAAACTGAAGCCACTTCTTTCCGCAGCCCAACATCCTCGTCAGAATCTCCTAAATAATCTGAAAGAGTCCCAACAATTCTTTCCCCGTATTTTTCAAGGGCAGTACAGGCATCTTCCCTGGTTACAGGATTATGCAACTTATAGATTAAGCCGGGAACATGCTCTCTTCTCTTTAGCCTTGCCGCGCTTTCAATAGCGTATTTGCTCACTTCTGGCGAGTCATCTTCAAGAAGTTCCTCGAGTTTCTGAGCGAGAGGAGAATGAGATTCCATCAATCCTATAGCCTTGGCCACTTCCATCTTTGATGTCTCAGTGTCTCCAGTCTCATCAACCAGGACTTTATCAATGTATCCCTTCATCACTTCCTGATAAACATCAAGGGACATTATCTCTTGAACCTCTTTTCCCAGGACTTCTTCACTTAGCATATCATCCGTTTCAGGAACTAAAGTTGTCTCCCCGGATTCAAAAAGACCTCCTAATGAAGAAACTCTCCTTTCACCCGCTTTATAAGAGATTAATTTTCTCACTTCAGGGGTGAGTTTATCTTGCTTTATCAAATCAAAGAGATGCATGGCATACAAAACCGAACTTCTATCCCTGCTCTCTATGGTATCAAAGACTAATTTTGTATAATCCACATCCATCTTTTCAGCCACTAATTTATCCCCCCGATCCCACTTCATCTCCAATTTCTGTTTGACAATATTTGTGTATTCCTTGCTTACCTTCAGATTAGCAAAAACCCACGCTATAATAAAAACAACAGCTATAACGCTTACAATTTGAACTCTGTTTTGCCACGGATCTGGAGGAAGGAAGATAAAGATCAAAAGTATCAATGCCCCTATGAGTTTGGCAAACCTGTTGAGAAACATATCGATAAATATTTTCGCTTTGTACTTAAGCTCAGGTGAGACAGGAATATAAAGGAGCTCCCGCGTGTACTGGTTAATAGAAAAAGAGAGGCTTTTATCGCTGGCTTTGATGGCGAGAGCAAATCCGAGAAAGGGCCAAAAAGCAATTCCTCCAAAACAGAGGAGTAACATCAAGGGGAAGAGTAACAGAATGATACGAATGCCATAGCTTTTAATGAGGTTGCTGGTCATAAAAATAGAAATAAGAAAAGGAACAACATACAATCCTGCATGAAAATATCCAAAAATATAAGTGTATTCATCTATCCTCGCCACCTTCATTTCAATTACAGTTTTAGATTGATAATCAATAAATGTAGTAACGATGAATGTTAAGGTCACAACAACGGCCAGAAGCTTTAAATAATAGTTTTTTCTTACAGTATTGAAGCTATCTATAAAACCCGCTCTAGCTGGTTCTTTCGCTCTTTCTTTATTCAAATAATTTGGTTTATTTGTGATCGGTTTATTTTTTCTCTGCCAAATGAATATGTAATTTACGACAAAAACACTGAGGATAAGTATTCCAGAAGCTATTAGAAGAAGCTCATCAGGTCTTTCTCTACCTAAAGAACCCGTCAGCAATCCCCCTAAAATACCTCCTAAAAGTCCTCCGCCGCCAAAGAAGCCGATCAGCCTTTTGACTTCTCTCGGATTAAAAACATCATTAACTAAGATCCAGAATTGGGTTACGAGGACGACAATAAAAATGTTTGCCCATATCCAGAAAACGAGAGGCATCCACTCCAACTCCTCTTGCATGAAAAACTGCCTTGAAACGGAACAAGTGACAGTAAAAAAAATGAGGCTTGAAATTATTAAAACCCGCCTTTTAACTTTAACTTGAAGTTTGGAGTAAAAATGAACAAAAATAACCATAATAGCGGCTGTCGACAGGTAGGCAAACGGAAGATTTATTGATCCCAACTCCATTAAATACTGTGCATCTCTAACAGGCTTAATAATGCCATAGGGGAACATGATCAGGAAAAAATAAAGAAAGAGAAGGGAAGCGATGAGTTTCTCGCCTGGTTTGATCTCTACAAAGCGCGATAGAATTCTATTAAGGAGATTTTTTGCCATAAAATGACTCGACTATAGGAGGATTGCGATAGTTACTGATCTTTAATAAAGCTATCCAAGGCTATTTCTTCTTCGTCGAAAATTTCAAGCACTTTAGTAAGCATTGTGACTTGAAAGACGAGGTAAAGTTTCTTTGATATTTTTGCTAACTTAAGCTTCCCCCCTAAATTATGAGTAGAAATATAGCTTGCTAAGATCTCCCCTACCCCAAAGCTGTCAATGAAATCGACATTCTGAAAATTGAGGAGTATGTTCCTTTTGCCGGAATCCAACTGATCTTTAACGAGCTGGTGAAGAGTGATATCGGTTATATCCGATCTTCTTATTTCCCCCTCGATATCAAAAATAATAACATCGGTTTTTTCTCTTGTATTTATTTCCATTTTTTCCCATCCCCTCTATAGTCTTAATTTTCTCCTATTGGCTAATCTTCTGGATTGATCTTGATCATTATTCGTGCGCATTCCCTTTAAATCCTCTCTCAATTATGCAGTATCTTGGGGTTTTTCTTTTCCTTTCCACCCACAACCAATTCTTTTCGATTATCTCCTTTGCTTTTATCAAAAGAGAAATCTAAAGTCAATCCATTATTTATTGTTGTACTGGTTGTTTCTTGTAGGGGTTTGATTCATCAAACCCACATTTTCTAGAAAAACAAATATATGGATATGATTTATTTAAAGGAGTTGTTTTATCTGTAGCCGGGATTCATTTCTTTTCATTCATTAAAATTGTGACAAGGATGAATCTATAAAGTTTTGGCTTTTCTCTAAAATCAAGCTCTGTAAAATTTACGCCATATAAAAAAACTTCTCCGTCTTCTCTCTCCCAGATAATTTTTCCATATATATTAATTTTAAGATCCTCGGATAAATTCAGGCAGAAAATCAAATCCGTGCCTAAAGAAAAACGGATATTAGTTACGACACACATCCCATCAAGGCAGATATTCTTAATATATCCTTTTGCCTTTTTTTCAAGCTTATAATCTTCCCAGAGTTGGACGTTTACTCTAACCAGAATCCTTGGAGCTTTTCTTCTTTCCGAATTTTTCTCTTTTTGCATCTAAATTTCTCTTACCACTTCAAGATCTAAAACGCTTGGAATTTTTTTTTCGCTTGCGATATTCCCCGATCATCTTCATTCCTAGCCTGGATAAGGCATACAGGCACGTTTAACCACCTTCTGCTAAAACTTATAGCACAGGAAAAATCCGATGTCAAAAACAAAAACCTGGTATTAAAAGCAAAAATAGGATTTTGTGAAGACAGAGTGATCTTATAAAATGCAAATTTTTAAGCACTGATGAATTTCCCCGATAAATTGAAATCGCAAGAGGAGAGGTCTTTTCTCCAATACTTTCTACTTCCTTTACTAAAATGAAATCTTTGTCTGCACCAGATAATAATCTTGACATTTATTATCATTGCTTTACATTATTAGTGGTGATCAAAACTAAAAAAGAGGTAAACTGGAAAAATATGCTACTTTGAATCTCTTGTAAAAGCTATGAAGAATGATGCCATTGGGATCAAGATGAGAAAAACTAAAACTACACTAATATTAGCCGTTTTTGTCCTTGCTTCTCTTGTCCATCTGTATGCTGCCGATACCCAGTGCGTATGGACTGGTGTTGAAAAGATTGTCGCCGTGGGAGATATACACGGCGACTACAAGGCTTTCATAAAAATTCTGAAAGGAACAGGATTGATAGATAAAGAACTCCACTGGACAGGTAGGAAGACTCATCTGGTTCAAATCGGCGATGTAATGGATAGAGGCGATTACGCCAAGGAGATTTTAGACCTGTTGATGAAACTGGAAAAAGAAGCAGAAGAGGCTGGAGGCAAAGTTCACATGTTGATCGGTAATCATGAAGAACTGAATATCACGGGCTTAATCCTTAATCGCGGGGACGATGAATTTACCGCACGCCAACTTGTCTCCTTTCTTCCTGATGGGTACAGGGAGAAACAAGTAAAAAAATTCAGAGAAATGCTGGGAGACAATCCAACTAAAAAGACAGGCTTGGATTCATCCTTGGATAGTGATTTAATGCCATTCTGGGAGAACATGTTAAATAAATTAAGAACCAACCGCAGACATCCGGCTCGAAGAGAATACATGAACAACTTCAATAAAACATACGGAAAATGGATCCTTCAACAAAATGCTGTAATTAAGATCAATAATATCATATTCGTCCATGGAGGAATCAGCGAGAAATTCTCCAAATGGGGGCTAAAGAAAATAAATAATCGCCTGCGCGTAGAGTTAGAAGACCTGAGGCGGGCGGCAATGAATTCTACACGACCTCAAATTCAGAATTTCCAACGTCAAATTGTTTGGAACCCTAATGGACCATACTGGTATCGGGATTTTGCTACAACGGATCAAGATGATTTTAAAGAAAATGTGGATAGAATTTTAAAAAACCTCAATGCTGAATACATGGTAATAGCTCATACTCCTCGAGTAATTAAGACAAAGGAAGATATGAAGCTTTTTCAAGGAAGGATTTGGATAATCGATACTGGCATTTCAGAACTCTATAGAAAGCGCATGGGCGGACGTCTCAGCGCCTTGATTATAAATAAGGGAAAATTCGATGTATGGGGGCTAAACAATGAAAAATAGGAAAGCCTTGGCCATTATAATTCTTACCTGCTTTTTCTTCGGCGCCTGGTTTCATTCAAAATCACAAGCAGTTACTCAAGAAAATGTAAAGCAAAAAGAGCTGGAGAATTACTTAAGAACCGCTAAGATTGTCTCTAAAAGGCGAACTGGAGGCAGGGGAGAAAATTGGGTAATAAGCCTGGATGATGGAAAAACTGCGCGTCATGGATTCTTTAAGCTTCTAAATCAGACTCCACCAGACCTTATCACTGACAGCTATAAATACGGAATTGCAGCCTATGAGCTGGATAAACTGCTCGATCTCAATATAGTCCCCCCCGTCGTGGAGAGAGAAATAGAAGACAGAAAAGGTTCGCTTCAGATATTCATTGAGGGCGCTCTAAATGAAAGTGTCCGAAGAATGAAGAATATTAAGCCACCAGAGCCCGAGAAGTTTAAAAATACTCTGGAAGACTTAACTGTTTTTGAAAACTTGACTTATTCCCCTTCTTTTTGCGGAGAGAGAGAGTTGGATGATATCCTAATAATGGATAAAAAAGACTGGAAAGTCTGGAGGGTTGACTTCTCTGAAGCCTTTGCTCTCTCACCAGAGTTAATCCCAGGATGCGAAATCACGGGCTGTTCCAAGAAGCTTTATCAACACCTGATAAAATTGGAAGATAAAGTGATTAAAACCAAGCTAAAACATTATCTAAATGATGAAGAGATGAGCATGTTGCTGATACGAAAAAAACTCATCATTGAAAAAATCAAAAAATTAATCGCTGAAAAAGGGGAAGAATCCGTCCTTTTTTCTTAAGATTACCTGCTTTTCCACTATAAAAAACTCAAGATTCAACCCCGCAGATTCACTTTATAAACAGCTAAATTTAAGTGACCAATAATTGTGCATATTATCATAATCATAATTAAATCAATTTATTAAAAAAAGAAATCTCTTATTTTTCAACAAACTTATGCACAGAAATAGTGGAAAAAGAGAAAGCATGGGGTCAGAAGTTTCCATTGATAAAAAGACAGAGCGAATTACTTGAAATAATATTTAGCTTGACAGCCAATTTTAATTCCAATATATTGCCCGTAAATTTAAGGCATCTTAAATTGAAAAGTGGGCGTTCTGAATTCTTTTATATTTTTGGTAAGTCCGAAGTTTGCTTCAAAAAAAGGAAAAAATATCTCAACGGAAAATCATCGGGGAAATATAAGGGAAGGATTCAATGAAAAATTCGGGCAATGAAGAGATGATGCAAACCGGGCAAAAACCGTCTGGATTCGCTTATAAAATTCTTAGACTTTTTACAGTTGTTCACCCTGGCGAAACCCTGACAGCACTTCTTTTAATGCTTAATGTCTATTTACTCTTTGTAGCCTATTACATCATAAAACCAGTAAGAGAAGCGCTGATTTTAGCCGGAAAAGGGCCTGAATGGAAAAGTTATCTTTCCGCTGCTATCGCAGTTTTACTTATTTTTGTGATTAAAATATTCAGCAATATTGCTTCCAGGCTCCCACGTCAGAAATTGATCACCTGGGTAACGCTCTTTTTCATTTCCAACTTGGTCATCTTCTATGCATTATCTCTAACAGAAATTGAGTTAGGCACTATGGGTATAATCTTTTTTATCTGGATGGGGATATTTAACGTGATGGTAGTTGCCCAATTCTGGGGCTTTGCCAGTGATATATATACCCCAGAAGCAGGGAAAAGACTGTTCCCTTTGATTGCCTTTGGAGCAACCTTTGGAGCTTTCTCTGGAAGCGCCATCGCTGATTGGCTTGTAATACCCCTCGGACTCTATCAAATGATGCTCGTGACAGGAGGAATTCTTGGAATATGTATATTATTAACACGGATTACCCATATGAGAGAAATGAAAAGAGCCGAATCTACTGCAGCAGAAGTCAGTCAGGAGGAAGAAGCAGGAAAAAAAGAACAGGAAAAGCCCCTTGAGAAGGGAGGAGCGTTTCGCCTTGTTTTTAAAAAGCGATACCTTCTTTACATTGCTCTCCTTGTTTTACTGCTAAATTTTATCAATACAAATGGCGAATATATATTAGGGGAGTATGTAACCCGGACAGCCAAAGAAGCCGTGGAGATGGGTACAGCCGGAGGATTAAGTTTAGAAGAATTCATAGGCAAGTTTTATGCTAGTTACATGAAGTATTTTAATCTTGCAGCCTTGCTCATTCAGCTCTTTTTAGTGTCTCGAATCTTTAAATGGTTTGGAGTCAGGATTGCCCTTCTATTCCTGCCTATCATTGCCCTCGGCGGATACTTCTTTATAAGCCTCGGAGCATCTTTAATGCTGGTTCACTGGGTTAAAGTCGCGGAAAATGGCACGGATTACTCTCTTATGAATACAACCCGGCATTCCCTATTTCTCATAACTTCGAGAGAAGAGAAATACAAAGCCCAAGCCGTCATAAAAACCTTTTTTCAGCGTGCAGGCGATGTGTCATCGGCCTTAATCGTTCTCCTGGGAACGACTTATCTTGCTTTTAATACCGAAAGATTTGCTGGATTCAATATAGTTCTATTAATGATTATGATATTTATCTGCTTTCTTATTATGAAGGAGCATAAAAAATTATCAGCTAAAGAAACAGAGTATGACGTAGAATATATGAAAACTGACGAAAAGTAGGACAGGCAAGGCCAGCAAGATTAACGCAGGTCTTTGACCTTGATGATTCCCCCCAGACCCTGAGCAATGTACAAATAGCCTTCATCATCCTTGGCAATCCCTTCCTGGTTATCCCCGAGGAAAGCAAATTCTCTGACTAATTTCCCCTCAAGAGTTATCTCCACCAGGATGTTATAAGCATCGCTGACAACATTTAAATGCCGTGTTTTTGAGTCATAATACATGCCTCCAGGATCATCCATCTTGAAGGGTAAGACCCGGATAATCCTCGCCTCGGCTGTCTCAGCTTGGCTCGTTCTAAGAGGAACCAGAATCTCTATTATGCAGGGAGGGTCCCATTGATTACCCGCATAGAAAGTCCCGCCTTCAGGATGATCCTTATCAGAGACGAAAGCAATTGATTCAATCCCTTGATCGTAGCCTTTCTGTTTTTGGAGAAAGTTGGCATTTCCCTGGAATTCTCTGTTGATAGGAAATATTCGCTTGACTTCTCTCTTATCAGGGTCAAACTCCAGAATGACATCATCCCCTTCTTTTATTATGTACAGAAGCCCCGATTGAGGATTAACTGTTATTCCTTCCAAATCTCCGGGAATCTTCAGGTTAAAAACAGGGGTTCCATCAGTCTTTATTTCAGCAATCTCTCCTTCATCACTCACGATAAAAAGAGTTTTTCTAAGAGGATGAAAACAGATACCTGAAGGTTCCACAAAACGTTGCTGGTCAATGTTTATTCCATACCCAGGAATTCCCAGCCAATCTACAGGAAATCGAATGGTTGGCGAGTTTTTTGCTGGCGAACAACTGGCTAATAAGATTAAAGCACCCATCAAAAAAAGCTTTATTTTCATTCCCTATTCTCTTTTCATCTCTTAAAGACGTTCAAAAAACACCAAATTTCATTCATTATAAGCCAATTGTTATTTCTTTAAAAGTGTGGGCTTGATGAATCAAGCCCCTACAAGGGTCAAAAAGGAAATTTACAATAATTTACTCAAGTTATGCAAGTCTGGCCCCAATTTATACATGCAGGTTTTACAGCTCTGGCCCCAAATTACCAAAATTCAAGCTTTCCAAGTTATGCAAGTCTGACCCCAAATGATATTTTTAGTTTGATTTTTTTTTTAAATGTAATTATATTAGTAGAAAAATTTGAGGGGAAGTTTGAAACTTGGAGGAACAGAAATGAGACGGAAAGTATTCCTTACAATAGCTCTATTCATTCTAGCCAGTCAAGGCTATGTGGTCAATGGACAGTTCACCCCTGCTGAAATTGCCCAAAGGCAAGAGATAGAGGAATTTCTCAAAACTGCAGAGATCGTAAGCTCCGCAAATATACCAGAAGGCGTTACAAAGCCGATCAGAATCTTCTTAAAAAAAGGAGATGTTGAAAGGAGCGGAGCTTGGAAAAATCCCAAAGGGATGCAAGAGGGCTACCTTGAGGGATGGCAGTACGAAATCGCTGCTTACGAGATGGATAAACTTTTAGAGCTAAACTTGATTCCACCCACAGTCGAGAGAAAATTCAAAGGGAAACCAGGTTCTCTTCAGTTTTGGGTGGAAAGTAAATTCAGTGAACTCACTGTATTTGAGCAAAAAATCGGAATTCCTCGTTCAAAATTCTACAACAAGCAGAATATGAAATATTTAACGAGGGCTTTTGACAGCTTGATCGGGAACGATGATCGAACGCAGCAGAATATCCTCTACACCAAAGATTGGCGTGCGATTCTGATTGATCATTCTCGCTCTTTCAGGTCAAGCAAGAAATACACAAAGAAACTCATGTATGGGGCAAAGGGATTGAAAAAAGTCGGAGGTCAGCCCATGCTCTTCAGGCAACTTCCCCGGGCTTTTGTGGAAAAAGTTAAAGCTCTAAACTACGATGATATAAAAAATGCTGTGGGTCCCTATTTAAAGGATAAGGAGATCAAAGCAATTCTACTTCGCAAGGAGCTTCTCCTTAAAGAAATAGAGGAGATGGTAAAGGAACAAGGCGAAGATAAGGTTCTATATTAATGTATAAATTTAATTAATTCAGGCTATAATTTAGACAAATCAAGTGGAAAATCTAAATTAAAAAGGAGGAGAAAAAAATGAAAAAAAGATTAATTATCTTTTTCGGTTTAGTGATTATCTTAGGATTTAGCCTCCAGTCTATAGCTCAATTCACTAAAGAAGAGTTGGCAGAAAGAGAGAAATGGGAAGAATTCCTCAAGACAGCAGAAATTGTCAAACAAGTACAGCCTTTCGATAAGCGAGAAGCTGTGACCGAGCCCTGGGTTCTCACCCTAGAAAAAGACGGGGTCACAAGGGACGCCATATGGAAAGATGTAGCAGGCCGGGCGAAAGGATTTATGGAAAGCTGGAAATGGGAAATTGCTGCTTACCGTTTAGATAAGTATTTAGGCTTGAATATGGTTCCGCCCACCGTGGAAAAAAGATTTCAGGGAAATCGTGGCTCCTGTCAATTATGGATTACATCAATGATGAGTCTCAAAAAGAAATTCGAAGAAAAAATTAAAACTCCATCTTACAAGGTTTTCTATTGGAATAGAGCATTCTACAAGCAGCGGGCTTTTGATAACTTGATCGCCAATGGAGACAGGCATCAAAATCAACACCTCATCACCGAGGATTGGCGCATGATCCTGATTGACCATTCCCGTAGCTTCCAGACCTCCAAAAAATTCACCAAAAAACTCATCTATGACGAAAAATATAAAGAAGGCCCAACGTTTATCATGAAGGAACTTCCCCGCGCTCTTTATGAGAAGATAAAGTCTCTGAATGCTGAAGGGATTAAAGGTGTCGTCGGAGAATACCTGACAGATAAAGAAATCGAGGCAATGCTTGTTCGGAAAGACCTGATAGTTAAGTGGGTTGAGAATCGTATCAAGGAACTTGGGGAGGATAAGGTCTTATACGATTAGAAAGAGGCTTCCGCTTCTCTAATTGTTTTATAAATTGTAAGAACGTTCTGGTCTTTCTCCCGTTTGTAATCAAATCCATCCATAAGCTTACGGGAAAGGAAAACTCCCAGTCCACCTTTTTTCTCGCTCCTGATGATTTCCTGGATATCAGGTTCCTTTAATCCTCTAGGATCAAAGGGAACGCCCCAATCTCTTATTTCCAGAAACATCTTTCCCTCGCTCTGCCAGATCTTAAAAAAGATCTCACCTTTATCATCGGGATAGGCATACCTGATAATGTTCACGCATATCTCCAGGAGCGCGAGCTCTATTTTGAAATAATCCTTATCTGAAACACTCAATCCTTCAAAACTTTTCTTTAAAAAAGCTCTCATCCTGTCTAACTCAGCGAAATCACTGTCAATTTTTAATGTATTCATATTGGTTTTTTTCTACTTTATCCTCATCCAGGCTCTATTCTTTCGACTATGAGGGAAAGAAATTTTTGATTTCCTCCGCTTGGCTCTTGGATAATTTATACAAAAGAAAAAGCGATGTCAAATGCAAAATAAAATCTATTCCAAAAGTGTAATTTCAGAGGCAAAAAGGGCTGCCCATCTATAGGATGGGTCTATTTCTATGGCTTTTCTCAAGTATTCTCTAGCTCGAATTTTTTCTCCAAGGGCATCACAGGCCATTGAAGCCCATAGATAATATTGGGGCTTTATTCTCCTGCTGTGCTCTATCAGACTTTCACTCTTTAATTTCATCTCATTCAAAAGCCCCTCTGCTTCATTAACCTCTCCAAGTTTTCGCAATGAGAGAGCCTTGTAATATGAATGGACTGTGGGAACTCCTGTTGTTTCTACTTTGACTTTATTGATATATTTTTCTGCCCTCTGCTTATTCCCCAGCTTCTCATAGCATAATCCTATAAAGTAATATTCTCTTGTGAATAAAGGATGTAGAGGTCTTCCTGTTCCCAGATTTTCTGGATACTGCATAGCCTCGAAAAATTCATTTATTGCTTTTTTGTATTTTCCGTTCGTCATATAAGAATAAGCTCTTCCAAGGTGAGCGAGCACGAATACCTCCCTTGCACCTGTCCAGCCCTCCCATGGAAGAAAAGTATTGCTCTTCAATATTTTAAATGCTTTTGCGTATTGCCCTGTGTCTACATAATATTGCGCTCTTTTGAGCACGTAGTTGAAGTTCTTTTTTACAGTACGAGGAGCTTCTCTATAAAGTTTCGCTCTTGCAGATTGTTCCCTGGTTAAAGCGTATAATTCATCAAGAGCCAAATAAAGACGATAATCATAAGGAGCAAAGGACACTGCCTTCTCATACATCTCTCGGGCCCTCTCATAATCTTTAAACTTCTTCCAGTAAATCTCTCCAAGATTTCTGTAGATCACCGGAAACTCAGGCGAAAATTCTGCTGCATTTTTAAAGTGCTCTAATCCTTCTTCCCACCTCAGCTTAGCCACAAGAAGATTTCCAAGGTAGTAGTGAGCTTTCCAATCAGAAGGATTATATTCTAAGGCAAGTTTCAGCACGCTCTCCGTTTCAACTCTGAAGGGAAAAACATAATCCGGACTGCAGGTTGCTGCTTTTTTAAAGTATGCTGCTGCTTCTTCTTTTCGTTTGAGTTCGTCGTTAAAGAATCCAAGATAGTAATAAAGGATAGGATAATCTCTGGCATTGGTATTTTCGCCATAAATCTCGAGGATGCGAATGGCGTCATCTGTGAGGTTCATTTCTGAATAATCAGCAGCCGCCTCAAGATAATATTCTGGATCCGCTCTTAAAATATCAAGCTCGCTTCCCCTGGAGAGCAGCTCTTTCTCCAAAAGTGCAAGAGGTGAAATCGGGTCCTCTTTTAAAGCTGATTCTATAAGTGTTTCAGCTTCCGTCTTATTGTTAAGATTTCTTTCCGAAGCGGCAAGCATGACTCTTGCTTTCAAATCAACGGGGTTATTCCTGAGTGCCCTTCTCAACAATTCCCCTGCTTTTCTATAATTCTCCTTTTCGAACTCCAGAGCAGCAAGCAGGTAAGGAGCAACATGCCTGTAAGCAGCCCTTCTTGAGAGCATATAAAGATCCTCCTCTGTGCCCTGCCTAATTCCGAGCTTTATTTTAGAAAGAGCTCTGTAATAGCGCGCCGTATGGTCGTCTTCATTTCTTTCGAGTACTCTCTCAAACAGGTCCAGTGCTTCTTTAGTTTTTCCTGTTTTGTAATACAGTATTCCAAGCCATTTAAGGGCAGGGGAAAATTCAGGGTCTGCCTCGAGTGCCTTCATGAAGTAGTACACGGCTCCCTCTGTGTCCCAGTGCTTCATGGAATAATAACCTTTGAGAAAAATTATCTCCGCCAAAACGCTCTCCTGCATTGAAAAATCTGGCTGAAGCTCAGGAGGGGAAATCTCAGGCTTTTCTGTCGTGCAGTCTATAATTTTCTGCCCGTATTTATCCAAGAATTCAAGTGTGTAAATTCCCCGGAGTTCTCTCGAGGGAATCTCCTTTTTATAAAATCCTTCGGGAGAGATATCCAGCCTCTCTGAGAATATCTGCCTTTCTCCGCGGAAAAGCCTTACTTCAGCTCCCTTGAAGATTCTCGTTGTATTCAGAGCAATAAAGACTTCTTCATCTCTTAATTCCAGGTTCAGAGCAGCATCAGGATTTACCTTTACAAATCCGTGCATATTCTTTAATGGATACCACCACTCATCCCATTCCTCGATAAGATGGGGCTCGAAAATCCAGGTGTCGCCCTGAGTGAGAAGTCTTCCTGCCTGGACTTCAATGTACTGACCATCTTCATCCGTAAGAAGGTTTTCCCAAATAGCTCCACTGGGAGCTGTTCCCCACGTCCAGAACTTTTTTCCTGGACTCTCATATCTCGAAGCATAATGAGCTGTCCCGTTATCTTCCTCGTAATTGTAGGCACCGTTGTAATCTCCGGCGGTTCCGCAGAAATAATCATGAGCAGAGGCTGTATTTTTATACCAGGAAACATCTTTTCCTTGATAGACAGGCCAGGGCCTTGGACTCCTTCTCCCGCCAGCATAAGTGTATTCGGCAGGAGGAAAAACAATTCTTGTCTCCTTCCTGGCATGGGTTGCTGCGTTTGTCCAGAAATAGCCGTTGTTATGAGTAAGCGTTCTGTTGTAAAGCCTTATCCTGGTTTTAAAATAAGACCTATCGGGGAAAATGCTGATAAATACTTCCCACTTCATCCTTCTCACCCACTCTTCTGTACCCACCACACAGGTAATGCTCCCGTCAGCGTTCTTTAGAATCTTGTAGTTTACAGAGGAGAAAGTGTTTACTGTATGGCCCAAAGTTGGAAAGTTCCACTCAATCCCGCCAGAGAGCCAGGCACCTCTCAAGGCTACAAGACCTGGCTTCATCACCTGATTGTGATAAATAAAGTCAAAATTGTCGTTAGTTTTATCGATGGCAGCGAGAATTCTTCCACCCAATTCAGGCAGAATCAGAAGTTGTATGTAATCGTTTTCCATCACAACCACTCTGTATTTTTTAATAATTTTCTTGCGGGTTATGTCAGTCTGCATCGGATAAGGATAAACCCTTAAATTCCAGAGAGGAGGACTGGGATCATCAGGACCTGTAGCGTATGTGGGAATATTCATTTCAATTTCTTCTACCCTCACCTCTCCTGAAACCGAGAGGCATAT
>Ga0209986_10001270_pt1 | contig 24351 bp, 21 predicted proteins | sample BlataG_FD_183168 | JGI IMG/M metagenome (GOLD analysis project Ga0209986, IMG submission 183168) | Deep subsurface microbial communities from Black Sea to uncover new lineages of life (NeLLi) - Black_00105 metaG (SPAdes) (version 2) | ecosystem: Environmental > Aquatic > Marine > Oceanic >... | reverse complement strand
AGTATGAGATGAAAGATCGAATGGAGGTCTTGGCCGGAGACTATAACCATGATTTCATCGGTGAGGGATACGATCTGATATGGGCAAGCAACGCGCTCAATTTTGCCAGACATGACATGGATTCGCTTATGAAGAAAATTTATGACGCCCTCAATCCAGACGGCGTATTCATAAGCTTCCATGAAGGTTTGACCCATGATCGGACAAGGCCTGACACCCATGTACTAAGCATGATTTCTATAGCACTGATGGGCCAGGATATGTGCTTCGACCAGGGCTTTATTGCCGATTCCATGCTTCGGGTCGGCTTCATGTCCGTCCGTTCACGAACGCTGAACACCGACTGGGGCTCAATGGACCTTGACATTGGAAGAAATTAAGAAGAGGAAATATGGAAAAGTCTTACTATGGATATAGGATCAATAGATATATCACTGCTGCATTAGTCGGAGCTGGAATATTAGGCATAATCCTAGCAATCTCCTTCACTTCTTTGGGGTATTCAACCTGGGTTTTGATCCTATCTTCGGCCTTGGGTACAATACTTCTCATTTGCGGAGTGTTCTGGCATCTTGCTTTCGGCTTTGTGAATGACCCCAAAAAAATAGAAAAACTTGAGGAAAATTTCTCCGACCAGTTGCAAACGGTCTGGGATGGCAAGGGAAATGTGCTGGACATCGGAACTGGTCTTGGCCGTGCAGCAATTGAAATAGCAAAGCGATTTCCACAAACTCAGGTGATTGGCGTGGATACCTGGACGAAGATGTGGGGATATTTTGGAATGACCAAAGCTGGGGCCGAGAGAAATGCACTAATTGAAAATTTAAGCCGTAGATGCTCCTTTCAATATGGGAATGCCCTGGAGCTACCGTTTGAGGATGGAGAGTTTCAACTTGTGGTAAGTGCCTTTGTTTTTCATGAGATTAGCATACCTGACCGAACTGTTCTCCTCAAAGAAGTTGTTAGAGTCCTTGCCCCTAGCGGTTTCTTTTTGATATGCGATCTCTTCCCTCGAGGATATAAGGTGAAGGATATCCAGGGGCTTCTTAAAAAGGTAGAACATCTGGGCTTTGCAGATGTGACGTTTGTGAGTTTAAAGGAAGCAGGCGTCAATCTCGGCATGCTTGCTCATATCTGGGGAATCGGTTATCTGAGAGGAGGAAAGGCACGCAATACAGCATCTTGATGTCTATCGATAGGTCATAAATCTGTTCGAAAAGGGTTCTGAGTTTTTTTCTCGTGTGTCGAGACTATGACATTGTCCTCATGCCTTCACAAACCTACAGTTTAAGAATTCTCTAAAAAATATTGACATGGATATTTTTTTTTGATATTAGTAACATCTAATTTGATTAGAAGGGTATATCTTTAAAAGGGATGTCTTACGGTCCAGCATTATAGGCGGGGAAGTGAGGGCGTAACTTGGGGTGTAGTAAAGAACCAGGTTACGCCTTTTTTATTAAATGCCGCAGGTAGGCAGCGAGTAAGGACCAATCATGCGTATATTCACTCTATTATTATCTTTATTACTGATCATTATAGCTGTACCAGCCAGAGGTGAGACTGGGGCCGAACAGATTCAAAAAAAGGTTACAAAAACGATTGATATCCGCCAGCAAACCCAGAAAAAAGAGGATAAATGGGCCTTTCAGAAGGCAGAGCTCAAGACCGAATACCAATCTCTCAAGCCCAGGTTAGAACAACTAAAAAAACACAAAGAGAAGACAGAAAAGATCCTGACACTCCAGAGAGGACGGGTAGAAGAGCTAAAACGAAAGCTGACAGAGTCTGCCAGGGTCAGAGATGAGCTTTACTCCCATATGGATGGGTGGGTTATGAGGCTGGAGACCTGGATTTCTCAGGATCTTCCATTCCTCCCGGAGGAACGGAAAAAACGCCTTGCATCCATTAAAGAGATGATGTCTAACCCCAACATTGAATCCGCAGAAAAGTTCAGGCGTGTTATGGAAGCCTTACAGGTTGAGGCTGAATATGGAGGAACGGTAGAGGTCTATCAGGACACCGTTGAGCTTAATGGACAGTCCACTTTGGTCAATATCTTTAGGCTTGGAAGGCTAACCCTGTTTTATCAAACACCTGATAGAAATGATGTAGGCTACTACAACAGGGCATCGGGTAAATGGGAGGCCCTGCCAGGCAAATACCGACACGACATAGATATGGCAGTGGAGATGGCCAGCAAACAACGTCCTATTGATCTGATCAAGCTCCCAATCGGGAGGATTGTCCCATGAGAAGGATAAAACCCTGGATAATATTCTTGTTGTTAGCTTTTTCATCTATCCCTGCCTTTGGACAGGATATGAGGGCTGCCTCTAAAAAGGCAAAAGCAGAATATGAGGAAAGCTTAGCTGAGGCCAGGATGGCTGAAGAAAAAATCCTGACCAACAAGAGAGCCCTACAAAATGAAGTAGCCCGGTTGAAGAAGAATGTAAAGGAATTGGAAAACTCTATCAAGGCCATGAATAAAGAGACAAAAAAATTACAGGAAAAAGAAAAAGAACTATCCCAGAAATGGGCTAAAGAATCTATGAATTTTCGAGAACTCACAGGTATTATCAGGACAGTTGCTAGGGACCTGGAGACCCTTCTCAGGAACTCCCACTTCTCTGCTCGATTGAGCCAGCGCCTAAATCAACTAAGTCCCGTATTAAAAAAGGATCGTTTTCCAGGGATGGATGAAATCAAGCAGATGGTGGATCTCTTTTTTCAGGAGATGGCTTTAACAGGAGAGGTGGTTTTTCAAAAAAGGATATTCGTGGACAGGAAAGGCAGAGAAAAAGAGGGTGATATCTTAACCATTGGCTCCTTTACGGCTGCCTACCGTGATGGCAATGAGATCGGCTTTCTCAGGTATTCAGAGGACAGAGTCGTCTTTTTTGCTCTTTCAGCCCTACCAAACTGGCCTGTTAGGCGCAACCTGAGGAGATATATGGAAGGGATAGATGATGCAGTATCAGTAGATCTTTCAGGCGGGGCTGCACTGCGTCAGATCACTCATAGGCCAGGTTTGATAGAGAAGTGCAGACAAGGGGGACCTATTGTCTGGCCAATACTTGCCATAGGATTTTTCGCCCTAATCTTGATAATAGAACGGATCATAGTTCTTAAAAGAGTTCATTTCAATGCAGAAAGACTTATGGAGAAGGTCAATAGTTTAGCCTCTCAGGGAAAGTGGGAGGAATGTCAAAATATTGTAAATGAGCAAAAGGGAAGGCCAGTCAGTAATATATTAATGGCAGGGCTGGCCAGCCGGGGCGAGGATAGAGAAACCCTGGAAAGTATCATGCAGGAAGGGATTCTTAAAGAGCTGCCCAGATTAGAGCGATTTTTGCCTACCCTTAACATTATGGGGGCTATTGCGCCTTTACTGGGTCTTCTTGGCACTGTAACCGGCATGATTAATACCTTCCATGTTATTACCCTTTATGGCACTGGTGACCCACGCATGATGTCCGGTGGTATCTCGGAGGCACTGGTTACCACCATGCTTGGGCTATCTATGGCAATACCCATTATGCTGGTACACACCTTTTTAAGCCGGCGTGTGGAGCATATAACAGGTGATATGGAGGAGAAGGCTGTAGGCCTGGTTAATATTATTCAGAAACAGAAGGGGAATGGAGCCAATTGAAAGATGGATGTCATCTTAGAAACATACGACTATCTCAGGCCAGGTGGGATAGTAATGATTCCTATAATTCTTACCTCCTTATGGATGTGGGCACTTATAATTGAAAGGCTCTTTTATCTCCACCGGATGAGACACCGTGATATAAGCCTCAAGGAGACAGTAGAAATACTTAAAGGAAAGGATATTTCGTTCCTCTCAGATGGATTGAGGACCAGAATCGTTAGCAGATTTATTAAGGATAGAGTCGGCCAAAGGGATCTTGACAGGAACATTATAAACCAATGCGCCATGAAGGAGAGGCCCCTCCTCAAACGCTATCTTGCTGTAATTACTGTGCTTGCTGCTGTAGCTCCGCTATTAGGTCTTTTAGGCACAGTAACCGGCATGATTACCACCTTTAATGTAATCTCTATCTTTGGTACAGGCAATGCCAAGGCCATGGCCGGAGGTATTTCTGAGGCACTGATTACCACCCAGAGTGGTCTTTTAGTGGCTATACCTGGCCTTTTTATGAGCAACTTCCTTTCACGCCGTGTCGCCTGGCTGGAAAATAGTCTGGATGAATTGGCTATGACACTAAGGAGGCATGTTTAGATGATAAACACTCGCCAGTCACTTCGAGGAATTAGAAGATCCACTGATATTAACATATCACCCCTAATAGACCTGGTCTTTCTCCTCCTTATCTTCTTTATTGTTACAACAAGTTTTGTAAAAGAAACTGGTGTTGACGTTCAACGTCCAGTCGCCTCAACAGCAGTGTCCAAGGAAAAAAGCACTATTCTTATAGGGGTTACTGACGATGGCAGGATATTTTTTGACAAAAAACAGATAGATATTAGAAGTGTCCGTGCACATGTGGAACGCTCCCTTGCTGAAAACCCAGAGACCGGTGTGGTTATTGTTGCAGACAAAAAAAGTCATACCGGCACAGTGATAAAGGTCCTGGATCAATGCCGCTTAGCCAGGGCTAAAAAGATAAGCATAGCCGCTTCAAGGGAAGGTGGTAATGAATAATTATTTCAATTTACGCTCTATTGCCTTACTGTCTCTTGCCCTACTTGTTAACCTAACTCTGTTTGCCATCTTGCCCCATTTTATTAAGGGAGAATATAGGAAAAATAACATGCCTGATGCCATTCCTATAGACCTTATCCGGATCAGGCCCCCAAAACCTCCTCCACCCAAAGAAGAAGAAAAAAAGCCCCAGGAAAAAGAGATCAAAGAAAAAATAACACCCAAATTCCAGGTAGATTTCAGCGGGCCTAAAAGGGTTAAAATGGATAGACTATCCTTTGAGATAAACCCCAGGCTTGTAGAAGGCATGGCCGTTGCCCCTCCTCCCAAACTGGTTCATCTAACTGAGAAACTACCAGAACTGACAAAGCCGTTCTATGATCTAAGTGAGGTTGACCAGAAACCGGTAGTGCTTTTAAAGCTGAAACCTCCTTACCCTTACAGGGCAAGGCAGTTTAATATTGTAGGCTACGTGAGAGTCAGGTTTCTGGTAGACAAACTTGGCCAGGTTAGTCGTATCAGCATCCTTAAGTCTTCTCCTGAAGGGGTTTTTGACAGTACTGTTCGCGCTACTGTTTCCTCGTGGAAATTTTCTCCTGGAAAGATTCACGGAAAGCCTGTTTCCACGTGGGTAGTTACAACCATTGCCTTTAAGATGGAGTGAAATGAAAAAGTTATTTATATTTTTATTAATATTTCTCCTCTACCCTCCTTCCCTGTCCTATCCTGATAAAAAGGAAGGCAAGCTTAAACTCCCAACAGAGGTTCACAGAGCACTTTACAAGGCACAGCAGTTGATGAATAAAAAGGAATATCTTAAGACCACGGAAGAGCTAAAAAAATTCATCCATAAACACACAAAAAAAAACCACCACCTGATCGAGTTTACCCTTGGAAATTCCTTAACTATGTGTGGAAAGAATAAGGAGGCAGCCACCCATTACAGGGCCGCCCTTGACCTTAAACCGGACTATAACCCTGCCTGGATGAATTTAGGAAAGATTTACTTTGACTTAAAGCAATATAAAAAGGCAGGCCATGCCTTAGTCAAAGGATATGAAACAAGTGAAAAGAAAGACCAAAAGACACTTTATTATGCAGCCAATGCCTTTATGGTTGTCAAGGAATACAAAAGAGCTGAAGAGACGCTAAAGGATTGTCTTTCCAAACATCCAGATATCCAGGATCACATGTTTGAGTTCACCCTGGCCAATGTCCTCCTCATGAACAATAAGAAGAAAGAGGCAGTGACTCACTACCTGGCAACCCTTGACCTTAAAACGGACTATAACCCTGCCTGGATGAATCTGGGAAAGATCTATTATGATCTAAAGGAATATCAAAAGGCAGGCCATGCCTTAGTCAAAGGATATGAGACAAGTGAAGAGAAAGAACCAGGCACCCTTTTTAATGCCTGTAGCGCCTTTTTGATGGCTGATAAAAAAGAGAATGCCATTCCTTATTTAGAAGTACTTGTATCAGGCAAACTGGAGTCCCCAAAACAGGAATGGGTTCAATCCCTTTTAATGGTCTATGTTGACCTTAAACTAACCAAGAAGGCCAACCAGATGCTTGAAAGACTCGTTGACAGATACGGTGATAACCCTCTCTGGTGGCGCTTAAGCTACCAGTTTTATGCCAATCAGAATGATTACGAAAAGGCTATATTCTCCCTAATCATATACAGCTACCTTACCACATTGAAACGAGATGAAATAATACTCTTAGGTGATCTCTTAGGTGTTATTGGTCTACCTCTGGAGGCGGCAAGATATTATGAGAAGGCCTTAGGGTATGATGGAAAGCCTGAGGAGTACGAAAAACTTATCTCTTTCCTTCTTGCCGGTCACAGTCTCGAGAAGGCCAGGGAAGCGCTTGATCAAGTTCTTAAGAAAAACCCGACAGCCAAACTCTGGTCACTGTTGGGACAGGTTTACTACAAAGAGGAACGATATGAAGATGCATTCAAGGCCTTTAGTCAAAGCGCTAAGCTCGATACTAAGAATGGAGAATATCCACTCATGATGGGATATTGCGCCTTGCAACTGGAAAATAAGGATAAGGCCATGTCAGCCCTTAAAAATGCCTCTCAGTTTCCCAGACAGCGTAAGATTGCCAGAGAACTATTAAGGCAGGTTGCATCATGGAAAGAGAGATAGAAGGGTTGGAAAACGAGATTTGAAAGGAGGTGATATCAAAAAGTAGTAATTCCAATATTTAAATGGGAAAAGCGGCCCCATCCGGCAAAGAGTAAGACCGCCTTTCCGTAAGGAAGCAGGCTCCGTTTGGAAGGAAAACTTCCTCACGGTACCGCCCCTCAGTTTTTTTCTACCAGAACTGGGGGTTGTTGTCAATTCAGGAGAAAACATTCAGGAGAAAAGAGAAAGGAGAACTTATTATGAAACAGTTTAAATTGATATTGTGCTTATTCACTTTTATTTTTACCTTTACCTCTGTAGCACAGGCTCAGGAAAGGCTGGCTGAAGGGCCAGCTATAGAACTGGAAACAACTGTTGTCACGGCAACCAAGTCACCGCGTGAGGTAAAGGGTGTGCCTTCAAGCACAAGTGTAGTTGATTCCTATGAGATAGAACTTTCTGGAGAAACGACTATTGATGAGGTATTGCGAGATGAAGCAGGTGTTTTTGTTGTCCGCCCTTCAGGCATTGTTTCACATTGTGATGGCACAGTTACTTTAAGGGGTATGACCTGGGGCAGAACACTCATAATGCTTGATGGGACTCCATTAAATGATCCATATGCACAAAATGCAGTGATGGATACTATACCTATAGAAAGCATCGAGAGAGTAGAAATAGTAAGGGGCGCAACCTCGGCGCTCTACGGGACCAATGCCATAGGCGGTGTCATAAATATTATTACCAAAGAACCAGAGGAGAAATTTACCATAAATGCAACCGGTGGCTATGGCAATATGGGTACCTGGGAATCTTTACTGGATATGAGCGGTAAAAAAGGGAAATGGGGTCTCAGGTTGTCAGGAGGCACATCCCACACAGATGGATATATGCCTTACACTGATGAGTATGTAAAAGATTTCATGAAAGGATATTATAACCTGACACCAATTGATGAAGAAATGGATAGAGACAAGTTTTACGGCAAGATCAATTATGAATTAACTGAAGGTCAGAAATTAACTTTTAGTACCTTATTAAACAGAGATGATATGGAAGGCCCGGCAAAGAACAAAGAATCTAATATTGATAATGTTCGATATATCTTTGGCTGGGAAGGGTTTTCTGAAAGGTTAAACTGGAATGTTAAGGGTTATCTAAACAATGAGGATATGGGCTTCAATAGGACTACCTCCATGTATGGAGTAAAGGATCAGGTAGAATATGACTCTGAAGGTGATTTTGATATCAGGGGATTAAACGCGGACTTGAATTTTCCTATAACTCCCTGGTGGAAATTGATCACAGGAGTTGAATATAAAGATGGTGAGGGAGGATGGACCTATAAGTATTTTCTTGTAGATAGGGATCACTGGATCAAAGGGAAACAGAAAATCGTTTCAGGTTTTTTCTCTAATGAATTTGAAGCAACAGACAATCTTACTCTTTTTGTAGGGGGAAGATATGACCGGTGGGAAAGTTCAGATGGTGAATTTTATGATTCCGATTACCTGACTTCACCCACCCATTATCCTTCTAAAAAAGACGGAGCCTTCTGCCCTAAAGGGGGTTTGGTCTATGATTTAGGTAGAGGTTACAGTATCAGAGGTTCTATAGGAAGGGCATTTCGTTCTCCCAGCCTTATGGAACTTTATGGCACCTGGATCTATTATGGCTCTACCTATGCCAGCAATCCAGATCTTGGGCCAGAGGATGTTTTATCATATGAACTGGGCATGGATAAGGTGTTTGGCAAAATAGGAAATCTAAGGCTCACTTTATATCATAATAAGATTGATGATTGGATTGGATCAGTACTTGTTCCAGAAAAATCAGATCCGGCAAATTGGATATACTACTACGAATACAGAAATATAGCCGAAGCCAGTACCCGAGGGATTGAGTTGAGCACTGAATGGTTTTTGAAGCCTTACTGGACCTTCTTTGGCAACTATACCTATAACTCTTCAGAGATAGACAAATATCCTGGTAATCCCGAGTATGAAGGGAATGATCTAGCAAGAACCCCCAATCATATGGCCACCTGGGGAGTTACATTCAGCCATCCTGATCTATTTACAGCAAAGCTCTCAGGCCATTACAGAGGGAAATCATATGATTATATCACTAATACGGAGGAAACTGTTTTAGACTCTTATACTACATGGGATTTGACCCTTTCACGAGATATAAGCAAAAATTTAAAGGCATCTCTAAAAGCCAGAAACATCTTTGATAAAAAGACCAAGGAATTTTATCGCTATTGTGAGTCACCAGGGTCACAGGTCATGTTTACTGTTAATGCGGGATTTTGAAAATGACTCAATGGAGGAGGAATGTAATGAAGTTATCTTATCGCAGTTGCTTGTTATGTGTTATGGGCGTATTTCTTCTTCTTTCTTTTCTTGCCCGATCAGTCCAGGCAAAGGGAGGATATGCTGATATTAACGGCACGCAAATTTATTATGAGATTGAAGGACATGGGCATCCTTTGGTTCTCATCCACGGGTATTCATTGGACGTGAGGATGTGGGATGACCAGATGCCTGTGTTCACAAAGAAGTACCGGGTCATCAGGTATGATCGAAGAGGTTTTGGGAAATCATCCGGAATTGAACAAACATACAACGCAGATGCAGAAGACCTTTATAAACTTCTTAAACATCTTAAGATAAAGTCCTGCTGTGTTCTCGGGATGTCCCAGGGCGGAGGAGCAGCCCTCTATTTTGCCTTGAATTACCCTCAGATGGTCGATGCGCTTGTTTTACAGGATACTGGAGTTGAAGGGTTTAGATGGCCGCGAAATCCAAAGCTCAAAAAGAGAAAAGCTTTGAGAGAAATTGCTAAGACAGATGGCCTTGAAAAGGCCAAGGAGGTGTGGCTTCAATACCCGCTCTTTGAGGTCTCAAGGAAGAAACCTGAAGTATTTGGGAAACTAAGAGAGATTATTAAGGACTATCCGGGCATATCTCTTCTTCGTCCAGCTCCTCCACACTCAGAGTCTCCACATAAGTCTAAAAAGAAGCAGGCAATTGATCGTTTGAACGAGATCCAGGCGCCAACATTGGTAATTTTAGGAGAGCTTGAATCCATTAGTATGCACGCCGTGGCTGATGCCATGACTTATGGGATTTGTGATGCCGAGAAGGTTGTAATTCCCAGAGCAGGCCACATGGCAAATATGGATGAGCCTGATGCATTTAATACTACGCTTCTCCAGTTTTTAGAGAAAGTAGATAGAAAGCGTTCTAAACAAAAATAGAAAGGAGTTAAAGAAAATGTAAATAGCGCTAAGCAGGGCTGAAGCCCCTCACTACATGTAGCGCAAGCCTTTAGGCTTGCTTATTCCGCTGCCTCATTTGGAGGATTCCTGAGCTAAAGGATGATCATGGCTATAAACTTAATAAAGGAGGAAAAAAATGTACTTAAAAAAGTTAGGGCTAATGGGATTGTTGGTAATATTGGGAGTGGTTTTTTATGCCAGTTCTGTATATGCATGCCATCCCTGGATTAATGCCAACAAGTATAAACTACGGGTGAATAATACCATCAGATTTCACATTGCCTACGGGCATAATTACCCATTTGGGCATAGCTTCTACAGCAATGACCGGATAGAAAACCTCTATCTGCTGAATCCCACAGGCGAAAAAAAGGAAGTGGGGCCAAGGGTTTTGGGTAAAGGGAAACTATCTCAGGTGCAGTTTGAATCAAAGGAGAACCTGGAGCCTGGAACATATCTACTGGTAATGGAGACTAAAGGGAGTTTTTTTGCTTATACCAGCAAGGGTTATAAGCGTAAATCAAAGACCGAATTAAAAGGAAAAGAAATCAAGGGAGATGTCCTCTTTTCCCGGAATTACTGTAAGGCATTGGTGAATGTAGGGGGAAAAAGTGGCGGAGAAACCTACTCTAAAGTACTTGGACACGGTCTGGAGATTGTCCCCCTGAAAGACCCTGGTGGATTGCGCACCAATGATATTCTGCCACTAAAGGTTCTTCATAATGACAAGCCTTTTGAAGAATCGGTAATGGTTTACGCCACATATATGGGCTTTAGTAATGACACAGATGTCTTTGCTTATACTTCCTGGGCCTCTTCTTATAAAGAGGGGATAGCAGAGATAAGGTTGCTACAGCCAGGAATCTGGATGATATTTGTTAACCATAAACTTCCTTACCCGGATTCCAAATTAGCTGATGTATATAGTTATCAGGCTACTTTGACCTTTGAGGTGAAACCATAGCAATTATCAATGGTTAATTATCAATGATCAGTTGTTAATTGTAATGATTTTTAAGTTAAAAATAAAAAGTTGAGAAAGGAGGTGAAGAGTCTCAGAGTCTAATTAAAAATACCATTTAAAAAAGGAAAGGCGGCTCCATCCGGTAAAGAGTAAGACCGCCTTTCCCCGGGGAAGCAGGCCCGGTTAGACAACTAACTGGGCCGCCCCTCAGTTCTTTTTCCTATCAGAGCTGAGGGTTATTGTCAATTCAGGAGAAAACATTCAGGAGAAAAGAGAAAGGAGAACTTATTATGAAACAGTTTAAATTGCTATTGTGCTTATTCACTTTGATTTTTGCATTTACCTCCTTTGCGCAGGCGCAGGAGGCAGTAGAACTCGAGAAAATGGTGGTTACAGCCACCAGAGCCGAGACACCAATCGAGAATATTCCGGTGAGTGTTACTGTAATAACCAAAGATGACATAGAAAAGATGCACGTGAAAACCGTGGATGATGTACTGAACAAGGCAGCAGGACTGCAAATAAGACGTGGCAAAGGGCTTTCAAACACTGGAAGTCATACGACAATTTATATGCGAGGAACAGGGGACAGCTCTCGTGTGCTTATACTCAAGGATGGCATTCCACTGAATACTACATATATTGGCTCGGTTAACTTCTGGGGTGTTATGTCGGTTGAGGATATAGAAAAGATCGAGATAGTCAGAGGGGCATCATCCGCCCTTTATGGCTCCAGCGCAATGGGCGGTGTTGTAAATATTATAACCCGGCCAGCCAGGAAAAAGATGGCCGGAAGCGTAAGCCTTGAGGGCGGCAAATTTGATACATATATCGGCAATGCAAATATAGCCACTGCAACCGATAAATATGGACTTCGCGCATCGGCGGGACATAAAAGGACAGACGGGTATGAATACTATGAAGGCGAAAAATGGAAGGACTATTACAAAACACCAGAAAACGAGCTTACTAATGTATCGGTTGGGGGTGATATATGGCTGGGAGAATCTCTCCTGAAACTCGACTACGAGTACTTTATGGAAGACTCACTATCCGCCACTACCACACAGTATGATGGTGAGGCTGAAAATAACAATTATATGTTAAGTTACAATCTTCCTATAGGGAAAGCAGACTTTAGTATTAAATCTTACTACTTTGACTATGAATATATCACCAATGCGCGCAAATATAACTCAACAACAGAAACTTACGATAAGTTTTACTATGACTCAGATGTCCCCAAGGATGAATGGGGTGCGGCGATACAGGTGAGCAGCGAGCTCGGCAGTCACCGCTTAACTGTTGGAAGTGACCTTAAATGGGGGAAATGCAAATCCACCTATAAATATGTAGCTGGAGATAGAATCTTCAGTGGAAAGCAGGATCTCTACTCTTTCTTTGTGAATGACGAGATACTTATAGGAGACAAACTGGTTCTAAGCGCAGGAGTGCGTTATGACAATTGGAAAAACCATTCTGGCAATTTTTATGATGACACTACTGCCACAGTAAGAAGCATAGAATATCCTGAGAAGACTGATGATCATTGGTCTCCCAGGGCAGGGATTGTCTATAAGCTTAGAGAAAATACAAAGCTAAGGGCATCCTTTGGCACTGGATTCAAGGTCCCCTCGCTCTACTACCTGTACAAATCCGGCCCACATGGGGCTACAAGGTTTGACCTGGCCAACCCTGATCTTGGCCCGGAGAAGATGCCCTGGTCTTATGATGTAGGGTTCGATATGAAACCGAATGAGAACCTTAGCCTGAGCTTTACTTTCTACCAGAGTCAGTTCAAGGACTTTTTGGGTGATAAGACTTTAGAGCCAGAAGAAGTGCCACCGTACTTCAGTCCTGATCCAGGAATGGCTGTGATCCAGAAGGTAAACATGGGAAAAGTTGACGTACACGGAGCAGAGGCAAGTCTGGAATATGCTTTTAATAGCAGATGGTCTGCGTTTGTAAACCACACTTATAATGTATCCAAGATCAAGGAGTATAAAGAGAAACCAGAGGTGGAAGGAAACTATATTTCTTATACCCCTCGGCACATGACTAAAGTCGGCTTTACCTACGATAACCCCCAATTATTTACGCTAAGTGTGTATCTAACAAATGTTGGGGAACGCTTTGGTGATTTTGAAAACACCGACAAAAAGAAGCTTGAGGGATATCAGGTGGTGGATTTGAAGCTCTCACGTGAAATATTAAAAGGAATGGAACTCTTTCTAAGTTTGGATAATCTAACCGACGAGAAATATAAGGAATATTATACTACCTATAACCCGCCATTTATGGCCATGTTGGGAGCAAAGTATACTTTTTAAGAAATTTTATACTTGGATAGGACCTCCCACATACTTTTCAGGTAGGTGGGAGGCCCACCTTAAAATTACTATAGTGAACGACATAAATTATGTTGACGTTCGCTGTCATTGCGAGGAGCCATAGCGACAAAGCAATCTCCTGAGTATTTCCAGCGGTTAGAGATTGCTTCGCTTCGCTCGCAATGACTTTTTCTATATACACTTATTTTATCCATTCACTGTAATAACTAAAGCGGTAGGAATGTCGAGAAATCTCCCAAAAGTACTTTTAATAATTGGCCTTTTAACTCTTCTTCCATCCAATCTTTGGGCAGAAGAGGATATCGGCACCCTCGTCAATGAAGGAATCAGTCTTTACCAGCAGAGGAGATACCCTGAGGCCAAAATAGCCCTTGAGAAGGCTGTCTTAATTAAAAAGGAACCTGATCTCTATTACCTTTTAGGAAATACATATTACATGCTAAGGGAGATTGAAAAATCAGAGAAGGCATACAGGGAGGCCCTTAAAATTGATCCCAATTATATGCCTGCCTTACAGAACCTGGGCCGGCTCCTTTATCAGGAAAGAAGATATACTGAGTCTATTGCCGTCTTTGAGCGGGTGCTGGTAAAAAACCCAGAGGATATTGAAGCCATTAGATTTCAGGCAGGCTCATATCATGATCTGGACAATATCCCCAAAGCGATCGAAAAATTTGAACAGATCCATCGTTTGAATCCAGAAGATTCGGAAACCATAAAAATCCTGGCCAGATTATATAAAAGCTCCAGGGATTATTCAAAGGCAATCGTATTTTATCAGGGATTACTCTCCATAGAACCAGATCAGGCTGGGCATTACCTGTCTATGGCAAGGGCCTATGCTAAATCAGGAAATAAGGAGGAGTCCATTAAGGTATTAAGACAGGGCCACAAAAATATCCCGAATGATTTCAACCTTGCTGTATCTCTCGCTGATCTACTTTTTTTGAACAAAGACTTTGGAGAGGCTGTGACAATATACAGAAAGGCATATCTGATAAATCCAGAGAGTAAAAAAGTCCCTATCTGTCTGGCAAAGATATATCTTCTTCAAAAAAATTTCGCAGAAGGGGAAAAGATTCTTAAGGATTTATTAGGAAGAGATTCTTCCAACCTAAAAGCATACGAACATTTAGGGCCTATTTATCTTGTCCAGAATAAGTTCAAAGAGGCTTCCTCCTGTTACGAAAAGATTGTAATGCTCAAAGATAAGCCCGTTGAAGAATATCTCATCCTTGGAAATATATCTCTTTATCTCAATAACCCCAAAAGAGCTATTGAATTCTATAAAATGGCTCTGGATATAAACCCCGATGATATTAGGGCCCTTAACGGGGCCGGGGCAGCTTACAGCATCTTATCCAGATGGGACAAAGCCGTTACCTTTTATCAAAGGGCATTAAAATCATACCCTGAAGATGAAGAGGCCAAACAGGGACTTTTATACGCCCTTAAGCATGACCTCAAAGGAATGCGAGCACATATAGATGCCTTAACAGGTGCATCTCCTCGTGTCAGGAAAGGAGATACAGGAGTTTTTAGACAGGATTAACAATTATCAATTAGCAATTAGCAGTGATCAATTATCAATTGTCAGTTTATAAAGGAGGGAAAAATTATGGCAGATAGAAGTAAGAAGAGCAGAAACATTATAGGGATAATTTTAGGAATTCTAATTGTTTTAGTAATTATCTTTATGGTCTATACTCATGGTAAGACGAAATATAGTAGATTAGGGCTTACAGAGTATGAAATAGGGAATTACAGGCAGGCAATAGAAAATTATAGCAAAGGAATAGAATCTAACCATGATGATGCATCCTTATACAATAACAGGGGCTTGGCCCACTATAGTTTTGAACAATACGATAAGGCCGTTTCTGATTACAGCAAGGCAATAGAACTAAAACCTGACTTTGCAGATGCTTATTATAATCGTGGTCTGGCATACTTCAGAAAAGGCTCTTATTATAATTTTGAGCCACGTAAAAAAGCTATTGACGATTTTACCAAAGCCATTGAATTGCAGCCTGATTTTGCAGATGCCTATTATAATCGGGCTGTTACTCATACTGAGCAAATCCACTATCACCATAAATATGCAACCATCCCGCCCAAGTTTCCTGCCGAGGATATGAAGCACTACAATCAGGCCCTTACCGATTATAATAGAGTGCTCTTTCTGGATCCTTCATATGTATTAGCACACAATGGACTGGGGAATCTGTTCTACCGGCATGGAGATTGGTCTTTGGCTACCGAAGAATACAACAAGGCCCTTGAACACCAGGCAGAAATATTAAAAAAGGGCGGGGATGTTGCCCTCGCCGGTGTGTTTAATAGCCGTGGCAGGAATTATTTAGCTGCAGGAAAGCTTGAAGAGGCAATCTCTGATTTTACAAAGGCAGTTGAGCGCTATAGAAAGGGGGTAGTCAATGAAGAAGTGGGGCTCAGTAAAAATGTTACCAATGCCCTTGCCCATAGGACAGTTGCAGCCTGGGAGATCGGGAGATGGGAAGATACGATCAAATTCGCTGATGAAACGATTAATGTGAAGCAAAGTAATCCTAAAAAATATGGAAAGTCAACATATTACCTCTTTACCAAGGGGAGATGCTATTACCATCTTGGCAAATATGATGAGGCGATTTCGAATCTTCAAAAGGCATTGAGTGAGGCAAAGTATGGCATGGATGCAAAGGCAAGGTTATGGTTGGGCAGAGTATACAAATCAAAAGGGGATCAGGAAAAGGCAAAGGAACTGATAGAGGAAGCTCTGAGATTAAGTAATGAAAAGGTTGAGAAAGCAGAAGAGCTTAGGTTTTATAAGGCGTATTTTCAAAGAGGGCTCTGTTATTTAGAACTTGATGAGTATGATAGGGCAATCTCTGATTTTAAAGAGACGATAAAGTGGAGGGTATTTGCAGATAAGCCGGCTAATCACACAAACTATTATTTAGATGCCCATAAATTTATTGGCATTGCCTATATGAAAGCTGGAGATAAAAATAAGGCAATGGAATATTTTGAAAAAACAATAGAATTGGCAAAAAGCCGGGGATTTCAGGAAGTAGTTGAAGAAATTGAAGAATCGTTAACCAAATTATGATTTTTTTAAAAGGAGGGATTAACTATGTGTGTTCCAATAAGTGTACTAACCAAAGGAAAGATTAGTGGTTGCACGGGGTTGTGCACAATGTGGCCCCACATTGGTGCGTTGATACTTCTCTGTGCTGGATTGGTGTTGAACTTTATTCGTGGAGGATTTTCCAGGAAAGAGCTTAAATAAAATAGCCACAGACACACGCAGACGACACAGACAATCCACTGGGCGGGGTCGCCCAGTGGATCATGCGAGCCCTTCGGGCAATGTTCTGTTCATCCTTGCAACGTATGAGCACATGCAACTATGGTTCACATTGCCAAAAGGTGTTCCCAGATCGCGGCAGCGATGACTATTTTTCCCCTGTGGACCTCGGGGCCGCAGGGGAAAAGTCTGTGTATGTCCGTGTAGGTCTGTGGCTAATTGAATAAATGAATCGTTTATCTCCACATTCAACTCTGCAGATTGAACCTACTCGTAGATGCAATTTAGATTGCAAAATATGTATGCGGCGAAGTCTGAATGAAACGACTGCATTACTTTCTCTAAAGGATTTTAAAAAGATATTAAATTCTTGGAATTTTCAGCATGTTGCCCTGCATGGATGGGGTGAGCCCCTATTGAATCCTCAACTATTTAAGATGATAAATTATGCTGAATCGAAAGGAGTTTCTACAGAACTTACCACGAATGCAACCTTGCTTCAAACAAACATGGAAAGAATCTTTACCAGCGGTCTGAGCATCATTGTATTTGGGATACACAACAGGGAGAATCTCCCTGTTGTTATGCCTCAAATCAAGGAGCTAATAGCTCAACGAAATAAAGAAAAATTGAGAAAGCCCAGAACTTACATTGATATTGTCATATATAGGGGAAATCATAATGGAATTCCGGATTTGGTAGAGGCTGCCGCTGAATTAAATGTCGAAGCTGTAGTTCTGCATAGAGTCTTCAATGTTTACAAGGCAGATCCTGAGGTCAAGTATATTTCCGTTCAAGAGGAAAAAGAATTGTTTCTGAAAGTGAGAAAGTTGACAAGAGAACTGAAGCTGAAGCTTTATTTGCCTCCGAAGCCCTCCATACCTTGTAGAGCAGTTAAGTACAGTACTTTTGTCACGTCTGAGGGAAGGGTTGCTCCTTGTCCTTATTTCCCGGAGTTTTATATGGGAAATGCACTTAATGGAGGCGTAAGAGGGGCTATATATTCAGAGGGATATATTGATTTTATCAGAAATATGGGCAAACATCCTGTATGTACCAAATGCCCATTAGGTTCCATAAATGGCAACTTTTATACTTGAAAAATTGTCTTCAAAAATAAGGAATATATTGATTAAGGGATCATTTTATATAACCACTTGTTTTTTATTAATAACCATTATGTTTATAAATTCTGTCAGTGCCCAGGTCGAGAAGACGGCAAGAGATCCAGGCAAGATAGTCATCACAGAGGAAGATATCAAAAAGATGAAGGTTCATTCCATGGTAGATCTCTTGAATCAAATTCCTGGGGTAAGTGCTACTGAAACATCAGTTAGCTTTCGTGGCTCATCGGTAAAAAATATCCTTGTTTTGCTTGATGGTAGATCAATCAATAATCCTGCTTCTTCCTATCGAGCAGTCAATTGGGGCATGGTATCTATAAATGCTATTGAAAAAATAGAGATCTATAAAGGGACAGGCTCTGTCCTCTATGGAAACGACACAAGTGGTGGGGTTGTGAAAATTACTACCAAAAAGATTGCTAAAAGATCTCATGGGGATATTGAGGTTTCTTATGGCAGGTTTGATTCTCAGAAATACGACCTAAACTATCAGAAAGATTTGGGAAATATAGGCTTAGGTCTATCAGCAGGCCTGGAGAAGGAACACGGCTTCAGAATCAACAGCAATGAGGATAATAAAAGAATTGGCACCAAACTCAGTTATAAACTTGATCAAAAGAAGAATGTGGTCTTTTCTTTTGATTACTCACAGTTTGAAAAGGGTAATCCCGGTCCAACATATTCGCCTTCTCCCCGGGCCAGGTCCATGGAGAAAGACTGGGGCTCTACATTTATCTTGCCACTTGGAAGGGTAAAAAGCACAACCCATTATAGTGCATTTGACAAAAGATATAACAATCCTGACACTGGTTTGGACAATATCATGGAGAGTTGGGTACTAAACGAAAGGCTTTCATCTCCTATTTCAGCAGGAAGACTCGGTCATTTTAATATCGGAACGGATCTTGAAATTGCCAATGTTGAAGGCAACAAGATTATATCTCAGCAGGAGGAAAAATATGCATTCTATGCCACCAAAGATATTCGCCCTCAGAAAACTCCCTTAAATCTGGGATTAGGCGTTAGGGTAAATTTTTACTCTGATTTTCCAACAGCAATCAACCCTCAAGTTCAACTAAGTTACAAGTATGACAATCTTGATATACATCTTTCAGCAAGCCGGTCAAACAATATACCTACATTCTATCAGAGATACTATGAGACCTCTACACTCAAGCCAAATCCTGACTTAGGAATGGAAAAGGCGATGAATTATAATTTAAGCCTCTCTTATCGACCTAAGGAAACCTTAGAAGGCTCTATTTCGTTTTTCCTTAACGATATAAATGAGCGGATAACATATGTACGAGAGGGCAGTATTGGAAGATATAGAAATATAGGTTCAGCTACTCTAAAGGGAATTGAGATATCCGCGAAATGGGTGCCTTATGATCTTTTAAATGCTAAATGTTCTTATATCTATCTTATAGCTAAGGATGAAGATACCGGGAAATATCTACCTAACAAACCTAAACATAGATTTAATCTTGAGCTCCAACTACAGTCTTTTAAGGATTTTTCTCTCGGCCTGAGCACAATATATCAGTCAAAGAGGTTTTCTGATGCAGACAATACCAAAGCAATCCGTGGCACTTATTTTAGATCTGATCTCAGGGGAGATTATTCTGTAAAGGAAAATATTAAGTTATTTTTCAAGAACACTAATTTATTTAATAGCGATTATGACACCATGGATGGCTATCCGGTCACCCCAAGGGCATGGATGATGGGTATGGAGTATGCGATTTGAAGATGGAGAGAGGTAAAAAATGATAACTATTATAAAAAATTAAAGTGAGGGTATGATTATCATGAAAAGCCATAAAAAAATTAAAATCTTACAATCGTTTTTTGGCCTTTTTTTTATGCTCTCTGGGTTTTTCTCCCTGACTGGCTGCGCTCCTGTGATCTCTAAACAATTGAGGGAGCAGGCAGCAAAGGAATTAACATTGAGTGTGGTTTTGAAAAACCCAGACGCATATAAGGGCAAGACTGTGCTCTGGAGCGGGGTGATTATAAGCTCTGTGAACCTAAAAGAGGGAACCATGATCGAGGTACTTCAAAAGCCTGCGGACATGGAAGGAAGGCCAAAGGATGTGGATGAATCAGAGGGAAGGTTTCTGGCTCTAAAGCCTGGCTACCTTGATGTGGCCATCTATAGCCAGGGAAGAAATGTAACAGTGGCAGGAGAGGTTCAGGGGAAGAGAATTCAGCGTCTCTGTGAGATCGAGTACAGCTATCCTTTGATCCGGGTTAAAGAGATCCACCTCTGGGCTGTTGAGAAAAAAGACATTTATTACCCTTGTCCATACTGGCATTACCCTTGGTCGCATTACCCTTATTGGTATCCATATTGGTAGTGAGGCAGAAGTTAGACTCTCTTCTATTAGAGCTTAGAGGTCTTTGTTTAGCTACGAACTTTAAAAAGGAGGATAAAGTTATGAAAAGAATTGTTAAACATACTTGTCTAAAGGGACTAACCTTTCTGTCTATCATTGGTCTAGGGCTGCTTCTTTTATTCTCCCTGTCGGCTGAGGCCAAGCCCAAGAAAACCCCTGATAAGATTAAGGCCATCATGGTGGGAGACAGGCTGGTCGACGTGTCCTTTAATCTGGGCGTTCTCCCTGAAGCCATGTCCGTGCGATGCTCCATGTGGCCCATGTGTAAGCAGCTCTTGAATGCCTCTCAGGTGTTGGGCTGCCCAAAATGCATAGTCGATAGAATACCAAACATTGTTCCTGACACGGCAAGGAAACGGGGCATCAAACGAATCATCATCGAGAAACATCCCAATTTCTGTATTTACAAACCAAAGGTCAAACCAGCCAATATCGTCCCCCTGCTAAAAGATATGGACCTGACTATCGAGTATATAGACTTCTCCCAGGGGTTAGAGTCGGCCATCAGTCAAACTGCCAGGTTACTCGGACGCCAGTCTAAGGCCGATGCTTTGATCGAACGCTACAATAAAGTGCTGGCAAAGGCCAAAAGCAGCTTACCCAAGGCAGGGCTGGGCAAAAAAGTAGTCATTATCAATGGTACATACCAAGGCTCCACGGGAAAGACTTTTCTCAGGGTTGAGGTTCCTGGGGGATACTCCGATCGTTTCCTGCTCCAACCACTCGGCTGTGTTAACATAGGTAATATCTTGATGCCTGTTAATAAGAAGATCAATAAGGGGCACTTCATGATCAAGAAGCTGGATGCCCTGATCCAGACCAAACCTGACGTTATTGTCATGACCGGAAATGCCTTTGCCGTGCAAAAGGCCATCGCCGCTCAACTTAAAAAGAATCCAGCCCTGGCCCAGGTGCCTGCCATCAAGAATGCATCTGTTTATAGCCTGACCCGTTATGTAGATTCGAGTGTGATTGAGTATCCAGCCATCTTAAGGCAGTGGACGGCGGCCTTGGCAAACTGAAAGGAAATAGAACCATTACAGAACATAAAGAAGAATATTGGAGCAAATTTGCCCGTACTTAGCATGATGATTAAAATATTATGTAGCATTGGACTCCGGGGCACCTAAAAGAGAGTTTTATCAAATGAGATTACCTTATAAAAGGTTGTAAGAAAATGAACATACAACAGTATCTACATCTACGACCAACATCAATATTGGATTACAATTCAAAAGATATTAAAGAACTGGTAGAAAAACACTTTTCATTTATTAAAGACTCAGGCAAAAAGGCTGAAAAAATCTATTATTTTGTCAGAGACGAAATTAAATTTGGCTTTAACGAAACTGATGATATTCCTGCCTCCAGGATCTTAAAAGATGGGTATGGGCAATGCAACACTAAAACAAGTTTATTTATGGCCCTGGTTAGGGCAGTTGAGATTCCCTGTAGAGCTCATTTTTTTAAGATTAACAAAAGAGTTCAAAAAGGTGTTTTCCCTTCTCATATTTACAACAGACATTTAAAAGAAGAAATTATCCATTCATGGCCAGAGGTGTATCTAAAAGATAAATGGATAGTGCTTGAAGGTGTAATATTGGATGAAGATTATCTGAGGCAGATAAAAAACAGGTTCAACACCGAAAAACAGTTTGAAGGTTACGGTGTTTCAGTTAAAGACCTCCCTAATTCATCTACTGACTGGACTGGAGAGGATACTTACATTCAAAAAGAATCAATCACTGCGGATGAAGGGATATATGCATTTCCCGATGAATATTATGAAAAATATGGAGCAAATGTAAGTGGATTGGAAAAGGTTTTCTTTAAATATGTAATAAGGCATTTATTGAACAGAAAACTAATAAATATTAGAAATGGAAAGTGGTAATGTTGAATAATTTATTAAGCAATCCACTTTTTTGGATGAGTGTCTATTTAATCGGATATACCATAGTGATAATAGCGCTTAGTCTAAAAAAAACATTAATCATAGTTGAAAACAAAACACCAAAACCTCTTTTAAGGATTTATATCTTTTCCACATTCATAGCCCCACCAGTTGCCTTACCGTTTACTAAGGGACCCAAAATTTCGATTCCAACATATGTAACATTAACTGTAGGGATTTTTCTCTTAGCAATGAATTTCGTTATCAAGATATTAGCTCAAAAACAGATAGGTGCGCTTCCAGCTGTAAAAAGTAAATCCAAATTGGTCACAACAGGCATTTACGGAATTGTGAGAAATCCCCTGTATATGAGTAATGGTTTATTAGCGATAGGCATGGCTACTCTCCTTAAATCAATGTATGCTCTTTTGTTTTCGATTCCTTATTTCCTTTCTTATATGCTCATCATATATTTTGAAGAAGAAGACCTTCTGGCAAAATATGGAGAAGAATATGAGGAATACAAAAAGATGGTTCCCTGGAGGATGATCCCAAAGCTATTTTGAGAAAATGATCAAAGAAAAAAGAGAAAAGCAAGACTTTTGGAATTCTGCGGCTATCTTCAGAGTGGCCGAATCTTTAAACCTCTTTTAGGACAAAATACATCGGATTAATGCCGTTCATCGGCACTCTGCTCTTGTAATTTTTGACCTTAACCGGAACCTATGCCTGGTAATACTGGAGAAATGTACGAGGAAAAATAAACTTGGATTGAAGCCATCACCTGTAAATGCTTAAAAATTCCAATTATTTGATGAAAAAAATCTAAAAAAATTTGACAAAAATTTTTTATTTTATTATTAGGTAATACTAATTAAAATTGAATTATAAATCTTTAATAGAGATTTCTTATTCATATGTCATAAAAGATCGAGGCACTGAATTCAACTTTTGAGCTGTCATGTGTTTAGCTTTCCGGAGACATCTTAAAAAACATAATATGATAGGTGAGTAAGCCAGAATAAATATTTTCGAATGAAAACAAAGAAATACAAGGAGGATTTAAAATGAAGATTGCAGTGGCAGCGGATGACAAAATAAATATCGCCGAGCACTTTGGCGGCAGCTCCTTGACAATTATGGCTACTGTGGAGAGTGGTGAAGTCGTCAAGAAAAAGGAAAGATCTAAACCCGGTCATGATGAATTTGCTGAATGGGAACATTATCCCCAAACTGATGAAAAAGGAAGGCATGGTTTTGGCCCAGAGGCTGAAAAAAGGCATGAAATGATATTAGATTCTTTCAAGGATTGCGATGCCTTAATTGTGAACCGTATTGGAACAGGAGCATATAACTTCTTCACGAATGCAGGAATTAATGTAATCGCCACAGATGTAAAAAATATTGATGATGCAATTTCTCTCTATATACAAGGAAAACTAAAACACTTAGATTCTCACATTGATTAACTGTTTTTAAAAGCAAATCCATAAACATTAGGGTAGCCCGAATATGCTTCGCTCAAGGTCATTATTAAATTAATCTCCCTCAGGAATAAAAGAATGTAAGACAAAAGATTTTTGCATAAGATGAAATCTAAAAAATAAATTAATACTTGACATATATTTTTTTAGCTATAAAATTTGTTATTAAAAACTTAGTTCATTGAATCTAAAAAAGTTATTACTATGAATAATAAAGATATTGAAAATATCTCCAAAAATCTTATCACACCAACTATGGAAGATTATTTAGAGGCTATCTATAATCTTTCCAAGGAAAAGAGAGCTGTCCGTGTAAGGGATATTGCTAAAAGGCTCGATGTCAAGATGCCTACGGTTACCAATATGCTCAAAACCCTCAGTGAGAAAGGCCTTATTGACTATGAAAAATATGAATATCTTGAACTCACAGTAAAAGGCAGTGATGTTGGTCAAGAAATAGATCGCAGGCATCAAATCTTCAGAAATTTTTTAACTAATATATTAAAGATAGACTATAATCAGGCAGATGAAGATGCCTGTAAAATGGAACATGCTGTCAGTCCTGCTACACTTGAGGCATTTGTAGATTTTATGGAATTTATAGATAATTGTCCCAGGGGTGGGGCGAGCTGGCTTGATTATTTTAACGAATACAGGGAACATGGACAGCCAAAGGATAAATGTCTGGAGAGAATGAAACAGTTTGCCAAGGAATACAATATCAAGATAAAGGAG
>Ga0209986_10001269_pt1 | contig 24356 bp, 27 predicted proteins | sample BlataG_FD_183168 | JGI IMG/M metagenome (GOLD analysis project Ga0209986, IMG submission 183168) | Deep subsurface microbial communities from Black Sea to uncover new lineages of life (NeLLi) - Black_00105 metaG (SPAdes) (version 2) | ecosystem: Environmental > Aquatic > Marine > Oceanic >... | reverse complement strand
TACTGAAGTGTGTTTTAAATATGGAGATCCAGGTTTATCTTGCACATCACGTGACGAGAAAATACGAGACATCACACGAAGAAAAAGAACACTTCCCAACAGTTTGGACCCTGGAAGATGTAAGGCGGCTAAAACAAGAGATTATATACCCAGCCGTAAAAATGTCCAGACATGTCAATTATTAGGAACTGTTGAATACACAGCTCCTGATTATTATGAATCATGGAATTATCGAGGGGATTATGGATATTATAGGAATAAAATGACTGATATTCAAGCAAAAGCAGGTATCAATTTTTATAAAGCTAACGATATCTGGGGTGTAGGGTTAGTATTTAAATCTATAATAGACGGATGGGAAAGTGTTTTAAACCACTATCGAGCTGCAGATCAGTACGAGATTGAGAAGAGAGGTGTGAATTTCAAATATGGATCTCCAGAGCTAAGAAAAGCCATCAATAATATAATCAATAAAATGATGCTTCGATACAATTTTCAAGAAAGAAAAACAGCGTTAGAAATTGTTAACTATATTTTGGATGTTCTTCCTAAACCGCGTGTAGAACTTCCTAGTAGATATTTTGGGAAACCTGTTGCTAGAAGACCTATAGAACCGCCAATTCTCTCTTTATCGAGGATAAGGAGAGAAGAGGAGGAGAGACTAAGGAGAGAAGCAGCGGAGAGACGAAGGAGAGAAGAGGAGGAGAGGATAAGGAGGGAAGCAGCGGAGAGACTAAGGAGAGAAGAGGAGGAGAGACTAAGGAGAGAAGAGGAGGAGAGACTAAGGAGAGAAGCAGCGGAGAGACTAAGGAGAGAAGAGGAGGAGAGACTAAGGAGAGAAGAGGAGGAGAGACTAAGGAGAGAAGAGGAGAGACTAAGGAGAGAAGAGGAGAGACTAAGGAGAGAAGAGGAGGAGAGACTAAGGAGAGAAGAGGAAGTGATGGACGTAGAATACTTTCCAGAAGAAGAAGTGATGGATGTAGAATACTTTCCAGAAGAAGTGATGGACGTAGAATACTTTCCAGAATACACATTCACGGTGTTAGCTGATCCGTATTCATTTAATATTAACTACGATCCCAATCTAGCTATATCTGATATAAAAGGCTATATATTTAGAAAAACAGGAATACCCGTTTATTCCCAAAATTATATCACATTCGTGGATGATATTCCTTATACGGTTGCATTTGGCACATTAGCTGATAACAACATCAATCCCAATGATACTTTGATATCAATACCAAGCTAAATACATCAAATATTTACTTAAATAAGTAAATATTATGGTTAACGAATATATTCGCCGCTTCGTGGGTTAACGAATATATTCGCCGCTTCGTGGGTTAACGAATATATTCGCCGCTTCGTGGGTTAACGAACTATATTCGTGGCTTTGCGGGTTAACGAACTATATTCGTGGCTTTGCGGGTTAACAACATGTAGATTGGGAGGTTATTTCCTCGTCGGGTTCATCATTTCCAGCATGAATATAGATAGCGCTAGTGCGAAGACTGGAAACATTTTGTCCGTGTATTTTCAGGGTAAAGTCTTGAAAAAGCTGCTGGACATTTTCTCCTGTAACAGCCGATGTAAAATAGCATATTACAGGAACGTCAAAATGATGTTTCAGATCTTCCATAACAGATAATAGCTTGCGATGGTCATCTTCATCAATAAGATCAATCTTATTACCCACAAGAGTTATAACTGGTAATTTTTTGGGAAAGTGAGCCTCAAGGCATGGAATCCACCTTGTTTTTATCTTTTCCGCACTTCTAGCATCTGTTACATCATATACAATAATTATACCGTGTGAACCCCTAAAATATCTAGGCACAATAGCGCTATATCTTTCCTGACCTGCTGAATCCCAGATTTCTAACTTTACCATTTTATTATCTTTGTCAATCCACATTTTCTTAGTACTAAAAGCAGCTCCAATAGTTGATGTAATTGTAGGATCCATTACTCCTTTTTGAAACCGATATAGCAATGAAGACTTACCAACACTAGATTCGCCAATAATAACAATTTTGTAGTTTTTCATGATATGTGTTTTTCTGCCGTGTCTTTTTACTTACTTCATTATCTTCATAATTGAAGTTTTTTTCCTACTCATTTTAGGAAAAATGAGTGAAACTGTTAGTGTTACCACCAGCGATGAAGTTATGATAGAAGTCCCTCGAGAAATAGTTCTCATGTGGGGAACCGTAGCAGATCTATTGGAAGATTACGCCAAACCTAAGAAAGAAGATGAAGAAGATGAAGAAGATGAAGATGCTTCTGAATTAAAAATGGAAGACATTCCTATTCCTGAAGTTGAATCCGGAATCTTAGAAAAAATTATTGAATTTTGTCAACAATATTTGGTAGATCCAGAAGGTATTGAATGGAAGCGGAGCTATTTTGCCTCTACAGATGATTCTCTAGAAGCTATTCAATCTAGAAACCGGATGTTGGCTGAAATTACTGCTGGAGCTAATTATCTCAATATCAAACCGCTATACACAGAGGTTACGGCAGCTATTGCGTCCACATTTAAGGGTAAAACCCCTGAACAAATTCGGAATGAATGGGGATGGCCCGATGATTTGTCAGCCGAAGAAAAAGAACGTATTATCCAAGAGAACGCCTGGTGTCTTGACCTTTAGTTTGCTTTGACTCTTTATAAAATGTGTATACAACCATAAAAATAATTGTAATCACTATAATCACAGCAGCCGCGACATATAGTATCCATACACCAATAGAGATTGATGATGCTGAAGATGAAGACGACGAATCTTCATTGGGTTCATCTGTATCCATTTTATATTTGTGCAAATATAAAAATTTACAATTCACTCGCATATATTGTACATTCTACAGCACGTTTCGCATGAGGCTTCAGACCTTTTCGTACCGGATGAGCAATAATATGTTCCCGTTCCGTCAAAGATCCAGAGTTCATCTTCGATTGTAAGTCTGCTCCTGATCATGAGGAATCTATTCCAGAATATACATACACACGCATATATCAAAAATAAGTACACACACTGTAGAAAATATAATTACAACACTGCTAGCGATAAACCAATAGGGAAATATTAGATCTGACCCGCAAATATCAGTCAAACATACAATACCAGTAACAAGGAATACGGTGGGAATACATATTCCTATAAAAATCATAAATAATAACAACGTGACTCTTTGAGATTCCATTTTTAGTGATTGAATGAGTGGGCATATTTCAGTTTTATCATCTTTTAGATGATAAATGTGTATTTACGGCTAATTTACATGATTATAACATGTTTAGACGTTAATGATATATCATATTATGGATCTAATATAAATGATATACATTTTATATACTTTCTTGTCGGGTTGAGATTGTAATTTGTCTGCAATTCTGTTTACTCATTAAGAAAATGTCTTAGTTTTCAAAAGAGTCAATGTTTGAAAGAGGATCTACTGAAAAATGGATTGAGGAAGCTATCACTACGAAACGGTGTAAATTATCTTCGACTGGAGCTTTAGTAGCATATTCGGGGGGATAAAACAGGTAGATCTCCTAAGGATAAAAGAATTGTTATGAATAAAGCGAGTAAAGATATATGGTGGTCTGATGTGAATATGCCTATTGACAAAGAATTGTATCGCCACTATGTAAATTATGCACGCAGTTATATGTTTTATCATTTGGAAAATGTACATATCGTAGATGCGTATGCAGGGTGGGACCATAAACATCGCGTAGGTGTACGTATATATTGTTACAATCCTTATCATGCTTTATTCATGGAAAATATGTTGATTCCAGTGAATAAATACGAACACAAGGATTTTGAACCAGAATTAGTTATCTATAATGTCGGGCATCTAGCATTAGATGAAGTGACTCTAACCTGTAACAAAGACTCTTCACTAAACAAGACCCTAATTGCATTAAAATTGAGCAAAGGATTGTCATCGATGGTTATATGGTACTGAGTATGCAGGAGAAATGAAAAAGGGAGTACTTACCTACATTATGTGGAGAATGTCGTTAGATGATCATCTAACGCTTCATTCGAGTGCTAATGTATCTAAAACTAAACGTGGATACGTTACGTTATTTTTTGGGTTGTCGGGTACCGGTAAATGTCTAGGTAAGAATACACCAGTTTTGATGTATGATGGAACAATAAAAATGGTGCAGGATATTGTAGTTGGTGATCAAATTATGGGGGATGATTCCAAACCTAGAAATATTTTGTCGGTATGTAATGGCAGAGAAATGTTGTATAAGATAGAAAATAGAAAAGGAACACCCTATGTTGTAAATGAATCACATCTTCTTTCCCTTAAAGCACATCCTGACCATTTAAATCAGTACAAAACAGATGGAGATATCATCGATATTAGTGTGAAAGACTATTTAACAAAATTACCAAAATCCTATATATCCACGGGCGGCTCGTTTTCGGGTAATGGATTACTTTGTGGTTATAGAGTTCCTGTGAACTTTACTTACAAAGAAGTAGATTTAGATCCTTATATGGTGGGATATTGGTTGGGAGATGGCTCTAGTAGAGAGCCAGCGATAACTTGTGTTGATAAGGAAATTATAGACTATTTTAGACGAGAATTAGCTAAACTAAAGCTTGAATTGAAAGTAGTTGATGATAGAGGTATCACTTATAGAATCATCAATTCTGGAGAAAATTATTGGAAAAAGGGTGTTAATGCGGTTAGGAATGCTCTTAGAAAATATCATTTGTTTAATAATAAGCATATACCTCTTGAGTATAAATGCAATTCAAGAAAGGTTAGATTGGCTTTGTTAGCTGGGATAATGGATTCAGATGGGCATTATGACCGTAGAGGAAAAGGATATGATATTGTATTGAAATCTGAGAAATTACTCGATGACGTTATCTATCTATGTAGATCTTTGGGATATTGTGCATATAAAAAACAATGCCGCAAAACCTGCACAAATGCAAAAAACGGTCCAGTTACTGGAACTTATTTTAGAACATTCATTTCGGGGGATAATTTGTCAGAAATACCATGTTTATTACCAAGAAAAAAGGCAGAAAATCGAACACAAGGCAAATCTGTCCTAAAATATACGATAAAGGTCAAAAAGTTAGAAATTGGTGACTATTACGGATTTGAGATTGACGGTAATAAAAGGTTTTTATTGGGGGATTTTACTGTTACTCATAATACGAGTTTATCAGCTGATTCTAACAGTTGTTTAATAGGAGATGATGAACATGTGTGGACCGATGAAGGCATTTTCAACATTGAAGGTGGATGTTATGCTAAATGTATTGGTTTGAAAGAAGACAAAGAACCCGAAATATTTCATGCTATCAAATACGGTGCCGTGCTTGAGAATGTGGTAATGGATGAAGAGACAAGAGTCGTCGATTATGACGATGTATCCATCACTCCGAATACTAGAGCATCATATCCATTATATTTCGTTGAAGATAGTATCATCCCAGCTATTGCTCCTCATCCCAGAAACATTATCTTTTTGACATGCGATGCTAGTGGGTTATTACCGCCAATCTCTAAATTGACACCTGAACAAGCAGTATTTTTCTTCATCAGCGGTTATACTTCGAAAATACCTGGGACAGAAGTAGGTGTAACCAAACCTACACCTACGTTTTCGGCATGTTTTGGAGAACCATTTTTAGTGTGGTCGCCGTTACGATATGGCGAATTGTTAAGACAAAAAATAGAAAAACACGGTACTCCAGTATATCTATTGAATACGGGTTGGATCGAGGGAGAATATGGAGTTGGTAGACGTATACCTATCAAATATTCGAGAAGTATGGTCGACGCTATCATCCAAAACAAATTTACGAACTTCGAAACGTTTCCTGTGTTTGACTTGGAAATACCTACGGATTGTCCTAACGTTCCCTCTGATATTCTAAATCCAGTAAATAACCATCCTAACCCAACGCAATACCTCGAAGATCTACAAGATTTATACAATAAATTCCAAGAAAATTACGAACGCTATGATACATAATTATTGTTGTAAATTTATTTACTATAAAAAATATGAGCTGTGGAAAGTCTAAGTCTAAAGGTTGCTGTGGAACAAAAATTATACCCAGCAAAGCTTACGCTCACCTTATTTATAGTTCAGAAAGTCCTCAACTCGTTAGAGCATTTCCTACGCCAGCTATTCGTGATGTGATAGAGTTTAATCAAAGTCCTATTACTAAATTTGTGACTCACCCTGTAGACGGTGACCTATCCAAATTCAAAGTGAATATTGGTGGTGTCTATAAATGTTCGTGGTTGTTGAATACCGTTGGTGTTGCTGGATCGAATTATTATCTCTCTCAAGGAACTTTTGTTTTGCAAATAAACGAAAAAATAATCCAGGAACGCCCTCAACATCCCGCTGCATACACGTTTCCTCTGAATAGTCTAGAAGATGTGGTGCGTCCACAAATTACAGGACAAGACTCACTACGACTTAGCGCTGGATCTGTATTACAATTAAGATATCGAAAAGGATTTCCAGATCCTAGCTTGCCTGATAGTGGTTTGGAGTTAGAACTTACACAAAATGATCCCCTTTCAAATGGACTTAACCTTGCTGGGGCGGATCTTATTTTAGAACGCATTGACGCATAAAACTTAATATATATATATATATATATATAATCCCGTTCAACAGAATATTTTATACTATTAACAAAAATATGAGTTGCGGAAAGTCTAAGTGTAAATGTAAGGTAAGATGTTGCTGTAATACGAAAATTATTCCTAGTAAAGCTTATACTCACCTTATTTACAGCTCAACATCACCCCAAATAGTCAGAGCACCTCCTACACCAATGCGCCGTGATGTAATTGAATTTAACCAAAGTCCTATTACTAAAGCTGTGACTCACCCCGTAGACGGTGACCTATCCAAATTCAAAGTGAATATTGGAGGTATTTATAGTTGTTCATGGTTGTTGAATACCGTCGCTATCGCTGGGTCAACTTACTATCTCTCTCAAGGAACTTTTGTTTTGCAAATAAACGGGGTAGTACTCCCAGAGCGACCTCAACATTCAGCCGCATATACCTTAACTCCGGGCAGTCAAAATAACGTTTTTCGTCCACAATTTGTAGGACAAGATATGCTGCGACTTAATGCTGGAGATATATTACAATTAAGATATATAGGGTCTTTTCCAGATCCTAATATACCTGATAGTGGCTTGAATTTAGTGCTCACACAAAACTTCTTTAGTCCTGCAAACCCTGTTACAGCCACATTTAACTGTGCCGGAGCAGATCTTATCTTAGAACGTGTAGACGCGTAAATATACACCTAAATTTAAATATTTTGTCCAGTAAAAAAATATTTAGAAGTTTTGAGAATATAACACTTAAAAAATATGAGCTGCGGAAAGTCTAAATGTAAACGTAAATGCTGCTGTCAGCCAGCAAAACTGAATGTTGCGGATTATGTATATGCTGCTGTTGAAGGGAATATTCAACTCGATAGTGGCGAAACCAGATTCGTAAATTCTCCTCCTACAAATCCTTTTTCTAACCCTTACAATTGTGTACGAGGCAATTTAAGTGGATTTGATCCAGTTACAGGGATATTCACGGCTCCTAGAACGGCATTATATCAAGTAAGTGTATGGGCTAATTATTTACAAGAAAGAGTAGCATGTCCTGGTCCTTCAGGATTTATAGGACCTTTTCCGTGCCGGGATTGTACAGGATGCACAGGAATTAATGGTGTTGACGGACTGTGTTGTAAAGGACCATCTGGGTGTGTGGGAGCTGTAGTTATTCCGCCTCTCGTGGGAACCACAAATACTCAAATCTGCCGAGAACTTAAAGAAAATATCTGTGGTGCACCCGGAACCGGGTTTGGAGGATTAGATATTGCGGTTGTAGGACAAACAGCGCCTTGGTCCTTTATCTGCTTACCCGGTTCAACAGGAACGACGGAATGTAATTATGTAGCTTCTGCTACTTTAGGGGCTAGTATTCCCCTAAGAGCTGGTGAGAAACTCATGGTTAGTGTATTCCAAGAAAACAATCAAGAGCGAAGAGTTTTCCTATTTTTGGAATGGATGATTGTCCAGGGTCCTTTTATTAACTTAGGCAAACCTAGAGGTCCTGGTGTAGGCACGTAAAACAATTTACAAGTTAATTCACAAATTCGTTGATCATTTTCGACATTTGTAGCAATTTCGTGAGTTGTTTGTTTTTGGCCATATTTACCACAAAGGAGGGAATCCAGCCTTTGGGGTCAACATGATTCAACGATGTTATTTTACATCTTCCATCTTCAGTATCTTCAAACGTGTAGCCACTAATAAAAATTTCTCCGCGCACGTAGTCCTTTAAAGGAGGAATTGCCGGATTTTCCGTAGATACTCCACAAATTAAATACGTATTATCGGTTTGGTATACATATCTAAATGCGCAGAAATCTCTTGTGGTTACCGGAAAGGGTGCAGTATAAACGTAATGTAAAAGATGAGTATTTTTATCAATTTCTTCTACAAGATCATATTTAGCTACTTGCGGGTCCCATAATTTTCGGGTTTCTAAGTCACAGCTAAGAATGTAGTCAAAAGCTTGTTTAGCAGTACAATTCACAATACCAGTACATTTTATCATAGGGAAGTCATCACTTGTAGCTTTCTCCCATAACACGAAAGATTCACCGCACTCATTATCTTGTGTATCTAGACATTCCCAATCTTCTGAGGATGTGATAGAGATAAACTCACTTGCTGCTGTCAATGCCATTTTAAATATGTTTAGAATACATATTTAATCAATGATAAAATCATATCAAAACTTGAATATTCAATATTCACACTTTAAGTAAATGAATATTGAATATTCAATATTCAGTTTAAGATAAAGATGTTTCCTTGCTTCCCTGAAGAAGTGAAAGAACTAGTAGAGGCAAAAGATTGGGATACACTCGAAGAGTTGTATTCCAAATATACTGAAAACCCTAGCCAGGAGCAACTGCTTTCAAGATTTACCGAAGAAGAGAAAGAGAATTATCTGTGGTATCTGGACGTTGAAAAGATCATCAATAAAGAAAACGATCTATCATCTGTATTACCTGAACCTCATTTGGTAGGAAAGTATTTGTTACTTGGACTATTGAAGATCAAGGCTAAAGAATATCCAGAAATCCAAATCTTGATCAACATTATCAAAAGTAAAGTATCAAAAACGCCAAAAATTTGGCAAATTATTGAATCCTCGAGATATTTGCGAGAAGAAATCGGCAAATATATCAAATTATCTAAAAGTTATAGTGATGTAGAAGTGTATAGACGTTTCAAAGCTATAGATATATTTATGCAATTTTCCTTTGACGGAGAAAAATGCAGGGAGCAAATGGACATATTTGAAGATATTGGGTATTCTATAGAGATGATAGAACAAGTATTTTATTTGATTCGTGATGAATGTAGTGACTTAGTACAATATTTTGTCCTGGAATGTGAGTGGCCCTATACCGATGAAACTAAACCAGACATGGATGCGCTCAAACACCGGTTTAGATTCATGAGACAACATCTTGTTACTGATGAACTCCATAATTTATACGATCCTTTTGAAGAGTTCGATCAATTGCTATTTCCTTAGGTTAATACCAAGATATAAAGAATCTTTATATCTTATGATGATATGATGATGATATGATGATGATGATATGATGATGATGATATGATGATGATGATATGATGATGATGATATGATGATGATGATATGATGATGATGATATGATGATGATGATATGATGATGATGATATGATGATGATGATATGATGATAATGATATGATGATGATGATATGATGATGATGATATGATGATGATGATATGATGATGATGATGATATGATGATGATGATTTACTTGAAATTATCTAATTTCAATAAACACTCAACGTCATAACCCAATGCTTGAAGGTGTTCTACACCTCCTCGTTGCCTATCTATCACACACACAATCTTTGATACTGTAAGTCCTTCTTCTTTGAGAATATTTAAAACATTTTCAACGCTTGACCCTGTGGTAATCACGTCTTCTATAAGTATTAACTCCCGTGAGGGATCTGGATCACCTTCAATTCTTTTTTGTGTACCATGATCCTTGACTTTATCCCGAATAAATATGGAAGGAATATTAAATAACAAAGAAATACCGATAGATAAGGCTATTCCACCCATAGGTACCCCTGAAACAATTAAATTATGCTGATTACTAGATGTAAAAAAAAGGTTGCTGATTTCTTTACATACATCTTTGAGAAGACACGGCATGCTTACCAATTTTTTCAAATCTACGTAAATATCCGATTTTTCCCCGCTTTTAAGAATGAATGATCCTCTCTTTACAATTTCGTATTGCCATAACCTTGTTACTAGATCTTTTGACATATATTTACTAATATGTCAAAAGATTATAGAAATCAAAATGTTATGAAATATTCATAACATTTTGATCGTAAGGATATTTTTACCAGAATGTTCTTAATATTCATCTTCTTAATTTAATCATTGACTATTGCGTATTGACGACAAGCAAAGGCACAAGTTTCTGTGGATCCAATATACCGCCCTTTGAGAACATATAAATTAATGCCAGTTCTATCTCTGATTTTGGTTATTCTCCTGACTTTACACGGACAATATAACATAGGACCATACATCTGACCAAAACGCTCAGGTATGCGGATAAAAGATGATATTTCACATTCATTTGGAATTACAATATTGTGAAATGTCGTGGTGTATATCACTCTTTTAGGTTTCCACATTTTACGGAAATGCGAGGATTCAAGAATAGATCGAAACAATTTGCAAGTCTTTGCGATGCTATCCCAATCTTTAATTGAGGCTTCTAACAAAATAGCCGTCCATATTTCACGAGGAAAAATAAGATCGTATGCATCCCCAATCTTGTATTTTCTAAATGAAAATCCCATATTGATAATAAGTTTATCGTTTACGATATAATCTTAAGAGTTAATTTTTAAGTTTTATCATACATGGATGTCCAGTACTTCTTTTCTTGGCATAGATGATGTAGTAATACTAAAATTGATTTTTTAAATACGTAAAGGTTTAGTAACCTTATTTAACATGGAAGATCCAAAGGATCCTGGCAAGTATTGTTATGAGTGTTACGCATGGGAATGTCCCTTGGTGAGAAATGGTTGGAATCGATACGGCTTTGGTAGTTATCTATGCGAATGTTGCGTATCTAGCAAAAGCCTGTTTAAATACTACAAGAGCACCAATACAGGGCATTATTCCAAAGAAAATGATATCAGGTATACAAAACCTGTGTCTATTCCGGGAGTTACACAGGCTGGATCTTCCATCACGTACTATGGAAAAAGCAGTTAAGATAATGAAGAAAACTATAGCGATACCTTTGACAACTGCGACAGCACTGATGAGCTTATTGATCTCTTGTAAACGAAGTTTATTTTATAACCATACAACTTCCAAACCTAGCTGCGATGTTGGAATGCAAGTTTTCGTAAATCTTTCTAACGACAATACTTCTGCTAAAGACACCATTCTTCCATCCACTCCGTATCTACGTTTTGGGGGATGATGCATCCGCCATTCAAATTGATATGCGGTACGTTTGTTAGGGAATCCTTTAACATAACATATCATCTTCCACGGTCTTCCATATTTTGTATATTTAGCTCCTCCTTTGATTTCTCCGTTATGTTGGCGTAATCTTCGAGTTAAATTACATGTACAGCCTACGTATGTCCTAGATTTAGTAGTAGATGAAAGTAAATATACAAAATAGGACTTCATTTAAGTTTGATTTATGATCTTAAAAAAAAATAAATTTTACTCTTTAAGCATTTTTATATTTTCCTATAAAAATGGGCAAGTCTTATACTTACTTCTATGGAGATAAGAACAAATGTGGTTGTAAAAAGTGCAAGAAAAAGAACAATGTATACCGGGTCAAAAAGACGCACTACAAGATCGTATGCAAGGAAAAGAAGAAATGTGATAGCGGTAAATGTTATAAGCGTCATCACAAGAAACATTATTGCAACAGTTCATCTTCGTACTGTTCCTCGTCCTCGTCGTGTTCTTCGTCGAGTTGCTCCTCCTCATCATCTTCGTGCTGCTGTTAGACAGACACAATTAATGTCGTTAATGTAGATATGATATGATATGTTATGTTATCATATCATATAATTGTTTAACCCTATTATTCCATTATTTCATCGATAGAATAATAACACTGTGCCTTCCATGAAACTTGTGGATGTGTAGTATCATCAACCAATTCCACTAAGGCTTTTCCAAAATGATCCTTAGTAATAACTATGATACGAACGGTTGGTGTAGAAGCAATACCAAAAGACATAGACAGTTTAGTTTCGCTGGTTAAATCCAAGCAAAAAGTTGGATGCCAATTTCCCAAGTCCTTACACGTACGTATATCACATTGCAATTGTGACATCATCTTACCAACCCATAAACACATACCAATATCTGCGGCATCACTTCGACTAGATTTGACTTCTGCCAGATGAAGTTTACGGTCATGGTCTTTCATGTCTTGAAGTATTTTACCTCGAATATGTCCCGAGGCATGACTGAAAAAACCTATAACAGAAACTCTGCTTTCATCCTCAAAAAGTATAGATTTACAAAAATCTCTATAGCTGTGTGGTGCATTCTCCAAGTCTAGCAATACAAATGTATGCGCGGTTTCATCATTATCCAATTTATAATCGCTAGAAATATCTGTAGTATATCCTCTTCCATACCATTGCCAGGCTTTCAATGCTGCTTGTTTTGATGCTTCCTTTTTGGAAATGCAACATTCACTTGAGAAAGTTATATTATCTTTTCCATGTTTGGTGTTCACTTTGCACCTCCATTTAGGGCAATGATCTTCGCCACCCTCACGATAAAACGTATATTCAGGCAATCTAGTCCCCAAGCCTTGAAATATTTCTTGCAAACGGTTTTTAGCGGACATAGTTTGTAATGCAAACTTTGTAAATAAAAACTCATATTTTCAATTTCTAATTAGTTTTTTATGATGGATTTTAAAAGCTACACAACTTACACAATGACCACATGGATCAATTTTGTTTCTGGCGGGGCTGCTTCTATTACAGCAGAAGTATGTACACTTCCTTTAGATACTGTAAAAATACAATTACAAACTCGACATAAGTTATCTATACTTGCGATAATTAAACAGGAAGGACCACATTTTTTTTATCGCGGATTGATACCTGGAATTTATCGACAAGGAATTTATAGCAGCATCAAAATGGGTATATATCCGCACATTCGAGATTTTTTAGCTACAAGTCATATACACAGAAACCAGAGTCTGTCACCTTCCTCACAGGTGAACATCATTCACCGCATATTAGCAGGTGGTATTGCTGGTGCTTGTGGTTCTGCATTTGCTAATCCTTTTGATATCCTTAAAATTCAAAGGCAAGCTCAACAAAATCTAAATAGTAAACCTCGCTTAATTCAAGATTTACAACGGTTGGGATGGGATGGGTACCGTAGAGGATTGCTGGTAAACCTTCAGCGGTCTTTTCTTTTGAACGCTGCCGAGTTAGCAGCCTACGATAATTGTAAATCTTTGTTGTTAACTAGATATCAGATGTCAGATACGATTTTAACACATTTTCTTTCTAGTTGTGTAGCTGGATTTTTTGCTGCAGGAGTGAGTGCACCTGTAGATTTTGTAAAGACAAGACTTATGAGTCAAAATAATACCACACGTATGTATACTGGGATAATGGATTGTATCACCAAAACCATAAAAAATGAGGGAGTTTTGAGGTTATATAGCGGATTTATACCTTCGTGGTTGAGAATTGGTCCGTGGTGTTGTATAATGTTTATCACTTGGGAACAATATTCTAAATTATTACACGAAACATGTTAATTATGAATAAGTGCTATTCATAATTTACTAATAAGTGAGTAATGTCAAAATTATACAAACATTAATCATGTGAATGGGTCCACTGTCTCGGCAAATGCCTCAATAGCTTTTGCACCAATCGGTCCAAAATTTGTGATGAAGACCATCACAAAGAAAAGTATAGCAGACCCAATTGTAGCGAGAGCAAATACTGCGGCTAAAATGATACCGATGCGCAATATAATGTTAAGATCTTGTTTCATTTCTATATGATTCATATCAACAAATCTTTGAGGTCGAAATCCAATAGTTGAAAATCAATTTCATAAAAATTGTGGAAGTTATGAATAAGTGTTTATTCATAAATTTTATTATCTAAGCTACTTGTTACATGGAACCCTCTTCGCTGATATCAACCCTTATTTCCTCTGGGTTGATATTCATCAGTATGTCAACCCACAATCCCCATCGATCAGGTCGGAACATCCCGGCATACATGTGTTTTCCATCCTCAAACAATCTGTGCCATCTTGCAATCCACGCGCGTTCCACCTTGTTTCGTTTGGCAAGCATTCTTTGCAACTTTGAAATTCCAAGATCATGAAGAATTTCGTTGGTACGAACAAGGTAAGCAAACAATTCTGCCCCTGACGTAATCCCCTTTTCTCCTACTACCCCATTTTCCATAAGATAGTCTTTAAACTTGTCAATTGGGATTCGCGGACGTGTCATTTTCTCACACTCCGAAAACCCAAGTTCATACTTGGCGGTTAATAGATTCATAACCAAAGATACAATTTTGTCGGGGTTAAGAATGTTCACAGGCACTGGTACTGATTTGTTGATGTTTACAAATTCCCGATGTATTTCCTCCTCGTCTCTTACTCGAATGATTTGCAATATTACGGGAAAATCGCTGGAAATGCGTGAGTCCACCAATTGGAGCATAGCTTTGTATCGATGTTGCCCATCAATAAGATAAAGCGTAGGCTCGCCACCTATTTGACAAGCTGTTAGCACCCCAGGAAAATGGGGGTACCCGCGTTCCTCGATATAATCTTTTTGAAATTTCAAAAGTCTCGAACCCGCTTGAGGGTCAAAGAAATTTGACCCTGATAGATCTCAGCATATCTCCTGAGATCACCCACGGTGGTTTCGACAGTTCGAATTTGACCATGCTCTGATAAATGACGTAAAGGTTGCATTATCGACTAATAGTTTATTGTCTGTTTTGACTTATATCTTATGTAAAAATTACTCTAAAGTAAAATTTCATTTTCCTGAGTTGATGTTAGGTTTGTAATGTAAACTTTCCAGCCTATCATAAATGAAGATCGCGTTAGTATCTGATGTTCATCTCGAATACAACACACATGTAGATCTAGAATTTCCAGAAGCAGACGTGTTAGTATGTGCAGGTGATATTGGCGATCCTCATATGCGTTCTTATAAAGCATTTTTAAAGAAAATGACAGCATTATTTGACACAGTTATTGTTATTCCCGGCAATCATGAATATTATGAAGCTTCCCAAGCACAAGCATTAAATTGTTGTAAGTCTATACGATGTAAAGAACAGCAAATTCGACGCGTATGTAAAGATGTAGGGGCTATTTTCCTACAAAAAGATTTTGTAGATATTGGAGACGTAAGGATTCTGGGCTGTACATTGTGGGCTGATCCCTTTGCAAGTAAAGGTGAAAGATATTGGCAAGATCGTTATGACTCCAAACATATTCCATCGTTGAAAAGTGCTAAAGATTATGCAAGATTACATCGTAATCATAAGAAGTGGTTGGAAAAGATGTTAAAGTCAGCACCATCTGATAAGCAGATTGTAGTTGTTACCCACCATCTTCCATCTTATGAACTTGTAGAAAGTAGGTTTAAAGATTCACCGAAAAATGGCTACTATGCTTCTCATTGTGACAATTTAATACCTTATGCTAAACTTTGGCTTGCTGGACATACTCATCGGTTCATTGACGAAAGTCTTTATGGGGTAAGATGTTGTTGTAATCCAGTAGGATATCCGTGGGAAACATCACCATATGATAAAGACTTATACATTTCTCTCTGAAGTTACACGTTGAAGTTGTACATTGAAATCTATCTAATGAAATATCATTAAAGAACGGAAGACATTGGAAAATTGAGATGAGTGAGACAACCGCTGATTCTACTGTAACACCAGAATTCAAGTACACTTATGATCAAACAAAAGAATGGGCTAATAAAGAAAGTCCAGTCAGAGAAGATGGCATTACGTTTTTGTACGTTTTTGGTGCGTTTGCTTTCTTAATTATCTTTGCTGCGTTTATTTTATTTTTTGTTAGTCCTTCTACCCCAGACCAACCAGATACTGTAATAGAGATTGAAGACATCGGTTCAGAAACAGACGCTACGACAACTGAAGTACATTCAGAATTTGACTTGGTTTCTGATGTACAAAAGGGTAAAAATGTAACTAAAGAAACGAAGTAACTCTTTACTCCCTTTATTAGATTTACAATAACATAGAATATAACATATTTACATGTTATATTTACAAGTTAGGGATCTTAATGCTCATACTCCCAATGCACCAAGTGCCCTCCCTTTTGTCGTGGCACGCCCGCCCGTTTAGGCATAATCGTCGGCTCTCGAGATTGATCTTGATCTTGTCAGCTAACGACATAGTCCTTATCATCAACGGAATCATCCGCCGAAGTTCCTCATCTCTGTTCTCAAGATCCGTATCCTCAATAGAAGACAGCAGATGGCGTATGCATCTGCTTCCGGGCATCCAGGAAGAAATTCTGTGATAATCTCGAATTCTTTTGGTGGTTCTCCATACGCATCAATCTCCGTACCGGGATGTATAGTTTTCTCACCATCGAAGAAGAATTGTGCATTCCCACGATAATTATCATCACTGATATCTTCAAATATATCGCCTCTCTTGACTAGTTCTCTAATACCTGGATAGACAAGCTCGATGTCTTCAATTTCATAAAACGCGTAATATTCATCATACTTTCCAGGCTCTGATGCCTCTATGATCTTCTTACCCGATATAAGGTAAACTGTGGCACCTTTAGGATTATCAGGCGGATACTTCCTCCACAATCTCTTCCTCCACATCCCTCTTGATGACAGGAATCCTAGTAAACCGTACAGTTTCTACAAGTGGAGGTTCCTCTTCACCCTCCAAATCTTCCAATTCTTCAGCCAAAGCAGGAGGAAGCGTCCCTTCTTCCGGGAATGGTTTCACACCAAGGGGTTCTTGTTGGATATCACTAGGAATTTCGGTAACTCGAACCTTAAGCTGTTCCGTTGCAAGATCTTGTCCTTCTGGTCCCAATTGTACATCTTCGATAGCTTCTTGTAGAAGCTCAGAAGGACCTTGAGCCACATCTTCAGTAGGGCACGTCGCGTCTTCTGATACATACTCTTCGATCACAGTTTTTGTAGGAGGTTTGAAGGAGGTCTTAGCGCCCGGATCGACTGGTGCCAACCCATCCAAAAATGAGTCACTTTGCATGGCCATATCGATTTCGTCACCCAAAGAGAATCCACAACTACCTTCTGCAAATGCAGCATTGATTTGATCAACCAAATCATCCTTCTCCTTTTCTTCTGCTTCAATCTCTTTGAGTGTTTTGGTTACAGGATCGGAGATAATAGTGAAGAATCCAGTGCCAATAACTATGGGATTGCCCACTGCAATAGCTGCTGATACGCCTTCCAATGTCTCTGTTTCAGAGAATACGGCACCCTTTTCTAAGGTCTGTAGGGAGCGTTCAAATGTAGCTAGAGAAAAGTAGCCCATAGTTCCAGCAGACATACCAGTGTAGTTGGTACCTAAGAAAGATCCATGACGGAATAGAAAGTCTGCCAACAACAAAATATTACGCGGGTTTACGTAACCGCCCTGGCTTGTAAAGGTGTCGTATAATTCCTTGATAAAGAACTGTCTTGCTGCCTCTACACCTAAAGATAAAGCTATATAATGAATGTCATTACAATAGGTGTAGTAGGAATCAATTTCTGCCTTTTCCATTAATCCAATCAAAGATGACCCATTGGTAGTCAATAACATGTAGTCTTCCAAATCCAGAATACGTTTTTGTAAATCTGTTATGGGGTCTTTCTCTGTAGCTCGTTTCTTAGCTTCTTTAGCTGCTTTGGTCTTGCGTTTCGCAATATCGGAAGGCTTTTCTTTAGCTGTAGTTTCATCTACTGTAGAAGATCCTTCCTCCGGTTCTGCATAACGCACAACACCAAAGTCTCTTCGATCAACAACAACCTCGTAGCCTACAGCTTCAAGAAATTCCAATAAGTATTTAGGTTTGATAGGAGAATAGCTTAGCAGATTTATATTGTAATATATCTTCCAATAGACCTTTTCAGGATCGAGTCCAAAAGCATTAATATCGTTCAAACTCAACATTTCTTCCTTAGAGATAACCATTAATACTTTGGCTTTGATGGGATAGATGTCCTTTATCTTAGGTACACCCCGAATGCGAATATTCTCTAGATTCGGGAGGATAATGTTGTCAATAAAGACATCTACACTATATTCCTCCCGATAAGAGGTTTGTTCGAGCGTACCTTTCTTGATTTCTCGTTCAATATCACTCACAGGTGACTTTATAATTTCAGGATTCGGATAAATATCCAAAATGCCTTCAGCTGTAGGACCGTGAGCAAAGGTCATGCTTCTAGAAGGAATACCATCCTTGCCTTGACCGCGCTGTAATGCAGTTACAACATCTTTTATGTTGACTTTGCGTTCAACCATTACTATTGGATTGAGTATCAGGCGCAAAACCTTGATCTTCTTATCCGGAGGAGGTACATCGAAATATTTGTGCCACCAATGATCCTCTAATTTATCCGGGAAATCCACTAACCAATCAACCACTAAATCTGCCACCGTTGTTTCAACAATCTCGGCTTCTTTGTCCAATATTTCTTCGAATGTGAGCCTCTCTTTGAAGACAATCGTACAATTAGGATTCTTTCGCGTTTTCATGGCATAGATCAACTCAGAAAGTGCACGAATGCCAGAACTCATATTCTTGTTTGATCCGGCCGAGTGAAAGGTATTTAATGTCATTTGAGATACTTGCTCACCTAGTGCATCTGCAGCATTGATGCCTACAGCGGTGCCAGGATGAATCTTGGATTTATTAAACTCAACGATGATGAGTTGTACCAACTCAGGGATAGAACTTGGACAAATTTTTAGCTCCATCAATGTACCACGCATTTTCTTAACCAAACTCTCCCTTGCTTCAAAAGAATGTCCTGGTAATGCAGAAGCAATTTGAGGTACCTTGTTTAAAATGTCATCAATCTCTTCCGGAAATAATTTACGCGGTACATCTTTAGGATCCGTTTGTGCATTCCCAGGGATATTAACCCATTTCACGTTTTCAAACATGTCAAAGAAATTAGCACCAAAATCAAGCACCAATACACGCTGTAACCCAAGTATGGTTTTAATAAGAGGCATCAACAACTTGAGTATATCTAGAGGTTCATGCATATCTGTATCTGACACACCAGACATGGTTAATAATTCGGCAACTTGATCTACAAATAAAGCTTGTCTAGATTCGGAAAGAGGTCTAATTTCACCCAGATCCTTTACCGGATCCTTTCCAAAACTTTTAAGTACATCTATTAGAAGTTGCTTGATTTCTGAACCGTAACCCCTTTCTATACCAAGAAGAAACAGATCACGTATCGAAGCTAAATCTAAATCATCTTTGATGGTTTGGTAGAATTCATCCGCAGCTGTGGCTAAAGAACTAGCACACCATATTCTTTCTGAGCCGTCAGGAAATTTACGGCATACCTTGAGAGGGATTTTCATCTCCCTCCATTCCTTTTCTGCGATAGCCATAGCATCTGTAAGATCTTCCGGATCAGTCATAATTTTTGCATTCATCGAAATATCAGTAGCACGATGCCCAATCACACGCGCTTTCTCATATTTAGTAGCATATGCAAGACTTTCATCAGATCGTGGTTCATTGCCTCGATTAAGGATACCTATTTCGATCAAGCTTTCAATAGGAATCAAACGCATTAAAAGTTTCAGAGACACGGCGGTCTCTACATCTTCTGAACGTGTTGTGGGTAAGTTCACATCTCCAATTCTTTCCAGAAGAAGTCGATAGATGACAAGCTTTATGTATTCAGCTATATTGTCAGTACCTAGTTTTTCTTCAATCTCAGATGAAGGAGAAATTTCTAATAGATCATTCAACACGTCATCTAAAGTAATAGCATCTTCGTTAAGCACATCTGCTTTAGACACAACATAATCGTTGGCAATATTGATCGCTTTATAGACAGGGAGTATCTCAGATGCTGTTTCAAAATCTATACCAAACATCAAACCAAATATGGCAACTTGCAAATCCTTCATGGCTTCTTCTATCACATTTTCAGAAAACAATCTACCTTCAAGTCTGGTCTTGATACGATCTAAAGCCAGACTAATCTGTGCTGAATCTGATGAAATCCACAACCTAGGAAGAGAAAAGAAATCATACATCACCTCAACTACTTGGTCTGAAGTTAAAGCAATCTTCTCCGGAATGGGTATATCTTTTGGCGGGGCTTGAAGATCTTGATTGTCTTCCTGTTTCTGGATTTTCTCACGTTCTTTCTCAAGTTTTTCAAGACTAATCGTTTCCACACTTGCGGTCACTTCTTCAAACATTGTATCAATTCTAGATTCAGACGGAGCCATATCAACAAGAGATAAAGTTTCAAGGTCCATAATTTTAATAATCTCTGGATGATGTTTTGTTCTTAAAAAAGTTAAAGTAAAGATAACTTTTTCATTTTTTCCAGTAAGATTTATTAGATAATATAATAATAAATCTTTATTTACCATCCTTATAACCTATCTCAATTCTTTAATTTGAATAAAGCATATAATCGATTTGACGCTTAACCTCTCCATATGCGTCTGCACTGCGTACACTCGTAGGTTATACGCATAGGTTCATCTCAATTCTTTTAATTTGAATAAAGCATATAATCGATTCGACGCTTAACCTCTCCATATGCGTCTGCACTGCGTACACTCGTAGGTTATACGCATAGGTTCATCTGCACTGGCTGTCTGAACTTCTGTTCTAAGAAGTTCATCATGTCCACAGTGTGGACATTTGCCAGGACCAATTTTAGCACCAGGAAGGTCACGGGAGAGAATTTCTCGTTTCTCTTTAACAGCTTTCCGAGCATCTACCATCAGCGAAGAATTCAAGACAAGATCTTCAAAATTCACAACATTGGATAAATAATCCATTACATCCGTGAAGGGAAATTTCCTGAACAAAGCCAACACCTCAATTCGGGTGTTTTCATCTTCAAAATCCAAAATAACATGTCGATTTGGATAGGTTAATCTCAGAAGCGATTCAAGATCTTCATCTGAAGGGATATTTTCAGTTTCGTTGTCGAAAAACTCTCTAAGAGCAGTTATTTTTTCTCGGTGATCCATTTCTTTTAAAAAACTGAATTAAATCAAAAGCACTTTTGATAATAATTTAAGACTCTCCCATACAAATATTTTTTCATTTTTAGACAAAGATTAACTAAATACAAAACATGGAAGAATTGTCACGAGCAGGAACAATGCGTGTATATTTTGACATTCCGGTTCTTTATCCTGAAGAAAAGGAATTTACAGGACCTCCAGCACTCCCAGGATTAATGTTAAACCCTTCTATTACTGAACATGAGCGACCCAGTCAAATTTTCACCTTTGGGGAATGGAAAGGCTTACCTGAAGACGCTGATATTTCCCCCGAAAGTCTGCGAGAACCTGAACCTGTGGCAAAAGTGAGACTACCTAAGACTTCGTCACAAATAGCAAGTATTAAAGAAAGGAAAAAACCCATCAAGACAGAACTTCTTTTACAAGAGAAGGTGATGGAGATTCTGAACAAAATAGATATGAATAAACTTGAAGGCAGCATTGAAACGTCTAAAGGCGGATATCCACTAAAAGATCTCAAGGTCTTTGCAAAACAACTAGGAATCCCAGCTACAAATCTTCGTAAAGCAGGTATTGCCCGGAGAATTTTAGAAAAAATTCGTCTCAAAGAAGAATAAATACTCTATGTTATGTTGTAACTAAATGTTGATTCAAACAATAAAATGATTCTTTTACAATTATATTAATCACATAATATAACTGCAACATTATTTGAACATATATTGAATAAAAACGTGGTATCCAATGACATCAGTCATACAAACGTTATTATTGTGGGATGGAAGCTATTTAGGAAATTTTCCAAGGACATGTATTAAAGCCAAAATAACAGTTAAGAACGGATTTGCGTTTCAAATTATCAAAACAGATACATTTGCAACACGGTGTATACTGAAAAGACCACACGACGCATCTATTCCTTGTATATTGGACGAGTTGAAAGTATGTTTTGGCTTAACCAAATTAGGCACACACCGTATTAAAATTTCTGGACGGATGTATGTAATGTACAAGTGTACGCTTAACGATACACCGTTAACAAAAGTTCCAAAAACACAAATAACATCACATGTAGAAGCTGAGATGAGACGTTTAATCGCATATCGATTCTTGATGTGTATTTCTCATACACAAAACACCTCGTTCCTTATCCGAAAAAATGCGGGTAGTGATAATAACGATATTGACAAAGATGATAATGTATTTACTCCATACAGTCTAATCGAACCTCAGACTTTCATTGATCAGCGTACAGTGGATCCATCAGAAACCTTCTTAAAACGGTGGTTTGTAGAAAAGGATTTTCACAAAGATGTTATGAAAGTCATTCCTAAGAAAATTTGCGAGGATTGGACTTCGTTTCTGTATAGGTTTAGACCTATTATTGAAGATACGATTGAACGTGTAGATTCACAATATGTATGGATTGCAGCTCATCTAGTAGAAAAGATCGCAAAATTAAGTGAGGAAATTTCATAACAATAAAGACTTAAGCTCAAGTTTTATCTAGAAAATTCCAAGAGTTGATCCTATAAAATCATTTTGCCCATTGAAAAATGCTATCAAGGGGGGAGGCCATTCAGAAAAAAAAATCACCACATACTTCCCTACATACATATTATAGCATTGTTAACCATTTAAATTGGTCTAAATTACGTCCAGCACGGGCTGGGGTAATTCCTTACATTATTAAAGATAGTAAAGTGCTTTTTGCTTTTGGATTAGATGCTCAATTTCGTGAACTCACCGATTTTGGAGGAGGAGTTTCGTATAAAAGAGATAAAACTGCTGTAGTTGGTGCTTTAAGAGAATTTCGTGAGGAATCTCTTGGAGTTTTTCGGGATTTAGAACCAAAAGATGTTGAGAATTGCTTCGTGATGTATAATATAAACATGATGATTATATTTTTGCCTGTAGATGTAGATCCTAAAGACAAGAACAAACTTTTCCACGAATATCTTCAAGACGAAGAAAATCCAGAGGTGTGTGATATTGTTTGGTTGACTGAGGAAGAATTGAATGAGAGCTTAAATCTGAAAAGTCGACTAATTTATGTCCGCGTCCGTGATCTCATAGTAGGCGCAGGGGATTTTTACCACTTTTTAACTTAATATTTATTACTAAATATTTGTATAATTACAAATATTTAGTACTCAGAAAATGTACAATTCTAATTGCATGTGTGTAAGTTATGTAAAGGGGATACCTGTGGAAGCAGTCCTTGAGTCCGTAGATAGGTACGTCGCCTTAGAGATACATCAAAAATATAACAGGATATCAAAATCTCGAATGTGATAAGCTAACGCCGTTTTTAGCCGTTTCTAAGACTATTGATTGGAAGAAAAGAACAGAAATCTTATATTTAGATGTCAAAAAATACCAAATATACGATGGTAGTACAGATTCCACTCAAACCCTTTGCGAAATGTACAAATCTTATAAAATATGTTGAGATTGGGATATTCCAAACTTTTTGGGATAAACTTTTCCCTGATCAACAGGAATTCAATATAGATGCTTTTCATGCATCCTTTCTGTCTCAAATACCAATATCGACAATTTAGTTCTTTACAACATTTGAATGGGGTTCAAATGTTATATTAAAATTCTGCATCCAGAATGCGTTCGATGAGTTCAGCTTTACGCCCACCCACTTTAAGTTTCTTCTCTCGCAGAATATCTTTAAGATCAGACACTTTCATAGCTTTTAACTCTCCCTCACGTTCTTCTCTTGAGGACTCTTCTACTTCTTCCTCTTCCTCTTCTACTTCTTCCTCTTCCTCTTCTACTTCTTCCTCTTCCTCTTCTACTTCTTCCTCTTCCTCTTCTACTTCTTCCTCTTCCTCTTCTACTTCTTCCTCTTCCTCTTCTACTTCTTCCTCTTCCTCTTCTACTTCTTCCTCTTCTACTTCTT
>Ga0209986_10001268_pt1 | contig 24378 bp, 27 predicted proteins | sample BlataG_FD_183168 | JGI IMG/M metagenome (GOLD analysis project Ga0209986, IMG submission 183168) | Deep subsurface microbial communities from Black Sea to uncover new lineages of life (NeLLi) - Black_00105 metaG (SPAdes) (version 2) | ecosystem: Environmental > Aquatic > Marine > Oceanic >... | reverse complement strand
AAAGAAAAAGACTGGCTCTTATTGGTTATTGCCGGTCTTATATTTACTCCGATAGTCAGAGCGATAACAAAATTGAGCACCCTTGGAGCTCTCGTAGCAACCTCTATCGGATTGGTCTTCGTATATGGCATATACCGAATCCATAACCGTTTACCAAAAAAAAGAAAGTCTAAATGAAAAAAATCAAAAAAATTATGTTGAGCAGAGGGAGAGGAGCTGGGAAATTAATTGGAATAATCTGAAACAGCCATAATTGAACCAGCATAGTCAGGTAGTCCAGGTAGCACTAATGGCGGTAGCCTATCAATTTTAAATAACAAACGAATGAAAAATTATAATAAAAGAAGGGAGGATATTATGAACGAATATGAAGACGAATTTGTATTAATGGATTACTTGAATGTTCTCTGGAAAAGAAAATGGCTCATTATAATACCCACCTTCGTCTTAGTAGTGGCAGTCGGTGTGTACAGCTTTTTTTTGCCTCGAGTATGGGAAGTGGATGCCATAATTGTGCCGAGCAAATTTCTTGTCCAGACAGAGGCGGGCCAATTTAATGAAATTGTGGTTGTTGATCCTAGGCAAATAGCAGGTCAAATTAATCAAGGGTCTCATAATCATCTAATTGCTACTCAATTAAACCTGGATATAAGAGAATTCCCGAAATTAAAGGCAGAAAATCTTCGAGATACAAATCTGGTGCGGGTTTCCACAAAAGAAAAAGATACTGAAAAGGCTAAGTTAATTCTATTTTCGCTTTTCAACCATTTAAAAAGACAACTCGATGAGAAAGTGGATATTGAAATAAAAGGGATTGATTCGGATATAAAATCAAAGAAAATAGAAATGTTGAGAATAGAGGGAGAAATTAAGGGAAATAAGAATAAGCTTAATATTGTTAAACAAAGAAAAAAAGATATAAAAAGAGAATTGAATGATATAGGAAAAAGAATTGAAGCACTCGAAAAAGAACAACGTTTGAGTTTAAAGAGAGAAAATAGGAACGAATCCGAAAGTTTAGCAATGCTCCTTTATTCTAATGAAATTCAACAAAGCTTAAGATATTTTAATACATTAAATGAGTTGCTAAGCAATAAAAAAATAGAAGAAGAGAACATAAATTTAGAAATAGAGAATAAAGAAAAAATAATAAATCAGTTAGAAAACAAAATTGACAATTTAAATGAGAGTAAAGGAAGGATAGATTATACTCAACTCATTAAAGAACCAACTTCTTCCCTTTATCCCATCTCCCCCAAAAAGAAACTCAATGTCTTGATTGCCGGCATACTGGGTCTGATGGCCTTCACAATGCTCGCTTTCTTTCTTGAATATCTTGAAAAGCAAAAAACAAAGAGCAACTAAACCATAACCTATTTGGGCTGTTTCGATAAACTTAACTTTGTCGACGATCGAGACAGCAGGACCAACTTGAGTACATAAACCAAATAACCTAACGACGGTAGCCTATCAATTTTAAATAACAAAATGAATTAGGCGACAAACAAAAAAGGCGCGTTCTCGTCTTTTTGTTTCCCATCAACAACTCCCCAGTTGCTGACAATTAGGGCCAGGTTCCGGCGCGCTCCTGGCCCGTCGCCTAAAAAAAAATAATTAGGAGGTATCAAATGATTAAAAAAATGCTTTTATCTTTTCTGTTTTTTTGTTTAGTTTTATCAATTCCTGGCTGCAAAAAAAAGTTGCCCACAACTCCCGACATCCCGGTGAAAATTCTCCCGACTATTGAGTATTTCAACGCAAGTCCTAGCTCAATAATGCTGGACAGCTCCTCGACTCTTTCCTGGGCTACGTCAAACGCAACGAACGTCACGATCGACCAGGGAATCGGGACCGTCTCCGCGACAGGCACGAAGGAAGTAAGCCCCGCGGATACGACCACTTATACTTTGACGGCAACCAACAGCGACGGCCAGAAAACAGCCTCTTGCGTAGTCGAGATTAAGAAATGGGCGATCCTGGAATTCAGCACAACTCCCGAAAGTCCGATGTTTTATTACGATCCGATTGAAGATATCTGCACGGCTAATTTTACTTTTAACATGACCGAGACAAACGGCATCGGAGGCCAAGTCGACAGTCTTCTGATCGGCGGTTTTCTCACCATCGATCCGGATTCGATCTGCAGCTCCCAGGAATTTGGAGGAGGAACTTTCAATCCTCTTGGCACTCTCTCCCGCTATTGCGAACTAGTCATTCCATGTCAGCCGACGATTGTATTGTTCTACATTAGGGGTGTTGACAATAATGGCTATGGGATCGATCAGTCGACCTATTTCACTATTACCTGGACTCAAAGCACAGGCACGATGAGGTTCTTAAAAATCGTTGAAGGAGCGAGTCATCACAAGCTGATTAAATGAAATGGCCGGGTCCTGGTAATCCTGTTATTTTGTTTTTCTCCTTTTCTCAGGATCCAGGGCCGGCTGAAAAAAAATAATTAGGAGGTATCAATTGAAATTAAGGCGGCAAATAAAAGATTGCCCCTACCAACCTTAGTCTCTACGCTTGCCCGGTTTGGCATTCTCCGGCTGTCGCCTGAAAAAAAGGAGATGAATTTTGAAAATTAAAATTTTTATCCTGACACTTGTCTGTTTATTTTTTTATTTCTGTTCGTCTAATTGCGATGATGAAATGGATCAAATAAGGGGAACGTACGGAGAGCCGGAAGAGGTCAACACTTATTCATCAGAAGGTTATTATTCTCAAAGCTGGTGGTACTGGTCAAAAGGCATTAACTTCGATTTTACATGGGGTTCGAGTGTAGATGGCGATTGCGACATGTCTACTTATACATTTGACCCTATATCGGCGGATGCTACAGCCGAAGAGAAAGCAGGCGTCAAAGCCACGTTGTTAGACAGGCAGATTTCTTTGAAAGGAATTTATTAAAACTAAGGCGGCGAATAAAAAGGGTGGTGGTGGATAATAGAGAAAAAATTTTAGGCACTAAAAAATAAACTTTAGGAGGACTACATGAGAGTCAAAATTTTAGTTTTAGGATTAATGTGTTTCATGGTTTATGGTTGCGCCACTGCGCCAGCTCCACGACAGATAGTCAAAGCCTTTACGATTGAAGCTTCATTCGATGAGGTATGGCAGGCGGTGATTGGGTCTTTTGCTGAGATGAATTTGCCCATTGCGAACATGGAGAAAGATTCTGGACTTATCACAACGGACTGGGAGATTTATCCACGAGGCAAAGCAGGGAATGTGTATTGCGACTGCGGAGGATTGGGGCTAAATGTGGAGATAGAACGTAGGGGTCGATTCAATGTATTCGTGAGAAGACTTACTGAAAATTCTTGTGAGCTAAAAGTAAATTGTATATACAACCAGACAATTCAGCCCGCAATGGCGAAAGGCTCTACAGGTATCACAGGTAGAAATTGCGTTTCTACAGGCAAACTAGAAGCTGAGATGTTCGAGATCGTCAAATCAAAGTTAAAAATTGAGTAGAGGACCGAATGAATCCAGGCGGCAAAAAAAAGAGTGTTCCTACCAGAATTAACCCCCCTTTTTGCTGACAATTTTTAAGGCCGGTTTTGATGCTCTCCGGGCGCCGCCTGAAAAATTAATTAGGAGATTTAAATGATTAAAAAAACGCTTTTATGTTTTCTGTGTCTGTCTTTGTTTTTATCGATTCCTGGCTGCAATAAAAAGTTGCCGACGTCTCCCGATATTCCAGACACGCCAACTCGGGAAGCGAGCTTTATTCTAGTGTCAAGCACTCAGGGCTATACAAGTTATGGCTGCTGCGAAATTACCGGGGCTGTCAAAAATGTAGGGCAAGCTACTGGCTACAATGTCATGATCGAATTTCAAGCCTATAATGCGAATAATACTATTATCGATACTGCAAGCGGATTCCCGGCTGATCTTGGCAACATTCCAGTTGGAGTTAGTGCGACGTTTGATGCGGTTTTCTTTGAACTTTACAACTGGAATGTCATTGCGAAAACGACATACGAGATCACATGGCTAACTGCACAAGGCACGAAGCTAACTCAAACCGGATTCGTCTTTTTTAAATGACTGAATTAGGATGGCAAGCCTGTCTTAAAAAAATTAATTAGGAGATTTAAATGATTCCATTAATGTCTTTAATGATAGGGTCCTACATTTTCACCCGGATGATTGTTTTATTTGGAAGAGATGATCCCAACGAAGATAAGACGACGAAAATATTAATTAAAATTTTCAGTCTAGCGACAATCGTAATTACTCTTTATTGTGTCTATTCGATAATTCAAGCAGGGGCCGAAATTCCATCTTCACTTTATTGAAACTAAGGCGGCATGAAAAAAAAGGACGTCCCTCCATTTTTTGTTTCCGATCCTTAGCTTATCATTCTTTGTGTAGGCCGGGTTAAGGCGTCCTTCCCGGCTGCCGCCCAAAAAAAAAGGAGGTGTAGATAGAGAAAAAAATCTTTAGGCATTAAAAAATAAACTTTAGGAGGACTACATGAGAATCAAGATTTTCGTTTTGGGGTTAATATGCCTCATGATTTATGCCTGCACCGGCACTGCTCCAGCTCCACGACAGATAGTCAAAGCCTTTCCGATTGAAGCTCCATTCGATGAGGTGTGGCAGGCGTTGATTGAATCTTTTGCTGAACTTCAGTTACCCATTCAAAATATGGAAAAGGATTCGGGGTTAATATCTACAGACTGGATTGATTTCACAGGTCAAAAAAACACAGATTACGCTGATTGTGGCAAGCACAGATTCGGCATAAAAGAAGGCAGCCGAAGCGGTAGATTTAACGTCTTTGTTAAGAGGACTTCAGACAATTCTTGTGAAGTGAAGGTTAATTGTATGTATCGATGGACTTTAGTGAGCTTAATGGGTGAATTTGCAGAAAGAAGGAGTTGTATTTCAACTGGCAATCTAGAAGCTGAGATGTTCGAACTCATTAAGTCAAAGTTAAAAATTGAGTAGAGGACCGAATGAATCTAGGCGGCAAAAAAAAGGACGTCCCCAGCTTTTTTGGTTCCCATTCAACCTTTTGCTGACAATATTTACCGGGAGTTTTGGCGCTCTCTCCCGGTGCTGCCTGATTAAAAATGAGGCGATGAATAAAAAAAACGATGTCCTATTTGGAGGCAAAATAAATTAAACTCATTATAAGGAGATATTCATGAAAAAATTTAAGAATTTATTTTTAGTAATTTTTAGTCTTTTAGTTTTATCGGGAATCTTCACCTGGGACAAATTATCCGTCCCCGATCTTTATGCTGCACCGAGCTTACGACAAATGGCCGAGCATTGGTCGCCTGTTATCTATCAGTCTACAGAAAGCCTTTATGACTATATTACAAATTTTGATTTTGACAGCAATTGGTATGGACATGATAATTGGGAACATTGTGATTGTTATCCACTTCCAGCCTATGTTTATTATTCCATTATTGAATCGACAAACCATTATTTTATAACCTATGGTTTCTTTCATCCAAGAGATACGGGAAATCCTGAATATTTTTATTGGTGGGCTCATGAGAACGATTTTGAGGGTTGTCGATGTGTAATTCTAAAGGATGGTTCGGAATGGGGCAATTTATTTCTTTTAGAAACAATACATCATCACGACCAAAGTTTTTATAACATTTGGATTGAATTTGAAGGAAGCCACCCGATTGTTTATGTAACACCTTACAAACATGCTGTTTACGGGGAAAATATGGCATCGTGGAGCTGGGATTGCGCCTATCTTGGTCCAGGCTGTAGAGTTTTTCCAAGCAAGAAGGATGGGACAGGAGTGATTTATCGGCATAAGGGAATAGCTGAAGAACCTTTGGATCAGAATGATAGAGACGTAGGCTATGATTTAATTGATCTAAAAGACACAATATGGGCAAGAAGATTTGGCGATCCTCATCGAACATGCGACTATTTTATAAAAAAAGGAATTAGACTGAGTCCTAATTCTTGTGGATATATTATAGAAAAAGCTCAATTTGGTGCGAAGTTTGACGGTGGCAATTATAGTCTTGGAGCTACCGCATGTTACGTTGGACCTCCATGGAATAAGGGATTTGATAATCTGGGGATTTGGTTTATAGATCCTTTACTACATTACGAAGACGCTCAAGGTCAATCATGGGCTTGTACAGGAGAAGGATACGTTTACAATCCATACAGAAACTCTTCAAATGGTTGCCCGCTAGATTGCCATGAAGGCATACTCGTCTTAGCTGGTTTGCAAGTAATAAAAAGTGCCGATAAATATAATATCAATGAAGGAGAATCGGTAATTTATACGTATAAAGTATATAACGCAGGAAAATATCCTGCAAAAAATGTTAATATAACTGATAATCAATTAGGATCAATAGGTAACAAATCAGTTTTAGAACCATATGGATGGTGGACAATCCAAAAAACAGTTACATTGAATCAGACGACAACTAACCAGGCTACAGCCACTGCAACTTATTATTATCATTGTGCAGAAGATAATAAGACTGCCAAATCAAACGCAGTAACAGTCACCGTGGGCGATGAACCTGAATACCCTCCTAAAGACCCTAAACCCCCCATACCCAAATCTTATGATCCAAGTGCCTCAGTGTTAGATCCCTCTATTAGCTATCTTGAGTCTCCTTTGTTTGAAACTAAAAAAATAGTTTGGTATTGGTATAACACCCATTCTTTTACTGAAGACGAACATTCTCTGGCCCATTGGTTAAAAGGAATGACTGCCAACGCACATATTAATGAAAATGGCCATATTGAGATTAATGTAGAACCTCGAGAGTTTCCAAATGTTCTTTCCAGTCCTGACTTAAGAGCTCTTCTCCAAGGAAAAAAGTTTGACGCTATTAGAATACTTTATTCAAATTTAATTGGATATACCAGAGCAAGAGCAACGGGAATAATCGGATGGCTGGATGAGACTATGATAGACGAGAAGGGGCACTTAAAGCCGAAGGATGAAATAGGGAAGGAAGGTAATTTTATAATTGAATTTCCATTGGAGAGCGGACCTGACTTTAATTGGCAATTAATTGTATTAAAGGACCATCCAAATTGGGAGAAAAAAGCTAATACGCTTGGGTTTAATTTCATACCGATATGCCAGGACCCATTAGCCCAAGGAAAATTCTTAATCTGGGCCATTGAGCTTATTAAGATTGATTAATATAATAGTTTTAAAAGTTATTTAGATAGAGACCAAATGAAAAAAAACATCCTTCTGCTGGTGTATATTTCTTTCTTTATAATTATTCCTTCTAACGTAAATGGACAGAGCAAAAAATATGCGATAGGGATTCATTCTGGATATTCTTTTCTTTTAGGGGGAGGAGTTCATGAATCGAGCGGACTTTGGGGCGAATGCAAAGAGGAAACTAAATTAGGATTGCACGGTGGGTTTGGTTTACAATACCATTTTTCTGCCAAATGCACAATTCAGTTAGAAATGGATTATCAAAGAAGAACTGTTCATGAGGAATGTACTGATTTTATTAAGCCCGAATACAGTCGTTCCCGTGTAGATAATTCCTCATTTACTGTATATTATTTAAATTTAATTCGTCAATATATGAATAAAAAAAATAATTTTTCCTGGTATGTTTCTGCTGGTATTGGAGTAGGAAAGGTAAGTCCACATACACTATATTTTAAAATAGGGAATGGAATGAGATACTATTTTTCTCCGCATATGGCATTGCATCTGGGGGTTTCTCTTTCGCCATCACAGCTTATTTATTACCGTCGAGCACTTATTGGTGGCATGATGTATTTTTCTATCAATGTTGGCTTGGAATACGGATTTTAAATTTCATAATCAGGCGGCAAAAAAAAGAATGTCCCACCTTCGCACTTCTAGCCCGTTGCCAAAGGGAATCTTAAAGATGCAGAGAAATATTATAATTTTTTCTATTTTGACATTCTTCCTAGCATCTCCGTCTGCCCTTAAAGGACAAAAGAATAAATTTACTTTTACTTTTAACACGGGGCATTCTTTTGGACTATCAAGCTCTTATAGGCCAGACATCAACCTGTGGGGATGGAAATCTCAAACTAAACTAGGCTTCAATTTGGGATTCGGCTTTCAATATTATTTTTCCAATCATTTAGGAATCCAGTTAGAGAATGAATTTCAAGCCCAATCCAGTTATTACGAACATATCGATCCTTCTACTCAAGATGAAGATCATTTGAATCATTTACTGAATGTAATTTTATTATTAAACGGCCCTCAAAAAAACAGGCCTTGCTTTTATTTATTTGGTGGCGTAGGGATGCTGAGAGGCCTAGGTGAAATATTCTTCGGGTACCTAGTAAGAATGGGAGGCGGAGTAAAATATGAGTTCTCAAAAGGCCAGTTTTTGAATTTAAGATTGCCTTTTACTTATGTTATAGGACAAGAATCTAATCTCTTTAATCCTTCTTACATCAGCATAAATATTGGCTTTGAATGGTTATTTAGGTAGAGATCAAATGAAAAAAAAGGGCTATATCATTGAGGATTTAAGGAGGTGAGAAAGGGATGAGAAGAATTATATTTATGGCGGTATTTTTATCTTCTCTTTTAATAATTCCCCATAAAGCTGATGGAAAAAATCACGATAATATCCTGGGATTTAATTCCGGATATACCTGGGGGATACGAGGAATCCACGCTGGGCTTAATTTACAACATTATTTCTTTTCCCACTGGGGCATTCAGCTAGAGCTTCATCATCAAATGAAAACCGATCAGTCTAATCCATTTACCATGTATTATCTAAATGTGATTTACAGAGTCATGGAGAAAAAAAAAGAGGAGTTTTCTTGGTATATTTCCGCTGGCGTAGGAATGATGGGCGTGCGATCATCTGTGCTCTTTTCTAAGGTAGGAACTGGGATGAAATGGTCTTTTTCCCCTCATCTATTGTTGCACCTTGGCTTTTCTATTTGGCCTAGCCCTTTGTTTCTTAAAGATCCGTATGGCTTTAAACTATTTCCTCCAAAAGGTGCATCATGGTTTTCTCTATATATTGGCTTAGAATATGGATTTTAAATTTCATGATCAGGCGACAAAAAAAGAGCCTTCCTCCATTTTTACTCAAAACCTTAGGCCGGGTTCTTGGCGCTCTTCGGCCTTGCCGCCTAAAAAAGTGAGCAATAATGAAAGGAAACAGAAAAGCCGGGAGAGAGCATCCGATAATTGAACAGATCTCAAAAGAAATAAGCATCATTGATAAAATCAACCGACAATGGAAGGAAGGGCTGATATCGGAATTTCAGTTCTCAGAAACACTCGATCGACTCTTGGTGAACCTCAAAAGATATCAGACTGAGTTAAAACACCCTGATCCTCGAAGCCTTGAAAAAAAGATTGTCCCGGAGTTCCCTGACATTGAAGTCTCTGAATTAAAGCTCCCTGATATTAAGCTACCAAAGATTGAGGACATCGAGCTCCCGGAGATTGAGAACCTCGAGATTCCCGGACTCCCCGGTCGCGGGGGGCTCGTCCTCGGACTGCTCAGAAATCTCATGCCCGGGCTGAAGATCACTCCGAAAAAGCGGTATTCCTGGATCCAGGCTTTCAGGAGAATGGGGCCAGCGGAGATCAGCCGGATCATCTATCTCAGCCAGGACGAGAAGCGCTGCAGGAGAGCTATCGAGAAGGCCGTTAAAGCACTGGAAAAATAAAGGAAATGGATCAAGCGAATTGGTATAATAGAATATCAGAAAGGGGTCCAAAAATGAAAAAGTCTATTCTGGAAATTAGTTGCCATTATTCAATCATTATGATTTTTTTTATCTTTCTTTTTTATTCATGCTCCCACTCTCCCTTCCACTCTCCTTGTCCAGAAAGTAATTGGGGAAGCGACTATTTATGCTCTGAATGCAAGGACCTTGCTTTTATTATGAATATTGGAACATGTGAAGTTTGTAGAAGAGGAACAAGTAGCGGTGCCTTCAGCTTATGCAATAGTTGTGCATGTAAATTAAAAGAATGTCAACATTGTAGGAAAATTCTTGAGATCTACTTTTGATTTTGCTGAAATATTAGAGGGGGTGCAAAATGCAAGAACTTGAGAGATTGAGTTCCAGGATCGGAAAATCTCAGTCTTTCGAGTGAGGTGAAAAATGAAAGCCAAGGTTTTAATTTTAGGATTGTTATTCCTATCTCTATCTCTTCTATGTTTACAATTTGAGGAAAAGGAAAAGCTATCTAAAATTGAGCAGAAAGTCAAAGCTATCCCCAACAACGAATCTTTCGACAACGAGCCTTTTGCTAAATACATTTCAATTCCAGGAGTTAAGGATGATGGCTCAACGTATCGCATCTGGATGCACCTCTTATTTCATCCAGTAACTCTTGACCAAGCGCGAGCTTGGGCTAATACCGCATGTAAATCGTCAAAACGTATTCTCGATGATAATGGCGTAGTTAGGGATATCGAGGTCTGGGCAATCCGACTGGTTCGAGCTTCTTGGGAGGAAGGCAGTAGGACAATAGTATACGGAAGGACATTTTATGACCATGATACAGACAAATTCGAATTTAAGACCACAGAAGAACTAAATTATAAAATCGGATTCTTATGGAATTCTCAGTTTTAGGAAAATGCATTTTACTAAAGACGGCTGGAGTTGCCTGAAAAAACAGTTGTGTATTTTAGGCGCAACCATCTTAACCCTTTTCACTTGCTGTTCAACTCCCGAGTCTCCGGAATTCATGCGTGATGTAAAAGTGGAGCTTTCCTATGAAGATTTTCGGACTCAGCCTAATTATAGCGGAAGCGTACAACTTCGTATTGGTGGTGGACTTACCGTAATTTTGTATTCAAATCGTAGTACGGGTTTCTCGTGGTCAGAGCTAGCCCAAATCAGCGACCAAACTGTACTTATGCAAATAGATCACAAATTGTTGCCTCCTACAAGCGATCTAGTCGGTGCTGGCGGTCAGGAAGTATGGACTTTCAAGACGCTCAACGAGGGATCGAGTACTATCTATCTCGAGTACAGCCAACCTTGGGAGGGCGGCATTAAAGCAACCTGGACTTTCCATCTGACCGTGGTTGTCAAGTACTCTCGTTGAGAAGGATACAAAGTACTGATAAGCGGAAAAGGAAGAGGGATAAGAAGGAGAGAAGAGAGAGAAAACTTTTTAATTCAGCCCGATGACTTTTTGAAAGGAAAGCTATGACATTTTTAATTTTAGGCATTTTGCTCTTGCTTTTGGGAAGATATATTAATCGCTCTTATAAGTTCCTGCCCGAATTCCCAGGCCCGAAAGGTTGCCTCGTATTGATAATAAACTTAACTGGATTCGCCTTCGTTGTAATCTTTATAATCAAAATAATCAAACGGCTTATTATATGGCTCTAAAAGAGATGATGGAAGAGAGGCGACATTGAACTACAAAAATGAAACCAGCGAAGCAATCAAGAGAGTAGAGAGGATCATCCAGAAGTGGGAGGAACACTGGCTCGATAGCCGTGAGGCACTCGAGATGATAGTCCCCGATCTAAAGACGATTATATGTTATTTTGAGAAAATCCAGGATGAGGAATTTTCCTAATTGCTAAAGAGAAAGCACACAACGACTAAGCGTAAAAGGAAGAGGGAACGGAAGAAGAGAAGGAGAGAGAGAAAAAAGGAGGTGAGAACATGAGACTAAAAGACTTAAACAAAGGGCAAAGGCTTTTGATCAAGCTGGCCAAAGACGGCAAAATGCCCGTGCGTCTTTCCGATCAAGTCCAAGCGGCTATCGACGGCAAGATTAACCCGCTACTGAACGAGGACGGGAGTCGCCAGAGAATAACGATCATCGACGACACTTATGACGGACCCGAAGATAAAACAATAGATATTGAGCTTAACCCTGACAATACGATGGGAAGAGTTATGGGCTTTTTCGTCGATAAGTTCGGGACGTTCGGAGGCATATATTTTGAGTGCCTTCAAATGTTTGATCAATATCCTAAGAAAAAAGCAGAGGCAAAATTCAGATATTTTCTGGGACTGTTCTCAAAAGAGAATGGCTGGTATAGACCAGGGGACTTTAAGAAGAATATTAGAGACTATTGGAAGCCCAAGGGAGAGGGCAAATAAACCCTGATCCCCAAAGCCTCTCCGGGCCAGGGAATGCGTAGGATAAAGGCCCCCTGGGCCCGTGTCGCCTAATAGGTATTGAAAACTCGCTACCTGTAAATGACCTTGAGACGGCAGAATCCAATTTAATTCTTCAAGATTATTGACAATTATCTCTAAAAGTTTCATATAATATCGTATATATAGATACGAATCCAAAATTAAAGAGATTTTAGTTAATGGATGATCTCACTGGGGAGGTAAAAGATCTCAAGCGATTCAAGGGTGGATCGGGGTGGAGCTTTGACAAGATAGCAGCCAGGCTCGGCGTGAGCGGCCAGACGGTAAGGAATTGGTTTAACGGCAATCTTCATCCCCTATGAAAGAGAACGATCAAGGAGTTCTTGGTCAAAATCCCCGAAGCGAACTCTAGAGTATAAGAACGCATGCTTATTTTTTTATAGTATTCGGAAGCTTTAGATCGTCGCTTAGAATCGATCTGAAGGCTTAGTTTTCAGGAGGTGAAAAAATGTCCAGAAAAAAAGGATTCATGTTATTTATTTGTTTACTGCTTCTTCTCTTTTTGCCGGGATTGAGCAAGGCTGAAAAATTTGGAGTAAAACTTTCAGGTGGAATGAATTATCTATTAGTTGGGGATGTAAATGAAGGGGTAAGAGGTGTTATTGAGTCTTTGAGAGACTCGGCTACTGTTGTACCCGGAACTTCCACGGAAGGAGAGGCGAAGCCAATTCACCTAGGTTTTGATTTTGAAGGATATGTCATAATTAACCTCACCCCTCGAGTTGGAATTGGATTCGGAGCCGGCTATATTCAGGGAGCCAAAATAAGTGAGTTAACGGTTCACTTTCCGGAGGGTGCTGAAGCAAGCCTCACTCTTAAACCCAAGGTAAGTGCTATTCCCATCCGAGTTGGAGTGTTTTACACTCTCCCCGTTAGTGAGATGGTGAATGTTGTCTTTAATGCTGGAGCTGGAATGTATCTTGCTAATTATTCCTATAATTTTCGTCCGGGACCAGGTTTGAGTGGGAACTCAATTACTCAAACAGCAAGTGCTAAAGGCTTTGGGTTTCACGGAGGAGTGGGACTTGAATTCAATCTAGCTCCAAAGATTGCTTTTGTTTTAGAAGGTCAGGGAAGATATGCCAAAATTGGAGGATTTGAGGGAACAGCTAAATATGCTGGTAGTTCTCTGCCGTATACGGAAGAAGGAGCCCTTTATTATTGGGAACATATAACTATCTTTAGAAAATATCCTCGTGTATTAGTCCAAGAAAATAAACCCTCTGGACCACTCTATAGCAATGTGAGAGAAGCAAAAGTCGATTTCAGTGGTTTTACTTTTTTGGCTGGAATAAAAATTAACTTCTGATTTCTGAGCAGGATTTATAAAAATAACTGAAACTAAAAAGGCTAAAGGAAGAAAATCTGGAAAATCATTAGAATAAAGATTCATATCTCCCGGGGGTCATTCACTTTTGAGGGGAGGTGATAAATGAGATAGGTGATAAAAATAAAATTGTTAGTTTATTTACCTTTTAGAAAAGGGGGAAAAATGAAAAAGCATATGAGATTTAGTTTAGGGATCATTCTAAGCATTATTTGGTGCTTAGTATTAACTAACTTAGCATTTTCCAGTACAGAGAAACTCGAAGCAATTAAAGCAGCCATCAAGGCTAAGGGTGCTCAGTGGACAGCTGGAGAAACATGGGTGTTTCGTTTAAGCCCTGAGGAATTCCGAAAACTCTTAGGTGCAAGAGACTTGGAACTTGAGATTGTGGAACCTACAATCCCGCCTCTTGTCACGGGCTATCCTTTGGCTATTGACTGGAGGAATAGAGACGGCCATAATTGGGTTACTTCTGTTAAAAACCAGGGGGAGGACTGTGGAAGTTGCGTTTCATTTGCGGCATTAGCCACCTTGGAATCGCTCACTCGCATCGAGCAGAATCAGCCGGACAAGGACGTTGATCTCTCAGAAATGGACATCTGCAACTGTCATTATTATTTTGATGGTATCCCATGTTGCTCGTACTGGTATAATTCATCTGCTTGTTCTTATCTGTGGAACAATGGAGCCCCTGACGAGGTTTGCTGGCCCTATGAGCCCATTAATATGTCTTGTTCAAATACCTGCTATAATTGGCAAGAACGGGCGGTCAAGATTACTAATTATGGATACATCTGGGGAGAGGAAGCTTGTAAAACTTGTGTGGCTATTGCACCTATCTTAGCAGAAATGGCAGTTTATGATGACTTCAGCAGCTATATTGATGGGATTTATGAATACACTTGGGATGAGGATGGCCAGATCAATGGTTACCACGCTGTATGTATTGTGGGTTACAACGCTAATAACTGGCCGCTAAACTATTGGATTGTGAAGAACAGCTGGGGTGATGATGATTGGGGAGAAGAAGGTTTTGCCAGGATCAAGATGGGAGAATGCGGAATTGAGACTATAGCTAATTACTGGATGTCTGGCGCTGTCCTTCCCACACCGCCGACAGCGCCAAGCAATTTAACTGCCAACGCGATCACAGATACTCAGGTTAATTTAAGCTGGACAGACAACTCAAATAATGAAAGTGGATTTGAAATTCAAAGGAAAGAAGGTGGAGGTATATTTTCACTTATTGACACAGTTCAGGGAGATGTAACTTCTTATGAGGATAAAACAGTTTCGGGTGAGACCACTTACTATTATCAAATAAGAGCTTATAATGTAGGCGGAAATTCTGCTTTTTCCAACACAACCAGTGTAACAACTCCACCAATAGCTCCAAGCAACTTGAATGCAGAAGTACTCTCGTCTTCCGCGATACGTATAACTTGGCAAGATAATTCTAATAGCGAAAATGGCTTTGAAATTTGGCAGAAAAAAGGGAGTGGCAGTTGGCAGCTAAAAAGCACTGTAGGAGCTAATGTAACCTCAAAAGATATAACTGGTTTAGATGAGGGGACAACTTATTGTTACCGAGTAAGAGCTTATAGTTCATATGGAAACTCTGATTGGTCTAACACAGACTGTGACACAACTCCACCAAATGCGCCAAGCAATTTAGATGCTGGCGCAGTTGCCTTCAACGAGATAGATCTAAACTGGCAGGATAATTCGAATATTGAAAGCGGCTTTGAAATTTGGCAGCAAAAAGAGGGTGGTAGCTGGCAGCTAAAAAGCACTGTAGGAGCTAATATAACTTCAAAGGATATAACTGGCCTAGAGGAGGGGACAACTTATTGTTACAAAATAAGAGCCTATAGTTCATATGGAAACTCTGATTGGTCGAACACAGACTGTGACACAACTCCACCTTGTCCACCGGGACCGCCAGAAGCACCAAGCAATCTAGCTGGCTATGCTGAATGTTTTGATGTGTTACTCATGTGGGAAGATAACTCAAATAATGAAGAGGGATTTAAGATTGAGAGAGCAATGCCTACTAGTTTTGTGGAGATTGATCGGGTTGGACCAAATTCCTATTCTTATGGGGATAATGATCTAGAGTGCCAGAGGATTTATATTTACCGGGTGAGAGCTTATAATGCGGCGGGTGATTCTCCCTACTCAAATATAGCCTCTACCAAGACTACAAGGTGTCGTTGGTGTGAATTTTTGAGCCTTGAAATAACTCCTGATAAAGAGATTATCAATTCAGGAGAACCAATAACTTACACTTATGAAGTAGAAAACAAAGAAAAAGTGGATTTAACTGATATAGAATTAATAGATGACAAGTTTGGCAAAATTGCTGCAAAATTTACTCTCAAAAAGGGAGAGAGAAAAACTTTCACCAAAACTATTACCTTGACCGAAACTACTGCTAACTTTGCTGAAGCTACAGCTATATATCATTACGAAAATAAAACAGAGATTATTAAGTCACATGCTAGCGCCATAGTAGAAGTTAGAAAATAGATTAGAGATTCTATTCCTTTATTCATATTTCTTATAAAAAAGCTATGTCTCTGGGGGGATAAGGTTTCAATGCATGAACTCAGTTGTTCATTAGATCTCAATTATTAGCATAAAAGAGGTGATTGAAGGCCAAAGACCCTAAGCCTCGGCTTCCTTGGGTTGAAAGGATAGCAGAACGAATTTAAAGCTAATTTCTTTTCCCCCGAGAAGGTTGTTGGAAAACCATCAATTCTCCTTGACATCTTCATTCGTCATTATGTATGATTCTCATTGATGGGAGTAAGAAACCATCGCTACAATGCTTTTACCGCAGCTGTCTCAATCGAAACAGAAATATCAATTACTTTGTTTCACTATTCAAAATGAAGATTTACACGCCTGAACAACTTCTTGGGCCTTTAAACGATGTCGAAGCTCAAAACTCTCCAAAAGAGCTTTTTGTAGCCGGTGATGTTTCGCTTGTGGACGGCCCACCCCGTGTTGCTGTTATAGGAACTCGGCACCCTTCAGATAAGGGAGCAGCAAGAGCAGCTCGTTTGGCTAGAGATCTCGTCAAATCAAAGGCGATTGTTGTCAGTGGGCTTGCCGAAGGGATCGATACTATAGCTCATCGTTCCGCAATAGAGAAAGGCGGACGAACAATTGCTGTTTTAGGAACTCCACTTAACAAGGTTTATCCAAAACAAAATTACGATCTACAATATGAGATTATGCAAAACCATCTTGTTATATCTCAATTTCCTGTTGACTGTCCGATCCAACGTAAAAACTTCCCAATGCGAAATCGAACAATGGCACTTATAAGCCATGCATCTGTAATTGTCGAGGCCGGGGAGGGAAGCGGGACCCTGTCGCAAGGATGGGAAACACTGCGGCTAGGAAAGCCTCTTTTCATCCTCCAATCAGTGATTAATAACAAGTCTTTGAATTGGCCGCGCAAAATGATCGAATACGGTGCGATACCACTTTCCGATTCGGACATACTCTTAGAAAATCTTCCAATCTCAGACAACTCCGATAATCGGCATGTTGATCTCTGACCTTGAATTCGGTTCTTTTCTTACTTATTCACCGCGCGGCGAAACCGAAGAAATTCTCAAATCGCGAAGAATAGCGTATAATCTCAAGGTCGATAGAACCTTTGGGAGCCCGCCTCAAACAACGACTCGCTATCTAGTTGATATCCTTGCTCATCGGACCACCCAGACACCGCTTCAAGGGTTTCTAGGGTCTGATGTTTCGCTCGTCCCTGTTCCTAAGAGCTCCCTACTGTTGCCTGGAAGCTTGTGGGTTCCTAAACGAATTGCGGATGCCCTGGTTGAAGTCGGGCTAGGAAGTGGAGTTTTTCCGATCCTTGAACGAAGAAGGGCCGTGCCGAAAGCAGCTTTCTCTGTGCCAAAAGATCGTCCGAAGCCATCAGACCATTACGAGACGATTGGTGTCCATCTTCAACTTGAACCTATGCAACGGATCGTACTTGTTGACGATGTCATTACAAGAGGGGCAACTATGCTAGGGGCAGCTAGCCGACTCGCAGAAGCTTATCCCGAAGCAGAGATCCGAGCTTTCGCCATGATTCGGACTATGAGCCAACCCGAAGCGTTCGTTCATATAGAAGATCCTTGCTTGGGACATATACGACTCCATGGTGATCAGACCCTCCGCGATCCTTAAATTCAATAATTGTTCGACACGTTCCTCATAGATTTGAGGAGCTAAAATATAAGGGGGATTCAAATTATGGACGATAAAGCTATCGAAAGACTGCAGGACTATAAAATCATCGAAGGACTTGAAGAGATAATCAATACCATCAAAATCTTTATAGAAAATGATATGACGAAGAACCACCGTCTTCTTATGAGTACTTTTGAAGCCTGGATGAAAGGTAGAATCAGTGATAGATCCCTTACCCTCAATCTAGAGCAATTGAGAAAATCTAGCGATGAAATTCTTACAACGCTACGTAGGCTGATGGCAGAAGCATCGGAGATTTTAAAAAGACGATCGGCGATATCTGAATCGAAGATGCTTTAATGAGAGGTGATTTTTTTTAATTTGATTTATGCTATTCTCACCTCTTTATGTGTTTTTTTCCCATCTTAGACAGCATAATTTGCATATAAGCCATCAAGGGTTCCTGGATTCGTGCTCCAAGGACTGCTGCAACAGGTACCTAATTTCAAGCTAGTCCTCGTTAAAGTATTTTCCAAACTAAAGGGTGATGCATCAAAAAGATGCATCGCCCTTTTTTTTTACCAAAGAAGCTGAATGTAGTTCTATCTAAATATTTGATCTAAAAAGAAACTTCGAACCGGTTCTCCCAAGATGGTCGCAGTGTCCTCGACTGAAATATAGCAATGGCCAGGTGGTTAAGCAAAAAGGAGCTTAGAGAACGCAGGAAACTTGTCGGGCATCTCAGAGACAATAAGGGATTCACATGGATCCAAATTGCAGAAAGACTGGGGGTATGTATAAGTACTGCGAGCTACGACTATAGATTAGGCAAAAAAGGCGAGGAGTCGAAAAAAATGATGGAGTTCAGGCCATAAACTTGGTTTTCTGACTTTCCTTTGAGGCGATTTCGAGGGGAGGAAAAATCCTCCCCTCTTTTTTTTGTCTTATTTTGCACCTCTCCCCTCGAGAATTTTGTCGATAATAGCGATTCTTGTATTGACAAAGAGCTTAGATTCCTCGGTTTTAACAGTATGAAACATGTCGTACACAAGCGCTACCCTTATTGTTTTCAATTGCTTTGTCGTCAACCATTTGTATGCAGCCCTTGGGTTTCTGGACATTCGTATCATTTTGACCTTGTTCTAAACGATGTGCGGGTTTGCTTTCTTAAACTTCTTAGAGTCAACTGTGGCATCTCGTCTTAGCTCGTGATACTTGCAGAGCGGATATTTAATGACAAAATCGCCTTGCTTTCTTTTGCTAAAAATTGCCTTCGTAATCGAGATAATTTTAAAGACGGGTTCGTTACAGCCTTTCATACAACAAACCTTCATCTTTGTTCTCTTATTCCTTGTAGCACCTTAGCAGGACCTTCTCTTCCAGTATTTTATGATGGCTGCTATCACCATGATTAGCAACCAAAATATCAATACATCATAACCCATCTCATCTCACTCCCTTATAACCCCCTTAGCAAACACTCGATACCCCCTCTCTTCAACCACAAGAAGCTTCGTAGAGCCTCCACACTCTTTGCATCGCCAACAAGGCGGCCAGTTGTCAAGTTGTTCGAAATCTAGTTGTATGTTTCCCATACAGCACCTGCTTTTGAAAACTATCATTGTTATCATTCGCAGCTCTTCAAAAGATATCTTTCCATTCTTGAATACAAGAGCCAATTAGACAACTGCCTGCTGCCAACGCTATGAGAATGATGATGGTCCACTTGACAAAAGATCAAATCGATCCGGTTTCATTCTTAAATTCATCCCAACTCATTTTCTCAGCTGCTTTTTTTCAGGCAGCGAGGCCGGAAGAACGCCAGAACCGGCCTTGAAGATTTGTAAGCTAAGGGTGAATGTAAAACAAAATGGAGGAACGCTCTTTTTTTTGCCGCCTGGATTTGGTTCAATGCTATTCGCATCTTCTAATCTGAGTGACTTTAAGAACAGCGTCTTCTAGGGCTATGTATGCGCTGTAAAAATCCAAATTGTGATTCCTTATGCTTGATGTTGTCTCCACCAGGAATCTCCTGTGTCTATCGTCTTGGTTGCTCATGGGGCTGTTTGCAATAGCGGGCCTCCTGTAGAGATGAATATTTGTCGAAGGTGTGCCGGAAACTCCTACAAAGGGATTTGCTGTTTTTCCTAGCACCCATATTCGAACTCCGCGGATTCGACTTATCAAACCCAACTTCCCCAATTTTACAGCCATGTCGTCGTACGGGTCTATCGTCCAATTATTGTTATCCCAATCCGCAGACGCATCCATATATCCGTCGTAGTCTAAATCAGCGATATACTGAAACTGTAAATTCTCGATGTCTAGAGCTATCGGCATGTGCATAACATTCCCAACCTCATCCATGGTTGTCAGATATAGAGTGGAAGCAAGTCCTAAATACCCATCTACTCCTAAGCTTAAATTCAATCCAGGGTAGTCTTCAGGAATCCCCGTCGAATCAAGCCAGTATTGCTTAACATGTCCAAATGTCACTGCCGCATCCTCCCAACACTCTATAGGACAACCCGTATCAACTAGTCCGCCCGGAGGATTGAATTCAGATAGTCCGGGTGCCATGTTGATTTTCTCTACACCGACCTCACCGAATCCAAACATATTTGTAATAGATCGATAGGCAAAACAACCGGGACATGTAGTCGAAACTATCAGAATTACCTTGTCCTCGTAAAATTCAGGGGGATATGGATGATTGTCGAGCTCTCCGTCATATAGAAAAGCCGTTGCAGCAGCACCTCCTTCCCCACCTTGATACTTCTCAATTCTCAAACTTAGAGGATTCTCGTAGTTTCCCATGAGTTTAATAGAGTCAGGCGCTCCTGGAGAAGGGCTGTATCCATCCACACCCTCTATGGCAAACCCAGAATTGATGGCCAACAAGCCTACTCCAGCATTTGCTATGTCTTTTGAGATAAAATATATAGCAGAACGAACGTTATGTTGAATATCTGTAAACTGATATTGGTCGACAGTAATTTTATTGCTCTTTGTGTAGAGAGTTAAAGTCAGAATCACAACTATTAGCATGATAGAACTGCCGACTAAAATCTCTATGAAAGTAAATCCCTTATGTCTCATTTTGACCTCCCCCTAATATAATTCCTGTTAATTTTTAAGATCCCTGAGTGTAACATGCGCTCGGGCGATCGCAAGTCCCTATGTGTGGCCCTCGACCATGGGAATCTTTACAGAAGCCAAGCACCATCTCCTGAGGTCTTAGCGGAACTCTTTTGATCTCTGGCTTTTTATAAGGTTTTTTCGTCTTCAATGTTTCCTCATCTCATGTCCTTTTTTATAATATAATCATCTTGACAAGGAAGTAAATCGCCTCTGAAGATGAATTTGGGGGTTAATTTTTGAAGGAATTAACGTGGGGGGGTGATTAGCCGTATGGAATGCTGGAGTATAATTCTATTTATTTTATGTTATTTGGCTTCGCGGGAAGAAGATTTGTTTTATCAAGAATATTCTTTTCTATTTATTCCAGAGCTTTTTTCAGTCTCTAAGTTTTTTATGATTTTTAAAGCGAAAATTTTAAACAGTATCTACGTCTGTGTCCTAAAATCTGCGCAGAAAATCTTCAAAATAATTATGATTTTCGATGGTAGTTTTATTTTTTGCGAGGGACTTCGCAGTGTTTAGGTATTATAGTTAAATATTTGCCTATTTTTGGAGGGATATCATATGAGGTAATTTATTAAAAATTAGGCGATTGTATACTTGGAAAACCTAAAAAGTTAGGACTTTAAGTATATCTTTTAAGAGAGGGGCATACTGTATGATCAGGATCCCACCATAAAACCTTCAAAACATTCCCTGCCCTTATTCCCCAAACACGCTTTTTCCCAGTTAATCTTAAAGAAATTAAATCGTCTATATCATCTTGTTTAATTTTCTTTAATCTTTTTTGGGCCTCAGTGCATATATCTGATACTGGAATAGTATGATTCCTTTTTTTCTCTTTTATTAATATTTCATTCCAAGTTTTTCGTTCAAACTCCGAAAGTTTTGAATGAATATCTTTCCATATGGTTTTCTCATCTATTCCCTCCCAACTCCAATCTCCGTTTCTATCTAAAATTCGCAAATGCCATGAAATATATTCTTCTCCTATTTGTTTAACTTTTTCAATGCCTCTTGGAACTTTATTTATTTTAGGAAATTTTTTATGGGTAGGTTTTTTAGGCTTTTTCTTTCGGCCCATCAAGCATCTTCTTGCAAGCCACTATAATATTCCATCATAGATGCATGAGTTATTTCATTGTGTCCACGCACATTATCTGAAAGTCCCTGTCGTGCTTCACGCCAAGGTTTTTCCATATGGGCCAAATCACTAAGCCATTGAGAGGATTTATCTCCGTAATGTTTCAAAACAGCAAATATGGTTTCTTTTTGGGTGTTATTTAATTTATCTGGACTGCCTTTTCTGATTGAATGAACTTTAAATTTTCCTCGATGCAAATCAAATAATTCATATACAACTGGACCATTTGCCCATGCTTGAATTTTTTCGGGAAAAAGAGGTTGCTCATCCCAGACTAAAGACCATGCTTGGCAATAATAAACAAGTTTTTGTAATTTCATTGCAGTCATAGAGCCATGTTTTTGCAATATATGAGCCGCTACATCAAAAACATTGATATTGTTTCCCATTTTGTCGCTCTTTTTTTATAACTAATGTTAATTAATTATAAAAGGTCTGTCAACCCGCGTCAGAGATTATTTTTTTCTTACCCATATAATTATACATTCCATTTATCTTATCCCAGTGATTCCGTATTATCTGTTTATCTTTCCCAGTAGAGTATATATACTTAAAGAGTGAGATTCCCGGAAATAAAAATTCTCTAGAAGGAGAAGATAAAATGTCTGATTTTCAATCCATAAACATGGTGATACTCGTCGGTAGAGTATCGAATGAAGTCCAATTCGACCGGGGTAAGGGAAAAGACAAGGATATTTCTCTTGCTAAATTTTCTCTGGCCACAAACGAACGATATGAAAAGTCCAAGCAAAGCGTTCAATATCACCCTTGTGTTATGTGGGGCCGCGAAAGAGCAGAGTTCTGTCAAAAATATCTCAAGAAAGGGCAGCTAATTTGTATCAAGGGTAAGTTAAAGCATAAGGGATGGAAAGATGAAAAAGGCAATCCCAGGAAAACCACTCAAGTAAATATCGATGAGGTTACTTTCCTGGGCAAGAAAGAAGATATTGCTGCTGTTCCCAAAGAAGAAGAGCCCAAACCAGAGACCAAGGGAAAGAAGGATCCTTTTTGAGCGAAGTATAGTTTTCCTGGAACGAAGTAAATCCCATCTCTTTGAAAACATCAGGAGTCTTCATCATCTTTTGTTAGTTCCCTGTATTCCTTGGCTGCCTTTATGTCGGCCGCGCCAAAAACTAGATGCACTCCCATCTCCCTTACATCGATTTTCTTGGCCGGGTAATTGTCGCTGAGTTTGTTTATCTCCTTGACAGCGCCAAGTATCGCAAGGTTGTCTTTCCTCTCCTCTTTTGCTAAAGGATGGACAGCGTCGAGTGCCTCTACTAAAACCTCAGCTACTTTCTGATCTCTCCCCTTTCCATACAAGGCCATACATTCCTCTTCTATCTTTTTGACAATCGGCTGCCTTGCTAAAAGCCTGTCCATGGCCCTGACGGCTACGCCGGCCTTGTCTGAATATCCGGCAGCTTCACCAGCTTCTTTTTTCCTTTTGGGATCAAACCCTAGAGCTGCATAATTATCTAGGGCTTGCTTCTGGCGTGAATCAAGCTTTGAGAATGATGTATATTTAACACCCCTCTTTTTAATTTTTATCCGGATAGTCCGGGGCGGTCTCTCCTTTTCCCGTATCAAGACCGGGATTCCGTCGAAGATCATTTCTTTTTCTTTCATAGCTAGCCTAGAAAACTTGAATAATTAGAATATAAATGGTAAAGGTGAAATCAGCAAGTTGTTTTTTTAAAGTGGATACCGATTGTTTTAATGATTGTTATAACTTATGAAAACGATTTTAGAGAGGTGACATGGAAGAAATAAAGAAATTAATAATTATTTTAAAAACACAGAATATAAGTCTCGAAAGAGCTGCCAGGGAAATTGGCGTCAGCTTCCAGACTATTTGGCGATGGATAGATGCAAAGCATGATCCCAGCCAACTAGCTCTTAAACAACTAAAAAAATTCATTAAAAGCCACGAAGATTCAAGAACGGGGGTCTTTAGTAGCTGAAGAAAATTGATTTAATACCTCCTTATTGCCAAATGAAAAACTGATGCTAACATGAAAGTGAAAAAGCAATTCAAGGGGACGTCCGCCGGCGACCACTTCGTAAAAGGAGTCGGAAAAGAATCGGGTGAAAGATGAGTAAACATAAAAACCCATTTACCGAAGGAACCGCGCCTCACAAAATATGGAAACATGGATATTTTCATGGCCAAATCGATACCTATGATAAAATTAATAAATCTATCCCCTCAAAAGAAGAATTGGAAGAAGAGATGAAAAAAGCAATTGAAGTTATGGCAGCCAAGTTTAATAACAAGATAATGTGAGATGAAAGGGCATTGAAGCCCATCCTGTCCTACTAAACAAGAAAAACAGCCATACAAAAGGGAAAAACCTTGACTAAACAGAAGCTAATCTTATAAATTATAGAAAAGAGAGAGGCAACTACAATGAACGAAACACAG
>Ga0209986_10001267_pt1 | contig 24383 bp, 18 predicted proteins | sample BlataG_FD_183168 | JGI IMG/M metagenome (GOLD analysis project Ga0209986, IMG submission 183168) | Deep subsurface microbial communities from Black Sea to uncover new lineages of life (NeLLi) - Black_00105 metaG (SPAdes) (version 2) | ecosystem: Environmental > Aquatic > Marine > Oceanic >... | reverse complement strand
GAATCCGACGCCATTGTACCTGGATGCGGGCCGCTTTCGGCCGAATCCTCCCGTTGAGATCGACGCCTTCGATACCCCATTATGCGAGCTGGAAATCATCGACCCCGGCGGCCAGAGTTACAAAGTTCCGATGGTCGGCCGAACTGTCGAGCGAGTCTTTTTCGAAGGCACACATGAAGGAACGGCTTATGATGACGATGGCAACCTTCTGGATGAAGTACAGACCGAAATGATGGAACTTAACTTTAGTGGTTACGATTCGTATCTCGGCCCCGTGCTTATGCGTCTAAACGCCAACATACCGTCAATGGGCGAGATGGAGGAGCGGACCGACTATAATACCGGCATTCTGGATGTGCCGCCTTTTTTTAAAGACGGAATAGTGGACAGCTTCTTCGACGTATCTTTTGAAATCGAATTGCCTGGTCAGGTTCTGTATGGCCAGTTGCCTTTACGTTGGATTGGCTCTTTGTGGCACAAGCCGGCCGGGCCGCTCACTATTTACGAGAACCTGATGGATGTCGGCCTGGTGGATGCTGGCGGCAATCCGACGGGCTTCATGATTGGTTTGACCCAATATCGGCCGAATCCGTTTATCGAAGTCGACCTATTCGATACTTCAGTTGCCTCTATCGAGTTACAGACACCAAAGGATGAGCAGTATTCCGTGGAGCTGATGGGCACGTCAACCATCAACGTCTTCTTCGAGCGTGATTTCGAGGGCTCGGCGGACGATGACGATAACGATTCTTTGGATGAAGTTGTGACGGAGCTGGTCCAGCTCGACCTGAGCGGTACAATTCCCAAGATCGGTGACGTGCATTTGGGTCTGGATACGCGTATGCCGACTCTGGGCCAGATAGAGGAAGAGTCGGACGACAAGGGTGGCAGGCTCGATATTCCGCCTTTTGTATCATGCGGCACGGCGCAAAGCTTCTTCGATGCCCATTTTGAAATCGAGATCGACGGAATACCCATGTATCCGGAAAGGCCGCCGCGTTGGCAGGCTTTGGTCAAGGAAAAGCCCGTCGCTCCGGGCGATGTTTATGAATACCTCGAAGGTGTCAAGCTCGTGGATTCCGACGGCGCTCAGACGTACTACACTTTAATTACTGTACGCTTTGTGCCGAGGACCTGTGGCGGCCCCGGCCATCCATATCCGGCGGGCGACGTCAATTGGGACTGCCGCGTAAATCTTTTGGATGTCGCGATTGTAGGCCTGCACTGGCTCGAATGCACCAGACCGGAATGTAATTAAACTTTGCTTTTTGTCGCCGGCCGCGACAACCTGAACGTCACCTTTGCTGCCGCGCCGGTCAGCCAGTATTGCAATAAAACCAACACGGCTCCGCCGGTGAGCACCACCGCGAAAAATATCGGCACCGTAAACGTAAATGACAGCAGGGGCGTTTCAACTCTGTAGCCTATCATCTGGCCGGCTATCGCCCACAAGGTTATCAGGCAGCAAATCAAAACCATAACAGACGCGCAAAACCTGGCCATCCGCTTGAAAGCCTGCTTGCGGGTTTGTTCGTCAGCCCCAATAAAATTCATTTTTCTTGCGATGTAAAGGCCGGCGGCGATGCACATGGCAAAGTGAAATATCGGCATCCCCATACACATCCCTATCGCGATGACGGCGTAGAATATATAAATCGCCGCAAGGATTTTACTGTTGATTTTGTATGCGTTCCTCACCCACCTTTTCAAAAAAATGATATCCATAACAATCCCTGGCACAAGCGACCACAACACCCAGGCTTCGAGAACCTCCGTCCCAAATACCGTACCTGCAAACAACACAGTCCCCGCCAGACAAATCATCAACGGCAAAAACCCAAAAAACATCCCCAGTATCAAAGATTCAATCTTGCTCATAACTTTCGTATCTACTAAAGCGTATCTCGCATTTAGCATCCGGCATCGAGCGTCAATAGTCAATAATCAATTATGACGATGTCTTCCGGGATTGCCACGACGTCGCGGTGTTTTGGGCCGAGGCTCTTTCGTATCTCGCTGCTGTGTTTACCCGCCAGATTTTTTAGCTGCGAGCTGCTCAGATTCGTCACCGCCTTGGCGTTATCGTTGAGCATAACCACCGCCCCGGCCTCGAATGTCCCCTTCACCGATACCACGCCGCTTGGCAAAAGGCTCTTACGATTCTTTACGGCCCGCATCGCTCCCTGGTCTATATTTATCACTCCGGCCGCCGCGTTATTGAGAATCCATCTCGAACGGTTGCTCAGCTTTCGCTTCGGCATAAAGACCGTGCCGATTTCCTCGCCCGCCATAATCCGCCCGACAACATTTTTCAACCTGCCGTTGGCAAGGACCATTCGACACCCCGCATTGGCCGCAATCCTGGCCGCTTCTATTTTCGCCTTCATCCCGCCCGTCCCCAGGCCGCTGCCTCTCCCGCCCGCGCTTCGCATAATATCATCGGTAATCTCGTAAACCGCGGGTATCGCTTTAGCGTCGGCGGATTTGCGAGGGTCCTTATCGTACAGCGCATCGATGTCGCTGAGCATTATCAGGACGTCGGCATCGATTTTACTCGCCACCAGCGCGCTCAATTTGTCGTTGTCTCCGAAGGCCGAGCCGATTTCATCAGTGCTCACGCTGTCATTCTCATTTAAGACCGGCACCACCCCCAGTTTCAAAAGTGTCTCTATCGAGTTACGCAGGTTCAGGTACGTTTTCCTGTTATTGAGCACCTCTGCCGTCACCAGAACCTGCGCGACCGTGACCCCATAGCGCAGAAATGACTTTCGCCACTCGGCCATCAGCAAAGGCTGCCCGATGGCCGCATACGCCTGTCGCATCTTGATGTCCTTTACCTTGCCTCCCGGCCCCAACTGCCCTCGCCCCATACCGATAGCACCGGAGCTGACGATAACAACCTGCCTGCCGGTATTGAGAAGCCCGCTAATCTGGCCGGCGATTCGGCGGACATAGGCCGTATCGACTCCGCTGTCTTTGGTCAGGATATTCGTCCCGATTTTGACTACTATCCGTTTGGCCTTCTCAAAGTTTCTCATAATTCATCTCTCTTATTTCATATTCTGTATTTCCCCTCAGATTGTAATTTATCATTAATCACTAATCAATAATCATTTGGGATATCATCCTGAGCGGAGCTCAGCGTAGTCGAGGGAACTAGCAACCGTATGGATTAAACCTCCAATTCTGTTACTCATGAGTAGGCACTGAATCCATTTTGAACATTCGTATTTTGTATTTCGAATTTGTCCGTTCTCCGTAGTTTTACTACGAAGGATGAATTTCGGATTTCGTACTTCGTGCTTCGGATTTGTACTATATACGTTTCATTCCTCACGAGGGTGGGCGCCGCCAACCGTTTCTCTACAGTGACCAACCGGAGCGGTATGGCGGGTCGACTAAACCGTTGGCTTCCTTGTTGTTGGTGATGCGCATCTCTTTGGCATTCCATTCGAGCGGGCGCCTGGTGCGAAGGGCGAGTGTGCCGAGCAGGGCCATCTCGGTCATCTCGCAGCCGAACTCGACGGGACAGACGGTGCGAGCGCCCGTCTTGCAGGCCTGCGTCCATTCGACGTAATGGCTGTTACACCTGCGCATGGTCTTGGCCGGCTGTTCGAAGTCACGGAACTTTTTCTCGGGCAGCAGCAGGCCACCTTCAAGGCCGCGATTACTTCGGCCGAACGGGTTGCCTCCGCCATAACCTGTCATCAGCTTGCCCTTCTCGCCCACGAACAGAAGCCCGCTGGAGGGCAGCCGCAGGCTGTGGTCGAGCTCAGCCGGCCGATGCGGCTTCATCCCGCCATCATACCAGTGTACGTTTATCGGGGGCAGTTCGCCTCGTGCGTCAAATTCCCATGTCACCACGTTGGCGTGGCTCTGGCACTCCGGCGTCGAGACGAACTGGAAGAAGCCCTTATGCTTCGTGGACCCGTAACCGTACACCATCTTCGGTGCGCCTAATTGCAGCTCTTTGAAGTAAACGTGCATGGTGTGGCATGCCATATCGCCGACCGTACCGGTGCCAAAATCCCACCACGGCCGCCAGTTTGAAGGATGGTACGCCGAATGATAAGGCCTGTACGGAGCCGGGCCAATCCAAATATCCCAGTCCATCCCAGGAGGCGACGTCTGCGATTCTGCCGGCCGGGTTAGAGAACACGGGTAAGCCGGGTGGTCACACCATATATGCAGTTCCCGCACGTCTCCTATAACACCCGATTTCAACAGCTCCGTCGTATTTCGGGCATGGTCGGTCGCCGAAGACTGTACGCTCGACTTGGTGACCAGGTTTTTGGCCTTGCCCAGCTCCGCACGAATCTTTCTTGCCTCACCGATACTGTGCGTGATAGGCTTGGCACAGTAGATGTGCTTATTGAGTTTTATAGCGGCCATCAGCAGGATAGCGTGTGTATGGTCCGGAGTGCCGATGATAAGGGCGTCGAAGTTCTTCGCTTCCTTGTCGAGCATCTTTCTAAAGTCGTGATATCGAGCCGCATCCGGATACTGCTTAAACACATTTGCCGAGCGATAGTGGTCGAGGTCGCACAGCGCGACGATTCGTTCGTTCCTGCACTCCCCCAGATAGATTTGGCCCATCCCCCCTATACCTACGGCTGCAATCCTGAGCTTATCGCTCGGTGCTTGATTACCCGGCCCGCCCAGGATGTGACGCGGTACGACAAGAGGCATGGCAAGCCCAGCTGCCAGAAAACTGCGCCGCGACACTCCGCCGTCACTCATGTGTTTTTTATTGCCGTTTTCTCCTGCTGTTTTTTTGTCCTTACTAAAATTTCGCATGGCTGCTCCTTTCGGGCCGAACACGTATCAGTCAGGCAGTTTAGAAATGCGGAAATCATCGAACCGTATCCAGTGCTTGGCATCGGGTGGGCCGTGGTAGCATTGTATGCTGACCTGGTCGTTAAGCGGAAGCGGCAGATTGCCCTCGGCTGCCGTTTGAGACGGCCCCTTGCCGTCCGGCCGGTACTGCGCAACGAAACTGTCTTTGTCCACAATGAGCCGAAGCTGCACTGTCTTGCTTGCCATCGGCTTTCGGCCCGGGATAATCATAAGCTGTCCATCTACCAGTTCTTTGACGAGCTTGAATACCGGCTTGCCGTCCCTGTACCAGGTTATCCCCGCCTGCTCATATTGTTGTGTGGGAACAGTATGATTTGTAACGGTAACATCAATGACAAATTTTCCTTTGCTGCGGTCCGGTGCTTGACGCAATAGGGCATTTTTAACATTATTTGCCGCACCCGGCTCACCGCAAATCTCCAGCCCGCCGTCTCTGATACGCCAGGTTTTTGGATTTTCCCGCAGCCAGCTCCAGCCTTCAGTTGGTTTTTCTTCGAAGCCGTCCTCAAAGATAATGGGGATGGTCTGATTGACCTTGGGCCTGATGATCGGTGTCAACACGATATTTCGATAACTGACTGCCGAGTGGTCACCTTGCAGATAAATGGGCCCCGGCCTGAACTCATCCGACCAGAGCGCGCCGCCCGTGCATCCCAAAAGAGGCTCGTTATCAATAATCCTCTTGCCGTTCAGCTCCACTGTCACGTGCCTGTCCAGCAGTGTAATATTCATCGTCTGCCACTGCCCGGCCGGCTTCTCAGCATTTACAGTGGGTGCGATTCGGCTGTAAATCCCGCCCATATTATGTGCGTCGAGGCTCTTGCCGTACGAATCACTCACCTGTACCTCGTAGATGCCCCGCAGATAAATACCGCTGTTGCCCCTCCTGGGGACATTCACTTCCAGTTTCAGGTTAAAATCCTCAAACTCATCTGTTGTTGTTCTGAGATTGCCGTATGAAATATGAGGTTTCCCTTCTTCCTGGGTCGGCTTATTGACAAGGACCCCATCTTCGGCGGACCAGCCGCTGGTCTGGCCCGGATTGGTCAGCTTCCACCCGTCCAGATTCTTACCGTTGAACAGCACGATAGGTTTGGCATATTCGACACTCGACAGGTCTGGTTTCGGGGGCATCGGGGCAATCCGCTTGCCGGTAAATTTATTTTGGCTTCCGCCTATTCCATTTGAGTTAGGACGGATTTGTGTCAAACTCAGGGTGTCGCCCGCGGCCCTGGCAATAATCGTTTCCGTTAACGTTTGCGTCCGGACCACTTTGCCCGCAGCATCTTTGCGTTCAACCTTATGAACACGTGTCACGACAAGGATGTCCTCGTACACATAGACATTGGCCACAGGGACCACACTTCCCCCGCCCCACAGGATACTCCCATCCAGATACCCCTCTTTCTGCTCAACGCTTAGCCATCCTGCGCCTCCGCCGGGAATTGTCAACGCCCAGCGGCCAAGATAAGGATTAGCAGATTCCCCGGCACGAACTGATACACAAATGCTCAATAAGCCCAAGAGAACCAACGCGTAACGAATGCTTTTATTCATAACAGAGACCCTTTCATTATATCGCCTTTAAGCTGAGTTTACCCATATCTCCTTGCTCAGCTACACCGCTGAGCTTTGTTATGCAATAGAATATCAGGTCTGTCTCGGACAGTCAAGGGCCCAAACACCTCTGAAGCATCGATTCACGCTATACGCTAAGATTATATTTTCTTATGCGTGAATCTTTTTGCGTTGGGTCCGGAGTAGTCTGCCACGATTTGGCCGGTACCTAACAGCTTCCATTTATAGATCACGAGTCCTTCCAGGCCGACCGGCCCGCGAGCGTGTATCTTATTGGTGCTTATGCCAACCTCCGCGCCGAGGCCGTAACGGTAACCATCGCTGAACCGCGTGCTGCAGTTCCAAAATACATTCGCCGAATCGATAAGCTCCATAAACTTCGCCGCCTTTTGCTTGTCCGCTGTAACAATCGCGTCTGTATGTCCCGACCCGTACTTATTTATATGCTCGATGGCCTCATCCAGCCCGGCCACGACCTTTATCGAGAGGATGTAATCCAGATATTCGGTTGACCAGTCCTTTTTTTTGGCCGGCTTGACTTTTATTACGGCCGCCGTCTTCTTGCACCCGCGAAGCTCCACGTTTTTTTTCCCCAGCGTTTTTTTTACCTTCGGCAAAAACGCCTTTGCAATTTTTTCATCGACCAGCATTGTCTCGGCCGCGTTACAGACCGCAACGTACTGGCACTTCGAGTCGACGGCGATATTGACCGCCATATCCAGGTCTGCGTCACCATCGATATAAACGTGGCATATCCCGTCGGCGTGGCCGAGGACTGGTATGTTAGTATTGTCCATAATGTAGCGGACGAATTCATTCGAGCCGCGGGGGATGAGCAAATCGATGTATTCATCCAACGCCAGCATCTCCGCAACGTCCTGGCGGGTCTGAAGAAGCTGCAGCCATCCTTCGGGCAGCTCCATTTTTTCGTTGATTTCACAGATAATCTTGGAAAGTATATTGTTGGTCTTCTCTGCTTCGCTGCCGCCTTTGAGCAGGACGGCGTTGCCGCTCTTTAAGCACAGCGTCGATATTTGCACGAGGGCGTCAGGCCGGGATTCGAATATCACTCCGATAACGCCGATGGGACAGCTGACTTTGTAAAGCTTTAGTCCTTCATCAAGCTCGGTGGCGGTGATTATCCTGCCTACCGGGTCGTCGAGCTCTACGAGAGCCTCAATCCCTGCGCATACATCTTCTATTTTACCCTCGTCGAACTTGAGCCTTTTTAAAAGGGGCCCTGCCAGTTGGTTCTTTTTAGCAGCTTCCATGTCTACTTCGTTAACTGCTGTGATTTGGTCGCAGCGCTGCTTTAGGGTGTTGGCAATTGAGGTTAACGCGTTGTTTTTAACCTCCGTCTTGACGGTCGCCAGTTGAATCGACGCTGCTTTGGCTTCCGCCGCTATTTCTGCAATACTCATATCTGGTCCCTCAAATTTCATATTCTGTATTTGGTGTTGATTGTATACTATCCTTAGTCACTTATCAATATCGAAGTTCCGCTTATGGCGGAATCATTTTTATGGGCCGTGCCCCCCAATTCTCCAATCTCTAATCCCCGCTTAACTTCTTAATTCGTTATTCCTTGTTCTCCCAAGGGAGATGGCCAAGCCAGATATTCATTATTCCTTGTTCGATATTCGTTATTCCTTTAGGTCATTGCGAGCGCAGCGAAGCAATCTCACTCACTGTCATTCCTGCGCAGGCAGGAATCCATTTTGAACATTCGGATTTTGTATTTCGAATTTGTTTAGTATTTCGTGCTTCGTGCTTCGGATTTGCCCGTTTTCCGTTCATTTTTCCCTTGCCTTCCCCTCCATTCCCTGCCATAATATCACCGGAATAATCGGGATTAACAACCTTGCTCCGGAACCCAAACGAGATACAATATATTTATCCGCCTCTGGCGGACGCAATAAGAAATACGCAATATGAAATACGCAATACGAATAAGGACCACCGGCTGCACTCGGACGCCACATACGCAGCGCCGGGTTCGCTGTTTTTGGACGTTAGGCGGCAGCAAATATGGAGGCCAGGAATGAAACATATTGAAAAATTCCTAATCGTAATCATGATTCTGACAATTATCTCAATTGCCGGCACATACCTTTCCAATATTTTACTTGTAAGGCTCTATGGGGCCACTGAGTATGGAAAAATAGTGCTTTTCAATAAGGTCGTCGCTTCGATTTTTTTAGTTTTCAAGTTTCTCGTTAATATTTGTATCGCTATCTGGCTGTTTATCACGGCACGGGAGAATAAATGGGCCTGGCTGGTTTTGGGCGTTTTCTTTGGCCTCCTGGCTGCGATCTTCTTTTATCTGCTCCGTATTTACGATTTGCTGCGAGCAAAAGCCGAAGTTGAGGGCAATTCAAGCGCCTGACTTGGGTTGAATACGCACACCGCTGAGTTTTGCGTTATGCGGAAACCATATAAACAAGAGTTGGCCAAGAAAAGGAAGAGTAACAGCGCGATGACACGAGAAAAGAGTGAGTCTTATTAATCCTGGAGAATGTCAAAATGGCAAGAACACCAAAACAATGGGTCTACCGCCCCCGCCCTGCTTCGGGCGTGCCGGATTCGGTGAAGAAAAAAGTCACAGCCAAGGCGGACGAAATCGTCCAGACCGTGTTTAAGCCGCGGTACGTCAAGCCGCCGCCCAAGGAGCCGAGGTTTAACTACATCGTAGATATCTATACAAAGTGGCTTAAGAATTGCTTATACTTCCGTGCCAAATACGCCTGTCCAGGTCCCAATGCAATATCACCGTTTTTCGAAGACAGCTTTACACGACTTGCATACATGGCGAACGGGCGTTTCAATCTGGCGTACATGCGACACAGCGGTAAGTGGTGCGAAGTGTTCACCGATCTGTCGATGGAGGAGGCGTTTGCCAGCATCCTGGATGAGCCATTTTTCCATCCTCCAGGTTGAGCAGATTGCAGCGCCACAGGGACTTCGATTTTTGATCCTTCGGCTGCTTCGATTTCACTCAGTATAAATGCGCTCAGGGCAGGCTTTAGTTTGAGGAATGGATTCCCGCTTTCGCGGGAATGACAAATTCGAGGTTCTCTTTTCGTTAGAAGCACTTAATCAATAGCGGACGGAGCGAAATTTCAGGCGGTGGTCGCCGTGGCAGTCCGTACAGACGATTGGTTTTTCATATGCCTTTTGACTGCTTTGTTTCTGCCATTTGCGGATGACATCCCCCGCCGGTATATCATGACTTTCGTGACATTCCTTACACAGCACATCTGTTTTTGTGTCGCCGATGCGCTGCTTCCATCGACGGACAACTTCTGCCGGCTGTATATCGTGGCCGGTATGGCATTTTTGACAGGCCACGTCAATCTCACCGGCCGGGTACATCCTGTCAGGCGGCGTCAGGTGGTTCTCATCGTTTTTATGGGCGATGGATTCGCCGTGGCAATCGGCACAGGCGTAATTTGCTTTCGCGTGCCATTGGGCGAGCTGCTCTTCTGCATAATTTGCATGGCAGACGTAGCACGTAGCGTTTTTTGCTTCTGCTTCGGTGTTGACTTTTTCACTCTCGCTCGGCCCATCCAGAAGAAGCGGGGCATCTTTATCGATAACCAGTGGCGGCGGTGCGTTCGTTCGGCTGGACACATCATCCTGTCGGCCACAGCCCTGAAACGTGACGGCAACTGCCGCCGCCAGTATATAAACCACAACCAAAATCCTCGCCTTCATTGTTGATATCCAGTCTCTCTTCGTCAGTCATTCCTGCGAAGGCAGGAATCCATTTTGATCATTTGAATTTTGATACTTAGTATTTATTTCGGATTTCGTGCTTCGTATTTCGGATTTAACGTAAGTTACTTCTGAGTGTAACTTACGTTGTCGTTTTACACGTATTCCCAGTCTTTGAGCCACTGATAATTCGTCGGCAGGTTCGCCCAGGCCCGTTCCATCGCATTATTTAGCTGAGCTGTTTCCTTCGGGTCCAGCTCGCGGCGTTCCTTGACTGCCCGTGCGACGTTATCCACCTGCTGAACGGTAATCAGGCCGGGAATAGGAGCGGTTATGCCGGGATTGCACAGGATATAGCGAATGGCCAGACGCGCTATCTTGTTGTCCTCTTCGAAATGTGGGCTTTTCGGCGAGCTGTCGCCTTGGAAGACGGAGTTACTGGCGAAGGGTTTTATACCGAACCAGCCGACATCGTACTTTTTCAGCGTCGCCCACAGCCCGCTCTCGTCGGTAACCATCTTTGTTTTGGCGGTATATGGTGTCAGAATGACGTCCATCTGTTCGGGGTAGGTCTCGATAATCTTTTTTATGTGTGGGCGGTCGTGCGATGATATCCCGATAAATCGCGCCCGGCCGGTCTTTTTCGCCCAATCCAGCGCCGCCACCGCCTCTTCTATGTCGGCCTGGATGTGCTGGCTGCTGTCCACGAGCAGGCTGATGCGCCAAAGGTCCACGTAGTCCAGGCCGGCTTCTTTCATGCCCTCGTCGAGCCCTTCTTTGAGTTTTTTGCTTGGCCGCCACTCTTTGAATCGGCTTTCCCAGATATGCCACGAATAGCCGAAGTACATCTTATCGCGTCGGCCTTTCAGCGCCTTGGCGTAGGCGAGGATCTCTTCCCGGCAGCAGGCATCGACGTAATTGATACCGCGGTCGATGCAGCGGGTAACGACGTCGTAGCGGTTCTTCTGGAAGTCTCGCCGGTCGATTTTTTCCGTCATCCATCCTTCCGGCTCTTCGCCGCCGATTATCTTGACCACTCGTTTCCAGTGCCCCCCCAGGCATACCGCCGAAATCATCAATCCTGTCCTCCCGCATCGCCGGTATTCCATATCGGGATTGTAGTTAAGTATCTTGCCTGTGGGTGTTTTGGATTTTTTCGCCCCCTCCGCCGACCTTGCCCCCGCCAATCCCGCCGTCACTGCCGCCGCTGCAGCAGCCGTATCGCGTATGAATTCTCGACGTGTTTTTTTGTCAGCCATAAAACTGTCCTCCTTTTATCGTTATATAATTTACAGGACATAGTATAACCGACTCCTCCGGCACACGCAAGTATCGTGGCTGGGATTCGAGAGATTGTCGTAAACAGTGGTATTTGCTTATTTACAATTTAGTATTCAACTTTTATAATTGTTAGTGCCGAATCATAAATTATAGATAATTGATCGTAGTGCGGGCGTAGCATAGTGGTAATGCACCGGCCTTCCAAGCCGGCTAGGTGGGTTCGATTCCCATCGCCCGCTTTTTTTGTAGCTACTTTTGATGGGGAGACTTCAAATCTTAGGTCATCAGTTGCTCAGGAGAACAGGAGAGTATCCACGCAAGGTGTCCTCCTTGGGAATCCTTACGGACTGTGGCAATTGGGCTTAAATGAGGGTATACTGGCGAGGACTTTGAAATGCACTGTTGGGTGTTGTAATATTGGTCGTCGATTTTGGGCATTATTTTGTGAGGCAGGAATTATGAAGTCGACAAGGTATCTGGTTTTAGTGATGGTTGTTGTGGCGGTTGGCGTAGCAGTGGAGCAGATGTTTGTGAAGGCGGAGAACCGGCCTGGGGCGAGTAAGGTGGCAGGTTTGGGTGACGGCTTCCTCTATGGGCGGGACTCGGTCGTAATACGTCCCGCCGCCCGGGTCCAGTTCCCTGGTATAGTGCATGGGACAGCAGACCCCAAAGCGGCCGGTGACGTGGACTGCAGCAGTCCCGCGTACTGGGACGGGGACACAATGTACATGTTTTATTCTACGGGTCATCCATTTCGATCCTCCGGTTCGAACCTGTTTCATTTAAGCCGACCCTCGAAGCGTGTTGTTTTCGATAATGAAGCAGGCTGGAAAATGGGCGGACGCTGGATTGAATCGACATACAAGGCTGAGGACGGCAAACTTTATATGTGGTACCATAACGAGCCGCCCCTTTCGCCGAACAGGACGGCACCACGGATAGGCACAATGGTTTCCGGGGACAATGGGCTTAACTGGCGGGATCTCGGCATTATCCTCGAATCGCCTCGCGGCTCCAACAACCATGACTCGGTCAACAAGTATTTTGTGGGTGGCAATGGTGATTTCGCAGTTTTAGCGGACCGCCAGGAGGAATATATCTATTTCTTCATTAGCACCTATAACAAAGATAAAGCAGAGCAAGGTGTGTCTGTTGCGAGAATGGCGCTTAAAGAGCTGGGTCGGCCAAAGGGCAAAATATTCAAATGGTATAAAGGTCAATGGACCGAGCCCGGCATCGGCGGGCACGTCACGACAATCTTTCCGGCGGCTGTCGATTGGCACCGCGCCGACGTTGACGCATTCTGGGGCCCTTCTATTCACTGGAATACCTATCTGGAGACCTGGGTGATGCTTCTGAATCGCGCCAAAGACAAGAACTGGGCGCAGGAGGGAATCTACATAAGTTACAACCGCGAGCTATCCAAGCCAGGTGAGTGGACAAAGCCCGTCAAGATATTAGATGCCGGCGATCTTGAGAAGTCGAAATGGTATCCACAAATTGTTGGCACGGACAGTGCAAAACGTGAAACGGACAAGTTGGCCGGCAGAACAGCACGACTTTTTGTTGCCGGATTGTCCAAGTGGGAAATCGAATTCCGAAAACCTGGCTCAATTTCAGCAGATGTAGAACCTCAGCAAACCGACCTGTTTATTTCCGGTCAGGAGGGGTACAAGGCATACCGGATACCCGCCCTGGTTGTTTCCAATAAAGGAACTATGCTGGCAATCTGCGAGGCCCGGAAAAACAGTTTCTCAGATAAAGGTGACATTGACCTTGCGATAAAGCGCAGCTTTGACAACGGCCGGACCTGGACGGGAATGAAAATCATCGCGGATGATGGCGACAATACCGTTGGGAATCCCTGCCCGGTGGTGGACCGCGAAACGGGAACAATCTGGCTGCCTTTTTGCCGGAATAACAAGAGGGTTTTTATCACAAAGAGTACAGACGACGGCGCTACCTGGTCGGCGCCGGAAGAAATTACTGAGTCGGTTTCAAAGCCGGAATGGACCTGGTACGCCACGGGACCGGGACATGGAATTCAACTCAGCAGCGGTCGGTTACTTATTCCCTGTGACCACAAGATAAAGAACGCCACCAAAGTAAATCCCCAGTGGTACTTTTCTCACGTAATATATAGTGACGACCACGGCAAGAGCTGGAAACTGGGCGGTACTTTGGATGGTAAAACAAATGAGTGCCAGGCGATTGAGGTCGAAGATGGCTCTGTTTATTTGAATATCCGAAGTTATGAGGGCAAGAACCGACGCGCCTACGCATGGAGCTCCGACGAAGGGCTCACATGGTCCGGAGTCAAATTAGAGCAATCAATGATAGCGCCAAAATGCCAGGCGAGTATTACCCGTTTGACGGACAGAAAGCATCATGGAAGAAACCGCGTTTTATTCTCCAGCCCCGCAGGGACCGAGAGAGAGAATATGACTATCAGACTGAGTTATGATGAATGTCAGACCTGGCCTGTTTCGCGGACTTTGTACCCTGGCAAAACCGCGTATTCGGAATTAGCTATTGCCCCCGATATGACAATCTGCTGCTTTTATGAGCGTGGTATTAAGGACAAGTACGAGAAGATTACTTTCGCCCGCTTCGGTCTTGAATGGTTGACGCAGGGTAAGGACAGTCTTGAGAATGACAGCGTTAAAGCCAAGTCCGAATAGACAGACTCGTTGCTTAAACTCAGGGCTGCTTAGATGAGATTTTTCTCTAAGGTTTTTTTATGTAGAGAAACATCGGCTCGTAAATACCATTGGCACCGAAGACATCGAAGTTGCACAAGACCCGGATTGTAATGCAGTTTTTTTGGCCCGGCTTTAATAACCTGCTTACATCAAGCTCCATCGTATGAGGGCGGAACCAGGGCATCTTGTAGGGATGGTGTCCCACGTATCGACCGTTTACCCAGACCCAGGCTTCATTAACCACAGCTAAACCGTAGAGAAATACATTGTTTCTCTGAGTTTCAGCCGGCACTTCAACGTCAAACTTGTACCACGCTATGCCCTTGTACGGCCGACCTTTTTCGTCATGGAATCCCTGTGTGTCCCAGCCTGAGCTTATCTTCATGTTTTTCCATTTTGGCGTATCTGCAGGCAGGTCCTGCCAACGCTCATAAAGGCCATCGTCATACGGGTCTGTGCGAAAACGAGCATTCTCAGGAAGATGTGCTATAAGTGTACCCTCGGGACCATGGGTTCTGGCTAATGCTTTCTCCATCCGTTTTTTCTCCCACTTACAATCGTAAACAGCATAAGGATGCCAGCCCATGAAGGGGCTAATCTTATTCATCTTATCCTGCAATTCCACCATCCGGCCGGCGTGATTAGCTGCCTGGGCAAAGTTGCACATGCGTTTGGCCTTTTCCATCGCAACAAATTCGCAGAGATGGTCGTAAACAACCCGCTCTATCCGCAGGTGTGCTTTCTCCTTTTCGGACTTCGCAGCCCTTTCGGCGGCACGTATAAGAGAATCGAGTTTTGACATGAGGCGCTCGGTATATATTGCGCGGAGAATTACATCCTCATGCCCGTGCTGAGGGGCTTTCTCAAAAGCGTTCTCTAATGCGTTATAGTAAGCTTTCATTGGTGAAGCGGCTTTGCCGAACCACTTGTCGAAAAAATCATTAAGAACAGCATCTACGTCGGTGTCGACATCCCATTGAAGTCGTGCGCGAACCAGCCGTGTTGGAATGCCTGTTAATGCCCAGTCCGCTTCATCCTGGTCAAAAAAACCTATTACACCCCATTGCTTGAGTAAAGGAATGTTTCTTCGGACACGGTGGACCATGGGAGTAATTGTGCCTTTATGTACCAGCATTGTGTAGTTGTAATTATAAATCCAAACTTTATCAGAGAGCTTGCACCATTGCCTTATCATTTGACCCTGGCGTTTCATTTGCCAGCACTTTGGGTCGTCGTAGGCGTGGATTGTGCAGGCGGCAATATTAGCGAACATTATTGTAAGGTTCTGTGAGGGATTAAATTGAATCTCCGGCGGCAGTTCCGGCGGGATGTCACGGTTTGCATAGCCGTTCGTCGCAATGATGTGGTCGGGAAACTCCCGGTTAACCTCAATGAGGATACTGTTCACAAAGTAAAACCATTCGTTGCTAATGGAGTATTCCGGCTCGGGGTCTCTGTTATTGGCCCCAAAGCCGTCGAATTTGTTGCCAATCCTGGCGCAATTTTTGCACCAACAGCGGGGATTACCGTCGACAGGTGCAAAAGCCGTGACGGCCTTTCCCTTTCGGGCATTGGCCTTGATACTATCGGCGAAATGTTTGATCATACCCTCACTGGTCATACAGGGATGGTCCTTGCTTCGAGTACCGTCTTTGTTGAGGGCAAACCATTCAGGATGTTCTTCGAATTGTTCTTTAGGCAGGAATCCGGCGATGGACCCGTCACTGGGAACACCAAAGACATCATGGCTGCGAGGATTCATCTTGTTGTGGATTTTCCACTCGGCACACTCTGAAGCCATATTCCCGCGTGAATGCTCCCAAAAGTCCCGTACAGGGAAGTCGGGACGTTGGGTGTTATTCACAGGGCTTACGGCCACCGTTGACATCTTTGGTATTATCTCGCCCATTTCTCCCGGCATGAACCAGCGAACACCAAGCCTGTGCAAGAACTCAATTACGGCATAGCGTGTCCCCAGATAAGGTTCTGTGTCGTTGCCCGCCAACACGAGGCGGTTGCCATGCGTTCGGATGACAAAGCCTTCCTCGCGAAGGTTCTTTGTTCGGCCTGAGGGAATCTTAAGGTTGGGGACCTGATCAGTGAACTTGCTGGGGCCGACAAGAACCAAAGAACCGGAGAGCGGTGCGGTATCACCGGCAAAAGGTAATTTAGCCCCGCTGATTTTTTCGATATACTTTTGCAGCTCATTCGCTGCTTTCCGTGCGTTTTTGGTGGGTGAATCAGAGGTGACAATTGTCGCAGTTGGTCGGCTATTTTTCACGAGGACAAGCTCTGAACCGACAGTTGAATTATTATTCTTCACAGAAGGCTCGGCCAAACAAGCAGCCGGTAAAAAGAAACAAAGAAGCAGAGAAAATATGCTAAACCTGTGCATAAGAATTTCCTTTCAGGTATTTGTCCAAGTGGATTTTAATTGACACGCATCGGTGTTGTCAATAATCTAAATCGGAGATGTCACATTCAGGTAGGAGTATTTGCTATGTCTGTAGTATCCGTAATAACTGCTGTTATCGGTTTTGCTCTTATTGGGGAACCCTTCATTACTCTAAGCCATCAGAAGCAGTTATTTCTTGACGATTACCTGATTAGATCGAGGACTAATATCAAGCGGAGGATTCACCCCGCACAAAAATACGATGGTAATCCCGTCCTTTGGGCCTCCGAACCGTGGGAGCCGAAACTCGGGGTCCTCTATGGCTCGGTCATACAGGATGAAGGTAAGTATAAAATGTGGTATAAGTCTGGTATGGGGGTTGGATATGCAGAAAGCAGCGATGGAATTAGGTGGGTCAAACCACGACTGGATTTAGTAAAGGTCGACGGCCAGAAAACCAACTTACTCTTTCTTAAGCGGGAAAAATTCAAGGGACCTGAAGCCTTCCCAACTTTCTGGGAACTGTTTGGAGTACACAAAGATGAAAAAGATACCGACCCATCGCGACGTTATAAGATGGGCTTCTTGAGTATTATCCGTCCTTATGAGGGACCTCGTCGAGATCCTTTCCATCCGACCGACCGGCGAGGTCTGGGGATTGCGGGCAGTGGCAATGGAGTCCATTGGAAACTCATCAATGCGTTTGCGACCGAGGCGATTTGTGATGGTGATACTCACTGGATGTTTGACCCATCTCGCGAAAAATATGTGCTTTACGGGCGAACCAAGAAGACCTTGCCGGAGGTAGAGTCGGCCTGGTCGAAATACGATTGGTATGAACAGTATCACTCCGGCCGGTCCGTTGCTCGTCTTGAGTCGGTCGATTTCCTGAATTGGGATTTTACTGAACCGGCCAGCGCCCCAGTTGTCCTGACCGCCGATATCGATGACGAGCCGGGTACCGAGATTTACTCGATGAAGGTCTTTCCATATGAAAGTCTGTATATAGGCCTGGTGCAGATCTTTCACGCCCGCCCGGAAGCTTGTTATCTGGATGTGCAATTGGCTGTCAGCCATGACAGCCTGAACTTTACTCGCGTTGCCGACCGAACACCGTTTATTCCTGTTGGTCCCATAGGCAGTTGGGACCGGTTTAATCACTCTCTGGCGAATAATTCTCCGATCCTCATTGGCGATGAACTCAGATTTTATTATGGTGGCAGGACGTATCGACACACTCCGTACAAGGGAAAAGATACAGGTCCCGGGCGCGGAGGTATCGGCTTTGCGACCATAAAGAGGGACCGCTTCGTCTGCCTTCAGGCATCCTTTGATGGCGGCCAGGTTCTCACAAAACCGGTCAGGCTCGTTGGCAGAAATTTGCACATCAACGCCAAGTCAGACTTTGGTGAAATCCTGGTAGAGGTACTTGACCTTGCAGGCAATAGTATCGCCAGGTCGAAAACTATTCGAAGTGACAGTCTTGACATTGTAGTCGATTGGAAGCGCGGCAGTTTAAAAGGTGTGAATGCCCCGGTAGTACTGCGGTTTACGCTCAAGAACGCCTGCCTGTTTGCTGTCTGGTGCACATGACCGAATGTGTAGCAAATAGAAGTCTCGGGGCAGATCGGTGTTTTTCTGTCCGCATATAAGGAGCGGAAATTGGGGGGGTAAACAAGACCCCTTAATAAATTAAGTGGCAATTTCGTCGCTCGTGACTCGTGGGAAGGAAAACGGAGGATGGATGACAGATGACATTTGGACAGTGTGGCGGTTAGATGGTGAAGGAATTAGACGGTCGGATCCCCTTAGAGTAGAAAACACTCTAAACAAAGGGGCAGGCGGAAAGTTCACAGATTATTGTGAGAAAGGGGGCGGGGGGTGAAAAAAATACGCGGGCATCGTATTTTCGTAAGCACTTTTGTTTGCGGGGATTAGCTATTCGGCGAACACGTCCTATAAGAAAATTTTAACAATTTTTGAAAAAGTGGATTTATTTGTTGACTTTGTGGCAGGAAGTGGTAAACTTTCCCATTGTTGTTGTATTGAATGGGACAAGAGCCATGCTGAAACTAACAGGTGAATATCAGCACGTAATCGATGGTAAAGGCAGAGTTCTGGTCTCCAACAAGTTGAGACATCAAATCGATGTCGATGAACACGGCAGCAATTTCTATCTGGTCTTCGGCGTTAACGGCATACTTTGTTTGTATCCTGAGAGATATTTCGAGCAAATAGTCTTAGCGGTTGCACCCGATGCGACCGCGCCGGATGAGGCCGTGGCGTTCGAGCGGATAAGCTTTGCTTTGACGAGCAAGGTGGAATTAGACGGTCAGGGCCGACTGCTTTTGAATGAAAGACTGCGAAAGCGTGCGGGATTGAAAGAACAAATTACCTTAGTCGGCGTCCGGGACCATATCGAGCTTTGGAATAACGCAAACTGGGAACAGTATCTGTCCGACCATATGGCCCAATACCAGAAACAAATGTCTCAGGCGCGGCAAGTCGTGTTACAAAAACAGAACAAAGAACTTTGATTTTTGTATGGAGTGAAAGTTGCTATGTCAATCCTGTGGAAGCAGGAATCCAGGGACAATAAGATACAATAGATTCCCGCTTGCGCGGGAATGACAAAAGAAGGGTGCAAAATGATTGAAACGGATTCGAACCATTGTCAGATTTTAGGAAGGAGCCTGGCCGGTGAAAGAGCGGTTGACGAACAAACGTTTGCTTCGCTGGCAATACTTTCCGAACGGCTCCAGCATCTGAAGAACGTCGACAAGATTTTTAGCAGCGTTACATTTTCGCCCGAAGTTAGGGAACTTAAAGCCCGGAAAAGGGCAGTAGCTGTAGGGTAAAAATAGCGAATAGTCATAGCGTATAGCGTATAGCGTATAGGAGAAGAAAACCAGGCGCTAAACGTTATCCGCGATATGATAAATGAGAAACAATGGAGGTGAATAGCTCGAAAGTAGAGCATATTCCGGTTTTGGCAAGGACGCTGGTCGAGCAGATAAACTTACCCCAGGATGGGGTGATGGTCGACGCGACCATAGGACAAGGAGGTCATAGTTTACTGTTCGGCAAAACCTTGGGCCCCGACGGTGTGATCATCGCTCTTGATGTTGATAAAAAATCTATCCCAGGGGCCCAAATTAGATTAAAAGACCTTGCGTGCAAGGTTATTTTGATATACGGCAATTTTTCAGAAATCGGCGAGCTTGTTCGTGAGCAGGGCGTTGAGAAGGCCGATTTCATATTAGCGGATTTAGGTGTATGCTCAGCCCAGCTTGTTGATAGCGAGATTGGTCTTAGTTTCCAGACGGACATGCGGCTGGACATGAGAATTGACCAAAGAATAAAGAGCAGTGCAGCCGATATTGTTAATAAGGCGGACGAAAAAAGCCTTGCAGATTTGATATACAAATTCGGCCAAGAGAGGGGCTCGCGTCGGATAGCACGATTTATCGTGCGGGAGCGTCAGAGCCGGCCAATAGCGACAACAGGCCAATTGGCTGCGATAGTGTGCAGGGCATTGGGACAGCCAGGGCAAAGACGAAAGAGCAGGATACACCCGGCGACAAGAACCTTTCAGGCATTGCGAATCGCGGTCAATAATGAGCTGGAGAACCTTGAGAGGCTGCTTGCTGCGGCATCGGGGCTTCTGGCTGAAGGCGGCCGGATAGCTGTGATTAGCTATCACAGCCTTGAAGACAGAATGGTCAAGTTTAATTTTAAGGCAAATGAAAAAGACGGCGTTTATAAAATTATCACAAAGAAGCCGATTGTGCCGTCACGGGAGGAAATTGGGAGAAATCAGCGGGCAAGAAGTGCGAAGTTAAGGATAGCACAGAAAAAATAGAGTAGAAAGTGAAAAAGGAGTTTTGCTATGACTCGGGATGTGAAGATTGGATTGCTGTTAGGTTTGGCGTTTATATTTATGATTGCATTTGTAATTAACGGTCTTCCGAGCTTTCGTGGCGACAGCAATGAGCTGACCAAGACATGGGTCGACTTCCCCGATAAGCAGCCTGGTATCGGGGCCAAAGAGCGAGTGGTTATTGACTGGGCGGCGGCGATGGAAAAGGAGCCCTTTAGAGTTGATAATCCGCTGCTGGACGATTCTGAACGCTTCAAAATAAAGTTGCCGCAGGGCCCCCCTACCGCCCAAAATACAAAGCCTTTGGGTCTTCAAGAGAGCAATATAGTCAAGCCTGTCGCACCGGGGCCGATTAATGTTGAGACAACGGATGTCAAGCCGGCTTTGCCCAAGATATATGTTGTTGCCGATGGTGACAACCTGGCATTGATAGCCAAGAAGTTTTATGGCGATGAAGAGGGCAACAAAAGAGCAAACATAATGAAGATATTTGAGGCGAATCGCAACCTTCTGGAATCGCCGGATGATATTCAAGTCGGCCAAAAGCTTATCATACCTGCCTTGCGTTTTTCGTCGGCGGCGGAAAACAAAAATAAGAGTGGCTTGGCGAGCTCTATTTTTGAGAAGGTCAAATCTATCGGCCGGGAGCGCCTACCCTCGAAGAAACCTGAGCAAGCAAGTCGGGGCAAGTCTTATACTGTGCGTGACGGGGATAGTTTGTGGCGAATTGCCGCTGAGCAATTAGGCGACGGCAGCCGGTACACAGAAGTAGCCAAACTAAACGCCGATATTTTATCCGATGAGGATAGTCTGACCGTTGGTACGTCTTTGAAAATTCCCGCTCGATAGAAATGTCGGACAGTTATATCGACTACTCAACTTAGTGTTTGTCAACGATTGGAACCTCTTGTCGTATAAATAGTTATATAACTCAAACTGACCGATTCGTACTGTCATCCCTGCGAAGGCAGGGATCCAGGAACGTATCGATACAATGGATTCCCGCTTTCGCGGGAATGACAAGTTGTTCTATATTCTTGTAAAATAAGTAGTTACAATAATACGATTTCAAAACGGTCAGTTTGAATATATAAATAAAGATAAATTCGAAATCCGAATCCCCTGACCCTGGTCAGGGGAAAGAACCTGCGGTAAAACCGCAGGCTAAATAACCCCGCAATAAATTGCGGGGCTAAGTATGAGATTGCCACGGCCACCTTCGGCGGCCTCGCAATGACAATTTTTATCAGAGGCTATATTATGAGGCCACAATTTCGTTTTGTATTTGTTGTTTTTTATTTTACGGCAGTTTTGATTTTCGCAGTTTATCTTCGCAGCGTCAATAATCGCATTTTCTACCAACTTTACAAACACGAGGCTGAACAAGGCTGGTTAGTACAGGAGCTTACGCATAAACAACTGCAGGTGGAAAGCTTAATCAATCCCGCAGCAGTCTCAGAACGTCTTGGCGGCCCGTGAGTGGTGTCAGGCGCCGTGAGGTGCAATGTACGAGAGAAGCGCTCGCACTATTATTATCTTTTTTTTGGTCCTGATAGTGGCATTTTTGTCACTGGCGGGACGTTGTTTTTACCTGCAGCATGCCAAGAACGACCATTATATTGACCTTAGCACCAGGCAGCAGCAAAGCCGGCTCATAAAGCAGCCTCAACGGGGTGTGATTCTTGATAGTTGCGGCAGGCTGCTTGCGGCGAGCAATAGAGTGCGCACTATCTTTGCCGAGCCGCGAGCAATAGAAAGCCCTCTCAACACATCCGTCAAATTAGCTCCGATATTAAAGATGCGAGCAACCGAAATAATACGCATTATCAGAGAGAGCAGAAATCCGGGCTTTACCAAAATCAAGGTGGATGCCACCTCGGCCCAGTGCAGTGCCGCTCGTAAAATCTTCGGCGTCGGAGTCCAATCTGACTGGCAAAGACATTATCCAATGGGACGATTAGCGGTGCATGTGGTGGGCTTTACGAGTGTTGACAACCGGGGATTAAGCGGGATTGAGCTGGAATATGACGATAAGCTTCGAGGTTCAGCGGGTCAGAACATTTTTCTTTTCGATGCGTTTCGCCGTCCGGTCCAGCCAAGGCAGCAAAAGAGTGTTTTAAGTAATGGTGTTGGGATTATCCTGACTATCGATAGTACAATCCAACAGTTTGCGCGGGCCGAACTTTTAGAACAGTACGAGAGCTACGAGGCGGAGTCGGCAGTTGCGATTGTGGCCGAACCAAAGACGGGCGCGATTTTAGCTATGGTTTCGCTGCCTGATTTTGACCCTGGCGACATTGGCTCGTCTGACCCGAACACGTTTCGCAATCGTGTAGTAACGGACCAGTTTGAGCCCGGCAGCATGATAAAGCCGATTATCGCCGCAATTGCAATCGATAGCGGTGCTATTAGGAAGGATGAGAGGATATTTTGTGAAAACGGCGACTATTATGGCAAAGGTTTCGGACGAGTCAACGAATACAGTAACCACGGATTCGGCAATTTAAGTGTGAGAGAAGTCCTGATTAAGTCGAGCAATATAGGTATGGCGAAAATCGGTCAAAAGATGGGGCCAAAGAAACTTTACAACGGCCTTAAACTCTTTGGATTCGCTAAAACAACGGGAGTCGAGCTGCCCGGTGAAGTGGTGGGGTTGTTAAGGCCCACCAATAAGTGGACCGGGTACAGCGTAACTCGAATACCGTACGGTTATGAATTAAATGTAACGGCGATGCAAATGCTTCGAGCCTTCTGCATCCTTGCGAGCGGCGGTCGCTCAGTTCAGCCGTTTCTTGTTAAGGCGGTTGTTGACAGTAAGGGCGAGATAATCAAGCTAAGACACTCATCACCGGATGTTGGTTACATCATCAAGCCGGAAGTTGCCAAGTGGATAGTGAACGATTGCTTAGTCGGAGTAGTTAATGAACGGGAAAACGGAGGGACGGGTTGGAGAGCGAAACTGGAAAAATGGCAGGTTTTCGGCAAAACGGGGACCGCTAATATTGCCAAGGTCGGCGAGAGGGGGTATGAAGACAATTCCAATCTTGCTTCTTTCATAGCAGGCGCTCCGGCGGAAGAGCCTGCTGTAATAGTTTTAGTTTCAATCCGCAGACCAAACGGCAGACTCGGCAAAGGTGATAGCGGCGGTGCGGTGGCGTCACCGGTGGTCGGCAGGATACTTGAAAAGACACTGAAGTATCTGCGCGTCCCTGAACGGTCCCTGTGATTTGCGGGCGATTTCCATCAGTTTTTCTCTGAGCTACCTCTAATAAAATTTTAAGCAATCAGATTACTATATTTATCTCTGAAGGACTGGATTCCTGCTTTCGCAGGAATGACAAATGGTGAGGTCAATCAAATAGGATGGCCAGATTCTTCCCTTTCGACTGCGTTCAGGGCTGAAGGCTGCTTTCGCAGGAATGACAAAGAGTGAGATTGCCGCATCGGCCTTCGACCTCCTCGCAACGGAATTTTTTTGTTGATTTTGTAGGAATGACAGGGAGATTCTGGGCGTTTTTTCGTCGTCTAAAAACTTTGTAGCAACAGCTTAGCCTTGACATAACCGGCGGAGTACGATATACACGATGCAGGAGGTATAAAAGAAATGGCAAAAATAATCTACGGTGTCGCGGGGGAGGGATTCGGTCACAGCAGCCGGTCACACTTGACAGGGCAAAGGCTCATCGATGCGGGGCACGATGTGATGTTTGTAGGGTCTCAGAAATCACTTCTGTATCTGAGACAGTATTTCGGGGAGCGGGTAAGGGAGATATTCGGTTTGTCTTTTGCCTTTGTAGATGGTAGAATAGATAAATCGGAGACACTAAAGCAAAATCTTCTCAATCTGCCAGAAGGCAACAAGCTCAACGATGAATTATTCAAAGAGCATTTTGAGCCGTTTGGGCCGGACCTTGTGATATCAGATTTTGAGCCGTTCAGTGCGTGGTGGGCGTGGCGAAAGAGAGTGCCCTTTATC
>Ga0209986_10001266_pt1 | contig 24388 bp, 25 predicted proteins | sample BlataG_FD_183168 | JGI IMG/M metagenome (GOLD analysis project Ga0209986, IMG submission 183168) | Deep subsurface microbial communities from Black Sea to uncover new lineages of life (NeLLi) - Black_00105 metaG (SPAdes) (version 2) | ecosystem: Environmental > Aquatic > Marine > Oceanic >... | reverse complement strand
TATGTTGAACACGACCCTGGTCAGACGGTTGATGCCCAGCAGTACTCCCACCATCCCCAGGGTGACCCCAGCCTGGGTCGCGATCTCGGGATTCGGCAGGACGGTGTAAAGCGTCTGGTCGCCGAGAAGCGATAACGCCAGCCCAACCCCTAAGGGAACCAGAACTCGATTAGGCGTACGGTTGTTCATAGCAGATATTTATAGTGATCTCCAGTCCAGGAAAAGCGGCACATAGGGCAATACATAATCTTATAGTCCAATTACCACGAAAAATGCTGGGTGGTCTGAAGCCGGGCTGAAGATATAGCGAGCGTCCGTAATAGCCGTCCCAGGCGAGACAAATATATGGTCTATACGGTCAACGGGATCCAAGCCCTGGTCATCCACCCCAGATGACCATTTCAGCAACCAGGAGTCGTCGAACCTCTCGACCGTCATACGATACTGGGGCGTGTCTGGTTTGAAGTTGAAGTCTCCAATCATTATCACGTTATCTTCACCGTTTGCACCCTTTAAAAGGATCTCCTGCTGCACGATTGGACCTTCATTGCCCAGGTGAGTGACGTAAACGTTATATGTCTCCCCCACTGTGATTTGAGCGTGAATAGTGGCAGTCTGCTCCCCTGCGCTGTACATATAATAAGTGCTTGGTTTCTCGATTGGATACTTTGAAAGAAAGGCGATTCCGAAGGTACCTAAAACGGTTTTAGGTCCGTAATAAGAGTACATATCTAAATTGTCTGCCAAATAGCGCACGATGTCTTTATTACCACCTGAAATGCGGTTGGTGTCTGATTCCTGCAGCCCGATAATATCCGGATCCAGGGAGCGGATCAGTTGAAGCTGCCCGTCGTAGTTCTCGAGCCCATCTTCGCTGTAGCCCTGCTGGATGTTGTAGGTCAGCACTTTGAGCGCAGGCACTTCCCCGGGCTGGGGGGTTGGCTGTGGAGCAACCAGGAATGCACCTGCGATGGAAACTATGCTTGCAAGGATCAAGTAACCCAGCACCACCTTCCTGATCCTGCTGGTGCCCCTCTCAACCCTCCAGTTAAACGTATCGTCGCTCACAAGCAGGAGCGGAAAGGCAAGCGCAATCCCAGTCACCAGGTGAACCAGCCAGAACTTATCCCGCAAGAGCGGACCGATCACGGGGATATAGTCGTACACGGTGGTGAATACATGCGCGAACACCATTACCAGCAGGAACAAGGAGCTCAATCCAAACCCGCCACCCAGCGCTCTGACAGTCGGCCTGATACTGATTATTTCATTTACATACAATATAAAGTCGATCAGGATGACCGGCGACAATGCTGCCATTATCAAGAGCGGCACATAGAAGAGGGCTGACAAAGGAGGCTCGTACAGAGGGTATGCGCCCAGATCAGCAGGGAATAATATCTGATGCGCCAGGATGGTCAGCGCCATGGAAGCAACATAAACGATGTTCCAGTCCCAAATCATATTGGGCGTCAGCTTGACCCTGAACCACGGTTTTAAAAGGAGAGCGCCAAACAGGCACATACTCAGCAGCAGTACAGACAGGATCAGCAGGTAATTAGCGCCCGTCCAGCGGGCGATCACGTTTGGGCTGGCGAAGGCGTAATAAAGGAGCAGAAAGACAGCCGTGATACCCAGACTTAGACCCGTCACCTTAGCGAAGGAGACGCTTTTTTGGTGTTTCGCGTCTGGGATTGGGAGTTCCACCCTGTCCTGAGACCTGCCGCTCCTCACTACCAGGACTAAAATTACTGCGGCAATGGCAGCCAGAATCCAGCCGATAAATTGGAACTGGTGGGATGTAGAGAGATCGATCCCGGAATACAGCGCCTTGAAAAGTATAGAAGTTACTAAAGCTATCACTAACCCTGCGCCGAGGACGCGTCCAACATCCCTACGGCTCTCCTGCCCCAACCTCCACAGCAGAGATGTGAAAAATACCAGAAAACATGCCACCCCGAACCCGGAGACCAGCATTCTGCCACGCGTTTCGAGCATGACCTCGACCACCCGGCTGGCGAGCATCAACTCTCCGCTGGCAAGCAGCACCCAGTCGGGGAGACCGCGGCGCGCAAACAGCAGCAGCACTGGTGAGAAGAAGAGCAGGACAGCCAGGATTTCAACCGGAATTGAAGTTCCCAGCAGCCCGAACGCGTAGATCGAGGCGATAAAATCGGACAGCAACTGCAAGATGAAGGTAAACAGGATGGCAGAGAGCAGTATCTCTAAAAGGGTTTGATACTTGGTCTTTAACGCCTGGATCATGATGACCTCCCGCCTGCTACAGGATGTGAACAGCTCTGCTGATGGGTCGATTCTACCCTGAAAACACCCGCTAGTTATTAAAATCAGGACTGATCGTCTTCCCCATGTACTTGATCCGTCCAGTGTCCCCACCAAAGATCCGATCTTTCCAGCTGCGACACAGGAACATCGCAACCAGATTCATGAGGCGTTTATCTATAAATAAGCGGAAAATATAAAATCGTCGGATAGCCGCACTCAATAAGCGGAAAATACAAAATCGTAGGATTGCCGCACTCGCGCAGTTTAAACGAGGCAATGCGCGTCTGCCAGGGTCTATACCCGCTCACGGCGTAGTATTCCTGGGTGTACCAGAAGGTGCAGTCATCGACCGGATCGACTGCCATCATGCTGTAGTCACCCCAGCGGCTGTAAGAGGATGTCTGGTACCCGCTGCCGGAGATGATATCGCCCTCGCTGAAAGTCATCTGCCCGGGCGGGTCCTCAGCAATGCGACCGGTGAAGCGGATGGAAGGATAAGTTGTCGTGCTGGACACCGAATAACCCAACCCAATGTCGCCTCTGCCGTTCATAGCGACGCTGCCCATCCAGCGGTGGTCGCTGTCAGGCGCCCAGGTCCCCTGCTGGAAGATGCCCCATCCTCCACCTCCGCTCCGCAGCTCGTACCAACGCACGCCGGCGTGATCGCCGCCGACGTCCACGGTGTGGTTGACAACCAGGCTCTGGTGATCGCCAAAGTTACGGTACTGTAAACGGTACATAAGCCGGTCCGATATGGCATCAACATTTATACCGCCCGGCTGCGGTATGCAGTTGGGGTCGCCTGAGCACATATTTGAATCGAAAGGAGCTGTCGAAAGCGCCTCTTTAAAAATAAAAGTGGAACTGGAAGGAGAAGCCCAGTTCACGCTGAAGTTCCAGACTTGGAGCTGGTCAGGTGAATAGCCCCAGGCATCGTCGTCCATCTGTACAAAGGGGTTCGGGGAGCCTAACGGAGGCGGGGGACCATCCAAATCCGCCGGCAGCATGCCTCCCAGAGTCTCATCGACCGCGTACAGATCGTAAAAGACCATACGGGCTGGCGCCCCAACCAGCATCTGATCGCGTTCAAACGCTGCAACGCCCTGACCCGCCCAATTCCAGCCGGAGGAATACTCAAACTGGTTGACGGTCATATAGTAACCGTCCGGCCAGACTCCGAATTTGGGATAATCGTTTATCTTGGTCTCACTAATCAGAAATTCGTAGCGATGCCACTGACCGGTGGGGTCGCCTGTGGTAGAAACGGCGATGCATTGGTGATAAGGACCATATGGATAGTTGGGGAGGGCGAACTGGCTGAGCAGCCAGCGGTCTGACAGGTGGTCGTAAAGCACGATCGGGTCACCGTTGTTGGTCGTGTAGCACGGTCCTCCAAAGCCCTGGAAGATGGTGTTGTTGTTCAGAGGTCCAAGGAGAAGGTTCCCATTTCGATCATAGATAGCAAACGATAGATTGACGATCTGTACATAGTGGTTGGGACCGATGTCCCCGTTCGTATCAGGCGGCAGGACGTAATTAACATTGTTTAAGCCCTCAAAATTGGCGGTCGTGGGCGGCGCACTCACCCCTAGAAACGATTTCTGCACCACTGAGTCAACCTCCGGTACTGCACCTGCTGGCCGGGGTTTGGGCAGGGAATGTAAGGGGATTTCGAGCGCCTGGTCAGGAGCCAGCATCTCGGGTTGGTTGAGAGCAAGATCACGCAAAGGCGGCGAGGTATCCCAGCGGGAAGCGGACCGAACAACGGGGCTCAATTCTGGCGGCTGTGCCTCCGCAGAGCCTTCTCCGAGCGCGTTGAACGGCACAAGCAGCATGAATATCGCAACGACCATAAGAGCAAACCTGCTTTTATACACCTGTAGAAAAATAATGGCAATCTCCTTTACATCTTAGTCAATAAAAAAATACTGGCATGTGCCAGCATTTTAACGGTAATAGAATGATACGTCCAGTGAACAAACTAATTTTATTAATTGGATTTAATTCTCAAACCAACAAGCGGCGCACCGGCTGGTTGCACTGTCAGTACTTAACGACTGCAGTCGTCTTACAGCCAATCAATCCGTGTTACGGCACATTGGCAACTATAGCCGTAAATTCCTCTATTGTAAACGCCTTCAAGGTCTTTGTGCGCACATACCCATCCTTAGCTAATCCCAGCAAGAATGTCGCCATCGTCTCATCATCCGTCCCTTCCGCAATCGCGACGTAATCGTATTCGCCCATGACCATGTAGAAAGCGAGCATCTTTCCGCCTATCGCTTCACCAGCTTTTGCGGCTGCTGCAACCCGTGCGGGGCCATCCTTGATCTCTGCAACACCTTTTTCAGTCAAATTCATCAACAAAATATAATGTGGCATCTTATTTATCTCCTTACGCGTATTCGCTAAACCTCTTTGACTTATTTTCCATTCACGATCGAATCAGCAAGCTGACCTGCCAGCTTTCAAAAGGATGCCGGTGCGCCGCGGCTACCTCCCTTTCTTAATGGTCCCAACTGCTGCAGATTCCTCGAACTTAATTAAAAACAACCACCAACAAATTATCAGCGGTCGTTTATGGATACTATCCTGGTGCCAGGTTACTTTTCTTCCCTGGTTACGCCAGCGTTGAACGTGTGGTGGTGTGTGAATTTGTGTAAGTTGATTATACAATCAAAAACCAGATACTGTCAACAAGAACTTGAACGACCTCCCTTTTCCTGCAATGAGGCTAATATTCAACCAAAATATGTTGGTCTGACCACAGTTTAAACTCTATTGAGGTATACTCTCTCAACTATTGACTTTCATGAAAAGAGATAAACCGGGGAAATAAACTGGCATGACCACACCAACCCAAAATAAAACCGAAAGAGCTACCCTGCGCGACCTGCCGCGTAATGTGTGGGCGGTAAGCCTGACAAGCTTCTTAATGGACATTTCGAGCGAGATGGTGATCAACATCCTGCCGCTTTTCTTATTCAATGTTTTGGGCGTCAGGATGAGCTTAATCGGCGTCATCGAAGGCATCGCCGAAGCAACCGCCAGCCTGCTGAAGCTGTTCTCGGGGTGGTTTTCGGATAGATTGCGGGCGCGCAAATGGCTGGCTGTATCCGGCTATGCCATCTCTGCCCTGGTGAAACCATTTTTCTACTTCGCTAACAGCTGGATAACAATCGCAGCAGTGCGCTTCACCGACCGGGTGGGAAAAGGCATCCGCACGGCACCCCGCGATGCGCTGGTGGCAGACTCTGTCACGGAAAAAACACGCGGCCTGGCATTCGGTTTTCACCGGGCGGCGGACACTGCTGGAGCTACTTTCGGGCTGCTGGTGGCATTGGGCGTGGTCTGGTATGTCCAGTCCAACGTCGTTCATTTAGGCGAGTCAACTTTTCGAATAATCGTACTGGTCAGCCTGATCCCCGCAGCTCTGGCGGTATTGACCCTGGCGATCGGCGCCCAGGATGTACCGGTCACCGGCCAACGTGCGGCGCCTAAATTTGCTTTCAAGTCTCTGGGGAAGCCATTCATGGTCTTCATGGTCATCGTCAGTGTGTTCGAAATTGGCAACTCATCCGACGCATTCCTGGTACTGCGCGCCCAGGAGCGCGGCCTGAGCGTGACCGGGATTTTATCCGTGCTGGTAGTCTTCAATCTGGTGTACACATTGGTCTCCACACCGGCAGGAGCGCTATCCGACAGGATAGGACGTAAGCGCCTGATCATTGCCGGCTGGCTAGTGTATGCCGTGGTCTACCTGGGATTTGGGCTGGCGCAGACCGCCGTTCAGGTTTGGGTGTTGTATGCCTTCTACGGTCTGTATTACGGTCTGGCATACGGCACATCTAAGGCTATGATCGCCGACCTGGTTCCGGAGAATGTGCGCGGTACAGCATACGGTACTTATAACGCTGCCATCGGCATCATGGATTTTCCCGCTTCGGTGATCGCTGGTGTGCTGTGGCAGGGTGTGGGAGCGTGGACCGGGCTGGGCGCCGCGGCTCCGTTCATATTCGGCTCGGCAGCGGCTCTGCTGGCGGCTCTGCTGATGGCAACCTGGATGCCAGCGGTGGAGAGGATCCAACCTTCCGCGGGTTTATAGATCGTACAACTCACTTGTGTTGTTCCAATCAAAGCATCATTAGTCGCGACAACTGCACGGAACCCGCAGTCAACCTCCCGCGGGTTAATTGATCATACAAACAGCTTGTGTCGTTCCAATCAAAGGATTATTAATCGCTACAACTACACAAAACCCGCGGGAGGTTTGCATTAGTGCACGGAACCCACGGGAGGTTTCACTTTGCCAATCTTCCGCGGGGCATTAGGTCAACCTCCCGCGGGTTAATTGATCATACAAACAGCTTGTGTCGTTCCAATTAAAGGATCATTTATCGCAACAAATGCTCGAAACCCGCGGGAGGATTCACCTTACCAACCTCCCGCGGGGCATTAGGTCAACCTCCCGCGGGTTAGTAAATTATTCAACCAATTTGAATCGTGACAAGCGAAGTGTCGTTTGTCGCAACAAATGTACGAAACCCGCGGGAGGTTTTCATTGCACGGAACCCGCCGGAGGTTCAATCCCACACATATTTATTCATTTTAGCCCAAGTCTGAGTCTCATCCAAATTATCCATAACAAATTGGCGGTATTCTTCAGGTTTAGAGAAACGCTCCTTGATAAAGTCTTCATCTATAAACATTCCAGGCTTTTGGCCAATCCATTCTAAATAGTTCGAGTATTGCCAATCTTCTGGGACTTTTACCAGGTTGGCTTTCACAGGATTATTATGGATATAGCGGCATAAATGAACTAAGTATTCATCTCTATCCACCCGCACGTGTCGGAAGCGACCCTCAAAGAGTGTGCCTGTGCGCATTTGTTGATGGTTGATCGCTTGTACGTATGCGTTAAACAGCACATTGATAAATTTGGATAAAGGTTGATCCGTTTCTTGCCTTATCAAGAAATGGTAATGATTTGGCATCAAGCAATATGCAATGACTGTCACTTCATACTTCGGAGCATACTTCCTCATCAGGTTCAAGCAATGATTATAGTTGTCAGGATTGAAAAATATTGGCTCTCTTCCTGCCCCGCGATTGAAGATATGGTAGTATTGATCTGGGGCAAATTCATCTTCTCGATATGGCATAGTCAGCTCAATAGAAAATAACTTTATGGGATTAACTATTTTACCCCAACCTCCCGCGGGTTATTAGTATCAACCTCCCGCGGGTTAATTGATCATACTACCCACTTGTATCATTGTATTCAAAACATCATTAGCGCGACAATTACTTGAAACCCGCGGGAGGTTTCACTTTGCAAGCAAAGGATCATTTATCGCAACAAATGCACGGAACCCGCGGGAGGTTTGCATCAGTGCACGGAACCTGCGGGAGGATTAGCCTTGTCAACCTCCCGCGGGGCATTAGGTCAACCTCCCGCGGGTTAATAGATCATACGAACAGCTTGTGTCGTAGCAATCAAAGGATCATTTATCGCAACAAATGCACGGAACCCGCGGGAGGTTTTTATCTTTGTACGGAACCGGCAGTCAACCTCCCGCGGGTTAATAGATCATACAACCAACTTGTGTTGTTGCAATCAAAGGATCATTTATCGCAACAAATGCACAAAACCCGCGGGAGGTTTTCATTGCACGGAACCCGCGGGAGGTTCGTGGAAGGTTATATTAGGTTTATAATATTACATCTACCGAATTACCAATATATCAAGTCTCATGACCCGCAGGAGATCATAAATGAAACTATCAAGAATTGGTACGATACTGCTGGGACGATAGAATTAACTTTATGAGCCACGATCATTCTAACGACAGCACTGGCGACTTGAGGCTCGCGTTCTTCCTGAACCTGTCCTTCACGATCATAGAGATCGCAGGCGGTATCTGGACCAACAGCCTGGCGATACTCTCCGACGCGATTCACGACCTGGGTGACAGCCTGTCGCTGGGTATGGCATGGTATCTGGAAAACTATGCGCACAAAGGCAAGGACAAGAAATATTCATATGGATACCATCGTTATTCCTTGTTGAGCGCCCTGATAAATACCATCGTCCTGATCGTCGGGTCGGTTTTTATTCTATCCAGGGCTGTTACGCGCCTTTTCAATCCCGAGCCGGTCGATGCCAAGGGGATGATATTGTTCGCCGTCCTGGGGATCATTGTTAACGGACTGGCGATGATGAGGCTGCGGGGTGGCAAATCTCTCAACGCCCAGGTTGTCGCCTGGCACCTGATCGAGGATGTGCTTGGCTGGGTGGCAGTGCTGATCATGAGCATCGTGCTGTTGTTCACCGATCTCTATATCCTGGACCCAATCTTTTCCATCCTGATCACCAGCTTTGTGCTCTTCAATGTGATCAAGAATCTCAGGAAAACGCTGGCGCTCTTCCTGCAAGCTGTTCCCGAAAACATGGATTTAGAAATGATCGAAAACCGGCTTCTGGCGATCGACAATGTTTGCTCCAGCCACCACACCCACATCTGGTCGATGGATGGCGAGCATCACGTACTGACAACACACCTGGTGGTCGAGGAAGACACATCCCAAGACGAGGTGCTGTGTATCAAAGAAGATATCAACCAACTCAGCAAAGAAATGGACTTCCTGCACACTACCGTGGAAATCGAGTACGGCGATGAAAAATGCAGCATGGCGGAAAGGAGTTAATAATGAGCTTTACAATGACCAAAGACGAAAGGGAAGCTTTCCTGGCTGACCTGCATGTTGGGATTCTTGGGATAAATGCCGAAGGGCGTGCTCCGGTGGTGGTGCCAATCTGGTACTCTTACGAACCAGGCGCCGAGATCGTATTTATCACCAATAAAGGCGCTAAAAAGATCGATCTGTTGAAAAAAGCAGGCCGCTTCAGCCTGTGTGTTCAGGATGAACAGTCTCCCTACAGTTTTGTAAGCGTAGAAGGGGCGGTCATTTCGATCAAGAAAGCCAATCATCAACGCGACCTTACACCTCTGGCGCAGCGCTATCTGGGTGAGGAAAAGGGCAACCAGTACGTCAGCGACACTCAAGGAGATAGTGAAGTATTGGTACGGATGCAACCAGAGCGCTGGTTCAGCGCCGATTATGGAAAGAGCTAAAAGAGGAACAGCATGACACAGCATCCTCACCTGTACCCATCACCATTCTTGTTGGAAGGCGGCTCTACCGGGATACTTTTAATCCACGGCTTCACTGGTTCCCCTCCCGAAATGCTCCTGGTGGGAGATTATCTGAACGAACGCGACCTGACCGTCTCGGCGCCGCTGCTTCCCGGTCATGGCACATCAGTAGAAGACCTGAACACCCGCGCATGGGAAGATTGGACCAGCCATGTCGAAAGCGCACTGGGAGATCTTCAGAAACGCTGCGAGACTGTATTCGTGGCTGGACTGTCGCTCGGCGCCCTGCTCGCGCTCTACCTGGCAGCACAGCATGATGAATTAGCCGGTGCGATCTCTTACTCCGCACCGATGGGTGTCACCGATTGGCGCAGCAAATTAGTACCCATATTCAAAAAATTTATCCCCCAGGTGACCAAGTCCGAAGATTTCATGATCGATCCCGAAGCAAAACTACGGAACTGGTCGTACGAAACAACTCCTACTTCCGCTGCCCATGAGGTCCTGAAATTCATGAGGGAAGTCAAGCACTTGCTGCCTCGCATTAATTGCCCTTTGTTAATCATCAACAGCACTGAGGATCCGGAAATTCGTCTGGACAGCGGGCAGTACGTTTATGTGCACACCATTTCGGCAGACAAGAAACTGATTATGCTGCACAACTGCGGTCACGTCATTACTATAGACAACGAATGGGAGCAAGTGGCTGAAGAGACGTACAAGTTCATAAAAAATCGGGTATAAGATGGCTGAAACCAGCTTGCGAAACTGGGCATGCTTGAAAGGAGAACTACGATGAAAAGCTACCGTAAAGAATTATGGTTTAACGTTCCCAGCCGCCGGGAATTCATCAACATAACCCCTCAGGTTGGGGAATGCCTGAGTGAGAGCGGGATCCGGGAGGGATTGGCGCTGGTGAATGCCATGCACATTACAGCATCCGTGTTCATCAACGACGATGAATACGGGCTGCACCAGGATTACGAAAAATGGCTGGAGGGACTGGCGCCGCACGAGCCGGTAAGCAGCTACCTACACAATCGCACGGGCGAGGACAACGCTGACGCTCACCTGAAGCGGCAGGTTATGGGGCGCGAGGTGATGGTGGCAGTTACGAACGGGCGCTTGGATTTCGGTCCGTGGGAGCAAATCTTCTACGGCGAATTTGACGGTCGGCGCCGCAAGCGCGTCCTGGTCAAGATTATTGGGGAGTAGAGCATACGCACGCTAAGCCCTATGGTTTGCGAATGTCCACAATCGCAGCAGCGCGCTCAAGTTGTTGTTGATCCAGCGTGACCAAACAATCTTCCAATTGACTTGCTAAAGCAACATAAATCGCGTCACATCCACGGATGCGAAAATCGCCGGCAATGACAGCCGCTTGCTCAGCTAACGCAAGGGTTACTGGCACCAGTTCAATCACTCTTGAGTGCTTAAGCTGACCCACAACTCGGTGAGATAGCACCAAGTCTCCCACTCCACGACTTAGAGCAGCGGCTACCTCCGCTAACAGGATAACCGGCGCTGCGATCGTTTGCTGTTCTTTTTTTGCCTGCTCGAACCACGCCCAACTGTTGGTGTGTTCTTTTTCTTTTGCATTAATCAAGGCGACATAGACGCTTGCATCAATTACAGCCATACGTCTACCTTCTCTGCTCAGCGATAAGTTCCACGCCGCTTTTGTCTGATGTCCAGTTCTCTGCAATATCCTGCGCCAGAGATTTCATTTCTGTCAGGGTTTCATCGATTTCGACCTTGCGCAGCCGCTCCACCTCTTCTCGGGTCAGAGGTCTCAGCACCGCCACAGGTTCACCTCGCAGGGTAACAATGTATTCAGTCATCTCCTCACGGACTACGCGTAATACATGGGATGTTCGATTCTTTAACTCACGCACACCGATAGTGTTCGGCATTGTCTACTTCCTTTCCATATGTAACCACATGGTGGCTACATTATAACCACGAATTAAAACGGAGTCAACATGTTTTTTTCTGGTTGTTTTTATCTGGCAAACGATTACGAATCCGGGCTCTATTGTTCTAGCAACCCATAGTAGTATTTTTAATAAAGGTGCGATACACTTTCGAAGTGCATTGTAACTTTCGTCGTTTAAACCAACGTAAAATATCAAATCCAATAGCCATGAAAACCCTCCCCTCGCCCTCACTGATGATAAGCAAGAAGCACGCCAAGCGATTCCTACTGGCGCACCAACAACTATGGCCTCCCAGGCAGTTGAAGGGCAAAGCCGGCGTTTTGGATTTTGTTTCTCACGTGGGCTGCATCCAGTTCGATCCTATTAATGTTACCGGTCGCAACCCGGATCTGGTGCTGCAATCGCGGTTGAAGGACTACCGTCCAGCTCTTTTAGAGGAGCTTCTTTATAAGGACCGGCTGCTGTTGGATGGTCTTGACAAGGTTCAATCGATCTATGCGACGAGTGATTGGGCTTGCTTTACTCGCCGCAGGAACAGCGCGATAGAGCGTTACAGTGATCCTAGTGATCCACCTGCAGCGATCGCCCCAGAAGTGATCGAGGAAATCCGGTTGAAAGGTCCATTATCTTCCCTCGACTTTAGTAACACCGACACAATAAACTGGTCGTGGGGACAGCACACCCGGTTGGTACGAGCTTCTCTCGAAATTCTATATGCTATGGGTACTGTGGGAGTGCATCACAAAGTGAACACTCGCCGGGTCTTTGACCTAACGGAACGCCTGATCCCGCCCACTATTCTTCATGCCCGCGATCCCAATCAAACCGCAGAGGACTACCAAGACTGGCACATTATGCGCCGGGTGGCTGGTCTCGGATTGGCAAACCCCAGCGCGGCGCAATACTGGCTGGGCATCCTGGGCATAAATGGTGAAACACGGCGAACAGTCCTCAGGCGATTGGTAGAAAACGGCAAACTGGCTTCTATTGCTATCGAAGACCTCCCCAAGCGCACATTTTTCATGCGCACAAGCGACCTACCCACCCTGAAGATTGTACAAAGCAAAAGGGCTCCAAAGGCGAGGGCAGCGATTCTTGCCGCACTTGACAATTTAATGTGGGATCGCGACCTGATGCGGTGGGTTTTCGATTTCGACTACATCTGGGAAGTTTACAAACCAGCTGATAAGCGCAGACACGGCTACTACGTGCTCCCGGTGCTGTACGGCGAGCGGTTTGTGGCGCGCTTCGAACCTACCTTTGATAAAAAGACCTGCCAATTGAATATAGTGAATTGGTGGTGGGAAGCAGAAGTACGACGAGACGAAAGGATGGAAGTTGAATTGACTGCTTGTTTGCGCCAATTTATGGATTACCTGGAAGTCAGCCGCTTGATAATTGGAGATAAAGTAAAGCGGGAAAAAAATCTGTGCTGGCTGAGAGAATTGGAAAGATCGTAAAGATTAGAAATCTTTTTTTGCTTGGGAAATTTGCACAAAATGTGATATTATCATCTCGGGCCCTCAACAAAACTCACATCATTGCCTGGGCCCCATTTTATTACGCAAGAGGAAATGCGGTCTAACACCCGCATTTTTCCTTTTAAACGAATTGACATGGGGGCTTCTCTGATCGAGAATCATTCAACCAAACTTGCCAGTGATAAGTAAAATATATAAGTATGTACAACAATATCGAGGATACTTCCACGGTATGCTAGTTGTATAAATCAGACAATGATGAATAAACCCACCTTACGAACAGCATCAAAGCTCCTGTTTTACGCGCTTCTGATTTTGTTGATATTGACAGGCTGCAGCACTCTCAGCTCCGTGGATGAAAGCGCAGCGATTGAATACCAGGCATCATCTGACACGATCGTTCAAACTGCGCCAGCCACACACCAGGGATACGTCGAAGGTTTAAGTGAGGATGAAATTGCCACTCTTAACAGCCTGGAACAGGTGGACGATTATCCGCTCTATACGATGCGATATCACGGGGAATATGACCAGCAGTCGGTTTCAATGATCGATAACCGGGCATTGTGGGAGCATCTGCAGCTAACCGCACCCACAATACAGCAACCAGCTTGGGCTTGTTCGCTCTTTGCAGCTCTAGGAGAAGATGAGGACATGCAATTCGGTCGCAACTTTGACTGGGATTACAGCCCGGCGCTGCTCCTATTCATCCAACCACAGGACGGGTACGCTTCGGTTTCGATGGTGGACATCGCCTATCTGGGTTTTGGGGACGCCAGAGCACACGGGTTGACCGAGCTTCCCTTAAAGGAACGAAGCGCACTTCTGGATGCGCCCTACTTACCGTTTGACGGAATGAACGAGCACGGGCTGGCAGTTGGCATGGCAGCGGTCCCATCCGGGGAAATGAAATCCAAGCCCTCAAAAGAGACCATTGGTTCATTGATGGTAATCCGCAATATGCTGGACTATGCCAGGAATGTGGATGAAGCAATTGCTATCCTGGGGAGCTACAACATAGATTTCGAGGGCGGACCTGCAATCCATTACCTGATTGCCGATCCGTCGGGACGAGCCGCACTGGTGGAGTTTTACCAGGGTGAAATGATCGTGATCCCAAACAAGGAACCCTGGCATCAGGCTACTAATTTCCTGCGCGCCGGAGCAGGCGAATCGCCAGAAGGGAGGTGCTGGCGGTATGACAGGATCAGCGAACGGCTCTCAGCATCTAGGGGCAAATTGACCGCTCAAGAAGCCATGGAACTGCTGGCGGACGTCTCCCAAGAGGAGACGCAATGGTCGATCGTTTACGGGATCAGCGAAAGTGGTGTAAACGTAGTAATGGGCAGAAATTATAGGCAGGTGCCCACATACCAATTAGGTAATCCAGACGGGTAAAATGTACTTGATCTTATTCGATTATCTGGCGGGCGGTTACTGGGCATTCGCTCAGGAGACTCCAGCCTGGTAATAGTTGCTGTAATCCGATGTTAGCAGGTGCATGGGGAGTTCATCTTCTTCAATCTCCGGAAAGCGGCTCATGGGTTGGTGAAAACGGTTATCTTGTTGGTCGTCGTTGACCGAGGAAACTTCACCAACCAACACACGTTCCCCTTCAGCCCAGAATTGGTGGTAGCAGCCGGGTATCAGAGTGATGCTCTCCCCGGGTGAAAGACTTACAACGCCACCAGCTTTTAACACATTCCATACTCCGTCGAGGGAGACCCCAACTTCAGTCTCTTGATCAAGGTCCTCCTCGGGGGTGGAGTTGTACAACTGGATCTTCAGGATCCCACCTCCCCGATTGATGATATCTTCCATTTTGCGCCAATGAAAATGGAACGGGGTGATCTGGTCGACTTCGACGATTAAAATTTTTTCGGCATAACTTTTCCCGATACCACTCAGAAGAGCATCAGGTTTGCCGTTGCGAATGGTAAACAAAAGCAAGCCATATTGGGAAAAATTATCCCTACCAAAATCGGTGATATCCCAACCCAAGCCGTTTTCGACAATTTCCAGCGCTTCGGGACCTTTTGTCTTCCAATCATCGGGCGTCATGTTGGCAAAGGGTGGTAGGAAAAAACCGCGCTGGTTGATGAACTCTTTACCTGAACGCATAATACTGTTGATTTCCGAACGTTTCATGATGTTACCTCCAATTAACTTTTCAATACACCAGTGAAGTGCCTTGTCAAGCCATTCAGCCTAAGTGGGTTTGAAAAACATCAGGCTGCCACCCACAATAACGCAGGACGTGTCGCGGGTAACCGGGACTGGAGATTGAAAACCGGAGACTGGAGACTGAAGACCGGAGACCATTCTCCAGAGCATAGTCTTATAATTCAAACGCCGAGATCTGGTCTCGAACCCACGCCAAGGCATCACCTGGTGTGGCGATCCTTAATCCCAATCTCTCTGAAACACCCGGATCATCAATAAAATGTTTCCGATTGAAGGTAACCAGGAAATCAACCTTCGCATTCATAGCAGCGACCACAATCGAAACATCTGGGGGATGGGCAACCAAGTCGTGATGTGCGCTGACTTCTTGTATGGATGGATTATTTACAATACCAACCTTAGAGATCAATATTGCTTGTCGAAAATGGCTTAATGCTTTCGGAATTTTACGAGCAATGGCACGCTCGGTTTCGGTCACAACCTGCTCTGATACCGTTAAAGTTATTTGTTCCGCTTCAGCTAACAATAAAATTGCACGCGGCGCCCCTGTTGAGGAAACGATACCGGCAAATAAGGCACTACTGTCGAGAAACAGGTTAATTTTCGACATAATGCTCTTTATAATACCTCTCCCGTTCTTCGTCCAAAGCATCCAGTATTTCGTCGACCGAAACACCACCCTCTGCTATCGCTTGGGCAATTCGATCCCCCAGAAGATTGACCTGGGTTATTTTGGGAGTGAGCATAAAAGAGCCATCACCAAGATCAATTAGCGTAAACACATCTCCTTGATTTAAATGATATTTACGGCGAAAGTTAATTGGTAACGTAATTGTCCCCTTATTCCTAATTTGGATTATTGCATTGGAAGCCATAGATTAGCACTCCTTTTCCGTATTTCCGTTTTTCTATATTTCCGCCATATTATATCATAAGAATAAAACTGGATACCCGATATTGTCAACCCATTCTCAGGTCTGAAAATCCCCATCAACCATAACCTTCGCTTGGCAACGGTTCCCGGTGTTTGAGCCATTCACACGTATTGCTTGTATTAAATTTAATCCAATCGCCCGGCAACGAGTATATGGTGGTTGACGAACCGCGCCCCTGGTGTTCCAAAACCACTGGGCTGCATCCACTCGATAACCGCTTCGGGTGCATTTTCAACCATTTGTACCAATTGAGCAACCACCTGAGTCGTGCATGACTGCCGTTCCGACCAGGGCTGGAACTCGTGACGCTTCACGATCTTTTCGGTATGTTCCACCGCCAGCCCGGCATCCTGGAGCATACGAACCCATTCCGATTCAGAAAACGCCCGGTTGTGGCTGGGGTCGCGCAGCCTCTCGAAGGCATCGATATAACGAGCAGCAGCACCATCTTCTGGCAAAGCGTGGTCCTGTACCAACAGCGTCCCATCCGGCTTAAGAACCCGCGCACTCTCCTTTACAAAACGGAAGGCATCCGGAAAATGGTGCGGCGCAATACGGCAGGTTACCAGATTAAATATCTCATCATTGAACGGCAAGTCTTCGGCATCCCCGAGTCTAAAACTAACGTTTTTAACCCCTTTAGCAATGATAAATACCTTTGCCGCATCAAGCATTGCCGGAGTGATGTCGATTGCCACAACTCGCTCCACCAGGGGTGCAAACCTGAGGGCAGTGTGCCCACCGCCGGTCGCGACGTCCAGTACGACCCAATCCGGCTGTGGCTTCACGATTTCAACCATGCGTTCTAGCTCCGGTCCCCGAGCGTGCGTCCCGCTGGTGACGTATCGAGGGGCGAACCTGGTGAAACGCTTCTGAGAAAGTGCTTTTGAATCCTTAAGTTCGTTCATCCCCTTTTTGCCTGTTTATGGGCAGTCTCTTTTAAGATTTGCTGTACGGTTTCGAGCGGCAGGTCTTTAATGTTCTTAAAGCGGATGCAGCTCTTGCCGACATCCAGGTGCTTCAGCGCATCGCTATATTGCTGAACCAGCTCAACGTCCATATACAAGCTTGTGTGGTGCTTTGTATTTAGTCAAAAATAGTATCGATTTCTTCCTGCGGTACGTCAAAGGCGGTGTCAAGAGGAGGAAGTTTCTCGTATGTCATCCATTCCGGGATGCGGTCATCGGCAGAGGTGAAGCCTGCCTGCCGGTTAAACTCGCGTTCCATTCGTAGCGATTCGCGCCCCAATTCTAGCAGGTAGTCTTCGCCAACATTCCAACCATAGCGGGCGTTGACCAGATCTCGCACCATATCCGCCGCTATACCAAACCCGGCAAAAATACAGGCTCCCAGAGAATCCAGACCAGCCATCTTGTATTGTGTACCTCGAGAAAGGTCAACTTGCCCCGCCGGGTCTGTATGATCGACCTTAGCCCGGATGGTCAGACCGCTGGTGTGGTCGGCTCCCTGGGGAGAGATAGCATAGGTAACACCTGTACCCTTCACGGCACGCGGGTCGTAGGCAGACAAAGCTTGTCCTTTGACCACTGGAATGCGCGTAACACCCAAAACCTGCCCGGCTAGAGCTGCGCCATTGCCCAGGATGCGACCCAGTGGCGTATCCTTCCGGATCTCCTCCATCAATTCCAGTGCCCGCTGCCCATCCCCGAATTCCATCAGCCCTGCTTCGGCGGCAACACCCAGCGCCGCACCGGTGTCGATGGTGTCAATACCCAGGTCATTCGCCACAGCGTTTAACCGGGCGATGACGTCCGGGTCGTCAATGCCCAGGTTCGAACCCATCAGACCAATGGTTTCAAATTCCAACGGCGAGACAATTTCCTCACCATCCGACCCAGCGAAGATGTTCGAACACTTGATGATGCAGCCTGGCATGCAGGCGTGGGTAGTATTCCCACCACGTGACTTGTTCAGGTCGTGGATGGTCTCCCCGCTGATAGCCTCGGCTCCTTCAAAGCGACCCGCCGAGAAATTGCGGGTCGGTAAACCACCGACTGTATTGCATAAATTAACCATACCTGCTGTACCATAGACGGGATAGCCCATACTGGTCTGAGGGTGCTTTTGAAGCGCTTTGATATAACCCTTCGAGGCTGCATTAAACAGCTCTGGATCAACGACATCGGGACGGTTGGCTTCTGGCTGGTCGAAAACAACCGCCTTGAGATGCTTGCTGCCCATCACCGCCCCTAAGCCACCACGCGCCGAGATGCGTGTCAGATGACGGTCGTTATCCATATGGGAGATGCCTGCCGCGCGGTACAGTCGTTCACCGCCAGGACCGATGGCGGAGACGGCGACTTTATCATCGAAGCGCTCGCGCAGCCGCTCACCGGTGGCTTCCAGCCCCAACCCAACCAGATCGCCGGCTGGCTCCAAGCGTGCTTCATTTTTATCGATAAAGAGCAATTTCCAACTTCCATCCGATGGCGGACCACCTTCAATCACAAATGCGAAGAGGCGCAGCCAGACCATGCGCATGCCAGTCGTACCGCCTGCATTGGCTTCCTTGACACCACCTGTCAGCGGACTTTTACCCCCGATGGAAATGCGGTCGATGCTTGACAGCATATGCCCTACCAGCAGCCCGGGCGCCCAGATCAGCTTGTTGTACGGACCAAGTGGGTCACAAGTCGGTGGAACTTCATCCAGTAAGAAGCGGGCAGTCAATGCACGACCACCATAACGCTGCCAGCTTTCAGATACATCTTCGTAGTGAACAGTACTCGTTTCAAGATTGGCTCGTAATACCTTCATCAGAATCTAGCTCCTGGTTATAGAGAAGAATTAATATTTTCAAGAACTACCATCTATGGTGGTCGCCAAAGATGGCCACTCTTGGTGGCAAATATTGGTGGCTACTGTTGGTGGCAAATATTGGTGGCCACTGGTGGTGGTAGTAGCTCACGGCAAGATTGAAGATCGATCAAGCAGTGGTTTAAATCTCGAGTAAGCATCGTCCCAGGGTTCGGGGGAACATGGTTGGTATGTTACTAACTCAAATGAGTCGCGCACTAAAGCGCGTGCCTCGCCGATTGAACCCAACTCCCCTAATGCGATCCACTGTACCAACGCATTACCCAATGCAGCTGCCTCGACCGGTCCGGCGATAACAGGGCGCTGCGTTGCATCGGCTGCCATCTGGCACAGCAGTTCGTTCTGGGAGCCTCCCCCGATAATATGCAACACATCAACTGGCTGCCCACTGACATCCACTAACAGATCGAGCACATAGCGGTATTTAAGCGCCAGGCTTTCCAGCACGCAGCGTATGGTCGCTCCAACACTTTCCGGTAATTCCTGTCCGGTTTGACGACAGAAGTCAGCGATGCGTGCAGGCATATCACCCGGCGGTAAAAAGGATGGGTAATCGGGATCGACCAGGGAGCCATATGGAGCCGCCTGGCGAGCCATTTGTGTCAAAGTCTGGTAATCGTACTTCTTGCCCTGCCCGACCCAGGTGGACCGGCACTGCTGCACCAGCCACAAACCCATGATGTTCTTTAACAGACGGAACGTACCGACCACGCCCCCTTCATTTGTCAAATTAGCAGCGAGGGCTGCGTCGTTGAGGATAGCATCAGGGACTTCTATGCCCAACAGGCTCCAGGTACCGCTGCTAAGATAAGCAAACCGGGAAGTAGCGGTTGGTACGGCAGCCACCGCACTGCCGGTATCATGACAGGCTGGCGCAATGACAGGTATACCATGGTAGTCACCCAGACAGGTGCCAGGAGAAATGATACGCGGGAAAATATCAACCGGGATTCCCAGCCTGCCCAATAGATCACCTGCCCAGCCACCTTTTTCCGGATTGTAACACTGGGTAGTGGTAGCATTGCTGAACTCACAGGCTATCTCGCCGGTCAGCCAGTAATTGAGCAGATCGGGAATCGTGAGGAAGGTATGCGCCACCTCTAAAAGAGGGTTATTGGTCTGAACCAGGCTGAGCAACTGGTACAGACTGTTAATCGGCATGAACTGAATCCCGGTTGTCCAGAAGATTTCCTCGCGTGAAAGTAGTTCACAGGCAAGTTCTAACATGCCCTCTGTACGAGCATCGCGATAGTGAACTGGGTTACCTAACAGTTGCCCATTGTGGTCGAGCAGGGCAAAGTCAACGCCCCAAGCATCAATTCCAATCGCTGCCGGCTTTTGCGCAGCGCAGTATAAATTGAGACCTATTTCAACCTCACGCCACAGGTTCAGGATGTCCCAATACAGCGTGTTGTGCACCCGGAGTGACGTATTTGCAAAACGATGGCCATCGTTCAGTGAAACCTGCTGACCGTCGAGTGCAGCGACCATCACCCGACCAGACTCGGCGCCCAGGTCAATGGCGGCAACCGTTGAGGTACTCATTGCTCACTCCTGTGGCTACCATTTGTTGTATGATTCACTGTGACGGCGATACTCGATGTGTTTTTCACCCAGCAACTTCGTCTCCAGTATGATGTCGCTTGCCTCCTCCAGGCAGGATGCCCAGTGAAAGGCCTCTTCAAGCATCTGACCGGTAGAAAAGCAGCCATGCCCGCGCAGCATAATGATCTTGTATTCGCGCAGTGCCTCAGCTACCAGATCGGCCATGTCTTGAGTACCTGAAGCAAATTCGGCAGCCACCACCGGTACTTTGTGAAGCAGATAGGAGCCTTCAACATCTATAGGGACGATCTCATCCCTGCTCAAGCTGAGGGCTACTGCTGTGCGTGGATGGCAGTGGACGACAGCCAGGGCTGATGTTTTCTGATAAATGGTACGGTGGACGATCAACTCAGTGCTAGCGCGGGTGATACCGCTGTCTTTGCGGTTAAGTTTTGTTTCGATCAGGTCTGATGGTTTAAGGCGACCAAGCTGCGCGCCGCGTCGCTTAATGACAATGCGGTCACCGATACGAACACTCAAATTACCACCATGCGAACTCGTGATCTGCCCCACATAAATGTCTCGTCCAATATCACGGAATTCTTCGTAAAGACGTTGGTCGATCATGTGCCTGCTCCTTCAACCAGCTTATCCAGTTCCAATTGTGCTAACTTGACCGGGGTCGGCACGCCTTGCTCATCCCAGCCGCGGAACTGGTAATACTCTTCTAACATGAGTTCAAGATTTACCGTAAAGCCTTCACTTGGACCTTCAGCAACCGGTTCGCTTAACAGACGTTCTGGCAGGGTGTCATCAGCACGAGTGAAGCCCTCACGCAGGTTATATAACCGTTCCAAGTTCCATACCCGCTCACCAGCGCGCATGAGGTCGTCAGCGGTGAAAGTTTCGCCCGTGATGGCAGTTAATATGCGGGCAAAGTATTCTTCGGCAACTGCCATATTAGTGAATTTGCACAGCACCAAGCTATCGACCAGCGCCGCTGAGTCCTGGTGAACAGCAACTATACCACCCTTGCCCTGCGAGGCGAGACGATCAACCAGGCGCGGCAGACCCAGCACCTCTGGACCAAGCATATTGCCACGCATGTGGCATCCCCCCCGGTTGGAGGTGGCAAACAGCAAACCCTGACCTTGCATGCCTCGGGGGTCATAAGCCGGTAATTCAAGCTTTTTGCTGCTCATCGAGAGTTCAGACGCGCCATAAGTCTCTGCAAAACGATAACTCCCCTCGGCAAGCCCATCACCAATCCCTCGTCGGTAAGCAATATCTCGGATCACATCATGCAGCATTTCTGCACGCCCAAAGCGTAGATCCGATTCGATTAGACCCTTATCAACCAACTCCATTGCGCAGCCAATTGTGTTACCTGTGGATATCGTGTCAAGACCCAGGTCGTTGCATAGATAGTTAGCCTCAGCGATGATTTCAAGATCATCAATGCCACACTGTGCGCCAAAAGCCCAGGTTGTTTCATATTCCGGACCTTCGCCTGCTGTGCGGCTGGTCCTGGTGAGCCGCGTACAGGCGATAGGGCAAGCCCAGCATGCATGGTTGCGTACCAGAATGGTATCTGTCATGCGCTCGCCACTGATAGCTTCTGCGCCTTCGAACTGTGACTGCTGAAAGTTGCGAGTTGGCAGTGCACCGATTTCGTTAATAATGTTCATGACAACCACAGTGCCAAACTCCGGCAGTGCCTGAGATGTCAATGGACTGGCTTTAATCAGCTTGCCTGTCTCATAGAGCATAAACCGGAAATAATCACGATCCTTCGGCTGGTTCTTCTGGTTGCCAACCACGACAATCGCTTTAAGGTTTTTGCTGCCCATTACCGCGCCTGCCCCACCACGTGCAAGCGAACGGGTACCGTCATTCATAATCGCTGCGATGCGTGAAAGATTCTCACCTGCCGGTCCTATGCACAACACATTGCGCTTGTTGTTATCCTGCTCCAGTACCTCAGTTGTCACGAAGACGGTTTTGCCCCACAGGTGCGCAGCATCTTTGATGATCACACCTTCCGACCCGATCTCGATCATAACCGGTCTGTCGGCTTTACCACGCACAATAAGCGCATCATGACCGGTGCGCTTGAATTGCATCCCCCACCAGCCACCACTGTTTGCATCGAGTATAGTGCCAGTCAGTGGGCTTTTGGTCGAAACGGAGAAACGGTTGCTGGTCTGAGCACCACTGGCTGTCAGCGGACCAGTGGCAAAAATCAGTACATTTTCCGGGGAAAGAGGTTCGACATGTGGACCAACCAGATCCCACAGTAAGCGTGCACCCAACCCACGACCACCCAGAAACAGGCGGGCTATATCTTTATCAAGAGGATAGGTTTCTACTGTCCCACTTGATAGATCAATGTCCAGTATCTTGTCAGCCCAACCTTGCATATAAATACCCTCCAAATATCAACCACCCGCGATGGGGGGGAATACGGCTAATTGATCGCTGTCGTCAAGGGCGGTATTCAGACCCTGTGCCAGCTCGACGTCGCGCCCATCGAGCAACGCTCGTACATGTGATAGCAAGCCCTCCTGGTCAAAGATGGCGTTGTGCAGTGGCTCATTATCAGCGCAGAGTCTGATCAGTGCCTCGCCCACCGTCTGACCTGCTATCTCAAATTCGGACCCGCCTGCATAGTCACGTAAATGCCCGAACAACTTCACCAAAGGCATCAGGCGCCTTCATAACCGCTGCCGGACGAGTCTGCTCCACGTTTCTCGGCAATACGCTGGGAATAGTCATCAGTCCGCAACACTGCAATGGGATCGGAAGGACACCCCATCTCTTCGCGCACCTGTACCAACAGTGGGCGCACGTCGGTTTCATAGGCTTCACTCAGTATGCGGTGTGCGAGCAATACATCCCCGGCACGCTGTGCTGCATCCAGTTCATCGTAGTTGACGATCAACGCCTTGGCGTAGGCAACCTGACAGTTGAGGACACTCAACAGCATAGCTTCCAGTTTAGGTTCAATGTTATGGCTCTGGTCGATCATATAGGCGACGTTGTCAGCCAGTTCACCCGCGCTGACCAATTCGGTGTAGATGGTGAAGACCTCGTAGGGATTGACGCTGCCCACGATCAGATCGTCGTCGGCATACTTGCGAGCATTGAAATGAAAACCACCCAATCGCCCTTCATCCAGCAGGAAGGCGACTATATGGGCGATGTTCGTGCCCGGCGCATGATGACCAGTGTCAACCAGCACCTGGGCTTGCGACCCCAGTTTGAGGCACATGGCATAAGAAGTGCCCCAGTCAGGCAAGTCGGTATGGTAGAAGGCAGGTTCAAAAAACTTATACTCGATCAGCATCCGGCTACCTTCAGGGAGAAGTTTGTAGGTTTCAGCCAGACCATTCTCCAGATATCGCTTGCGTCGACGAATGCTGTCTTGCCCGGCGTAATTGGTGCCGTCAGCGAACCACAGGCTGAGGATGCCGCTGCCCGTCTTCCCCATAATCTCGCAGCACTCCGCCAGATGCGCCAACGCCATTTCGTGGACATTGCCATCTGGGCTGCACAGTGAGCCAAACTTGTACGCATCATCCTGGAAGACATTGGGGTTAATTGCACCGATGCTGATGCCTTGCTCTTCTGCGTATTGCTTCAACGCATCCCAGTCATCGGTCTTGTCCCAGGGAATGTGCAGAGCCACCGAAGGTGCAATGCCGCTCAGGCGATGGACGTAGGCTGCATCAGAGATCTTCTCGTGGACGTTGCGCGCCGCGCCCGACCAAGCAAAGGTCTTGAAACGTGTGCCGCTGTTTCCATATCCCCACGATGGCGTCTCAATGTGCTGTTGTTTAAGCTTTGCTTTGACGCCTTCAACGTCTATGCCACGCGCTGCCAGTTGTTCGACCAGCGTCTTGTAAGCAGCCTGGTAGTTGTGCACGTAAAACCTCCTTTCTTGACTAGGAGAGAGGCTAAGTCTTGGACACAAGCTCTTTCACGGGTAGACCAATTTTGGAACTGTTAGGAAAAGATGAAAAGTG
>Ga0209986_10001265_pt1 | contig 24411 bp, 11 predicted proteins | sample BlataG_FD_183168 | JGI IMG/M metagenome (GOLD analysis project Ga0209986, IMG submission 183168) | Deep subsurface microbial communities from Black Sea to uncover new lineages of life (NeLLi) - Black_00105 metaG (SPAdes) (version 2) | ecosystem: Environmental > Aquatic > Marine > Oceanic >... | reverse complement strand
GATGGAATCCAAACTTATTGAAAAAATATCTCTTTATTTTATTGACCGGAGCGAAGTGATAGCTGTTTACATTTTTGGTTCCTACGCAAAGGGCAGGCAGCAAATGCACAGCGACATTGATTTGGCCATTCTCATCGATCAAGATAATATTTCTCATCAAAATGAACTAATAAGACAATACACCATCAAGCTGAGCCGTATCCTCCGCAAGGACTTGCATATGGTTATTATGAATTCTGCTGGCGAAGATATCCTTGCTCAGATTTACAAATATGGCCAATGCATACTTAATCAAAACCCAGACTTACTTGCCCATTTCAAAATGATCACCTTTGCCATGATCGCAGACTTTGCCTATTACAAGAACATTATGAAAAAAGGTTTTACCCGCAAACTATACAGAGAAAAGCATTGATTGATAAGGATGTCATTTTAGCGAAAGCCTATAAAGTAGAACATCATCTCCGCCGAATAAAGGAAAAGAGGAAAATAAGTCTGGATAAATTTCTTGCTGATCTGTACTTCCAGGAGAGCATATTGTTCAACCTGCAGATGGCACTTTTAAAATTGTATTGATCTTGCAGCCCACATTATAAGCGATGAAGAACTGGGAATAGTCTGCAGCACCAATGAAATGATCTATATACTTGAAGAAAACGGCTATATAGATCGTGGCTTATCAGAAAATATAGTTGCGGCAGTGGGTTTTCGAAATCTCATTGTTCATGAATATGGCCAGATTGATCTTAAGCAGGTATACCACATTGCTCATCATAACATCGATGATCTGGAGCGTTTTATTAAAGCAATTGTTAAAAAAAGCGGTATTTCATGATCCAGATGAAAATTTTAAGCTTCAATCTACTTAAATATCTCACCTATGTCTTTGTACCACATTATCAGATCAAAATATTCCAAAGACAATGCATCCAAATGTGCCAAATAGTCAGATGCTGGTGAATTTTGTATAAATCTGAGCAAACGACTCCTCTGAAACCCATTCCCCGGAAAATAAACTAACTAATAATGTCTCCAGTAACTTTATATGCTGGACTAATTGGACAAAAAGGGCGGGAATTTTCCCGCCCTTTTTTTGCTAATCCCACTTCCTTACACTGTCCTAAACCTGGCGTCTAATTCGCATCCTCCTCAGGGCAATTGTGGCACCAGCGCCCATAAAACAAATCAGCAAACCGATAAGTACCAGAATAACCGAAAGTCCAATGTTTAGGGTCATCCAGCTTACCCCTACAATAGGCAGCAGGCTCCACCTCACCAACAAGCGCACTGTGTCATGATTTGCAATAAAGTCAGCAACAGGTGGAGAGTAGGTATAGTAGAGATCTACGAAAGCCATACCTGGAGGATTGGTGAGCAGGAAATGGTCGCGGAAATCACGCAGCACCTTGACATGCGACTCCATGAGTGAGCCATAGGCAGCCGTGGCAATAAAGCAGCCAACGACTCCTCCACCACCGCCACTTGGTGGAGGAGTCGTTGGAGCTGTACCAAGGCCAGAAGGATCAACTATGATTCTGTTTGCTGTTCCATCGCAATCACCATACTCCCAATCTCCGTCTTTGAGTAAGAGGGTAACAGTACCATCGGAATTAAAGGTGGCATAAGGATACTCCCGCCAGCCATGTATGATGTCATATTTGTACCATTTTGCCCCACTGGGAGCAGGCTCAGACAGATATACTGTTACCTCGGCAGTATCACCGGGATTATCAACTGTCACCTTAAAGGTAATAAGTCCTAGGGGTATCTCATCTGGTTTATTGGTGGTGTCAGAAATAGTATCTGGATCAATAGATTTAAATGACTCAATGGAGGTAACGTTTGTACCTTCTTTAATGCCTATCTGACCATCTCCAACAACTGTGTTAACTGATTTGATATCATCTGGTTGATCTATATCAGGTGTCCCATCACCATCCATGTCTACTGTACTATCTACGTCTTGATCATCAGGTATACCATTTGAGTTTGTGTCATCAGAGGCAGATACATCAATGGTAGTAAACCAATAAGGATCTGACCACTCTGATGCAGCACCACGATCATCGGAGAACTTTACCCGCCAATAGTACGTGGTATTCACAGTTACAATGAATTCTGGCACAGTCAGTGACGTACGGTGTGAATCACTCGTTATATCAAGAACCAATGATGAGAAGTTACTTTCTGTGCTGATCTGCCATGTGGTCTCAGCATGGGTGTCACCATCCGGATCAGAGAAGGCTTCTATCTGAAGCTCAGGTGTTAATGACTCATTGCTTTGGCCATTGTCTGGAGAAGAAAGGACGGGGGTATCAGGTGGAGCATTCGTTGGATCTGTTCCTGCGAGGTATTCCTCTAAATTGCTCACCCCGTCTCCATCCAGATCTCCTGAGGCATCAGTCTCATCAAGGGGATCGAGACCATACTGGATCTCCCAGTCATCTGGCATGCCATCATTATCATCATCATCAAATACCAGTTCAAAATCCTTGCTCGTTGTCTCAAACTCGATGACAACCACTCCGGGATAACTCAGAGGTATGTACCCAAATGCCTTAGCAGTCACCTTGAAGGTACCTGCGGGATGCAACATCAGGTAGGTTCCATCGGGGAGGCTTTTTACAGAGACTCCATAGTCAGTTTCAATTTGTGCGCCTCCGATTGGATCTCCAGTATCAAAATCCGTTACGATTCCCTCAATCCATCCGATGGTACCAACCGCATTAATTGTTATCAATATAAAGCAGCTTCCCGTAGCCCCCTGACTGTCCGTAGCAGTAAAACAAATGTTGTGGGTTCCAACTGATAAATTAGTTCTTGAGAAAGAAGTCCCTATCCCAATCTCGCCATCAATGCTAGAGGTCCACACAAGGGAGCTACCACTTAAAGGTCCATCCTCAGCATCATTGCCGGTACCACTGAAGCTAATGGTTTCTTCTTCAATGAAAATGCTACCATCAGCGGGGCTTGTAATTGAGACAATTGGAGGGGAGTTTGCAAAGGTAAGCTCTGATGATGCAAAAATTTGCAGAAAAATCAAGGAAATGAAGCAGATAACAACAATTCTCCAAAAGCTTAGCCCTTTACATTGCATTCTTCTCATCATGTTCATTTTTCCCTGTTTTTCTTTATTGGTAGATACTATCTTCAAAAATGAATAATCACAGACGAATACACAGTATGTTCATCCACATCCTGGGAAAAATTCAGGTTCTTCATTATTGACGTCCCAACATCATTTCCAAATCTATATTGATAAGCAATGTCAAAAATAAATCGCCCATATGTGATCCCGGAACCGAGGCTTAAACCATAAAAATCATCCGGGCTTCCCTCAGCAGGTGCAGGGTCGTAAAAAATCCCACCCCGCAATGGAATGACATATTTTTGTTTTATAAAGAGATACTCGGCACCCATTCGTACCTGGTGAGTCGGATCGATATCTGAATCACTAATATATTCCCCGCTGATAGGTGATGTCCTGTTTCCATCGGAATCTGTAAGGATATAATCGCCCCATTCGGTTCTGTAAATGTCTATAGAGGCAGTGAATTCATCGGAAAATCGGTAAGCAAATCCAATACCATAAGACATGGGCATATCCAGTTTTTCATCCTCAGCAGAGGCAATTGAACTTGAGGAATCAGCTGCTGGAAATCCGGGATAATGGATGGAGGAGTTAAATGTAGATTCATGCCTCAAATCAGCCTCAAAAGGGGTCTTCAAGACTGCCCCCATGGTTACTTTGTTATTTACATGCCATAAAATTCCTAAATTAACATTAAACCCACTGAAAGAATATTTGGTGTAACTTTTTGATTCAAAGATAAATGGATTACCAACATAAACCCCTGAACCGGTCTGAAGTGTATTTTGTTCCCATTCATTTGGGTACAGCCCGTCCTTCCAGAAGTTCAAGGTTAATCCAAAGGAAAGCTCCGGGGTAATCTGAACACAGTAGGCAATTCCAAGGGCCGAGAGGCTTCCCTCCTGTGTGTAGTCGACATTCTGATTTAACGATAAATTCCCTGAGGCCTGGGTGAGAGGGAAATTCCATTCCCTGGTGAAATCATAAAGGCTCTGATAATTTATCGAGGTGATCATATTATGGCCCCAAAAGATGAAGGGATAGGCAGCGCTAAGATAGTTGATCCTTTTTTCAGATATGCTTTGTTCACCTGATGCCTCAGGGTTGGTGCCAAAGGTATTGTCCTCAGTTCTATCAAAGTAAGCGCCTACCACTGACACCTCTGGCGTTTCCAATTGAATGAGTCCTCCTGGATTCCATGAGGCAGCGGTGGCATCGTCTGCAACAGCAATAAAGGCACCACCCATTCCAAGGGCCCTTGCTCCTGAACCCACGGGATTGAGGGATGATGGAACCTCAATCCTCTGAAGCGCCTGTGCAAAGACAGAACTCAGAGAACCACTGCATATTATGAGAAGAAAGCATAGAAAGGCCACAGTAGATATTCGAACCAGATCAGCATGTCTATTCATTAAATAAAACTCCTTTCTATTTGACGTAAGCTTTTCAGAACAACCACCACAGTTGCCCATATCAGACCAATCAGTAGCAACATGAGGCTTAAGATCACCCACGGCCCAAGTTGCAGGCTCATCCAGCTCATAGCCACACAGGGCAGGCAGAACTCCCTGAGTCCCAAAGTTGTTAGCTGAATTCCCCTCACGCGGGATTTGGCCACAAAGTTAATACTATCAATCAAATCAATATATATGCAAAAATCATGCAAAATCAATATATTAGGCGTTCTCTAAGTATTTTGAAATAGTTAGCTCTAGATGCACAAAAACGAGATCAAAAATAGTGTGTATTTAATTTCATATATTAGGAAAAAAAATACCATTTTTGAGAAATAAATGTAATACTCCAAATGGGGAAGCTCAATACATTCAAGGGGCAGAATGCTAATATGGATTAACAGTGAATGTGAATAGGGCCAGGCCCTCCAGTCCGCCATAATGACGGCGGACAAGAAAAACGGCGGACAGGCATAACTAAATAGGTACTTCTTCAATTCTAAGGGTATAATGCTCCTTTTCTTGGTCTGGTTCGTGCCCTTCCATAGCCCAAACCCAAATAGTCATAAGTTCATCCTCTTCACCTCATTCTTCTAAACACTACTGCGGTGCTGGCACCTACTATCATGATCAAAAGCAGGAGTACGAACACCATTGTGGTAGTGAGGCCAATGTTCAGACTCATCCAGCTCACCCCCACAAGAGGCAATAAACTCCATCTCACCACCAAGCGCACTGTGTCGTGATTTGCAATAAAGTCGGCCACAGGTGGTGAGTAGGTAGAGTAAATATCCACTACTACCTTACCCACACAGTTAGTGACCATAAAGCGGTCACGGAACTGGCGCAGTGTCTTGACATGCGTCTTCATGGGTGAGCCATAGGCTGCTGTGGCAATAAAGCAGCCACCGCCGCCTCCACCACCGGCACTTGGTGGAGGAGTTGGAGAAGGAGTAGATGTGGCACCAAGGCCAGAAGGATCAACTATGATTCTGTTTTCAGTGCCATCCATATCACCATAATCCCAATCTCCGTCTTTGAGTGCGAGGGTAACATATGTTCTATCTGTACTGAATGTGGCATATAGATACTCCCGCCAGCCATGTATGGTGTCATATTTATACCATTTTGCTCCACTGGGTGCAGGTTCAGACAGATATACTACTACCTCGGCATCATCACCGGGATTATCAACTGTCACCTTAAAGGTGATAATCCCTAAGGGCATCTCATCTGGTTTATTGGTGGTGTCTGAAATAGTATCTGGATCAATGGATTTAATCGAGTCAATGGAGGTAATGTTTGTGCTTTCTTTTTTAATGCCTATCTGCCCATCTCCCACCACTGTATTAACAGATTTCATATCACTCTGATCATAGTCAGGTTCACCGTCACCATCAAGGTCTACTTCTTCATTTTCCTGATCATCAGGTATACCATTTGAATCTGTGTCATCAGAGTCAGATGCATGAATGGTAGTAAAGGAATAATAAGGATCTGACCACTCTGAGGCAGCACTACGATTGTCGTAGAACTTTACCCGCCAATAGTACGTGGTATCCACAGTTAAAATGAACTCTGGCACAGTCAGTGACGTACGGTGTGAATCACTCGTTATATCAAGAACCAATGATGAGAAGTTACTTTCTGTGCTGATCTGCCATGTGGTCTCAGCATGGGTGTCATCATTGTCAGGATCAGAAAAAATGCCCGTCTCTAGCTCAGGTGTCAGCGGCACGTTTGTTTCTTCATCAGGTGGCGATGAAAGTTCTGGTTTTTCAGGTTCTGCGTTATTAGGATGCCTTCCCAGATTATACTCTTCCAAATTGGTGTATCCATCTCCATCCAGATCTCCTGAGGCATCACTGTCATCAAGGGGATCGAGACCATACTGGATCTCCCAGTCATCTGGCATTCCATCGTTGTCATCATCTGGGTCTGCATTGTTGCCAATTCCATCACTATCGGTATCCAGCCATTCATTGGGATCATTGGGGAAGGCATCAGAGCCGTCCGGATAACCGTCTCCATCTGAATCACCCAGCGATGTCATCTCAAAATCTTGGATTGTCGTGCCCGCTTCACTGACCTCTATGTCAGGATAACTCACAGGTGTGTAACCGGATGCCTCAGCCGTTACTGTGAACGTCCCTGCTTCATGGATTATCAAGTAAGCACCATTTGGTAGACTAATGGCGGAACTACCATTATTAGTTTTGATCATTGCCTCTACTATCGATTCGCCCGTACATTTATTCTTTATAGTGCCCTCAATCCATCCAGTTATAGGCCCAATTGGAATATATACTTTTAGATCATATTTTGTGTTCTCACCAAAGTTCGTGTTAAGATTACTTATCTTCACATAGTAAATACCATCCTGTGGACAGAGCCATTCCAGAAACTCATCCCCACCGGCACCTGCATCATTTTTCGGGCCTTCCAGTAATGTTGTTCCATCACTATCATAGAGTTCAATGACTACATCACAGGTTATACCCAGGCTGCTTGCCTTAATCTTGTATGTTTCTGCAGAGAGGCCGTAAAACTTTACCCAGTCCTCATCACCAACATCATGAAAATTATGTGACTGAGGAGCGTCATCGTTCAGGACAATAACATTTGCCTGACTGTACGTATCATCTTCTTCGTAGATGTCGGGGTCTATATTCTGGATTCCATCTGTCTTTGTGACAGAGGTATACATGGGAGGGGAATAGATGTTTTGGGTGGTCATTGATCCTTCAACATAGGAATAGATCTCGTGAGTTGTTCTTGCTTTGATGACGATAGCGTAGGTACCCTCTGTGTCAAAACTACTATAAACCCCTTCATAAATATGGTCCCCATCAGGATCTGTCAGTTCGATCGTGGGTAGGTCGGTAATGGGAATATCTGATGTCTCAGGATTGATATCAGGAGGAATAATCTGCGCCCAAACGCTCTCCGCATCAATGACACCACTTGCCCATATGGTTGCAGAAGTATCTTCTAAAAGGGTCTGGGGATCAGATACACTGGTAACAAAAGGATGTACACCTATGAAAAAAGAACTCCCTCTTCGTATTGCCATATCATCTGCAATGCTGATATCCTCACTTTCATTTGTATTACCCTCATTATCCCAATTTGCCTCAATAAGCGCACTCTGATAACTCTGCATAATACCCCTGGCATTTGAAAATGAACTTCCAAGATTGCCTTCATTCAAAAGGGTCTGGTCCCAGAACTGGAATGAGAATGAGTTTTCTCCATTCTCTAGAAAATATGCAGGTTCGTATGAGGAACCGGTTATTATAATACGCTCCTTTCCTTCAGGTGGGCGCATTTTGGAAATAAATGAACCTGACTGACAGGCGTCATAAATAAAGGTTACAGGCCCTGTCATGGTCCCCTGTAACGTATCCAACCAACCATCCAGTTCCTGTGCACTGAGTGTTTGAGAAGAATCACCATCCGCATAGAGTACAAATTGGTCCTCTTTCCCATGATCCGCAAAATAGAGAAGAAGGTGAGATGCGTCCGCCGCCCAGATGTTTATGGCGCTAGATAAATCAGATAAAAATGTTTCAGGAGAGGTGCTGTCAACATAATCATTGAGTGTCTCCATGCTGATGTAATAAATGCTGTCATGCTCGTAGCCCTGCAGGATGAGTGCATCATACGCTTTGTTGGCACACACTTTTGTCTCTTCCCATATTGTCCCGCCAGAGGCATTGGGGCCTCCGCCTGCCACGATGATGGCTTTGGCGTTCAGGATGCTTGCGTCATCCGTAAAGGAAACGGCTCCGGGCATCACATGGCTCTGAGAGTTGTCAAAGACTTTCAGGCTGTAGTGCCCCGGAATAGGAGGACTGGGAAGTGAAACCGTGATTTCTGTGGAGCTGCTTACGGTAACCGGGAAGATCTCCTGTGGCAGAGGCATGATGACCAGGCCAGTGCTTCCATCCGCGATATAGGCATAATTGCCCGACACAGCGATTCCATCCGCATAACTCAGGGTGTCCATGGTGCCTAGAATTTGAGGGTTGTACGGATCACTGATGTCGACGACACTCATGCCGGTATATCTGTGAGCCACAAAGGCCCTGTCCCCCGACACAACGATATCGGTAACCTGGAAAGAAAAACCTCCAATGGTGGCAACCAGATATGGGCTTCCCGGAGAAGCGACGTTGATCACATAGAGCCCTTCTCCGAGAACTCCCATATAGACGTATGGCCATGACACGGCAATCCCGATGGCTTGCGGAAGGGTATCATAGGTTCCGGCGATATAGGGACTGTATGGATTGCTGACATCAATTATCTGTAAACCGCTCTGGTCACAAGCGACATAAGCATAACTGCCGGAAACTGCTACGTTCCAGGCATTGTGCGGTAATGACAATGAACCGGCAGCCGTGGGATTGGTGGGGGAGCTGATGTTGATCACCTGCAGGGTGTCATCGAGGTCGGCAATATAAGCATAGCCGCCGGAAACGTCGATATCAAAGGCTCTTCCATCGAAATCAAAAGCGCCGACCGTTTCGGGTGCCGACGGCGTGCTGATGTCAATTACTTTCAGGCCGTCAGAATCATTGGCCACATATGCATAATTGCCGGAGACGTCTACGCTGAAAGCAACATTTGGTGCCACACTCTCGGTCCCAACGATTTGAGGGCTGGATGCCGTACCGATGTCGATGACCCGGAGTTCATTTGGACCTGCGACATACGCATAACTGCCTGATACGACAAGATCATTTGCCCAGCCGAAGTCACCTACGGAGCCGGCAATCTGCGGAGGAGATATGATGCTGATATCAGCAATCTGAAGCCCGTTGAATATGTCGGCCATGTAAATATAATTGCCGGACAGGGCAGCCGAAAGAGCATATTCAGGCGTGTCGATGCCTCCGATGATTCGGGGATCTGAAGGCGTTGAGATGTCTATGATCTGAATGCCGCTGAAACGATCCACGACATAGGCAATATCGCCGAATACAATGACGCGGTTTGCATCGTCGGGTGTATCCACGGAACCGATGATCTGGGGATTCGAAGGGATGCTGATGTCAACCACCTGAAGTCCGGACCAACTGGCGGCTATGTAGGCATGCGAACCTGATACAACGACGCCAAAAGCAGACCCGACGGTGGACACCGATCCCACAATCTGCGGATTCGAAGGGATGCTGATGTCTACGACCTTTAAACCGTCGCCACAACCCACATACGCATGGTTGTCTTGTATTGCTATCTCGTGGCAATGGGAATAGCTTGATATGATCAACGACCCGATGATATTCGGGGTGGTAGGTGTCGAGATATCAGCGATCTTGAATCCGTATTCGTTTTCGGTATTATTCGCATAGCAAATATAGGCTTTATTTCCGGATATCGTTATTGCGCGAGCCTCCTGGTTTGTATCTAAGGGCAATGACCCAACGATACTCGGGTCGGTGGGTGTGCTGATGTCAATCACCTGGAGCCCTTCTGTACTATCAGCAACAAATGCATAATTGCCTGACAAAGCAAGTCGTAGAGAAACACCCTGTGTTTCAACAGTGTCGACAACAAAAGGGCTGGCAGAATCACTGATGTCGATTACATGAAGGCCGAAGCCGGCTGCTGTATATGCATAGCTACCAGATACTACTACATCATAAATAGTTGCAGGTGTATCAACATAACCTACAATCGCCCGTTCATTACCGGAGTCCGCGAACATGGAAACGCGTGTGTTTTGATCAAAATCCGTGCCTTTCAGCGTCACATCCAGATTCTGATTCATTAAACCAAGCGTTGGATACGCAGCGTTCAGTTTAATCTCTCCCCACGACGAAGCTGGGAATATACAAAATATTGCAAGAAGAATAACTACTAAGCGAATAACCAGATATCGAACCCCTTGTTTCATTTCTCTTACTCCTAGTTCAGCTTTCTGAAAATAAAGACTGAAAATTAAACCACTGATAGACGATACTTCCAGGAAATATCACCTAGTAAATGGGGCCAGGCCCTCCAGAAAAATGGCGGGCAGGTCCTCCAGAAAAACGGCGGACAGGCATAACTAAACGAGTATTTTTTTTGAATTTTGATGACATAACGCTCCTTTTCTTAGTCTGGTTCGTGACCTGCCATAGTCCAAACGGAAATCGCCAGAAGAGGGATTTTATAGCACCTCTACACGTAGACCTGTCTGTATGCCCTCCTCTCCTTTCTTTGCCTTTGCAGTACTGACTTCAGATTGAACACTGACAATCTCCAGAATCCAGTCGGTATCCTTCACCTTGAACTGCTGCCCTACCTTAACTCCCACCTTCTGCCCTATATTAAGCCTGATCTCATCACCTTTCACTTCTGAAATTTTTCCACGAAGGGGGTAGAGCTTTTTCAGCTTTTCCAGAAGTTTTTTCGATAACCTTTCTGTAAGAATTGATGCCGGTACAGCACTTCCAAACGACTCGTTCACCGCTGCGGTGATACGCCCTGTCTCTGTTTCGATCAAACGCATGGATACCTGGGTCTGGGGACCGGAATAGATCAATTTGCCTGGGAGAATGAGCCTTGCTGCCATGATCTTGCCCAGGGACAGTGCGGTGTTGCGATCAATCAATTTGGAGGTTCCCAGCTTTAATTCCCCGAGTAATTTATCCAGGAGTGCACGCTCTACTACCTGGACGCGGCTATGCTGGATGAGTTGGTTGGTGATGCCGGAGACAAGGAGCCGCTCTTCTCCTTCCTGAATAGAGTAGCCCTGCGTCTTGAAATCCATGAGCCACATTGTTAAAGGAAATGAGGTCCAGCCATCAGACGTCAAGGCCCGTGAAGGTAATTTCATGGACTCCAGCAACTCCTTGACCAACCTGTCGATGCGCTCCTGCTTTTCCTGATCCTGTGCCAGTGCCACTTTCTTGCGAGTCTCGTTTGTAATGGCCGCGATACCCGTATCCTTTGGCGCCAGTTTTTGAGCCTTTCCAAGCAAATCCAGGGCCTCTTTATAATTACCTTTATTATCCAGCAGAAGCGCCTGAGATAGGTACCCCTGGCTGCTCTCAGGAGCGAGCCCAGTAGCCTGCCGGTAATAACCCAGGGCTAAATCAGATTTTTTTCGAATTGAGGCAATTCGGCCCAAACCAATAAAAGCCTCGGCCTTTTGAAAATCCGTACCTTTGCTAGCCTGAAGCCCCTTTTGATATGCTGCCTCAGCTGAATCCAATTTCCCCCTTCTTAAAAAAATATTTCCCCGAATCAGATAGGCTAAACGAATCTTTGGGCTCTTGTCTTCAAGAATCTTGCAGGCATTCAATGCCTCCTCAAAATTACCCTCATTATAATAGGTCAGGGCCGCCCTTTGGTATTTCTCAGTCCCCTCTCTTAAGAAGCCAGGATAGCCAAAGAGTAAAACAGCCACTAACACAAGGATTCCTGCGGCTGAGCCAAGCCAGGTCCATTTCTTTTTTGGAACCTCCCCCTCAGCAAAATCAATGACCTCTTCCCGTGCCCTTACTTTCGCTTCGGGCTGGGGGGGAGGAGAGGGCAGGTCCTTTGTCTCACTCACCTTGATCTGATCCATATAATTAAAAGTAGGATCTCCATACAGGAGATAACCTGCCCATACAATGGTCTCCTCACCATACTCTTTGATCAGCGCTCCACGGGCCAATCGCATGGCTTCACCTACCGTCATACCAGAAAATAACTGTTTATAGAATTCTGAGGCAAAACGGCTGCTCGGTTCATCCAATATCTCCCAGAAGGTTCCCACATAATGTTTCACACCTGAGAGCAGAAAGGCATTTGCCAATCCAAATATTTCATTTTGAAAATTTTCATTTAAGGTCCACTCCGCAGTCCTGGCTGACTGGCATGCATTTGAAAAGATGAGAGCAGGCATGGTGGCGGTACCGGCCATTTTGGTGATCTCCTGGGCCTTGAGATTTCCCCCGGTCAATCTCCAACCGCTTTCTCCTGGATTTTTTTGATTATAGTCAGCATGTCCTGCAAAGTGGATAAGATCAAAATACCTTATCTTTTCCCTTATAAAATCTGGCGTAATGTTATCAGATCGTAGAGAAACGTTGATGAGATCCTTATACCTGTCCATATAATCACGTATTTGAGTCCCCTCTTGATAGGCCCCTTTTAAATCACCTTCAGGGTCGGCTAATATCAGCATCTTCAATGGCCGAGCCAATAAACGTGTTTTGCTACCCAGGATGGTTTGCCTCGTTTTGACCAATCGGCCCATATTGAACCGCTGACAGAGAAATTGCTGTCCGTCATTCAGCAATTCCCATGGTACATGAACTAACTGATCATCAAGGTATAGACTCAGGTGTTCAGCCTTGGTTTCTTTTACCTTCTCTTTCACAGCAAGTGTAAATAGCTCATCGTAAAAAGTCTGTCCAATCTCTCTGAGCTTTACAAGGACCTCACGAGTCATACGGCCTCTACGATTGACCTTATTGAGAGTTTCCACTATCTCGCTGCACCGAACCCCAAGTTTTTCTATAGGGGCCGGTATCTCCTCATAATGCCTGATTGTTCTCACTTCACCAGCACTCTTATCGAAAGCACTGATCTTCAGACTATCCTCCTCTCGGGTGATTTCAAGGTGAAGCACTTTTAAGGGTGGTTCTACCTCTTTTTCGGCTGCAACCTCACGGGCTCTTACCCTTGGCTCGGCGCTGACAACAATATCCTCATCTTGCCAGACCACCCGATAGAGTTCCAGTGGTTCAGCCTTTCCCTTGACCTTGGCCGTTCCGTGCAACCTGCAGAGTACATCCTCACTTCCACCAACCTGCTCATAAACACTCCGAGATATAAGTATTTGATCCTTTCCTGCCTGAGATTGGATCCGTGAGGCCACATTGACTGCATCTCCAAAAACATCAGCCTCGTCCATGAGGGCCTCACCCGTGTTGATCCCGATCTTGACATGAATCCTGTCTGCAGTCTCTGCCTTCAGGTTATGTTCATACAGGCCATTCTGGATGTCTATCGATGCCTTGACTGCTGCCAATGGGGTTAAAAAAGTGGCCATAACTGCATCCCCAATCGTCTTGATGACCACTCCTTCATTTTTTTCTATTAGTGGCAATACAATGTCATTGTGTTTCTGGAGCATACCCCGCCCGATGATATCCCCTCTTGTATCCATGTATTGGGTATAACCACAGATATCAGTGAAAAGAACAGTCACCTGCCTCTTAAACCTCTCCTTAATTATCTGATCCAGACGATCCTTCTCTCTTAGGATCTCTTCAATATTGCTCGCCTTATCTTTTACGTCATTGGTCTTATCTTCATCCATTTGGATACTCCTTTGTAAATGTTATAAATACACGTTTATTTTTTGTAACTACCCAGGTCGTTAGGTTCAAGGTTCACAGTTCAGGGGTTCAAGTTGGAGCCATGAACCATTGTCCATGCCAAGAGTCCTCAACCGGCTCATGAAAAACCCGCATTTAACTGTTAATGGTTCAGTAAATAACCATTGAACTGTAAACCTGGAACTTTGAACCTGTGTGGTTACTATTTTTTTAAAGAGACCGCCATTCTAAATCCCCGAAAGTCAGCTACATCAGTAGGACTGTGTCCATTCCTTCCCGCACAACGGGCATAGTCCTCATCCACATAGCTCCATGCAGACCCCCTGTTAATACGGATATTCTTTTCCTGATCAAAGAACGTCTGGCACCACTCAGAAATATTACCAGCAATATCCCTAACACCAAATACAGACTCATCTAAAGGGAAGCTTCCGATCTTATCAGGGCCATTTCGTTTTCCCTTTTTAGAGTTCGCCATAGAGCAGAATCTATAATCAAAGTAATTTCCCCATGGAAAAAAGCGGCCATCTACTCCTCTGGCAGCCTTTTCCCATTCCCAGTCTTCGGGCAGGCGGAACTTCCATTTTTTGTCTTTATACTGAAGGCCCATCCATTTACAATAGGCCCTGGCATCATTCCATGAGATACCCAGCACAGGCCAGTCCAGAGGAAAAGTAGATTTATAACGGCTGCCGCTCTTTTTCCAGTAGAACCCAGAACTCGGTGCTTTTCGTGGAAGATATTTTTCTGCTGAACCTGGAATACGGGCTTCAAGGTAGTTGATAAATTTCAGATACTCCTTAACGGTAATCTCATTCCTTGATATCAGAAACCCAGGAATAAATTTTTTAGTCCTTTCAACCGAATATGGTGCACTCGGGTCTCCTCCTATTATAGACTTTCCTTTTGGGATGTAGACAAAGCCTTCGGGCACATCTCTCTTCTTTAAAATCTTAACACTCTCTATAGTCTTGTCTTCACCCCTTTTAATTAGAACAGGGGTCCTTGTATCTAAACATCCTTTCTTTTTAAGAATAATCAGGTATGAGCCGCTTGGAAGTCTGAGCCTATCGATCTGTTTCAGCAGATTATAGTTTTTAAATGTCAGGATTTTTTGTATAGGCGTAAAAGCAGCTTTTGATAGTTTAAATTCAGGATCAATGCCTTGCATTGTTTTATCTTCAACAGAATTTTTTCGGGCAGTAAAGAAAGCAGCCGGCCTAAAAGGGGCAGGAATCATTCTTCGATCCGGCCCTTCTATAAAGCGATATATATAATACGCATCAATTTTTGGCGTTGAAGTCAATGTTAAAGTCCCGTCTCTTTTAAGAAGGTTCTTATAATATCCATCATCAAAGGTGAGTATCAGCTCTTTAAAGTAAGCCATCTCTTCTATATTTTGCAGGGTTTCAGCTTCATTATATTTATTGTAATAGATTTGAGCCAGAGCGTTTCTGGCTTCTTTGTTTTGCCCATCATGGCTTATGACAGTAATGTATTTTGAAAAGACATTACTCTCAATTTTTAGGTTATCAATTTTTGTTGACAGTAATGTCTTTTCAGTGGCCCAAAGGGGTTTTTTGACACCGAAACCCTCATATCCCTTAATTTTGCTTTTTAGCTTTTCTACCTTTGCTGTTAAGTGGGCAATACTTTTGTCAATTTCTTTTTTCCTGTTTGTTAGATTTTTGGTTTCAAGTATAATAGGCGCTATCTTCTTTTGGGCTTTCTGTTTTTCTGCCATAAGTGCAGAGACCTTGATCCCTTGTCTTGCCTCTTTGGAATCGGGATCAAGGGCAAAGGTTGAAACGTAAGCATCGTATGCTTTAATATAATCTTTATTTTCAAATAACGTATTTGCCTCCTTGACCTTCTCTTTTGCCAGACGTTTGTTCTTTAAAGCCAGAGCTTTACCGCTTACCAGAGAAATCCCCTTGCGGGCCTGTATATTATCTCTATCAAGGCCTAAGACTGAAAAAAAAGTTTCTTCAGCCTCTTCATATCTTGCTGCCACACTGGCCTGTTGTCCCTGGTTTAGGAGATTTGCTATTGTTTCCTGCTTCTTTTTTTGCCCATACATTGCTGTTAAAACGATCCCGATAACCAGACAAATCACAGCTGCAGCAATGCCCATTGACGCCACTTTATTTCTGATTATCCACTTCTTGGCTCTAATAAGAAGATTATCCTTCTTGGCAGATACGCTTTTTCCATCAAGGTATAACTGAAGATCATTCTTTAGCTCTAAGGCATTTGCATAGCGGTTTTCCTTATCACGGGCCATGGCCTTCATACAGATGGCATTCAACTCAGGGGGAATCTGATTATCAGGAGCTCTGAGATCAGGAGGAACAAGCATACGCCCGCGTGCCTTATCGAGCTTATCCAGACCACTTTCTCCTTTATAGGGAGCCTGATACGTAAGGATTTTGTAAAGTATCCCCCCTAAGGAAAAGACGTCTGATCTTTCATCCAGCTCAGATATATTTCCCATGGCCTGCTCAGGCGACATATATGAAGGTGTACCCATGACCTGCCCTTCTATGGTCTGGAAAGAGGCTTCTTTTTCATGAAAGGGCATGGAGGATTCGACCGTTTGCATCTCCTCTCGTCCAAGCACTTTTGACACTCCCCAATCCATTACCAAGACCTCTCCAAAACTACCAACCATGATATTTTCCGGCTTTAAGTCCCGGTGTAGTACTCCCTTAGAATGGGCATAGCCTATACCATCACAGACCTTCATAAAGATCTGAATGAGGCTCCCCAGACTATATTTTTTCAGGTATTCATGATTTCCATCAGCCATCTTTGAGATGATTGCTTCAAGATCTTCTCCCCGGACAAGTTTCATGGTGAAATAGGCCGTTGACTCATCATCTATGCCAATTTCGTGGACTGGGACAATATTAGGATGTTCCAACTGCCCGGTAATTTGAGCTTCTTCTAAAAATCGTTTTATCAGGGGAATATTTTCCTTGGTCGATGGAGGCATTACCTTCATTGCAACTTTACGGCGGATATCCTGATCCACGGTTTCAAGCACAACCCCCATTCCTCCATGCCCAATCTCTTTGTCAAATAGATATTTAGCTTCACCAGCACTTGAAATCAGATTACTGATAGAAGGTTCGGCTTCACTGTCAACCTTGTCTCTATCTCGACCAAAATAGATTTTTGAGGCTTGCTCCAGGTCAACATCCGGTTCAATCTTTAGCACTTCCTTTATGATCTTGGTGGCGGCAACGGTTTTACCTAACTTTAAGGTTGTTTGCCCTTCAACCTCAGCCTTTTCCACAGGCTTCTCTTCTAAGGTAATGGTCTTCTCTTTTGTTTGAGGAGATCTGCATTTTTCGCAGTAAATATTCTCCCCATTTTTAACACCTTCTCTCTCAATCTCCTGACCACAGGAAGGACAGATGTATTTGTTTTTTTCTTTCATTGTTATAGGCCTTCAGACTTTGTTAAGTAGAAAATGTTTGAGTGCTTATTTGCCATCTATTCAAATTTTTAACGCCTTAGCTCTTTGAAAGTAACTAGCAGGTAATGAGCCCTTTTCTTCAGTTCCAAGGCTCCCGGCCTGGTCTTTTCAGCAACTTATCTACGTGGGATTCTTGCCCCCTCCGCATTCTCCCCCGCTCAATGGATCGGGTGAGCTGCGGTCTCCCCCATAGATAAGTCACGAAAAGACAGTGGCCTCCGACCCGGCCGAGCTCGTCGCGGGCCACCAGTCACTTCAGAAAAGGCTCATTACCTTCTCTTAACGGACACCTCCAACTTTTGGGGGTTATTTTTGTATTTTGGACTCTATTAGTTCGATGTTACTTTTTACCTTCTTTTCAGCTTCTTCATCTTTCAAAATGCGGTAAATCGCTAAAGAACGCTTATGAAAGTCCAATGCATCTGAGTACTCACCTAATAGAAAGTAAGTTATGCCGAGCGATGAGAGGATAGAGGCCTTTCTTTCTTCTTCCCCTGTCTCAATAAAATGAGTCAGCCCACTGGTATATGCCTCACGAGCCAAAGAATATCTCTTCATCTTACGATAAATGTCACCCAAATAGAGAAGGGCAAGGCCTGTCCTGCTTTTATCATTGATGCTCTCAAAGCATAAAAGGGCCTCCTTATAATTGTCTTGAGCCTCTCCATGCATTCCACCCTGTTCCTTTTTTAAACCTTTTTCAAGAAGCTCCTCCCCTTCAACGATCTTCCTTTTCTTTTCATCAGAAAGGCTGTTATATGTATCTAATTTATTTTTTAATAAAATGCCCTTAAAGCTGCGTCTGTATTGCTTTTCCAGAAGTCTTGCCAAAAGGATTGTCGTCTTCTCATCTTCTTTTTTGCCTCCAGCACATGAACGCATGGCCTCTCTAAGAAGCCAATCCATAGCCTGTTCACAGTTTTTTTTCTGTCCCAGAACGAGCTGTCTGATGCCCCTTTCATTATTTTCGTCAACTCCGGATATAAAACTGTTAATAAACTCCTCTAACGTTAATTGATCGGTTACCGGCTTTAACTCTTCTGATGCATGAAGATGAGCCAGGTTCTTTTTGGCTATCTCCAGCACCCAGTCATCTCCAGTTTTTTTGCTTATGGAAATGGCATTTTTGTAATACTGTCCCGCCTTTTCATAATCATGGGTTATGAAATGATAGATTACTGCACAGTTATTCCATGCTGCAGCTAAATCCTGGTTTAACTTAACCGCCTTTTCAAAGTAGCGTATCGCGGCATTGTATTTTTTTATACTGTAAAGGGCATAACCCAGACCATAGGATACTTCTGCGCTCTCTGGATTTTCTAAAAAGAGAGATTCCATAAAAATTATAGCACCCTGAGGATCCCCGAGGGCATTGTAGCATCTTATAATACCCCGGTATCCTTTAGCAAAATCAGGATCTATGGATATAACTTTCTCATATAGGCTCAGGGCTACCGGATATTTTTTCTTATTGAACAAGGCCTCAGCTTTTTGAAATATAACATCCGGGGCTTCTTCAGAATACAGGGGGTTTCTTTCAAAGGTATTGAAGGCAAAGATAAATAGTAGAAACAAAAAAATATACCTTGGCATCTTAACCATGACCAGATGAATGCCTAAAAAATCCTATAGCCCTTTGAAGTTACATTTATTCTAATGGAAAAAACCTTACTCTCTGAGCAAGGTCAGAGTTCTTTGGCTATGCCTGGAAATAAAACAAGGGAGCATTGGAGTATTGGAGAACTGTCGAAGATCCCGCTGTCAGCGGGGAGTATTGGAATAAAAACAGAAGATTATGATGTTTTTCTGTTTTTGTATTTAGCATTACTCCATTACTCCATTATTCCAGAAAGACCCTGAAATAAAAGGCATTACGAATTCCCTCTGGGGATAAATCAAAGCCAGGTCCTCCCTCCAGGCCGTAGGCCCTATAGGCCGGAGGCTGGGCCTGGATTCTTTACTTGTGTTCGTTTCAGATCTTAAGAAAAACATGGTCCCGCCCACAGAGAGGTGAGCCCTATCATTTATAGAATGGGCTGCACCCTTAATTTACTTGGTTATAACCATGTCTTCTATCTGGATTTTAGCTGGATCAAAGGTTGCTAAAAGCTTTCCTATGGACATATCTTCAAATACATTGACCACTGTTGCTACGCCCAGTTCCTCAGTTTCTTTTCCCAGCACCTTTCCCGTTTTAGGATGGACAATGGCTTCGCCTTCTCTAAAGACAATAAATTTCATCTCTTTTTTGATCCGTTTAATACTTCCAAAATCGGCATAGATACTCTTTCCACTGACCTTTATAACCAGACCCTCAAGGAGCGGAAAACTGTGCTTGAATTTTAGTGCCAGTCCATTGGTAAGATACTGGACCTGGGAAAGGGATTTATCCTGCCCATACACATCTTTTGCTTCCAGAATTACCGAGGTCTCGGTATTTACAAGACGGGCATAAATCTCTATGGAATCCTTTGTCTCATTGATAGCCCCCATCAAAATACATTCTGCGGCAACCAGCTTACCCACCCTTACAGCTGTGCTTTTATCTACAAGATCTGTCTTGCTCAACTTCAGTTCTCTAAACACGGCCTCAAGCTCATCGCCCCTGGTTACAATGTTAAAGCGATTCTGGTTTAGAAAGGCGCTTATAAGGTTATCAAAGACAATACTGGTAGCTAAAGATATCTCTCCCTTTATTTCAAAGGGCAGGATGGCCAGACTCATCCTGGAGCCGATCTGATGTACCCTCGGAACTTCGCGAACAATCGTAACCGTTTTGGATGCTGTATTTCCTCTCGCATCCTTAACTTCAATTGTAAGCTTATTTTCCCCTTCCTTCAGCTCAATTAGCTGACTAAAGTAGATAGTTCTACCGGGCATGATAAGCAACGGGGAGCCATTGATCATTACAGATTTAATCTTATTTGTTCCGGTCGCACTACCATCGATATAGATTATGTCAAAATAGACAGTCTGTGTATTGGTAAGGTCTTTGAAGTTGAGCCTAATAGCTGATCCCGGTTTCTTTGCATAGGAAGTGCCATAAAGGTAGTTCTGGCCGGTATCAAGAATACCTGTACCGTTAAAGGCAAGACGAATCGGTTCCTGTCTATTGGGTGTATTTGAAGCAGTACCATTAAAGAGAGGCTTTTCTTTAGCAAGTTGCGGAACATAGGTGAGGTTAAATTCTCCTGTAGTCGTGTTACCTGCAACATCTGTGGCAGCAAGAGCTATCCTGTTTTTTCCCTCCTTTAAATCAACGGCAAATGTAAACTCTACCTCCCTCTCTTTATTATATGCAAGAACCTGGTCGTTAATCTTAAGCGTGGTAATTCCTGTCACATCAGCAAGGGCACCATTTAAGACAATTTTGTTTTCTCCTACCTCCTGTCCATCGATATAATTATTAATATTTAATGCAGGTCCTTCAAAATCGGCAAAAACCTTTACGCTTTTCTCTGTAACCTTGCCAAGAAGGTCACTGGTCTTTATCTTAATTTCATTTAAACCTTTTTTTAATCTTATTTCCTTAGAGAAAGGCAGCTTTTTTGCGGACAGTTCAATAAACAGAGGGGCATCGTTTATAGCTATCTTATGAGCATAGGAGTCATCCTCAACCTCTCCCTGCACCTTTAATCTAAAACTATTTGTTATTTCTCCTCTGGAAACCGAAGTAACATTAATAGTTGGAGGAGCAGTGTCCGCCTTTGATTCCTCTATCAATACCTTTCTTGTCATATTTAAATAGAATTTGGCTTTCCCAGTATCTACCGTGGAAAGAGACGCCTCCAGTTCTTCTTTGGCATCTTCATGTCTACCCAGATGGTAATAGGTGACCCCCAGCTCCCTGTGGGGGAAGTAATCGATAAAGTGCATGCCATAGGTGCGAGCCATCCTTTGATCTTCAGCCCGTTGACGAATGGATTCCTTTAGATCCTCAATGGCCTCTTTGTAAAATTCACCCTCAGCATAAGAGAGGGCCCGTTCATAGTAATTCCACCAGCGGTGCCTGAAGGTGCCTCGCACCTTACCATATTCTTTGCCATCTTTTACATAGACAGGCCTTGCAGGTTTTCCGGCACAGCTCCAGAGCGATAACATGAATAAAAAGGAAAGAAAAAGAAGAAATAGGGTAGATGGCTTTGGCTTTTTCATGGGCTAAAATTCCTCTTAAATTTTGCCTTGTTCGCCAAAAAGACCTTTACTTAAGGTAAATGTGTCTTTGAAGTGATGTGCATCTGCACGCCTAAAAATGATAAATCACTGAAGCATATATCGAATGCTGGGTCACATCTGCCCTTGCATCATCATCTCGAGTAGAAATCAGAGCGCTTGCGTTTACATTATGCCCCCATCTAAATTGATAGGCCATATCGAAAATGAATCGCTTATACCCGATGCCCGATCCAATAGTGAACCCGTAAAAATCTCTAACCTTCCCATCTGCCGGCTCTGGATCGTAAAAAAATCCCGCCCTGAGCGGTACCACCAGGTTTTTTTCTTCTTGGATGAAGAGGTATTCACCTCCAATACGAACCTGCGTTGTATCCTTGATATTGGACTCGCTCTTTGGTTGCCCAGTGATAGGACTGAACTCATTACCTTGACTATCTATCAAAGTGTATTTGCTCCACTCTGTCCTGTAAGTATCCAAATCTACTGTAAATTGGTCAGAAAACCGGCATGCAATCCCGATTCCGTATGACATGGGCATTTTAAGTTTGACCTCCTCCTCAAAGTTTTCTGACGGGAGATCTGCCCTGGTGTGCCTATGGTGAATAGTGGCAGTGAATGGTATTTTTACAACGGCTCCGATCGTCATGTATTTGGTCATATCCCATAGCACGCCAAAATTTGCATTTTCACCGCTGAAATCGGAATACTCATCATCGATATGTATATCAGCTATCGAAGGGGGAATAGGAGGGCCTCCAGTTATAACAGTTTCGACATGGGCATTCAACGTTTCTTCCCACTCATTTTGCCACCATAGGTCGTCTGTCCAGATATTCAGGGTGAGTCCAAGAGAAAGCCGGGGAGTTATTTCCACGGTGTAGGCCAAACCTAAAGCGCCCACATAGCCATCCTGGTTGTAATGTATATCTTGTGAAGTTGTAACGACTAAAGGGGGTGCTAATGGTACAGTAGCTTCAAATCGGTAGTCAAGGCTGAGATTAAAGTCATAAAGTCTTTGATGATTGATGGAGATCACCATGTTCCGATTTAAGTAACTGAAAGGATAGGTGACACTGAAATAATTGAGATTGCATTCATCGGTCTTAGCACTATTATTGACCTCAGGATGAGATAAAGAAGAATAGTCCGCACTCCTGGATACGTAGTCACCAACAATGGATAGCTCGGGCCTTTCCAACTGAACCAGGCCTGCGGGATTCCAGGATGCTGCAGTGGCATCGTCAGCAACCGCAATAAATGCCCCGCCCATTCCAATCGCCCTTGCGCCAGAGCCCACGGGGTTGGGTGAAGAGGCAATAGAGATGTCTTGATAGATGATAAATGCGTGAAGATCAGCCTCACTGAAGATGAGTAGCACAGTGAGCGCAACGAATATGACCCAGAATTTACTCTTCATTATTCACTCCTTCTAAACGTGATTCATATATATAATTTTTTTAGCTATTTTATTTTCTAAACCTCCTCCTAGCCCCTGCAAGACCGACTAAACCAAAACCTAAAAGTAGCATGAAAATCAAGGCGGGTATGGAGCCAAGGTTTAGGGTAACCCAGCTCATACCAACCATAGGCAGCAGGCTCCACCTCACCATCAATCGCACTGTGTCGTGGCTGGCAATAAAGTCAGCCACAGGTGGGGAGTAGTTATAGTAAATATCCACGAATGCCTTACCCATAGGATTAGTGAGCAGGAAGCGATCACGAAAATCACGCAGCACCTTGACATGCGGCTCCATATAAGATCCATAGGCCGCAGTGGCAATAAAGCAGCCACCGCCACCTCCACCACCGTCACTTGGCGGAGGAGTAGGTCCAGGGGTCGTTTGGGCAATACCTAAGCCAGAGGGATCTTTTATGATGGCGTCTGTTGGATCATCGTCGTAATCACCATTGTCGGTAATGTAAAGAGTGACCTCAGTTCTTGTGCCATTGAATTCAGCTCCATCCCCAAGACCACCAGATATAAGATCACGGCTAAAGTCAACCCAACCAATAGTTGAAGAGTATTTATACCATTTGTAGTCTGCTGGTGCCGGCTCAGGCAGATAAATGGTACCTGTAGAGGTATTCCCTGGATTAGTGACTTTAATTTCAATATCCATTAGTCCATAAATCAAGCCTTCTGGTTTGTTATTCGTGTCGGCAATGGTGTCAGGGTCAATGGTATTTAGACTTGTTAGATTACCATCACTAATATTTATCCCCATATCTTCATCTGTTATTGATATAAAGGTGACCGCATCATCTGGAAAACCTGTAATGCCATTGTCATTGATTGTTATACTCACTTCATCCGTATCTAGAAGACCACCGTTGTCTTCCACCGTGAGTTGAAACGTTAAGGTTGTGCCATTAGTATCCACGGGAGGGGTAACAAAGGTCGGTTGCACAGCTGTGGCATCTGAAAGAGTGATGCCTGTTCCTCCGGTCTGGACCCATTGATAGGTTATGGGGTCACCGTCAGGGTCAGATGATCCTGAACCATTTAGCGTAACTGTTACACCTTCAGTGACATCCTCCTGGTCAAGCCCTGCGTCGGCAATAGGCGAATCATTCACGGCCATCACCGTAAAGGTAGCAGCGTCCTCATCAAAGAGACTACCAGGATCGGTTGCCCTGAAGGTGATTGTCTCAGCACCGTTCCAGTCTGAACTGGGGGTAATGATTGTGGCAACACGGCTGGCATTGATACTGACTGTCAGATCGGTGTTGCCAGTATAGGTCCAGGTCATCTCAGCGTCAGTGTTATCAGCATCAGTGACATAGTCATCCATGTTGATGGTTGCAAAGGCTCCTCCTTCTGTTATGGTCTGGTTAGGAATATCGCTCACCACAGGTGCATTGCCTTCTACGATCGCAAAGTTAGCA
>Ga0209986_10001264_pt1 | contig 24439 bp, 20 predicted proteins | sample BlataG_FD_183168 | JGI IMG/M metagenome (GOLD analysis project Ga0209986, IMG submission 183168) | Deep subsurface microbial communities from Black Sea to uncover new lineages of life (NeLLi) - Black_00105 metaG (SPAdes) (version 2) | ecosystem: Environmental > Aquatic > Marine > Oceanic >... | reverse complement strand
AAATCCCCCCTTACTATTAGATGACCCTTTCGGCAATTTCGATTCGCTTCGGTTGAACAAAGCATTACAACTCTTTAAAGACCTGAGCAAGGATTACCAGATTATCATATTCACCCTGAAAGACATATATGACGAAGTAGCGGATAACCTAGTCCAGTTGAGGTAAAGGCTAACTTAAGAGTCAAGATGGAAGTAGGCTCGTCTATTTCACCGCAGTGAACAGATGCTGTTTCTTTAGTATTTTGGTATAAATCATCCAAAGTGCCCTGTCTACCTGAGCGAAGGCAATCAATACCCTCCTAACCCTCAATAACTTCTTTGGTGCTGGGCACTCTGTCAATAATTCGCTCGTCGATGCGGGTAGCTGAATCCAGAGCTCGGGCGAGGGCTTTGAACAGGGCTTCGGCTTTGTGATGGTCGTTTACGCCGATAATTACCCTGGCGTGTAGGTTGACTTTGGCTTCAGCAGCAAAGGAAACCAGAAAGTGGCGGACCAAATCCGAAGATAGCTCGTCTATAGTGACATCGGTAAAGCATACCTCAACCACGCTGTAAGCCCTCCCCCCGATATCCACCGCCACCATTGCCAGAGTTTCGTCCATGGGAACGACGGCGTGCGCCATTCGGGTAATGCCATGCTTCTGCCCTAATGCCTGGTTAAACGCTTTGCCTAAAGAGATAGCCACATCTTCAACCACATGATGCTGGTCAGCACCTGTGGCTGAGATTTTGAGGTCAAATATCCCATGCCTGGCCAGTTGGGTAAGAAGGTGGTCAAACATCCTTATTCCAGTGGTGACCTCAAATTCTCCAATGCCATCAATATTTAACTCCACCCTGACACTTGTCTCGGCAGTTTCCCGGGTTACCTTTGCTTTCCTTTCAGCCATTCTTAAACCTCCATTAATATTCTATTTATCAGAATAGCGAGGGTGAGATTGCTTCGCTGCCCCTTCGCTTCGCTCAGGGCTTCGGCTCGCAACAACAGGTAGAGTTTTCAAGACCTCAATCAAGGCATCGTTATCCTCAGGCTTGCCCACACTTATTCGCAGATAATCTTTCAATCGTGGTGTATCAAAATAGCGAATAAAGATGCCTCGCTGCCGCAATTGACGCCAAATTTCCTCAGCATTTCGCTGGAGCATTGCGCAAAGGATAAAGTTAGCTTCCGATGGATAGGGCTTTAGCCATCCCAGCTCTTTTAGTTTAGTGAACAGCCTCTCCCGCTCAGTGGTTATCTTTTGAACATTGCCACGAAGGTAGTCTATATCACCTAAAGAAGCCAATACTGCCACCTCGGCGGCAATGTTAACATTATAGGGCTGCTTGATTTTCATCATGTAGTCAGCAATTTCCACGGGGAAGACCCCATAACCTATCCGAAATCCAGCTAACCCCGCCCATTTGCTGAAGGTGCGTAGGACTATTAAGTTACGGTGAGCAGGCACCAAGCTAGCCGCAGTTACCCCGTGGAACTCAAAGTAAGCCTCGTCAATGACCACGATCGTCCCAGTATCAACGAGCTCCATTAACTCCTGTTCCTCAATGACGTTCCCGGTGGGATTATTAGGAGAAGCGATAAAGATGACCTTCGTTCTCCCATCCAGTGCTCCTTTTATGCCCGTTATGTCCAGAGCAAAATCCTCATCCCTTCTAGGCACATCAATTATCATGCCGCCACAAATCTCTGCGCTGAAGGGATACATACCAAACGTCGGTGAGCAGTTAACAATTTTGTCACCCGGCTCAAGAACGAGCCTCAAGACGAGGTCAATGAGCTCATCGCTGCCACTGCCACAAACGATGTGCTGGCGAGCTATACCGGTATATTTCCCCAGTGCTTCCTTCAGTTTCCTTTGCCCCGGGTCGGGGTAGATATGATAATAAGAATAGTCAGCCAGGGCCTGATAAACTCTCGGAGAGCAACCATAGGGATTCTCATTGCCATCGAGTTTTACCACCTTCCCCCGAACCCGCTGCTCCAGAATCTCCACAGGCTCTATTGGAGTGTAGCTCTTCATTGCTACGAGTTCAGGTCTCACCAGCTTGTTTATGTTCATCTATCTTTTGAGATTACTTCGCTTTGCTCGCAATGACACTGCCTGGGCGTGAGCATTAAACCCTTCAGCCTCAGCTATGGTTATCGCTGGTTGAGAAAGTTCCCTGGCGGTGGACTCATCCAGCGAAATGATATTGGTGATTTTGAGGAAATCCTCAACACCCAGGGGCGAACTGAAACGAGCGCTTCCCCCGGTAGGCAATACATGGCTGGGACCAGCAACATAATCGCCAAAAACTACTGATGAATTATCACCAACGAAAATGGAGCCGGCATTGTAGATTCTGGGAATCAAAGAAGAAGCGTCGGAGACCATAAGGGAAAGATGCTCAGGAGCATAAAGGTTGACCAATTCAACAGCCTGATCAATATCATCCACAAGGACAATCATCCCACTATCAAGGACTTCAGCGACAATAAAAGACCGCTTCAGCTTATCCAATTTGAGGGAAATTTCTTCATCAACCTTGTCAGCCAGCTCAGGGAATGTGGTAATCAAAAACACTTTTGCCAGCGGGTCATGCTCAGCCTGAGCGAGAAGCTCAGCAGCACATAGAGATGCATCGGCAGTGTTGTCAGCCACAATCACAATCTCGCTTGGTCCCTGAAGACCATCAACGCCTACTTCGCCATAAACCACCATTTTGGCCAGCATCACAAAAATGTTGCCCGGACCGCAGATTTTATCCACCTTGGGCACTGACTCCGTGCCAAACGCTAGAGCAGCGATAGCTTGAGCACCACCAATCTTGAAAATCCGATCTACCTGAGCGATGTTAGCCGCTACCAACGTAGCAGCAGGAATAGCTCCATTAGGTCGGGGAGGCGAAGCCATAATGAGCTGCCCAACACCAGCCACCTTAGCAGGAATGGCAGTCATCAACACCGTGGAGGGATAACAGGCAGTCCCACCAGGAGTATAGATCCCCACCTTATTCAGCGGCCGAACTTGTCTTCCCAAACATGGATCAATAGATATAACGCCAGTTTTTGGTAAGCAAGCAAGGTGGAATTCTCTTATCCTCTCAGCAGCTAACTCGAGGGCTGAGATTAACTTCTTGTCCGCGGCATCATAAGCTGCCGAAATCTCCTGCTGGCTCACCTCCAGAGAATCAAGTTGAGCATCCTCTAATTCCTTAGCGTAGCGGAAAAGAGCTTTATCACCCTTACTTCGTACCTTGCCGATAATATTTGCCACTACCTGTTGCTGCTCCAGCGCTATATCCAAGGATTTTAGTGGGTCTTTTCTATCAAGCACTTGCTTTGCCTGGTCAAAACCTTTGATTCTCTTCACGCTAATCCTCCTCGCATCATCTGAATGAGGAAATCTATTTCTTCCTTCCTATCAGGTGAAACAATACTTTCCTTGTTGCCAATGAGGCAAGCAGTGGATTCGCAAAGGGTATCAATAATTTTGAGATTATGCTCCGCCATGGTTCTTCCAGTTTGCGTGTTATCAATAAGCAAATCGGCATCTTCAGGCAGAAAAGCCTCGCTTGTCCCCCAGGTTAGTATTAGTTTGTATGGACTAACGTGGTGGTCACAAAGATACTTATCGCTGATATTGACATATTCCGAGGCTACCCTCAGCGTGGATAATTTGCCCTTCTGCAGCAATTGTTTAACCTCTTCTATGGTTGATACTGGCATTTCCTGACTCGTCGCAGCTACGACTTTAACTTTGCCGAAGCCAAGATCCAATAATTCCACCACAGGGCTGGAGGGGAAACGGTAAACATGATCAAGTAGCCAGTCCCTGCCGGTTATCGCAAGGTCGAAATTGCCGTTGGCTACCTGTAGTGGCATATCCTGAGGCCTGATTACCTTAATATCAAGCCAGTCTAGATCAACCGAAGGATGATAGTCCAGCGCCTCCACAGAATAATGGCTTAAATTGAGTCCAACTCGCTTCAAAAGCTGTGCCGTGGGTGGTAGCTGATGCCCATCAGGCAAAGCTAGCCTGACTTTCTTCAGCTCGGGGCGGGGAAGTGACTCAATAGAACCTTCCTTTCTGCCTAATTCCTCAAATGACAAAGAAAACTCCTTATTGTCAAGCTTGGAAGCAAAGCAATTCAATACTGAAGCCAGGTCCTTACTATTCAAATTTTTCTGGCTCGCAATTATCATAGCTTTAGTGGGGAGCAATTTCATGAGAGGAAGCAACCCTTTCCTTTCCAACTCTCTCCTATTTCTGGCTCCCAATATCGCGATTTCAGCGTTCTCCGGGGGATAGACCTCAGCATCTCCCCAAACTGGGAAAATCCGAAACCTTCTCATCCTGACACTTAAGGCAAAAGCTTCGGCTAAATTAGGATATTCACTTACTATACGCCAGTTACGTTGCCTGGCTAGAAATTCATCGAGGTTGGATATTCCTGACTTGTAACTGACTGCGGCATATACATATCCGCCACCATAATTCAGAGCGGATATCTTCGCCACTGCGCTGGCCTTATACCGCACAAGAAGTTCTTCAATCCAATCCAGCCCACATATCCCCAGGTCATAATTGCCTATCGCCACCTGAATAGGAATATCCTTTTCCCGAAATATCTTGGCAGTGAGGTAAGGGAGGTTTCTTGACTGAAGCCGATATTGCCTTGTTCGTTCCGTATACCCTTTAAAGCCTAAACCTACATCAGCAAGTAAATTCGCCGTGGCTGGAAGCAATCTCCCTTTGGGCAAAGCAAGTTTAATATAGTTTGACTGGTTTGCCATAGAAATCTAATCTACACCACCTAACATACCAGCAACCTGAGTCAAAGAGCTGACCTCCCGTTTCTCTCCGCTCTTGCGGTCAATAATGACAAAAGAGCCTTCACCAGGAACAGAAACAACCCATCGGTAATCCGCCGCTCTCCCTCCGGCCAAGTCAAGCTCAACTATATGCCCCGTGTTACGAAGCGATTGAGCCAAGCTAAAACATGCCTCCATCACTCCTGGGGTTCTTTCACCTGCTTTAACTAACACCCCAGACTCGCTGCGCTCATCTTCCTTCAAGGAGAGCATCTTTATCACCGGCTCAACATAAATGGCAAATCCACAAGCTGGCATGTTCTTGCTGCCCATGAGCGATAGGAGCTCATCATACCTCCCACCACCACCAATTTTTTCGCCCCGGTGGAACAATTGAAGGCAAACTCCAGTGTAATACTCAAAGCCATGTATGGCAGCAATATCAATCCAATAATCACATTCCAAGTCATCCAGCAACCTGACAATGTCGGTGAAATCACTAAGATTGGATTTTAGCCCCGCCGAAGCTTGTGATGCTGGAAGTTCAACTTTCTTGAGGAAGTCGCTTAATTTCCCTTTAAAGTTCACCACAGAGGCAAGAAACCTATCCAGCTCAAGGTTATTTGATTTTACCTTCCTCCATGCCTGCCAGTCACCATCCAAAATACGCCCGAGCATTCCAGCTTCGTCTTTGGGGCTAAGTCCAAGTTCCTTAACCAGCGCCTTTGCCAAACCAGCGTGGGACATCCGCAACTCTACCTCGCCAATGCCGAGATTATGTAATAGCTCACGGGCTAACAACATCAGCTCTACATCTGCCATTGGACTAGCACCACCCAAGAACTCGACACCACACTGCCACCGCTCCCTGTTTTCCTTCCCCGTCTGCTCGAAAGCAAAGATGCCAGTGACATAGAAAAGCCTGGCATCCTGCTGCTGGCTTAGATTTTCGATATAAAGTCTGGCTATAGGTATAGTGCCATCCGGTCTGAGCACCACCCTTTCTCCACTCCACCCATCCCAATCAAGAAAGGAATATGCCTTGCCCAATTTGCTAGGAGTGAGTGTTCCTGTAGCGGTAAATAGGTGGAGATATTCCAAGCTTGGTGTCCTTACTTCTCGGTACCCCCACTTAACACAGCAATTGCGGAAGGTATCCTCAATATAGCGGAATCGTCGCATATCATCGGGGAGTAAATCCCTCATGCCTTTACAGCGCTGGCTTTCCATCCCAAAAACCTATATTACCCAGTTTGCCTCATTCTATACTACCCCCTCATCTTGCTTCAATGAGGAAGCATCTCCAGGACTTGCTTTAATTCCTCAGGCAAAGGAGCGCTAAATTCAAGGTATTGATTGGTTGACGGCGAACAGAAACCAAGTCGCTGAGCATGAATGAATTGCCGACCAAGATAAGCTAATTTCACACCGTAAACGGGGTCACCAACCACAGGATAACCAATAGTGGCAAGGTGCACCCTTATTTGGTGTGTCCGCCCTGTTTTGGGCATCACCTCGAGTAGAGTATAATCACCAAAATATCGGTTAACCTGGTAATGTGTTATTGCCTCCCTCCCTCCTTCCACTATCGCCATCCGCTTGCGATTTCTCGGGTCTCGCCCAATAGGCAACTCGATTGTCCCCCGACCAGGAAACACCCTCCCGTTAACCAGAACGAGGTAACTCTTGGTTACTGTTTTACCTTTGAACTGGTTAATCAAAGAAACTCGAGCGGATTCATTTTTAGCAACAACAATGAGCCCTGAAGTATCTTTATCCAGCCTGTGGACTATACCTGGTCGCACCGAGCCACCACTCCCTTCCAAACCGGGACAATGCGCCAGAATAGCATTAACTAAAGTATGGTCGGGATGCCATGGAGCAGGGTGAATGGTTAAGCCAGCAGGTTTATCCACCACAATAATCTCGTTATCTTCATAAATTATATTCAGAGGAATTGATTCAGCTTTCGGGAGAGTAGGCAAGGGAGGAAATTCAATGGTTATTCTGTCTTCTCCAGCCAATTTCCGACTCGCCTTAGCCTGCCGTTGATTAACCAGAATATAGCCTTGCTCAATTAATTTCTGTAAGTAAGCTCGAGAAAATTGAGGGAATGTCTTAGTCAAATAGCTATCGAGGCGAATGCCCGATGTGGAAACAGTGAGACGCAGCATTCTAGCCTTTGGGAGTACGTCCATGGTGATATACCCTGGCAAATAATTCTACACGATAAAGGGAATAAATGAGCAAAAGGATGCCAGTCACTATAGCAGCATCCGCGAAATTAAATGCTGGCCAGTGGAAATCGTTCCAGAGCCGAAGGTCAATAAAATCAACGACATAGCCGAAACGAAAGCGATCTATTAAATTACCGGTGGCGCCACCAAAAAGCAAACCAAGCGATACATTGCTTAGAGCGGTAGGCAATAAGTAATGCCGCACTAACAAAATGATAATTAGGACTGCTATAGTAGTAGCGATAAGAAAAGAAACTTGTCCCGGCAGCAAGCCAAAAACGGAGCCAGTGTTCTCACGATATACTAGATTCAGGAAACTTTCTCCAGAGGGTGGCAATAAGGCTGAATTGCTCCTCACCCATAGCTTAGTCAGTTGGTCGAGGGCGATTATTGAAGCGGCAGCAACCAAAAACAGCTTAAGTTGCCCTTTATCTTGCATCCCTTGTCTGGCGCGCTTTGCAGCTCAAGCACAAGCTTGCTTGAGGCAACGCTTCAAGACGGGCTGGCTCTATGGAATTGCCACAAGAATCACATAATCCATAAGTCCCTGCATCATACTTCTCCAGGACATGGTCTATTTCAGCAAGAACTTTCTTCAACCTCTTCTCCAAATCCAGCCTCTTTTCTAACTCCAAGACCTGGCTTGCCTCCTCCCCTCTTTCGCCAAACGGACCGCCAGCCCTTCCTTCCAATTCTTGTTGGGAACTCTGCATCTGTTCGAGCTCTTGTAACAATCGCTTTCTTTCAGCTTTCAACCGCTTCAAAAGTTTACTAAATTCAGCCACTTTGCCCACCTCAATGTAAGTTGAACTAGATTCTGGCAAAAACGTTTCTTATGTTACGGTGTAAAGCACCACCAATTTGTTCCACTGTGTCATACCTGATTCTATTGAGCTTTTTTTGTTTCTCCTCAAATTCAATTTTGGAATAAAGCTTCTCAGGATGCAAGTATATATCGTCAACATGCCTCACTGCCCTGGGCACCTTGAATCCCGTAGGTGAATCTATCCAATCTTCAAGCCCTCCTCTTAGCAGGGAATCTAATATCGCCATGGTAAATTCCAATTTTATATCGTGATAAAGTGCCTCTTCGCCTATCCCGCCGGTATTTAATAAGAAGTAATTCATATGAGGAAGCCCCCTCATTATTTCATAAAATTTATTTGCGTGCTCCGCTCTACCACCAGCTATAAATGGGTCATAGAAGAACTCGCTCTTTATCTTCCCCACCTGAGTTGGGTCACCAGCAGATGACTCCACTGATTGCCCCAAAATCATCAGGGCTGTCGCTTGCTCTAAAGTTAATTGCGATATCGCTGGAATCAACGGCCCTCTGGTAATAAGAATCAGGTTATCCACCCTGTCAACATCAATATAAGGGCTGGCATGCATAAAATCTTCCCTGCGTATAACCGCTCTCCCGTTTGATGTTCTTTCAAAATTGTAAAAATCGAAATCTTTATCTTCGGTCACATAAACGTTCTCACAAAGAGTTTCTGGTTTCAGCAGACCATAGAATATCTCCACCTGATTTCCAGGATTTACACTCTCGGTTTTCACAAATACTCCCCCCGCTTCGAAACCATGAAAGGAACCATCAGGCATGATGGTCCCACCATCGTCCTGGATAAGCCAGGATTTTTCGCTGCCTTTCCTGGCTAAAATCTTGCATGTGGTGGTTGTTTTCCCATTTGCACTCAAGGCAACGAGCAATGTCCTTACAGTTCTATAATCCCCATGTACTGATTGAAGGTAATCCTCCCTACAGCCAGCATGCAGGAAAATTCCGTCACCAAAAGTTTTACGAGCCCAGTCTTCAGAAGCAAAAACACCCTTTTTATACTCACCGATATAATTGCTGTTCCGGACTATCTTGATAATCCTGCCATTGCTAAGCATAGCCAGCCTTATAGTGATATCTTTTTGAGGAAGTGGCTTTGATTTATTGGGTTCAAAAGCCCCATCAGTGAACATTACAATCTCATATGTTGGCTGCTCAACTTTGTCCTTCACGGGAACAAAAAGATTCCCGCCACCATAGGCAACATGGGCAAATCGCTCGGGGACAATTAACCTGACCGTAGTGTTGCTATTTGTATTGCCCACAATTCTGTCAATAGAGATTAATTTTTCCTTGCTTAAAGCCTGCTCACATTGGGCCAATAGCTGCAATTCCTCCTCGCCGAATGGATGGTCAACGCTGTTCTTGGTAAACATCGCCGCCCTGGAACTGGGCTCACTCTCAGCAACAAAATTACCATAAATTGTCTTCTCTACCTCAGGTTCTTTTTCCACAAGCACCCTTAATTCTTCAGCAGAAGGATTATCTAGTAACCTATCTTCCTCCATTGCCTTCTGCCTAATTCTATCGACAGTTAACGCGAATTGTTCCAACTCAATTTTTGACATTTCTCCCCCAAGAGGAATCTTAAATTCTAAACAAATTCAAAATCTAAATCCTCAATGTTTAGCATAGATATGAGCGCCTGGTATTTTAGTGTTTATACCTCGCGGAATTCACCTTCAACAGGACCTTCCTCTCCCCCAGGGCCTTGCTGACCACCGGGACCCTGTTGACCACCGGGAGGTTGCCCGCCAGGCTGTCCATAAACTGCACCACCAACCTTCTGCATAGCCGACGACAGCTCTTGCGTGGCATTACGAACAGCATCCATTTCCTTGCCTTGAAGTGCTGAACGAACCGCAGCTATTTTACCTTCTATTTCTTGTTTTAGCTCTTCAGGTATTTTGTCTCCATGGTCACGAAGCGTTTTCTCGGCAGTATAAGCAAGGTTATCAGCGGCATTGCGAGCTTCGATTTCCTCCTTACATTTGGCATCCTCAGCAGCATGCATCTCCGCTTCTCGCTTCATGCTGTCTACCTCTTCCTTGCTAAGCCCGCTGGAGGCAGTAATAGTGATTTTCTGTTCCTTCCCAGTGCCTTTATCCTGAGCACTGACATTAAGGATTCCGTTAGCATCAATATCGAAAGTCACTTCGACTTGAGGCATGCCTCTTGTCGCTGGCAGAATACCGTCGAGCATGAAACGGCCTAAAGTTCGATTATCTGCCGCCATAGGACGTTCGCCTTGAAGAACATGTATTTCCACACTCGGTTGATTATCAGCAGCAGTGCTGAAAATCTGGCTCTTTGAGGTGGGAATGGTGGTATTACGGGGAATAAGCGGCGTGGCTACTCTTCCCAGAGTCTCTATACCTAGGGTAAGCGGGGTAACATCGAGGAGGAGAATTTCTCCTACTTCACCTTTGAGCACTCCAGCTTGAATCGCCGCTCCCAAAGCCACTGCCTCATCAGGGTTGACTCCCTTCACCGGTTCCCGACTAAAAAACTGCCTTAAGGTATCCTGAACCTTAGGCATCCTCGTCTGCCCACCAACTAAAATTACATTGTTAACCTGGCCTGGTTGCAGACCGGCGTCAGCCAGAGCTTGACGACAGGGACCAAGACTTCTCTCTATTAAGTCAGCCGATAGTTGCTCCAGCTTGGCTCGACTAAGCGTCATGGCAAGATGCTTTGGACCAGAAGCATTAGCGGTAATGAATGGGAGATTTATCTCTGTTTGAACCACCGAGGATAGCTCTCTCTTAGCCTTTTCAGCAGCATCTTTTAACCGCTGCAATGCCATCTTGTCCTGACTTAAGTCAATACCGTGCTCTTTCTTAAATTCGTCACATATCCAATCCATAACCCTCTGGTCAATGTCATCCCCTCCAAGATGGGTATCACCGTTAGTTGACTTGACCTGGAAAGTGCCCTCCCCTATATCAAGGATGGAAATATCAAATGTGCCTCCACCAAGGTCATAAACGGCGATAGTTTCGTCCTTCTTCTTATCCATTCCATAAGCTAGCGATGATGCTGTGGGTTCATTAATAATGCGGAGAACATTAAAACCAGCTATGGAGCCGGCATCTTTAGTCGCCTGTCTCTGACTATCATTAAAGTAAGCAGGCGCAGTAATCACAGCATCAGTGACCTTCTCCCCGAGATAAGCTTCAGCATCAGCTTTCAGTTTTTGCAATATCATCGCTGAAATTTCCTGCGGACTATACTCCTTATCCCCCATAACCACCCGGCAATCGTCATTGGGTGCTTTAGTGATTTTGTATGGTAAACGCTTCATATCCTCCTGGATTGAAGCATCACTAAACTTACGCCCGATAAGACGCTTCACGCTGAAAATAGTGTTATCAGGGTTAACCACTGCCTGGCGCTTAGCTATTTCTCCTACTAAACGTTCCCCCGTCTTGCTTATCGCTACCACCGAAGGAATTAGATTTCCACCTTCAGCACTGGGAATAATCTTGGGCTCCCCTCCTTCCATAACCGCCACTACACTCAGCGTGGTTCCTAAATCAATCCCTACTGCTTTCGCCATCGTTTTCCTCCTTTGTTTCTTCTTTCCCCTTGCCCACCACTACCAAACTGGGGCGAATCACTCTATCTTTCAACCTATAACCTTTCTGAATTTCCTCTAATATCACCCCTTCCTCCCCTGCCCGACCCATCACTGCCTCATGTAAATGTGGGTCAAACCTTTCACCTTTAGCCTTGACCTCGGTTACTCCCGCCTTTTCCAGCACTGCCTTAAGGCTATTATATATAATTTTAATGCCCTCAATCCAATTCATTTCAGGAGATTCAGAAGGTAATGAATCAAAAGCTCTTTCAAAATCATCTATAATAGGCAATAAACTCAGGATAAGCGTGCTATTACCAAAATCTACAATCTCTTGCTTTTCCTGCTCGGCATGCTTTCTGTAGTTAGCAAGATCAGCTTGAGCTCTTTGCCAATTCGCTAAGTATTTCTCCGCTTCTTTTTCTTGCTCCGCTAAAGCTTGCTGTAGAGCCTCAATATCCTCTACCTTTACCTCCTCAACACCAGCTTCAGTTGTTTCGTCATTAGTTAATCCTTCTTCAGACAAAGTTTAGAACCCCTCTAGATGTATTCAGCTACCGATTCGCTCAACAATGTAGAAACAGAATTCACTGAGGAAATAGCTCGGGAATAATCCATCCGCTTCGGACCAAGCACACCAATAATGCCACTTGCTTTACCAGAAACTCCATATTGCCCAACTACCAGACTAAAATCCTGTAGTGCCTCCTCCCTATTCTCTTCACCTATGATTACCGCTGCCTTTTCCATGCTAACTCGCTGTCCAAGCACGCTTGCTAGCCAACTATCCGTCTCTAACAGCTCTAATATAGTGATTATCCTGGGACTTTGGTAGAATTCAGGCTGGTTTAATAGCAGACGTAATCCTTCAATGTAAGGCCTACCATATTCCTGCCTGTTTTCTACTTCCATTATATCCACTACCGCCTGAGCCACTATCTTTTCCTCAGGGGAAAGCTTTGGCTCACTAGCTAAAATTTCACTGCCTGTCGTCCCCACATAAATAGCATTAAACTTGTTGGACAAGGTGGTTAACTCATCCTGAGAAATTACTTCATCAAAAGACAAAATTCGTTGTTTCACTCCCACTCCATATAGAACTAAGATTAGCAAGGCTACGAAATCCTGCAAGCTCACCAAGTCAAGGTGTTTAAGCCGACTTTCCGGTGCCCTTGGCGATGTTATTATTGCCAGATTGTGAACAAATCTGGCCAGAAAGAACACCGCTAACCTTAGCTGCTGCTCAACTTTATCTCGTGCTTCCCGAAATAGTTGATAGAAAAAGCATTGCTCACTCTCGGGCAGGTCAAGCGCATTTCCCAGTAGTTCTACGTAGTAACGATAAGCTTTATCAGTAGGAACGCTACCTGCAGAATGGTGAGGGTGGGTAATATATCCTTCGCTCTCTAAACAGGCCACATCATTGCGAATGGTGGCTGGACTTACCGCCAGAGTGTAATCCTCAGCGATGGCCCCCGAGGCAACAGGCGCCGCTCTGGAAATATACTCACCAACTATTATCTTTAAAATAGTTTCTCTTCTTTCTTCCACTGAGGTCATTTAGCACTTCCCCTGTGAGATTGCTAAGCTATTTGAATGTATCACTTCTAGCTTCAACTGTCAACCAGGTTCAGCTTAAATTGACTAGCGCAAAGGGAAGGTAGTATGATAACACCGAGCATGGATATCAAAACAACTTCTTTTATTGCCCTGCATGATGTTGAGGTAGCTCAGATTCTGGAGCAGGAGAAGAAGAGACAAGCAAGCACCATAGATCTTATCGCCTCCGAAAATCACGCTGACCGTGCTGTGCTCGAAGCTCAGGGGTGCTTGATGACTGACAAGTATGCTGAAGGCTACCCGGAGCGCCGTTACTACGGTGGTTGCACTTACATAGATGCCGTGGAGACATTAGCCATTGAAAGAGCGAAGAAATTATTTAATGCCGAGCATGCCAATGTGCAGCCTCACAGCGGCGTTCAAGCTAACATGGCAGTTTACGCAGCTTTACTTCAGCCCGGTGACACCGTGATGGGCATGAGACTCGACCATGGTGGACATCTTTCTCACGGTGCAAAGGGCAGTTTCTCAGGGAAATTATATAACTTTGTCTCTTACGGCGTGAACCGTGAAACCGAAATGCTTGATTACGATGAGCTAGAAAAACTCGCCGCGGAACACAAGCCTGAACTGATTATCGCTGGAGCTAGCGCTTATCCCCGAACCATTGACTTTGAACGCTTCCGCTACATTGCTGACAAGGTGGGTGCCAAATTCCTGGTTGATATGGCCCACACAGCGGGCATAATTGCTGCCAGACTTCACCCTGCCCCCATTCCTCATGCTGACGTGGTCACCGCGACCACTCAAAAGACGCTGCGTGGTCCACGAGGTGGCTTTATTTTGTGTAAGCAGGAGCTAGCCTCAGTCATCGATGACGCTGTTTACCCGGGAATTCAGGGAGGTCCTTTAATGCATGCCATCGCAGCAAAGGCAGTTTGCTTTTTCGAAGCCATGCAACCCGACTTCATCACTTATCAACAGTCAATTCTCACAAACTGTAAAACATTGGCTTCCGAGCTTCAGAGGTATGGATTCCGTATCGTTTCTGGAGGCACTGATACCCATCTCGCTCTCGTAGACCTTACCTCCAAAGGAATAACAGGAAAGGACGCCGAAAGCGTGCTGGAATCAGTTAACATTGTGACAAACCGAAATACCATTCCCTTCGACCCCAAGCCACCTCGAATTGCCAGTGGCATTAGAGTAGGCTCACCGGCAGTGACCACCAGAGGCTTTAGCACTGAAGAGATGAAACGTATCGCCTTCTGGATCTCAGATGTGCTTTCCCATCCCGACGATGAACACAGTATAAACAGAACCCGCCAGGAAGTTGTGGAAATGTGCCAACATTTCCCCATACCAGCAATGCAATAGTGAGGCAGCAATGGACGAATTAAAGGTATTTAGTGGCAATGCCCATCCCTCCCTGGCACAATCAATTTGCGATTATCTTCAAATCCCTCTAGGCAAGGTTGATACTTTTGAATTTTCTAATGAGAATATCTTTGTTCGAATCCTGGAAAATGTCCGTGAGCGGGATGTGTTTATTGTCCAGCCTATTTGCTCACCAGTCAATAAGAGCCTGGTCGAGTTATTAATCATGCTCGATGCTTTCCGAAGAGCTTCAGCAGGGCGAATCACCGCTGTCGTGCCCTACTATGGCTATGGACGCACCGATAAAAAAGACCAGCCAAGAGTACCTATCACTGCCCGTTTAATCGCTGACTTGATTGCCACCGCAGGAGCCAACAGGTTGCTCACCATCGATTTGCATACCCCTCAAATTCAGGGCTTCTTTACCATACCTGTGGATGAGCTAACTACCCTGTCAATCCTTCATCAATACTTTCAGGGAAAGAACCTGGATAACGTCACCGTAGTAGCCACTGACATTGGCATCTCTAAGCGAGCTCGAGATTTCGCTGCCAAGCTTAACGCACCTCTGGCCATTATGGAAAAAAGACGTGTGGGAAATGTCGATGTCACTGAAACCCTCAACATTATCGGTGATGTCCAGGGAAGGTGTGCCCTGACTGTCGATGATGAAATTGATACCGCCGGCTCTTTAATCGATACCGTAAACACACTTTTGGAGCACGGCGCTACCGAAGTTTATGCCTGTTGTACTCACCCTGTTTTCTCAGGTCCAGCTATTCAGCAAATAGCATCCAGCCCCGTGAAAGAGGTGGTAGTCACCGATACCATACCGGTTACCGGGAATAGAAAACTCGACAAGATTACCGTCCTGCCTATAGCCTCGCTTCTTGGGGAGGCTATCCAGCGTATCCACACCGGCTCATCTGTGGGAGCCATGTTTGAGTAAAAAGTTTCCTGAAAGGCAAAGAGGAAATACGAAATCCTAAGCACGAAGTTTTGAATTTAGAGCATTCAGATTTTGAATTTGTTTAGAGTTTAGAAATTAGAATTTAGGATTTACAGAGAATGTTAGGCTGGTTTACCAAATTAATCGATTCTAACGAAAAAGAGCTGAAGCGACTTCAACCTTTGGTATCCCATATAAACTCGCTTGAGCCCGATTTTGAAAAACTCACCGACAGCGAGCTTCGCGACAAAACAAATGAGTTCAGGACCAGACTGAAGGATGACGAGGATTTAGATGACCTCTCATCTGAAGCTTATGCTGCAGTGAGAGAGGCTGCCAAACGAACGATAAAGCAAAGGCATTTCGATGTTCAGTTAATGGGCGGCGTTGCCCTCCACCAGGGCAAAATAGCTGAAATGGCAACTGGAGAGGGAAAAACGCTGGTGGCTACATTGCCGCTTTACCTCAACGCCCTTACCGGGGAAGGATGTCACTTAATAACCGTCAACGATTATCTCGCCAAGCGTGATTGTAACTGGATGGGACCTATTTACCATGCCCTCGGAGTAAGCGTGGCATCCATCAATGCCATGCAATCTCCAGACCAACCTTCACCTTCTTTTCTTTATGACCCCGATTTTGACTCCGGGGATCCGAAATGGAGGCAGCTTCGCCCCATCACCCGCCGTGAGGCTTATGAAGCGGATATAACCTATGGCACAAATAATGAGTTTGGCTTCGATTACCTCAGAGACAACATGGTCATGGACTTATCCCAGTGCGTCCAGCGGGAGCTTAGCTATGCCATCGTAGATGAAGTTGACAGCATCCTCATCGACGAAGCCCGCACACCATTGATTATAAGCGGAGCTGCTGAAGAAGCCACCCAGAAATACTCCACCTTCGCTCGGCTCGTTCCTCGCCTCAAAAAAGATGACGATTACACCGTTGACGAAAAGACACGAACCTGCTCACTCACGGAAATCGGCATCAGCAACATGGAGCGGATGCTCAGGAGTGCCGGATTGCTTAAGGCTCCCAGCTTTTACGACCCCTCCAACTACTCACTCACCCGATATCTGGAGAATGCCCTCAAGGCTCATGCTCTGTTCAGAAGGGACAAAGACTACATGGTTAAGGATGGGCAGGTTATCATTGTTGATGAATTCACCGGAAGGTTGATGTTTGGCAGAAGGTATTCTGAGGGCTTACACCAGGCTATCGAGGCTAAAGAAGGAGTAAAAATACAGCGGGAAAGCATTACTTTAGCCACCATCACCTTCCAGAACTATTTCCGCATGTACCAGAAATTAGCGGGGATGACTGGCACCGCCGCCACCGAGGCTGAAGAGTTTCACAAGATTTATAAATTGGAGGTGGTGACTGTGCTTACCAACAAGCCACTGATTCGCACCGAGCATCCTGACCAGGTTTACAAAGATGAGAAGGCCAAGTTTGAAGCTGTCGCCAGGGAAATTGAGCGCTGGCATAAGCAAAAAAGACCGGTGCTCATTGGCACAACCTCCATTGAGAAATCGGAGACGTTAAGCAACTTATTAACCAGGAAAGGCGTACCTCACCAGGTGCTGAATGCCAGGCATCATGAGAAGGAGGCAGCCATTGTTGCTCAGGCTGGTTGTTTAGAAGCAGTAACTGTAGCTACAAATATGGCTGGACGCGGTGTGGACATCATCCTTGGGGGCAATCCTGAAGGACATGCTGAGCAGGAGTGGCTTGAGGAACACAACAAAGTGATTGAGCTTGGTGGCCTCCATATTGTGGGCACTGAGCATCACGAAGCAAGGCGTATTGATAACCAGCTCCGCGGCAGAGCAGGGAGGCAGGGAGACCCCGGCAGTTCCCGCTTCTTTGCCTCTTTAGAGGATGAAGTTGTCCACCGCTTCGGCGGCGACCGCATCGGAGGACTCATGCACTGGGCTGGCCTGGGAGAGGATAAGCCTCTCGAGCATCCCATGGTCAGCAAGGCGATGACAAATGCCCAGGTGCAGAGCGAGGGATATAACTTCGATATTCGCAAACACCTTGTTGAGTATGACGATGTAGTCAACCAGCATCGCGAGGTAATTTACGACGAGAGGAAGAAAATACTGAGCGGTGCCGACCTTAAAGCAAATATAATGTCTATGCTCAAAGATGCAATTCAAAGCATGGTGGACGCTCATATCAACCACAATTTAAATGAGCTAGATTCATCAGGATTGCGTGAAGACATTTCCGCCATTTTCCCCTCACCACCTGACATTGCCAGCCTTTCTTCTGTCACTGCGAGCCGAAGCCCTGAGCGAAGCGAAGGGGCAGCGAAGCAACCCGAGTTTAATGACAAGGAAATTGCCGACAAGCTAACTAATTACGCCGTTGAGCTCTACGAGCAGAAGGAGCAGGAAATAGGCTCCGAAAACATGCGCCTTATCGAGCGTATGGTAATGCTTCGCGTTATTGACCGCTTATGGATGGAGCATCTCACCACCATGGAGGACATGCGGCAGGGAATAGGCTTGCGAGCTGTAGGACAGCAAAACCCGCTGGTAGTGTACAAAAGGGAAGGAGGCATTCTTTTCGATGGTCTTCTGGCTAGCATCCAGCACGATGTCGTCCGCAGCATCTATCGCGTCAGCCTGGTTAAGAAGGAGCCACCCCACAAGAAACAGGCTGTAATAGCCGGTAAGAAAGTTGGCCGCAACGACCCCTGCCCCTGCGGCTCAGGAAAGAAATATAAACACTGCTGCGGAAGGTAAGATTAGGTATGGGGAATCATGTACTACTTGTAAGTAGAGAGCATTTTAATAAGTGTCTTAAGTATGGAATATATGGTGCTCCCTCTCACCCACTTGAGAGAATTAATTCGGAAATTATAGCTGGTTCTGAAGCTATTAAAGCAGGAGACTTCATATTCTTCTATGTTAAAAACATTGGAGTATCTGGTTTGTGGAGAGCAATAAGTCGTCCGTTCTTTGACGAGACTGATATTTGGGGTGAAAAAGACCAGAAGTATCCTTATAGGATCTGCTTCGCACCCTCAATTAGGTATTTCTCAAAGCCAATTGCCCTTAGTGATGTTTTAGATTTGCGAGATAGGGGAAAGATATGGACATTTGATTTAGGAGCTATCCGCGCAAAGAATCACAATCCGATAACCACTGATGAAAGCAAAGACTTAATACGCCTTTTACTAAGGAATAATCCTATTTTTCATTCAGTTGCATCCATACCAGAACCGTACCCAGCAGGTAATATCACACTGCCATTAAGCCTAGAATCAGATAGTAGGGGACGTATAAGATATGAGGGCTTCTTAAATGCTCGGTTTATGAGGAGTTTTGTTGATGGTAGATTCAAGGAAATCATTGGCGAATATAGAGATTTTCTAAACTTTGTCCCTACCTCTTTTAATAAAGTAATGGATATTTTTCTTACGCATGTCACCTCAGTTGACGGTGTTGATATCCTTCATAAATTTACTTGCATCGAGCTAAAAACAGGAATATGCACTGAAGAAGATTTGAATCAGATCATTAAATACGAAAATTGGCTCGTAAGGAAGCTAGCTAATGGTGATAGTGAAATGGTCCAAAGCGTCCTCGTTGCATTCGATTTTCAAGACAAAGTATTGGAATATGTGCAGAAGAGAAGAACGATAGAGGAAAAGACAGTCAGGTTGCTAAAATATCGAGTGACTAAAGAACAAAACGATATTATATTAACTGAAATTGAATTCGGATAGGAGGTTTGACGCAATATCGGATGAAGCTATCACCGGAGTTTACAACTTTGACATTTCTGATGACGCTATTCATGAGCTTGCTCCGTCTATCCTTTTGAGCGAACAGAGTTCAGAGTTCACGCTTAACCAGGGTAAATATGCCTATCGGGTTAAAGGGGGGAAGGATGGACACCTATACTATAAAAAGAGGGCTAACGACAGTTGGATCCTTATTGCAAACTGGTGCCTTTATGGTCTTTATATTGTAATCCGTTATAGGAAACCATTATGGCTAAGGCCAATGTATCGGAGCTTGTTTAGCAAAATGAATTTTGTTTCTATCACCTTCAGCGACCATAGTATTGGAGCGATGGACACAGATGGACAAATTTTAAGAGGTAGAAGGTTCCGCCTCAGCCCTCCTTTTGCTTTTGAAGAAGTTATGATGGAGAGGTTTGGTTATTCCCCACAGAAGGTAGAAATGCTTCGATCGAAATTGAATTTGTGATTTAGTTGTTGAAGTGAAAACTTCCAAAAATTTTTGCCAGTATGTTGAAGATGATTATTACGAGTGGCTGAAGGATAACTTCAAGTCCTTCTTCGACCATGGCAATCCAGATTGGGAGTGGATAAGGGAAAAGACTAAGAACCAGTGAGAAACACCGCTATTGCGAAAGTATTCAGCGATATAGCTGACCTCCTCGAGCTCAAAGGTGAGAACCAGTTCAAGATTCGTGCTTACCAGAAGGCAGTTCGGGCTATTGAGCACTATCCCAAGGAAATAAGAATTATGATTGACGAAGAGGAGGACTTGAAGAATATCCCCGGGGTAGGAGACGCAATAGCCAAAAAGACAACCGAACTGGTGACCACAGGAAAACTGGAATACTACGAGAACCTTAAAGCCGAGTTTCCCAAAGGGATAACTAATCTCCTTGATATACCGGGGATTGGACCCAAGACAGCCAATAAACTTTGCTCTGAACTGGGGATAACCTCAGCAGATAGCCTGGAGCAAGCGATAAAGGATGGCAGCGTGGCCACGCTGTTTCGCCTTGGTGAAAAGACCGCCAATAATATCCTCCAGCAAGTCGAGGCCTCCCGCCGCAAGGACCAACGCATCTCTATCGGGGAAGCTTTGCCTATCGTCGAAGAAATACTCAGTGCTCTCAACTCTGTCCCCGGAGTGAGAAATCTAACTTACGCTGGAAGTCTGCGCCGCTTCCGAGAAACATTGGGCGACATTGACCTTATGGGCACCGTCGATAACCCCCAGAAAGTTATGGACGCCTTTGTCTCGTTACCTATTGTGGGGCAGGTTCTAGTCCAGGGACCCACTAAATCAAGCGCCATAGTCTCCGGTGGCTTGCAAGTCGACTTAAGATTGGTGGAACACGAGGCTTTTGGGTCACTGCTTCAATATTTCACCGGAAGCAAACAACATAATATCTCTTTAAGGGAAAGAGGGCGAAGGCAAGGATTAAAATTGAGCGAATATGGTATCACCGATATTGCCACAGATAAGCTGGAGAAATTTGCTGATGAAGAGAATTTTTATCACCGACTGGGGATGCAGTATATTCCCCCCGAGCTTAGAGAAGATCAAGGAGAGGTGGAAAAGGCTGAACGGGGAGCCATCCCCAGGCTTGTAGAGGTGTCCGATATAAAGGGAGACCTCCACATGCATACCGATTGGAGTGATGGGCATAGCTCCATCAAGGAAATGGCTCTAGCGGCTAAGGAATTAGGGTATCAGTATATTGCCATCACCGAGCATTCCGGTGGGCGCGGCATCGCCCACGGGCTTGATGTTGAACGGCTGAGGAAACATATTGAGGAAATCAAAAAGGTCAATGAATACATAGATGGCATTCAAGTGTTCAGTGGTATCGAGGTTGATATCCGAGCAGACGGGACTCTGGATTTGCCCCACGAAATTTTGGCGAAGTTGGATGTAGTTATTGCTGCGGTGCATTCAGCGATGAACCAAAGCAAGGGAAAAATGACCCAGAGAGTACTAAGCGCTGTAGAGGACCCCGATGTCGACATTATTGCCCATCCTACCTGTCGTCTTCTGGGCAAGCGTGAACCTATAGCCATTGACCTGGAAGCGGTTTTTCGCACCGCTGCCAAGAACAACAAAATCATGGAGATAAATGCCATGTCCGACAGACTTGACTTGAATGATATTCATGCCTCCAGGGCTAGAGAACTGGGTGTGAAGCTTGCTATCGAGACCGATGCCCATGATGTCTCCCACCTTGATTTTATGAGGTTTGGAGTCGGCATGGCGCGGCGCGCCTGGTGTGAGCCTCAACATATAGTAAATACTCTGCCCCTGGCAGACATGCTCACCTTCCTGAATGTGAGCAGATAATTTATAGCTAACCACACACTATCTTCCCTGGTTCTCCCTCCAGATGCACTTCAGATAGATAGGTGACACCTCAAAGAAAGTCAAAAATCAAAATGCAAAATGACAGAGCAAAGTTTAGAAATGTAGTGCGAGGCTTTAGCCTCGTGCGCACGACCCTGAAGGGTCGCACTACAAAAGAAAAACGTCATTGCCAGCCTTTTTTTACCTGTCATTGCGAGCCGAAGGCGTGGCAATCCCAGAAAAACCAAACTCTAAATACTAAATCCGAAATACTAAACAATATGAAAAAGCAGTCAGTAATCAGCAGTCAGCGGCCAGCTAACGACTGAAGGCTGATAGCTGAAAGCTGATGGCTACTAAATTGAGTTTTGGATCTAGATATTGGGTTTGTTTAGGGTTTAGAGTTTAGAATTTAGGATTTCACCCCCGAGGTTGCTTCGGCACTGGCGTGCCTCGCAATGACAGAAGGGGGTGTGCCTCGCAATGACAGAACGAGGAGGCTAATATATGACTAATCACATGAACGAGTACAGGTACTTTATACAAGGTTGCGCCAGGGATTATAATCATCAAGGAGATAAAACAAGCGGCTAGCGAGCCAAACTAGGGGAAAACAGGATTATGCTAACGATAACCCGCTATGAAGAAGTCACCCAGATCAAGATGAGCCTCTTTTCTGAGAGTCATCCTCCTTTATGCGCCTGTGCCTACCTGGTAGATGGCTTGTTAATAGACAGCGGTCCTGATTGCACAGGCAGGGAACTAGCCGATTTCCTGAAAGACAAAGGGGTAAAGCTCTTGGTCAACACTCACTATCATCATGACCATATCGGGGGTAATGCCACTCTCCAACAGAACTATGGCCTGGAGATACTTGCTCACCCAGCGGCGATAGACAAAATCGAGCAGCCGCCCCAACCATATCCCTATCAGGAAACACTCTGGGGACATGCATTGTCCAGTCAGGTAAAGAAAATCGGTAATGTGGTCAAAACGGCACACTTCCAGTTCGAGGTAATCCATACACCGGGACATAGCGATGACCATATTTGCCTCTTTGAGAGGAATAAAGGATGGCTTTTCTCGGGCGATCTGGCCACCGTCACCCATCCCAGGTTAGCCAGGATTGAGGAAAATCAATGGAAAACGATAATTTCACTTAAGAAAATCAAAGAATTAATGCCGCGGGTGTTACTTACTGCGCCAGAATACATAATCACTGAACCATCCACCATGCTGGAGAAAACCATCCAGTACCTCGAGGAAACAGGGCAGCGCATTAGAGCTCTGTCTAGCAAAGGTCTATCTCCCGCTGAGATAGCAGAGCAACTCTTTGGTGAAGACATTGCAGCCCAAATTACCGAAGGACAGTTTTCCTCGGAGAATTTTGTGAACTCCTATCTTAAAACAGACTAAAAGCCTATAATTATTCTATGGCGACAGTAAACTCCGCGATAGCGAAGCAACAAATATCTGAGCTTGCCACAAGCGATGCCGAGGCAATCAAACATTTAAAACAGGCTATCGCCCAGGGTAAACACTGGTATCTAGCGTTACTCGAAGCCGTTAAGGTATGGGACAGCACTGAAGAGGATTATGACGACAAGCATTACCGATACCTCATCGCTAATGAAGCTTTTGATTGGTTACTTCTTGCTCAAAGACTATGTCAGGAGGTTAGCGAGCTCATTCCACACAAAGAGCGAATTAATCTCCTGTTCTTCGATCAGCAACCGATAGAGCTGACCAAAGACGAGTTTAAGGAGCTGATCGGTAATGCCAAATATCGAGCTTATCTCAACTACCTATATGGAATCTTCATGGAAAGACTTCTCATTTTGACCATCGCTGAAGAGATCCGGAAAAAAAGGCGAACCGCTGGTTTAATCAACGAAGGAAACACAATTAATGAAGCATATCAATATCTTTATGGCGAGAGTGAACAGGAATTGGCACAGCAGTTTAAAAGGGAGAAGCGTTATCCCAGACGCAGATCTATGAACTTAAGTGAGCTCAACGAGTTCACCTACTGGTTATTTAAGAAAAGATTAATCCGCAACGATAAGTCTCGCGTTGCCAGCGATACCAACAAGGCGTTGCTGGCGTTGTGTCACTATTTAGAACAAAAAGGGGGACGTCTCAAGAACGAAGCTGAGAAATCTCCAGCTTCACCCGCTCAAGCTTATCGCTGAGCTCAGTAAGTCTTTGCTTTTCCTTTTCAACGACATGCTGTGGCGCTTTCGCCAAAAAATCATTATCCCGTAGCCTGGCGTCGAGCTGACCTATCCTTGCCTCAGTCACCTCACGTTCCCTGGTCAACCGTTGCTCCTCAACAGATAAGTCAACCAGGCTTGCCCATGGCAAGATTACCTCGGATTCCTTGAGCACCAGAACAACTGCGCGCCCCACATCACTCTTCCTTTCCCTTCGAGGAGCAATAGCTAACGGATTAACTCGTGCCAGCGTTTTGATTGCTTCAGCTTGGGAAGAAATTTGGGGCAAGAGTTCATCAGCATAAACCCATGCTTCAATTTGCTTGGCTGCCTCCACTTTATACCGGGCACGAACATTACGGATGGAACGGATAATTTCTATCACTGAATTCATCACTCGTTCCGCTTCAGGGTCTATTGCACCACTGTCAGCAACAGGATAGGAAGCTGTCATAATGGAATCAGTCATGTGGCTTTCCTCAGGGAAATGCTGCTTTACATTTTGCCACAGCTCTTCAGTAACAAAGGGCATGAAAGGATGTAAAAGACGTAATGACTTTTCCAATACATTCACCAGAAATGGCAAAGGTGATGCTGCAGGTTCTACAGGACGGAGGCGCAACTTGGCAATCTCGACATACCAATCACAGAACTCGCCCCACATAAAATCATATATTTGCCAGCAGGCTTCCCCGAATTCGAACCTCTCCATAAGCCTGTTGACTTCACCTATTACACGGTTGAGACGGCTGACAATCCAGCGGTCCTCCAATAACTGCGGCTCAACCT
>Ga0209986_10001263_pt1 | contig 24456 bp, 27 predicted proteins | sample BlataG_FD_183168 | JGI IMG/M metagenome (GOLD analysis project Ga0209986, IMG submission 183168) | Deep subsurface microbial communities from Black Sea to uncover new lineages of life (NeLLi) - Black_00105 metaG (SPAdes) (version 2) | ecosystem: Environmental > Aquatic > Marine > Oceanic >... | reverse complement strand
TCAACTCCAGCTTCCTACTTGGGTTGCGCGACTATACATCAACATACGCTATCATTTCAAGGTAAGCCCTGTTTGGTTCCGGCTTGTCCGGGTTAGGAGTAATAGAAACCAGACCTTCGGTCTGCGTAAGACCAGTTAGGCTATTTTGGATTCATCTTCAGTGTGGAGTAGTACTGGCAAAACGTTTGACCGAAACCGTTCGGGGAAGATAAAATATAAGCCACTGAGTTTAAGGAGAGTGTTCAATGGACATCACGGTAAAGCAATTTCGACGATGTGATTTAGTTAAGATGAAGGGTCGTATTGATAGTCAGACTGCGCAGGGATTGGGGGAAACATTCAATGCGATCACCGATGGGGGTAGATTTCGAATAGTGTTTGATATGAGTGAGGTCAGTTTTATCTCCAGCATTGGCATATGGGTGTTGCTTGATACACAGAAGACATGCAAGCGCTATAACCGCGGCGAGTTGGTAATCGCCTGTGTTAATGAAAAGATTCGATATACGCTCGACTTGGCCGGGTTGATTCACTTCTTCAAAATCTATGATGATATTTTGGAAGCGGTTGGAAGTTACTAGCTTTAATGGTTTCTATAATAAATGTCAACGACAACATTTCCTGGCCGGTTTAAAAGTTTGGCAAGAATTTCTGAGTTTGTCTCTCAATTCGCCGAGGAGGCAGGACTGGATGAGACTGCTACTTATACCGTCTTATTAGCGGTCGATGAGGCTTGCACAAATATCATTGAGCATGCGTATGGAGGTGAGGGGCGAGGGGATATCCAATGCGCTTGTGATGTTAAGGATGATACGTTAACGATTATCCTGCGCGATCGGGGAGATCCCTTCGATCCGGCGAGTGTCCCTGAGCCGGATTTTAACGTTCCTCTTCAAGAGCTCAAGTTTCGCGGTGTAGGGCTTGTCCTAATGCAGAAAATTATGGATGAAATAAAGTTTACTTCTACGCCTGATGGTGAGAATATTCTGACGATGATCAAGCGTAGTTAGCTCATCACTCTAGGGGATAGCTACACATTCATGCGTATGTTGAAAACGCAGCCACCATCAGGAAGAGTAGGCGAGTTCCCGTTCTCTCGCTCGGTCTTCTTTCTGTACAGTCATTCATGATCGCACTGCAAAAACGACTGGACCAAACTGGTCCAGTTTCTACCCTCCTCAAAAGGGAGGTTTCTTAATATAATCAGACCCAAGCCATACGGGAAGGTCTGAAGCATGTATAAACCCAATAAGCGCCATCTGCAGCCCCTGTTGATCAGCAACGTCAACGATCTGCCGGAGAAGAAACGCAAACGTTTAGGGAACTCCTGGGCAGAGGATTTCTATCGCGACTTCTTCAGCCGCATCGAGGAAAATGCCTTTGCGGTGCTCTATGTCGATTACCCTTCCCGGCCGAATGTGCCGATCAATTGGCTGGTCGGCCTGGAAACGCTCAAGGCAGGCTTCGGCTGGAGCGACGAAGAGCTCTACGATCATTTCTGCTTTGATCTCCAGGTCCGCTATGCACTGGGCATCCACGATCTGAATGAAAGCGACTTCGAGCTGCGCACCCTATATTACTTCCGAGAGCGTCTGAGCCGCTACAACCTGGCGCATGGGGTGAACCTGCTGACGCAAGCCTTCGAGAAGATCACCGACCAGCAGGTGACGGCTTTGCAGGTCAAGACCGGAAAGCAGCGTATGGACAGCACCCAGGTTGCCAGTAACATCCTGGACATGAGCCGCTTGCAGTTGCTGGTGGAGGCGTTGCAGAGGATGCACCGCAGCCTCTCCGAAGACGATCAGCAGCGCTATGCCGAAACCTTCGCCCCTTATCTGCAAGGCCACTCGGGGCAGTATGTGTACCGGATCAAAGGCAAGCACGCCACTGAGGCGCACTTACAGCAGATCGGGGAAGTGATCTATCTTCTCCTGGAAGACCTGCAGGAAGGTTACGCCCAGGAGTCGGCCTATCAGGTGCTGAAGCGTTTCTTTGACGAGGGCTTCTGCCTGGAAGCCCGGGCTGTACGCCCCAAGGCCAACCAGGAGTTGGAGGCCGGCAGCTTGCCCTGGTCAGGATCTTCGACAGTCAGTGGACGACCTGGACGCCACCTACCGCAAGAAGGGCTCGCGGGCCTACAAAGGCTATGTGGCCAACCTGAGCGAAACCTGCGAGCCGGAGAATGAGTTGCAGTTGATTACCAAAGTTCAAGTCGCGCCCAACAATACCAACGACAACACCCTGTTGTTAGAAGCCTTACCCGACTTGAAGGAACGCACCGGGTTGAAGACGCTCTATACGGATGCCCCATATGCCGGTCCGGAAGTCGATCGAGCCCTGCAGCAACATCAAGTGGAACAGATCCAAACCGGCATTAACGGCAAAACGTTGGACCCCAGCAAGCTGTACTTAGCCGATTTCGAAATCGAGCAAAATGAGCAAGGAGTTCCAACCCGCATCACCTGTCCCCAGGGACAAAGCGTGCCGGTCGAGCTGAGCAGTCGCCAGCGTAGTTACCGGGCCGACTTCGCCCCACGCCTCTGCCAGGCCTGTGCGTTTCATCTCGAAGAGCGCTGCCCGGCTCAGCCTGGGAAAAAGCGTTCTTCCTTCCGCTTGACCTTTCTTCCCTCCCAGATCGCGGTAGCTAAACGACGACGCAAAATGCGTCTCTCGAAGCAGGAAGGCAAGAACCACCGGACCGCCATCGAAGGCACGGTCCGTGAAGTGAAACATCCCTTCCCGGGTGGCAAGCTGCCGGTGCGAGGCCTCTTCCGCGTGACCTGCCTGATGGTTGGATCGGCGGCCATGACCAATATGCGGCGCATTCACCACTACTGGGAAGAGAAAAGGAAAGAGGAAAGGCGGAAATTGGCCGCTGAAACGGGTGGGAAAGCTCCCCGAGAAGAGCAAGGCATTTGTTTTTCCTCGCTTCTAAAGGCGCTTTTCACCGGCCAGAGATCGTTTATGGCGGACTTGAAAGCCTACGTCGATTGTTAAGGTACTGTAATTGCAGTGCGATCATTCATGGGTTTCTGACTAAAACCATTAAAGTAATGTCGTCATGTTGAGGGGCATCGCCAACAAATTGATGGACAGCATCCAAAATTGATGCCTGCAGGTCTCCGGCTGATTTTCCAAGGCTTGACTTTATCACCTGTAATAAATTTTGCTCTCCGAAGAATTCCTCTGCGCTGTTCTGAGCTTCGGGGATGCCGTCAGTGTAGAGGATGAGCGCGTCCTCGGGTTGAATCTGGACGGTTTCGTTCCCCCAGGTGGCATCCTCATCAATACCAATGGGAATACCGTTACGCATAAGTGCCTGGGTTTCCGCTCCGTTTTCATAGCTAAATAAATATGGTGGATTGTGACCTGCGTTGCAGTATGTCAACTCTCCTGTTTCCGGGTCGAGGACGCCATAAAAAGCAGTGACGAATAAGTTGGTGCTGGTATCGGTCAGGATTCGTTCGTTGGTGGCAAAGAATACGGTATCGGGTTGGGAATCCAATTCGATAGCGTAGGTTCGAATCAGGGTGCGGCTGATGGCCATATACAACGCCGGACCGACTCCCTTGTCGAGCACGTCGGCGATCACAAAGCCGATTTTCCCCTCCGAAAGAGGAATGATATCGAAGAAGTCACCCGAAGTCTCTCCGGCGGGTTCAAGGGTCACTGCGAGCTGCCAACCGGGAATATCCGGGATTGAGGGGTACAGTCTGGACTGAATGCTGCCTGCCAGCCTCAATTCCTGGGTCACCCGTTGGTACTCCAACGTTCGGGCATAAACGACGGATTGATGCAATGCTGAGGCAATTTGATCTGTCAGGGATTGAACGGCTGGGTGGAGAACATGAAGTAAACGGCGGTCCCAGGGTTGGTCTAGGGTGTGGAGTTCTAGGTAAAAACCGCCAAACGTCTGACCGGATTCAATATCCTTAATAGGCGCCACCAGTGTGGGTCTGTGTTCGGTAAGTTTTTTGCTCCAGGGTAGTATGTCCTCAGGAATGAAACTTTGAACTTCGGTTTGTCTGAGTAGCCATGGCCATATCTGTTCCAAGTCCGGGGTCCATTCCACAGGGTGCTTAAACAGGATCCGGTCGGGGAAGATCCATACTACCAGGTTCCCAGCGGGGAACATGTTAGGTAGGTGTTCATCTAAAATATCAGGCAGGGTTTCTTCTCCCGGTGGGGCGTTGATGATGGCTCTTCCCAACTGCTCTAATCTTTCCAGCAGGCGCGATTGTTGGTGGCTGCCTTCGGCTGCCCCGCTTAGGCGGCGAGCCAGGATGGCGACCATCAACATTCCAGCCATAAAAAAGAGATAAAACAGCGGACCGTTCTGGACAAAGAGCCCGGCGGCCAGGATGGCAAAGGGATGCGCTGAGTGATTCAACCCAATAGCCAGGATAAAGAATGTGAGCAGTGGTTGAGCGCGGTTTCCTTCGAATAAGGATCTTTGAGCCCAGGTGATATACGCAAAATAGCCTCCCCAGAGTAACACGAGGAGAATGAGATTGAGAGCTATCGCGCCAAGCGCGGGTAAGATCGTGTTTAATACAAGCCCAGGCAAAGGGTATATACCACCCCAGGCTTGATACAACGAGAGTGGGATCAGGGGGACCAGGGTATACCCGGTCAGATTCATGCTGAAGCTGCGGAGCAGATTCCATCGTATAGCACTGGATGTGGATTTCCGCCATTCGGATATGGCCCGGTAAACCGACCAAAGTACTGCCAACCATAAAGCGCTTGGGCCGATTAGCAGGATCGATGACCATAAGACGAAGCCCGATAGGGATCCATCCGCGCTCCCATATTGGTTTGGGCCGAGTTCGACAATCAGAAAGAATTTAAGAAGACTAAAAATCACCATCAAGAAAGCGAACAGCAGCAGGAGACCAGGATCTTCTCGGATCAAATCAAGATTGGTGACCCTGATCAACCAAATCAAGCCTCCAATCGCCAAGGGTATATTGTATAAAACAGCTAGGACGTCCCCAATGCCGGCGAACCGTCGGTCGACCGACATAGTCTCAAGCTCGGGTCTAAATCTCCTGGTAACGGCTAGAAGACGCTCTTCCATATAAAGCCCCTCTCGCGGGCACATCTCCAATATCCACTACAGAGGTCGATATGTTAAACAGCACCAGGGTAAAAATTATTGACTTGCAGCTACTTCACATCCTGGTCATATTCAGTGATTTTAAAGCCGCAGATTGCCATCTGCTCGAGTAATTTTGCCGGCGAAGGGAGCCACTGCCCCCACTTCCGGGAAATGTGCTCCGTCCAACTGTAATCGTCGAAGGTGAAGGTCTCTTCCCGATCTCCCTGTAAAGGGATCATGTAGTTCGCGTTGTGGTAGTAATCTTGAGCCAGATACCCTTCGTCCATCTGTTTCATGGCTTGATCGATCTGTTCCTGGCTGAACTCAGGGTACTCGTCCTCAAATAGGACGAATTCAATAGGATATCGCGGCCTGGGAGGCGGAGAGGCTGCTGGATACCCCATGACAAGCTGTACCAATGGGAAGACGCCTTTGGGTAGTTTGTAATGCTGGATGATTTCCTCAGACCTGTATGGAGTATTTCCTAAGAAACAACTGCCCAACCCTAAGCTCTCCGCAGCAATAACCATGTTCTCCGCCATGAGAGATGCATCTTGAATTCCAAGGAGCAGCACAAACAGATGATTGGTTACCAGCTGCCAATTTCGCCTGGCCATGAATAATTGCAGCTTATGAATATCAACACAGATCGTGAATAGCAATGGCGCTCGGAAAGGAGTTCCCTCTCGATCGCGTGACAGCAGCAGGCTGTAGAGCTGAGAAGCAAAAGGAGCCTGTTGCCCTACTCGGACGATGGATGTTATGACTTCGTCGGATGGAGCTTGATCGGTGTATTTACGGATCGATTTTCGATCGAGCATGGTTTGAATGACTGGGTTGTTCATCTTTGAGTCCCTTCTCTATTAGAGAATTAATGGTTGTCTGAATGGAACTGATGTGTACCTGCCCTAACCAGTGTTCGCGGCAAAGTATCTGTTGGATTGGTGGGTACTCAGATGTTATTTGCCGATGAGTTTATTCAAGCTATCCCGTGTATCAGATGCCTGGCCGAAGAGGAAACCCATTATGGCCAGCACAAAGATGGCAGCAATGCCCACAATGTCGACCCAGTAGGCCTCGACGATCATGGGAAGCACGATCGAGATAGCCAGACCAATCACTGCTCCCATGAGAGCACCCTTCGCCTTATGCGGAATATCAGCCAGGATCTCTCGGAGTGAGAATTTTCTCACCGCCTTTCGCCGTTTAACAGCAATGTTGCGCTGGATTTTTCTTTGTTTAACCTGCGGATCGCGCGCTCTGAGTTGCCGATCTCGAATTCGCTTCAATCGCTCGAGTTCCTTATCTTTATTGCTCATGGTTTATCTCCTTTGAAGCGAAATACAGTGGAATGATGACCTGGCATGTCCTGCTTTGTCCAGAGTTATTGAGATTCATGCTCGTTATTTAGATAACACTGTTCTGACTTGTCATGAGCATAACGCAATTGCCCACTAGAGGCAATTGGTGGATTTGATGACAGGTTTGCTTCTAAAACGGTAAGAAGTGCGGATGTTCTGCAGTGATGGATCTGTTAGTTTAAAATAGGTTAAATCTCAAGCGAGACTTTCGCACTTTCAATAAAATCTCGGACAAAATCGTTCGCCGGGAACAGGTAAATATTCTTCGGAGTATTAATTTGTTCGAATTTACCATGACTCATGATCGCGATCCGATCCGACAAGGCCACCGCATCGGGGAGATTGTGGGTCACGTAAATCGTGGTCGTTTGTAGATCGTCGTGGAGTTTGCGAATCTCTTTTCTAACCTTGAGCTTACTCTGGGGATCGAGATTGGTCATGGGATCATCCATGAGAAAGACTCTTGGGGTCGTGGTTATCGCTCAACCGATGGCCACCCTTTGCTTCTCTCCCCCTGATCGCTCGGTCGGTCTCCGGCGGAAGAGTTTCCTGCTTATGCCGACCTTACCAGCAACTTCCGCCACAATCCGCTCGATCTCATCCGCGAACTTGTGCTTAAGTCTCAGGCCAAAGCTGAGGTTTGAAAAACGATCCCGGTTGTAGACCTGCATGTGAGGCCAGAGAGCGAGACTTTGGAATATCATCTTTACTTTTCGCTCGTATGGCGTGAGACCGTTGACCGGCTCACCATCAAAGGAGATCGTACCCATGTTGGGCTCTTCAAAACCGGCGATCAGCCGTAACAGTGTGGTCTTCCCGGCGCCACTGGGCCCTAGAATGGTAAAGAATTCGCGATCCTTGACTAGCAGGTTTACCTTATCGACGGCAACCACGGAACCGAAACGCTTGGTCAGATTTTTAAGAGCAACTTCTGCCATGCTACCCTCTTTCTCAATATCGACGATATCGAGGGACCAAATCTTGGTTAATACGACAAGAAATCCCGATTCCTGGTGAGATAGTCACTTGGTTGATTACATCATATTCAATAGTTGGGTGGGAAGTCAAAAAGTTCGCCTGTTCCAACGAATCCAACATTGGAAGTAGGATTTGAACGGACTGGTGAACCCGATCTGGTCTGGTCACCGCCCTCCGGACTCAAACAAAGAGAAGTCCTCCCATTACAATTAAGGAAACATAGATGATGCGGTTGAATCGCCCTATAGATAAAACCTTGTTCGCCCTCCCTCCAAGGAAAATCGCCAGCATAATGATTGGCAGCGCGTAAGCATATAGCCGCAGCACGGTGGGAGTCCACAACCCCGCCAATCCGTGACCGATCAGAATCATCCACCCGGTCGACAGAAAGTAAGCCTGTAGAGTGGTGCGGAAGTTGTCCGGCGACCAGCCGCGCAGCGTGCCATACACTACCACCGGTGGACCACTGGTGTTGTACGCTCCGCCCAAGACACCAGCTATCAAGCCGGACACATATGCCAGTTTCTGGTTACGAAAGGTTGGCAACTTCGGGGCAATTAGATTGTAAAGTCCAAATGCAATCAGCAAAATTCCCAAGGCTGCCTTTATCGCCGGTTCCGGCGCGGTCTTGAGAAAGAACAACCCAATTGGGATCCCCACCAGAGACGAGGCAATCAGCCGCCACGCAGCCTTGATATCCACACTGCGCCACCCCCTTAAAAGAATGGTTAAAGCAATGGTTGAGCCGATAAACGCAACCAATGGCGTCGCCACCTGCATACCGACAACCAGCGCCAACAATGGCATCGCGATCAAGGCGTCTCCGAATCCTAGTGCGGAACGGGTGAATGCCGATATAAAAAGGATGGAAAGGACGGTAACGATTAATGATGGCGAATCCATGAGGAACCCTTTAACTCCTGATTATACAAGGTCAGTTATGCGCTCATCGGTCCTCTTCTCGCGGTTGACCTTTTTTCAATGGAGTCTTTAATGAAATACAAATCTTTCGGCATCAAGCTGCATTTTGCCTAAATCCAAGTCAGACGGGGATATCTGGAGATTAGTGCGCCGTACAAGGATCGAACCCCGTTCGGGCCGGCCCCCTGGTGGGCACCCACCCGCCGGGGCGAACACCGGTAAGACCATCCGGTGCGAACGGCGGCCTGTGACCTTGGGCTTAAAAGCCCTTATGTGACAGGGCTGTTAATCTAGCGGACAGAGGTGTTATTCCTATTCGTATACAGATTCTTGATGAAGCCTAACGGGTTTGTGCTCAGCCTCCCCGCTCGGCTCTTCGCCTGCTTTTCAAGAATCCCTAATCAAAACAGCCAACCACGAATTGCCATGCCCGTGGGGTCGGATGCAGCGTTCCTCTTATTCAAATGAAAGCATTATGGCTATGGTGTCTCTGTCGGTGTCTCGGTCGGTGTCTCGGTCGGTGTCTCGGTCGTAGTCGGAGCACCAGTTGCTGTTGAAGTTGAGGTTGAAGCGCTGCCTTCGACAATGATGAGCACGAACACTTCGTCTCCGAAGTATGTCCCAGCGGCATTAGACATTCTCCAATTGCCTCGAAAGCTGCCTGCCGTATTGGGGGCAGTCAAGGCTACTGACAGCTCTGTCTCTGTGCCAGGATTGACCGCTTTGTCAAGCGTTAGCGTAGAGCCTCCCATCGCATCTCCGCCGGTGACGCTGAATTTAAATCCAACTTCCCAGGCGCAAGACCCATTGTTTCTCACTCGCCAGGTTTTTGTGAATTTTTGCCCGGGTTTCATTTTCGTATTATCAGGAATGGTGACGTCTGTCACGAAGGCCAGGCCATAACATGAATAGGTAGGGAGAATCCCTGCGCCAGGTACAAGTGGCGTGCTGGGTGTGTTCGTTAGCGCGAGTGTACTTGTGTATGCCGGTGTGGGGGTTAATGTGGGTGTATTCGTCGGCATGGCCATCGCCGTCTGCGTTTGACCTGATGAGAATGTAGCTACCGCCAGAGTTTGAACTAACTCAACACTGAAAGTGGGGGTTGCATTAACCTCCCTAGATCCGCATGCGCTTACTAAAAGACTGCTCCACAGGATTAACCCGACAAGGGTGTGTAGAAGATTAGTCTTCGTCAACCTAAATTCTCCTTACGGTTATCACCGAATATTTCCATTTCAATTCTTGCGGGAAATCAACTGGAGAAGCTCACGAACATAGACTTCTCGTTGGTCGTTACGACGAAGGGGAAGGTCTTTATTTATTGTATAGCGATTTTCTCTACCTTCCTTTCGCTTAGCAATATAGCCTTCCGCCTCAAGATTCTTGATAATTCGGATAACAGTTCGTTCTGTTATGCCTAAAGCCGCAGCAATTTCACGAGATGTCAAATGCTCTTCACGGTTTAGTAAAGTAAGCACAGCAGCATGGTTAGTGATAAAAGCCCATTTTTTATTTGTCATATTTCTGGTTGCCTATAATGTGTTAATTATTACATGAAATATATTTCGTGAATTGTTACACACGATAATCAAGGTGTCAAGATTATATTTAGTATGTTTTAAGAGGGATTCTCCAATCGTGCCCAGCCTGCCTATATGGGGATCTTCATCTCCAGTATAGACATATCTATTCTCAGGAATGAAGAGGCCTATCTTAGATATGCTAACAGGAAGTGATCTGCTATCCCACCGGACAGAGGTGTTATTCCTATTCGTATACAGATTCTTGATAGAGCCTAACGTGCGCGAGGTGAGCAGCGCTCCACCCTTTCATTCTCGCGTCTCCCACGCTCAGGATCAATCGTGAAAAAGGGTTGCACTCGGCGCCCGATCCGGTGAGCTGTTATACGGCATGTTTATGACACTCAAATCAATATTCAGATACGGCATTTTCAAGGGCAGACATAACAATATGCCTAGCGCATGCTTGGTACTCCAGCATGTCAAGGATTTTGATTGCTCTTGGTGAAGTGATACCGTGAGCAGACTTCTTGTCCCGTAGTTTATTCATATCCCGAATAACTTGCCCTAAAGATTTCTTGCTGCCATATCCAACTTTTTCATCAAACTCAAGGTCATGTTCTTTTAACTTCCGCTCTAGTTTCCTATAGTCTTTCGGAGGATCGCCAATGACTGCCTCAATTGCTTTAAAGGCGTTCTGTAATGCAGTTTCCAATAAGCTTTGCTCATAACCTGTACGTGTTCCTTCTTCAGGATCTTCGAGGACATCATGAATTTGACCGGATTTCTCGAATAACAGGGGGGAAACAGGGCACGATTAGGCCCCAGGTCATGATAACGGAAGATATAAAAAACAAAAATCCCGCGTTTTAGGCGGGATCTTGGCATTAGATGCCAGTGCGCCGTACAGGGATCGAACCTGTGACCTTGGGCTTAAAAGGCCCCTGCTCTGCCGATTGAGCTAACGGCGCCAAAACTGATTGTATCATCGCGCATGGGGGAGCGTCAACGCGTGGATATATTTTATACTAAGACATTTCCATAGCAGTCCAGGGGACTATGATGGTTGTGTGGAGTGCGCAAGCTCTGCTTGCGCAGCCGAAGCTCTGCTTCGGCACTCCAGAATCTTCCATAAATGATAGTAGCTTGTTGACATGATCTCTTATGGTTGGTATTATCAATTCAAATAGCACAGATGAGGTTGGGATGACCGACAGGGCGATCAACAAAGGATATGTTATCTGGCGCAGCCGCGTGCGCGCGCGTTGATCGTTTATTAGTGATCAGGTTTATGAAAACTGCGGCTGAAAACCCCGTTGCTTGCGGTGGGGATGAAAGCCGCCCTTCCTTAATGGTATAATTAACACACTCGCCCGTGGAATGACTGGCGTCCGGCTTTGACCGGTAGAAGCCCCACTGCTTGCGGTGGGGAGCATTCACTAGTACGCCGTGGCGCAACCCACGGCGTTTTTGTGTCCAGGTGGTTCGCCACGGCGCCAAGTAGTGAGGTTCTTATGCTTGTGGCCAATGGAATAACCAAGCGCTATGGTGATCAAATTATCCTCCAGGGGGTCAACTTCGCCGTAAACCGCGGTGACCGGGTAGGGTTGATCGGTCCCAACGGTTGCGGTAAGACGACGCTGCTGCAGATCATTGCCGGCCTTGAGGACCCAGACGACGGGAGCATCACCCTCAATCCACCGGACATTCACGTCGGCTACCTGCCTCAGGGTCTCCAGGTGGAGGAAATGACAACTATCGGTGATTTGCTCTACCAACAAAGGGGCGAATTAACCCGAATTGAGGTCGAACTTACGCGCATCTCGGACCAGATTGCCCTTGCCGGTGGAAAAGCCGCGCCGGCGTTGGTGGAAGCCTATGATCAGACGCTGGATCGGTTGAAAGCTCTGTCGGTTCAAGTCGGTGATGGCCACACCGAGAGCATCCTGGCTAAGCTCGGAATGCAGGACCTGGAGCTCTCAACACCAGTGGATGAGCTGAGTGGCGGTCAGAAGACGCGCCTCAGCTTGGCGAAGGTTCTGCTAGGTGATCCACAACTGCTCCTGCTCGATGAGCCGACCAACCACCTTGACATCCAGATGCTCGAATGGCTCGAAGATTGGTTGACCGGCTTCGATGGCGGTGTTTTGATCGTCTCCCATGACCGCGCTTTGCTCGATCGGACGGTAAACCGGATTCTCGATTTCGACCAGGAAACCCGCTCCCTGCATGAGTACGCTGGCAACTACAGCGCTTACCTGGAACAGTATTTAATTGAGCGTGAGAAACAGATGTCAACCTACCGTGATCAGGTAGACGACATCCGTCGCATGCACCAGGACATCGCCCGCACTAAGGAACAGGCACGACGAGTCGAACGGGGGACGATTGACTCCTCACAACGTCGCTATGCCATGAAGGTGGCCCGCAAGGCGAAATCGAGGGAGAAGAAGTTATCTCGATTTATCGTGTCTGATAAGCGAGTTGAAAAACCCCGTCAGAGTTGGCGAATGAAGCTGAAATTTTCCACTCCGCAGCACTTGGGAGCGGATGTGCTGGTGACTGAAGACCTCTCGATCGGTTACCCCGATCAAGAGCCTCTGCTGCACGGCGTGAACCTGCACCTGCGCGCCGGTTCAAGGGTCGCGCTCACCGGGGCGAATGGCGCCGGCAAGACCACCCTGCTGCGCACGTTCGCCGGTAATTTAATGCCCATTGCTGGTCGGGTCCACCTGGGACCCAGTGTATGCCTGGGTTATCTGACTCAGGAACAAGAACTGCTCGATCCGAAGCGCAGCGCGCTCGAGGTGATCCGAGACGTGGCTCCCTTGGGTGAAACTGAGGCTCGAAATTTTTTACACTACTTCCTGCTGAGTGGGGATGATCCTTTGCGACCAGCCAGCAGCTTGAGCTACGGCGAACGGGCTCGCCTGATGCTGGCGGTTCTGGTTGCTAAAGGTAGCAACTTCCTTCTCCTGGACGAGCCGATCAACCACCTTGACATCCCCTCTCGAACGCGCTTCGAAGCGGCGCTTGCCCAGTTCGAAGGAACAGTGCTGGCGGTAGTCCACGATCGCTACTTTATTGAGGGCTTCGCCACCGAGCTGTGGGTGGTAGAAGGGCATGGAGTGACGGTAGAGAAATAAGGGAGAGCGAATATCGTGATCGCGGCAAGGTCAGTTAGGTGAGCTATAATTTGCCCATGCCCTCTCATCTCTACCTCTCCCCACACCTTGACGACGCCGTGATTTCTTGCGGAGGGCTGATCGCGCAGCAGACGGCGGCTGGTGAACCAGTATCCGTACTCACCGTTTGCGCCGGGGATGCGCCACCTGGACCTCTCTCTTCCTTCGCCCAAGAGTTACGCACCCGCTGGGGCGAAGCCGAAGGTCCAATTGCTTCTCGTCGAGCTGAGGATCGCGTGGCCTGCGGTCGGTTGGATGCTTCGGTCATCCACCTCGATATCCCTGACGCTATCTACCGCCGCGGGGATGGAGGTGAGGTGCTTTACCCTTCAGAACAGGCGGTCTTCAGCCTGATTCATCCGCAGGAGGCAGACCTGGTACTGAGGTTATCACACTTGATCAAGGAAGCTCATCCAACTGCAACCAGGCTCTACTGCCCGATGGCGATAGGTGGCCATGTCGATCACCGCATAACTCGTCGAGCTGCTGAGCGCCTCGGTCAGCAACTTTGGTATTACCAGGACCTGCCCTATGCCGCACGAGGAGAACGCATCCCGCCCGATCTAGGGTTGCCCAGTGGGATCGAAGCCACATGGCCGTTGTCGTTGGGGGAGATAGACGCCTGGAACACAGCCGTTGCAACGTATCGCTCACAGCTCTCCACATTTTGGTCGGATGTGGCGGCGCTTCACCGGGAACTGCGGGACTTCCATGACGCTGGAGGCGGTATCCGGATACTTACGTCGGAGGTGAATGATCTCCTCTAGCAGTGATGATGGGTATCCTGCTTCACACATCACTGCTTTCTTTAAAAAGATATGTGCTACTGACTCTAAAGTCCACTGGACATGGGGGTGAAGGTATGCTATTATCCAACCGTGAAAAATCACTCGGGCTGAGAGCAGTCTCTCAGTTCGTTCTTTATATCTAGATGGACTCAATAAGCTGCATATAGCATGCAGACATATGACTAGAGAGAACAATGGGGAACCACGAAGTTTATCTCACCGCCAGCGGCCTGAAAAAGCTCGAAGGCGAACTCGAGCATCTGCATACAGTCCGGAGACAAGAGGTCGCCCAACGACTACGTGAAGCGATGCAGGGCGGTGAGTTAATCGACAACGCTGAGTACGAGGCTGCCAAGAACGAACAGGCCTTCATTGAAGGCCGCATCCTCGAAGTTGAATATATAGTTTCTCAGGCTAAGCTGATAGAACCCGGAAAAGCGACCGATGTGGTCTGTATTGGGAGAACGGTGGTCGTTAAACAAAACGGCAAAAAGCGGGAGACGTTTACTATCGTCGGGGCGGCGGAAGCCGACCCAAAGGCGGGACTAATCTCCAATGAATCACCACTTGGTCAGGCACTGCTCGACCACAAGGTGGGTGATGAGGTGGAGGTCATAGCTCCTGCAGGCGTGCTGCGTTTCCGCATCGTTAAGATAAAGTGACATTTGGGACCCAAAGGGCGCCCCGCGCAAGTTATGCCGCGCGGGGCGCTTTTCGTGTACACTTGCCGTGGGTGAAAGATCCGTTTTGCGCGGGGGTGGAGAAAGAGGTTCTTAAGCAGTTTCACCCCCATGTGTAACGCGATCCGCAGGAGTCCCGGTAGGAGGAGCCAATCCGGATAAGTTGGCTGGAATTTCGTTGGTCTCGTTCTTGAATCCTCCTCAAGGAACGCCGTAGATGGTCGCAAATTAATCATGCTAAAGGATGTCGAAAGTGATGATTAAACTGACCGAACTTGAGCGTGTACGTCTGGAGAAGCTAAACCGTTTGCGAGAAGAGGGATTGGAACCATACCCTCGCCAGGCAAATCGCACCCACACGACCCGGGAGGCAATCCTGGCTTTTGAGTCAAAAGCCGAAGGTGAGCCGGTGGAGGCGACGGTGGTCGGACGGTTGCGTTCTATCAGGAAAATGGGGAAGACAACCTTCACCCACATCGAGGACGGATTTGGCCGCTTGCAGCTCTATCTACGACTCGACGACCTCGGCGATGAGCGGATGGCCCTTTTCAATGAAACCTTTGACCTGGGTGATTTCATACAGGCTCAAGGTACGATGTTCCGCACCCGCACCGGCGAGGTCACATTACATGTTGCTGACATCATCATGCTGGCTAAGGCGCTCACCCCGCTGCCGGCATCCAAAGAAGAAATCGTTGACGAGAAACGGGTTGTCTACAGTGCCTTTGCCGATCCGGAAGCGCGTTACCGCCAGCGGTATGCCGACCTGGCGGTCAACCCGGAAGTGCGCGACATCTTCCGCACACGTACCAAAGTCGTGCGCGCTTTGCAGCATTTTTTGGATGATCGAGGTTTCATTGAGGTCGAGACACCCATTCTGCAGCCTATCTACGGTGGCGCGGCTGCACGCCCCTTCACCACTCATCACCACCAACTTCACCAAGACCTTTTCCTTCGCATCTCTTTCGAGCTCTACCTCAAGCGACTCCTAGTCGGCGGGTTTGAGCGGGTCTATGAGATCGGGCGCGACTTCCGCAATGAAGGTGTCTCATCCACGCACAATCCCGAATTTACTATGCTCGAGTTCTATATGGCCTACGCTGACTACCGGGATGTGATGGCGCTGACCGAGCAAATGGTAGCCTACGTCACAGACCAGGTGATCGGGTCGACAACGATTCAATATAAAGGGCACACAATTGATCTATCACCGCCCTGGAAACGTCTTCAGTTGAGGGAGGCGGTGGTCGATAAAACTAAGATTGATATTGCTAAACACCCTACAGCCGACTCCCTACGGCAGGAGATGGTCGCTCAAGGCCATGAGCCATCGGAACAGTCTACCCGAGGGAAGTTAATCGAGTCGCTTCTGGATCACTATCTCGAACCGTATCTCATCCAACCGACTTTCGTCTACGACTACCCGCGTGATATCTCCCCCCTCGCTAAGAGCGTCCCGGGCGACCCAGGCACGGTTGAGCGCTTCGAGGGTTTCGTAGGGGGTATGGAGTTATGCAACGCCTTTACCGAGCTCAACGATCCCCTTGATCAGGAACAGAGATTCCAAGAGATGGGGCGGGATTATGCGGTGGATGACCAGGAACGCCATCCGGTGGATGAGGACTACTTGCGGGCCATCTTCTATGGTATGCCACCGAATGGAGGTTTTGGTTTGGGGGTTGATCGGCTGATAATGCTGCTTACCGATCAAGCTACGATCCGGGAGGTGATCCTCTTTCCACATCTGAGGAGCAAGGAGTAAGCATTAGGGATTGGGGATTAAGTATCATCAGCAGGTCGCCTAATCTGATCCACGCAGCAAGCCCTAGAGACACACCAAACCACAGTGCGTCAAATCAATCCGGCGACTAATCGCCAGTGTAGTTATGTTATCCGGGTTATCGAAGTAGGCATAGACCGCAGATTACCAGCACCATCAAAGCCACCAACCCGATTACAGCTTGAGCGATGGTTTTTGGTTCCATTCCAGGCAGGACCACCTGACCATCACCGTAGTCTTTGAAGTATTTGCCCCAAGGATTTTCCAATGCTGCCTCGACCCGCTTACGCCCGATGAATGGGTACCAAAAAACATTATGGTAGAAGTTACTGGCGAAATATGACCAGGGCACCAATGGGCTTTGGAGTAATATTTTTTCAAACGGCTTGAGTGGACCGTGATATATCGCCTTCTGGCCTCGGCTGGCGAAAGTATCGGTCATCTGGAAACCCCACGGCTCTTCCTGCTCGATATCGTAGCCTACGATTTTGATCTGGCTTGGGTCTCCTACCCCAAGATCCATCTCATGCGCCAGGCGGATGAACCGCAGTCTCATGGGATCGAAACCTTGCAGCTTTGCTGAGACGGCGTCGATCGCTACCTGGTCAGAAGAAGCCAGCAGGATGTCCTTCTGGTGCCAACGCATGGCGCGTGGACCGGGTCCGTCGCCAGCAAAGGTACCGTCCATGACGGCGAACAAGCCAGGGTGGATCTCGTGCTGGATGGTCAGCAAATCGACCAGTGTGTCGTGGATCACCGCGTGGGTCCAATGACGATGGCGATGGAGCAGTCCGCCGAAGGCGTTTTTCATGGCGCCAGTTATAGTGGTAAAGACGTGGGTCTTTACCGTCGGTAGATGGATTATATTAAGGCCGACCAGGTCCTTGGGGATAAAGATGCCCTTGGGGTAGACCTCATCTAGCACAAGCATGGGCCGCTTGGGCTTGTACTCAAACCACTCGAAATCTTCCTCATAGAGATAGATACAGGGGATGTGGTACTTGTCAGTTACGAAGCGGTGTTTGTTGTTGAACTCACCTACGCGGGTATCGACAACCACCGTGTCGTTATGCACCCCTACCAGGTCGTCATAGCCAGCCGCCTGGAGGGTGCGTATCACACCTTCGATCTGCCAGGGGGTTGACGAGCATGCAGGATACCAGGTCTGCCAGGAGATGTTGATCTTCAGGCCGGTCCTTATCCCTTTTGGCAGGGCAGTCTCAAATTTCGCCAACCGCATCACCTGTTGGATGTCCTCCAGGATGTTATCTGGTGTGGTCTTGAGGACGGCTACTGTACCTTTGCCGGGAAAGTCAGTCATACATCCCTCCTTCGAGGCGGTATCATTTTAACCCACTTTGGATTGTTTAATAAGCCGGAGGCATCTATTGCCTACCGCATACAGGTTTGAGCGTGCTACAATACTCACTGATGGAACCTGGGGTGATCAACTCGTTGGACACAAAACTGTCACAATAAGGTGATCCATTGCAGCCTCACCGATCAACCCGCGGCAAGTGGAGTAATGATATGTATGACCGAATGAGTGCTGGATTGCCACCTGAGAGCCCCTTCAGCGATAAGGCGGCACGCGAGACCAGGCGCCAGATTTGGGTGCAAATCTATCTGCCCTTGGGGATGGGTGTAATGATCCTCGCCGCATTGGCGATATGGGTCTGGCAGGCGGGGTTTGGTGCGGTCACTGTCTGGGCGGATGTAGCCCTTGTGGTGGTCTTGATCCCATTGTTCGTGCTCGGGTTGGTTGCACTCATTGTGTTGGCTGGTTTGACGTATGGCGTTTTCTGGTTGTCCGGTTGGCTGCCGGATCCGCTCCATAGGTTACAATCGACCATTGCCCGTGTGGAGAGGGGGACGCAAAAGGGCGCGGATGGTGTGGCTAGACCGATACTTGTGGTTCAGGCGGTCATTGCGATGTTGGAAGCTGCAGTGGCGAGCATTGTTTCGATTTTTCGTTATTATTGAGGATGAACACCATGGATGATGAAGGGAACTGGAAGGCAAATACGCTGCTTCTAGGTGCGGTAATCGGCGCCTTGACCGGGGTGGGGGCGGCCTACCTCTTGATTAAACGCGCCGAGAGCCAGGGTGAGCAGCCAAGGTTAGGCACTGGCGAGGGTGTCAAGCTCGGATTAATGGTGCTTGGTCTGCTGAAACGGGTGGGTGAATTAGGGGAAGGGGGAAGCTAACCCAGCGATCTGACCCCAACTTCGCATCTTTGAATAGATCTAGGCTCTTACCAGAGAGCGTCGCAACCTGTTGTTTGCGAGCGACCGATGCGGGTGCAGATCAGTTGGAGGCAGGTAGGTTTGGCTTTGAGCATTCTGTTTGGCAACTTATAAAAGTTTGGTGCTCGACAAACGGTCTGTCTCTTGACGGCCGGTGTTTTTAAATCTAAAATACGAACGAACGTTCGTTCTTTCTTGAAGAGGTTTTCCAACATGACCAAAGGGCATCGTACCCGCTCGGGGATTATCAACGCCGCTAATCAATTATTCGTCAAACAAGGTTACCATGGCACCTCCATGCGACAAGTTGCTGCCAATGCGGGGATTTCCCTAGGTGGTATCTATAACCACTTTGTCGGTAAAGAGGAAATTTTCGTAACCGTCTTAGAAGCATATCACCCATACCATGAAATGCTGCCGATTCTAGAAAATGCCCAAGGGGAATCTATTGAAGCGTTCGTGAACAACGCTGCTTTGGGAATGATCACAGCCTTGGATAAGCACCCGAATTTTCTTAACTTGATGTTTGTTGAGATCGTTGAATTCGGTAGTCGGCACATTCCCCGGCTATTTAAACAATACTTTCCACATGTCGTGGGCATTGTCCAACGTTTTTCTGAAAATCAGATCAACCTACGACCTATCCCCTTGCCAGTGATTATCCGAGTGTTTATCGGCCTGTTTTTTTCCTACTATATGACCGAGAACATCATGGCTGAACAACTACCAGCCAATCTGCAGGAGGGAGCCCTTCAGCACTCTGTGGATATCTTCCTGCACGGTATTCTTTACGGGGGATGAGCATGTCAATCCATTTCCTGTTTTATCTTTTGTTTGGTCTGCCTCTTCTGTTTGTGATCCTGTATACGATATTGAGAGTAGTGCGTTACTTTTATAAAGCCCCGATGCCTGAGTATTTAGCTGATGTGATTGATAACCCTTGGCGGCGTAGGATTCAGCCACCCGATAAAACGGCAATCAGACATGGAATACAGCCTGGGATGACCGTGCTGGAAGTTGGACCCGGAACGGGGACCTATACCATCGCTACCGCCCGACGTGTCGGGGAAAAAGGCAAAGTCGTGGCGATTGACATTGAACCCAAGATGGTCGATCGGGTTCGGAAAAAGGTGGAAACAGAAGGGTTGACAAATTTAGATGTCCGGGTTGCCAATGCTTACGATCTCCCATTTGACGATGGGACTTTCGATTTGATTTATATGATCACCGTCATCGGTGAAATTCCTTTACCCAAGAAAGCTATTCGAGAGTTTCATCGTGTATTGTCACCTACCGGCACATTAGTCTTCAGCGAGCTACTCCCGGATCTTGACTATCCGAGTGTCAGCACACTCATCCGGTGGGTAACTGGAGTTGGTTTTAAGTTGAAGAAAAAGATCGGGAATTTCTTCTATTACACATTGATATTTGAGAAGGATTTTAATGCCGGGGTAAAGCTGTGAACAAACGCCTACTTTCCATCATCCGCAAGGAGTTCATTCAGATCTGGCGTGATCCCCGCACACTGATCTTGGTAATCGCGATCCCGGTTATGCAATTGCTCCTGATTGGTTACGCTGCCACTACGGATGTGCGCAATGTACCTATGGCTGTCTTTGACCAGGACCGAGGCCCATCTGCTCGAGCGCTATTGGACGCGTATCGGATGGCGGATTACTTCCTCCTGACCTACGATGTGGACTCAGAGGATGAATTGCGGAACCTCATCGATGGCGGTGAGGCCAAGGTCGGGTTGATCATTCCCCCAGGTTACAGCGCTCGTTTGCAGGCTGATGGTTCTTCTCAAGTCTCCTTCGTAGTAGATGGCAGCGATCCCACAGTTGCTTCGACAGCTCTTTCTGCAGCCCTATTTATCGGACAAGAGCACTCCACAAAGATTATGTCGGAACGGCTAATGCATCACGGCCAGCCGACCTCGACTGTGCCACCGGTCCAGGTACGCACGAATGTCTGGTACAACCCCGACATGATAAGTTCGCATTTCATGGTGCCGGGGGTTATCGGCACAATTCTCTTCGCATTAACCTCGGTGCTAACTGCAACGGCTGTCGTCCGAGAGCGAGAACGGGGCACGATTGAGCAATTGATCGTCACCCCGATCCGTCCGTGGGAGTTGATGGTTGGAAAGCTGATCCCTTATGTGATGCTTGCATTCTTCAATACCCTGGAGGTCCTGGCTCTTGGATCCTTATTATTTGAGGTTCCGATCCGTGGAGAACTAAGCGTGATCCTTGTGCTATCCTGTCTCTTCTTGCTCACGGGTTTGGGTTTGGGTCTATTGGTCTCCACGGTCGCCAACACCCAACAAGAGGCGATGCTTACAGTATTTATGATTTATCTGCCAAGTATCTTCCTCTCGGGTTTATTCTTCCCTTTGGAAGCCATGCCCAAGGTTCTTCAGTGGGTTTCGACCATATTTCCGCTTCGTTATTACTTGGTGATCATCCGCTCCTTGCTTATCAAAGGGGTTGGAGCGAGCGTTCTTAAGCAGGAGATCTTAGCCCTGGCACTTTTTGGGTTGGGAATGATGACATTGGCCGCGTTGCGTTTTCGCAAGCGGTTGGATTGATGAGCCCCTATGGGTTAGGAGCGATTGGAGGTTGAGATGCGATCCCATTCTATTCGGAGGGCACTACCCTTGATTGCGATCATGGCTTTGCTGACGGTCGCGATCGTTTATCTAAATGGTGTCACCCAATCAGATAACGGTCCACTTACGGCCTCAGGCACGGTGGAGGCGACGGAAGTGACGGTTGTTTCTGAGGTAGCTGGTCGGGTTGTGGAGGTCTTAGTTGCGGAGGGGGAATATGTCGAACAAGGAACAACGTTGATCATTCTTGATGATGAACTGCTTCAGGCCCAGAAGGAGCAGATGCTGGCTACCATTGAAACAGCAGAGGCGGGAATAAGCGCCTCGCGAGCCAACTTGGAGGCTGCTCAAGTCCAATATGAACTTGTACGGCAGGCTGCCCGGTTGGATGATCTGCCAACCCGACTCGAGGCTTGGAGACTGGTAACCCCGCGCGAGTTTTCACTTCCAGGTTGGTACTTTGATAAGGGAGAAGAGATTGCCGCCGTCGAGGCAGAGTTAGAGTCAGCCGAGAAGGCGTTGGAGATTGAGCGTGCCAATTTAACAGCGGTGTTGAAAGAGGCGACAAATGCTGATCTAGTGGAAACCGAAGTTCGGTTGGCGAATGCTCGAGCAGCTTTTCTGGTTGCGGAGGAAGTGTGGGACCGCGCGCGACGGGCGCGTGAGGACGAAAAATTGGAGGACTTCGCTGAAAAACTTTTCGAATCCGCCGAGGACGAACTGGAGGCGGCTCAATCAGACTACGAGCAGCTGCTTTCTGACGAGGCCGCTGAGGTTGTGTTGGAGGCGAGAGCTCGTGTTACCGTTGCACAAGCACGCTACGATGCCGCGCTCGATCGATTATCCCTGATGTGGACGGGAGACGACTCGCTGCGTCTCCGGGCTGCGGAGTTGGCATTGACGCAGGCGGAGGCGATTGTTGCTCAATCTGAGGCGGCGCTTGCCCAGGTGCATGCTGAGCTGGTGGTCATTGAACTTCAACAAGCCAAGTTTGTGCTCCACGCCCCGGTTTCCGGCGTCGTCGCAAGTCGCAGCATCGAGCAGGGCGAGGTCCTGTGGGCCGGAGCTTCTGCTCTGACCCTATACCAGCTGGAACACCTGACGCTTACCGTCTATGTTTCGGAGAATCGCTATGGACAAATCAACATTGGGGAGCAGGCGATCGTCAGGGTAGACTCCTTCCCCGGTGAAACCTTTACCGCCACTGTAGTTCGAATTGCGGATCGGGCCGAGTACACACCTCGAAACGTACAAACTGAAGAGGGTCGGCGGTCGACCGTATTTGCAGTCGAGCTATCCGTCACCGATCTGGCAGGCAAGCTCAAACCAGGGATGCCAGCGGATGTGGATTTTGGTGAGTAGAGACCTTAGGTGTCGATGGTATTTTAACCTTGTCATGATGCACGTAAGAGACCCAAATCAACTAGGTTGTGCTTTGAGGGATGGATTTGGAAACCCTAATTAAAGCCCAAGATCTTCGTAAAACCTTTGGCGCTGTCGTGGCTGTCGATGGTTTTTCAATTAGGGTAGGACCAGGAGAGGTGTACGCTCTGGTGGGACCGGATGGTGCCGGGAAAACCACCGCCATGCGGTTGCTCTGTGGGGCGTTGCTCGCCGATGAGGGGCAGGTGTTATTGGCTGGATTCGACTTGCACACGCAGACCGAACAGGCGAGGGCTCTAATTGGTTATTTGCCCCAGCGCTTTAGCCTTTATGGCGAACTTACGGTGGTTGAAAATCTACGGTTCTTCGCCGAGGTGCGGGGACTATCGGCGAAGGATTGTCGGCTGAGATCGAAGGAAATTCTGGAATTCGTAGATCTGGTAGAGTTCGCTGATCGCCGGGCAAATTTATTATCGGGAGGTATGAAGCAGAAGCTCGGTCTGGCAGCGGCATTGGTTCACCGCCCTCGAATCCTGCTACTTGACGAGCCAACCGGCGGCGTCGATGCGGTTACCCGACAGGCTTTCTGGCAACTGCTGATCCGGTTGTTAAGGCAGGGGGTGGCGGTGTTGATCAGCACCCCATACATGGATGAAGCCTCACGATGCAATCGGGTGGGTTTTATGACTCAAGGGCGTCTGTTTGTCGAAGGCTCTCCAAATGAGATCGTTAGTTGTATGAAGGGAAGTGTGGTTGAGGTTGTCGGAGGCCCAAGGCGACTGGTCGAGCGTCTGGCTCGTTCTATCCCCCAGGTTGAGAATGTGCATGTTTTCGGAGACCGACTGCATCTACGGGTTATTCCAGGTGCCGCTAGGCGGGTCATTGCTCGAATGAAGGTTTCTGTGCCGGCGGAAGGGGGAGTGATCGAACGTTTGAGACCAATCACTCCCGGATTAGAGGATGTCTTCATCGAGCTTCTTGAGGGTAGAGGATGAGCATTATTTTCCCCTTGTATGTTGTCAAATTAAAAGCCCTGGGGCTGAAACTTATCCAAGCACCGCTGGATACCTGCTTCTACGAGGAGTTGTGGAGCGGGTGGCTGAACCCGATCTCAGGGTGCTGATGACACCGAAGAGAGGGGTTGATGTCTGAGATTGTTGTCCAGGCTCACGAACTGACTAAGCGATTTGGCAGTTTCACCGCGGTGGACCGAGTATCATTTGAAGTGCGGGCGGGTGAGGTGATGGGCTATCTAGGTCCTAACGGTTCAGGCAAGACTACGACTATCCGTATGTTATTAGGCTTGCTCCTTCCAAGCGGAGGAAGCTCAAGTGTGTTAGGGTTTGACTCAGTTCGACAGGTGGAGGACATCCGATCCCGTGTGGGATACATGTCACAGAAATTTGCTCTGTATGATGAACTGACAACTGGGGAGAATTTGATATTCTACGCCGGTGTGTATGGAACTCGGAGTTCCAATCGTCTTCGTGACGTGATCGAACTTGTGGGTTTGACGGGTTTGGAAGACGAACGGGCAGGGGATTTGCCCATCGGTTGGCGCCAACGACTGGCTCTAGCCACAGCTATCGTCCATCGACCTACGTTGCTCTTCCTGGACGAACCGACGAGTGGTGTCGACCCCGTCGCCAGGCGCGACTTCTGGGACCTGATATACGATCTCGCTGATGAGGGAGTTACGACCTTTGTGACTACCCATTATATGGATGAGGCCGAATATTGCACCCGGGTGGGGTTTATGCGGCGTGGGTGCTTGTTGTCAGTGGGCACGCCATCCAAGCTTAAGCAGGCTGCTTTACCTGGGAAAGTGTGGGAGGTCCATGCTAAGCCGCTGCTGGAAGCCCTCGAAGCGCTGGGTAGGATCCCAGATGTCGCTCGAGCCGG
>Ga0209986_10001261_pt1 | contig 24464 bp, 17 predicted proteins | sample BlataG_FD_183168 | JGI IMG/M metagenome (GOLD analysis project Ga0209986, IMG submission 183168) | Deep subsurface microbial communities from Black Sea to uncover new lineages of life (NeLLi) - Black_00105 metaG (SPAdes) (version 2) | ecosystem: Environmental > Aquatic > Marine > Oceanic >... | reverse complement strand
CCCCACCCGACCGCTGCCAGGTCCACCACGGCGCACGCGACTGGCAACACGGCGGCAACACCGACATCAACGAACTCACCCTGGCCTGCGGATGCGACAACCGCCTCGTCGATGACACCCCCACCGGATGGACCACCCGAAAACGCCCGAGCGACAACCGCACCGAATGGATCCCCCCACCCCACCTCGACCGAGGCCAAAGCAGGGTCAACCACTACCACCACCCCGAGGAACTACTCAGACCCGACGACGGCCCCGGATGACGGTGCCTCACCGCGTTCGGCTGCCCAGGCCGTCGCGAACAGCACCAGCCGGGCGGTCATATAGGCGAACACCATCAGGCCCAGCACCGGGCCGAAGACCGCACCGGCCGGGCCGTGCAGCACCGTCTGCAGGTAGATCGAGCCGACCTGCTTGAACGTCTCGAATCCGACGGCGGCCAGCAGTCCGGCCCCGGCGCACCGGCGCAGCGGAACCGGATCATGCGGCAGTCGGGCGATCATCACGGTGAACAGCAACCAGGCCACCAGGATCGACACCACCAGCGACCCCAGCCGCACAAACCCGGTCAGCCGCAGCGCCGAGGTGGCCAGCACGCTGAAACCGATGGTCAGCAGGCTGGCCAGAAAGGCGGCAACCAGGGCGATGACATCGGACATCTTGGTGTTGAGAAAGCCCGGCGGTGGGAACTGCTGGCCCCACATCTGGCTGAGCGCCACCCGCATCCGCTGCATCCACAGCAGACCGACGTAGAGGGCGGTGGCCAGGCCGATCACCCCCACCGACGTCCGCGAGGCGATGGCGGCGTCCATCAGTCCGATGATCTGCTCGCCGAACTCACCGGGCACCGCCGACTTGACCCGGCTGTCGATCTCGGCCAGCACCTGGGGCCGGCTGGCCAGCACGAACCCGACCACCGCGAAGCCGACCATCAGCACCGGGAACAGCGCGAAAATGGTGAAGTAGGTGATCCCGGCGGCGTAGAAGTCGCCTTGCGACCCGTCATAGCGCTTCTGGGCGCGCACCGCATGGTCCAGCCATGGGTAGCGGCGACGCAGCCGTTCCAGCGCTCGCATCATCGGGCCGGCAGGAAACCCAACCGGTCATAGACGCGCGCAAGCGTCCGGCCAGCCACCTCGCGCGCGCGGTCGGCGCCCTTGTCGAGGATCGATTGCAACTCGGCCGGGTCGGCGAGCAACTCGTCCACCCGCCGCTGGATCGGCGTGACGTAGGCGACGACGGCCTCGGCGGTCTCGGCCTTCAGGTCGCCGTATCCGCGGCCGGCATACCCGTCGACCAGTGCCTCGATCGGCCTACCGGTGACCGCGGACTGGATGGACAACAGATTGGACACCCCGGGCTTGGCCTCGGGGTCGAATCGGATCTCCCGGTCACTGTCGGTGACCGCCGAGCGGATCTTCTTGGCCGACACCTTCGGATCGTCGAGCAGATTGATCAGACCCGCGGCGGTAGCCGCCGACTTGCTCATCTTGGCGGTGGGCTCAGCCAGGTCGTAGATCTTGGCGGTCTGTTTGGCGATCATCACCTCCGGCACCACCAGTGTGCCCGGGAACCTGACGTTGATGCGCTGGGCGATATCTCGGGCCAGTTCCAGGTGCTGACGTTGGTCCTCACCGACTGGAACCAGGTTGGTGTCGTACAGCAGGACATCGGCGGCCTGCAGCACCGGGTAGGTGAACAGGCCCACCGTGGCGGAGTCAGCGCCCTGCTTGGCCGACTTGTCCTTGAACTGGGTCATCCGGGAGGCCTGCCCGAAACCGGTGAAACATCCCAGCACCCAGGACAGTTCGGTATGGGCGGGCACGTGGCTCTGCACGAAGATGGTCGAACGGGACGGGTCGATACCCAGCGCAAGATACTGCGCCGCGGTGACCAGGGTGCGCCGGCGCAACACGCCCGGATCCTGCGGGACGGTGATCGCGTGCAGATCGACGACGCAGAAGTAGGTCTCGTAGTCCTCCTGCAGGCCTACCCACTGCGCCACCGCACCGAGCGCATTGCCCAGATGCAGGGAATCGGAGGTGGGCTGCACACCGGAGAAAACGACACGGGATTGCTGGCTCATGATGGGACAATCCTGTCATGCGGAAATTCCTGACGGTGCTCGCTTCGGCGTTGACGGCGTTGACGACGATGTCAGTGCTCGCCGGGTGCTCGGGCGGAGCAGGTTCGGGCGACAAGCGCCCGACCGGAGCGGCCGTGGTGGTGGTCTCCGGGGGAAACGCCACCAGTCCGTTCACCACCAACGACCAGGCCTGCGCCACCGGGTTGGCGGCCGGGAACACCAACACCGCGATTCGGGAGTTCCTGCTTTCCAAGGACTACACCGTCTACACCTCGCCGGCGATGGCCGGGCGCGGCCAGGTGGTCGACCAGACCGGCTTCGGCGCGTTCGGGGTGTGCCCGGTGACACTGCCGGAGAACATGACCGTCAACTCCACCGGCAGCATCGACACCGCCGGCGAGCACCTGGCCCGGTTCATCAACTGGCTGCACGACGAGAAGGGCGTGACCGACATCGACCTGGTGGGGCACTCGATGGGTGGGCTCTACTCCCGGGCGGCGATCCGGGTGCTGGCGACAACCGGAAGTCCGGTGGCGGTTCGCTCGCTGACGACGATCGGCACACCGTGGCAGGGGTCCTATCTTTCCGACTACGCCAATGACCTGATCCCGCTCACCGAATGCAAGGGCGACACGTTCTGCGAGTCCGGCATGAAGGAGTTCAAACCCGTTGTGCTGGAGTTGATGTCGGGATCCGGCCGGGAGGTCAACAAGGCCTTCCTGATGGGCCCGAACGGCTGGAACGAGTTCCAGTCCGGGGTGCTGGACAGGATCCCGGTGGTGCTGATCGCCGGGAAGAAGTTCACCGTCCCCGCTCCGGCCAACCCCGGCGTCTGGCCCAATGACGGCCTGGTCGCCCTGGAGAGCGCACTGGCCAAGAACGTGGGCGACCCGGTGCTGCCACACCGGCGCTGCCACACCTTCGACGACACGCACAGCATCTTCGTCTCCGACCAGGCCGGCCTGGACTGGAACACCGCGCTGACCTGGGATCCGCAGGTGCTCGAGGTGCTACACCAGTCCATTCAGGAGGCCCCCAAGGCGCTGGAGGGCCCCAACCGCCAGGGTTGTTAGCGCATCAACTGCCGCACCGCCGCATCGACTACCGGTTGGAGATCGTCGCCCAGGCTGCCCGACAGCCACTGCTGGGCCAGTTCGGCCATCGCACCGGCGTACATCGCCGCGCCGACGAGATCGGCGATCCGGGCGGGTCGCGACGTCGTGGGCCCCTCGTCGAGGACCGACTTGCGGAGCTGCTCCTGGATGGTCGAGCGGCGGGCCGCCAGCACCGGATTGGTGCGGGCCTCGGTGAACAGCAGCTTGCCGCGGCGCGGGTCCTCGGAACTGAAGTCGAGCACGGTTCGGATACCGGCCTGCAGCCGGGCCCGGTCGTCCGGCAGGTCCGCCATCGCGGCGGCGAGCGCCCCAATCAGGTCGCCGACCACGAAATCGTAGGCGACACCCAGTAATTCGTCGGTGTCGGCAAAGCTTTCATAGAAATAGCGGGTGTTGAGCTCGCTGCGCCGGCACACCGACCGGACGGTGACGGCGGCCTCGCCGTCCTCGCCGAACAACTCGAAGGCGGCGCGGACGAGTAACCGCCTCCGCTCGGCCTGTCGCTCGGCGCGGGAGAGCCCGGCCCACCTCGATGTTCGCGACATCCGATGAGAATATCCGCGGCATTGTGGTACTTTTGGTCACGCCTGTAGCCAAATTAACCCGAGCGTCAGTCGAGGAGCACGTCATGGATTCGGTGGCCCGGAATGCGAAGCGGAGCGCTGCGGCGGTGGCGTTGGGACTGGGTCTGACGGTCGCCGCCGGACCCGGTCTCGCCTGGGCCGAGGACGCCGAATCTCCGGCCACCGAATCGCCGGCCGGCGCTAAGACCGGCACCGCCAGAGCCGGCGCCGAAGAAACCAGCACGGGGAAACCGGCCGCCCAGAAGCCCCGCCGATCGGCCGCCGAGCCCAGAGTGCGCCCGCGCCGGACCCTGGATGCCGTTGCGGTCCCCAGGTCGGCCGCGGCCGATCGCCAACGCCCCGCCGCATCCGACCGCCCGGCCGGCAGCCCCGCCGAGTCCGGGCCCGACTTGGGACTCAACTCCAGGCCGCCGGTCCCGAGTGCGGCCATCTCCGCGCCCTCCCCCAGTCCGGCGGTGGTGCCGACCTCATCCCCGGTGCCGGCCGCTCCGATGACCGGACCGGCTATCCCGGCCGGCGCACCCACCCCCGCGCTCGCGACTCCCCGGGTCACGGTGGCTGCGGTCGCCAAGCCTGCCGCGGTCATGACAGCGGCGTCCACGCTGACGTCCTCGACAACCGGATCACCGGCCGGTGCGGCCACCGGTGCGGCGTTCAACCCGTTCGACGTGCTGACGGCGGCGCTGGCGATGATCAGCCGCGAGATCAGCCGGCTGTTCTTCAACCGCACACCGACGGCCAAACCCGTCCTGCATTCGCTGTCCAACGGCCCAGTGGTGACCGGGACGATCGGTGGGTCCGACCCCGACGACGACCCGCTGGCCTACTCGGTCACCGAACAACCCAACCACGGTACGGTTGCGGTCGATCCGGTGGGAACCTTCACCTACACCGCTGACCCCGAACTGGCCGCCGCCGGCGGAACCGACACCTTCGTCGTCGAAGTGCGCGATACCGGCTTCCACCTGAACTTCTGGGTGCCGACGGCGATATCGGTTCCAGTGACGGTGACCGTCCAGGCGGCCGCACCGGACCCGGTCGAACCCACCGACCCCGTCGAACCAGACCCCGTCGAACCAGACCCGGTCGATCCAGACCCGGTCGATCCAGACCCGGTCGAACCCACCGACCCCGTCGAGCCAGACCCGGTCGATCCGGTGGACCCGGGCCAGTCCGGAGGCACGACGTACAGCGTCACAACGACGGGGCCCGATATCGTTGGCTTCGATCCCACCCGGGACAAGCTCGATTTCGGCGATGTCTCGGTCCACGATTTCATCGTCGTCGATACCCCGGACGGTGTCGGCTTCCGCAGCCCGTGGACCGGAGAGACCTCCGTGATCCAGGGTGTCTCGCTGGGCCAGCTGACCGTCGACAGCTTTACGCCGATCATCAACGACCATCTGCGCCAGGACCTTTCGGGGGCCCTGGCCTGGGAGCAGGGTGTCACGCCGGCGCCCAACACCGTGTATGCCCGCTCGCATGAGGTCGGCCAGGTCGACCAGGTGTCGTTCGACCCGGCCACCGATGTGGTTGATTTCCGCTACTTCGGCACCCGCGAGCAGCTCTATCTCACCGACAGCCCGGACGGTGTCATCATCTCCACCGCGGGCACCGGCCAGACGCTGATCCTGCAGGATGTGACCACGAGCCAACTCACGGCCGCGAACTTCGTGTTCCACTTCGCTCAGGTGCGTGAGGACGCGTTGAACAACCAACTCGGTATCGGCGCGGTGCCCGACTCACAGGTGCGCCCGCAAGGAGTGCCGGTGGCAGGCACTGAGCAGTGGCCGACCGCAGCCGGAACCGGCGCGCCACCGTCGGGTCAGGCGGGAACGACCACCGTCATCTCCTGGCAGTACGGCACCAACACCGTGCTGGCCTTCGACCCCGCGCAGGACCGGCTCGACTTCGGCTGGTTCAAGGCTGACCAGTTCGACGTCACCGAGCCACCCGGACCAACCGGCTCCACCCGGATCACCATCCTGGGCAACAACCAGACCTACACATTGGACGGCGTTGGGCTGGGACAACTTTCGACGGCCAACATCATCGCGCTCGACGCCGACACCCGGGTCAAATGGCAGAACCTGATCTTCGCCGCCCCGGCCGCCCAACCGAGTCTGTCGATCGCCGACCGCACCGCGACCGAAGGCGACTCGGGCACCTCGGACATGGTGTTCACCGTCGCACTGTCCGAGGCGTCCGCCGAGACCGTGTCGGTGGGATATAGCACCAGCAACGGCACCGCCACCGCGGCCGACCTGGACTACCTGCCGAGCGCGGGCAGCCTGACCTTCGCCCCCGGCCAGACCGCCAGGACCATCACCGTCACCATCACCGGCGACACCCAGGTCGAACTCGACGAACAGTTCACCGTCACCCTCTCCGCACCGGTCAACGCCACCATCACCGACGGCACCGCGACCGGAACCATCGTTAATGACGACGTCGACATCGCACCGGTGATCCCGTCGACCCTCACCATCGCCGACCTGGCCGTCGCCGAGGGCGACGGCGGGCACAGCCATTTCATGTTCACGGTGAACCTGGACACGGCCTCGGCAGCACCCGTTAGCGTGCAGTACGCCACCACCGACGGGACCGCCGTCGCCGGCCTGGACTACACCGCGGCCGCCGGCACCCTCACCTTCGCGCCCGGCGTCACCACCCAGTTGGCCCACGTCGACATCCTGGGCGACCTCACCGTCGAAGCCGATGAGACCTTCACCGTCACACTGTCGAACCCGATCGGGGCGACGATCCTGGACGGCTCGGCACGGGGCACCATCCTCGACGACGACGACGCAGCACCACTGACCCCGGGCCTGAGCATCTCCGACGCCTCGGTCACCGAATCCTCGGGCGGCGGCATGGCACCGGGGTTCCTCGGCACCTCGGGCAACCAGATCATCGACTCCGCGGGCAATCCGGTACAGCTCTCCGGGGTGAACTGGTTCGGGATGGAGTCGACCACCGGCGCACCGCACGGGCTGTGGACCCGCTCCTACACCGACATGATCGACCAGATGGCCGCCGAGGGCTTCAACACGATCCGGTTGCCCTACGCCAGCGAGGCGTTGCACACCACTGCGGCACCCAATGGCATCGACTTCTCGAAAAACCCTGAGCTGCAAGGGTTGACGAGCCTGCAGATCATGGACGCCGTCATCGACTACGCCGGCCAGCAGGGCATGCGGGTCATCCTGGATCACCACCGCAGCGGCTACGGCACCGGAACCTCGGGCAACGGGCTGTGGTACGAGGGCCAGTACACCGAGGACGCCTGGGTCGCGGACTGGCAGATGCTCGCCGAGCGCTACTCCGACGACCCGACGGTGATCGGGATGGACCTGCACAACGAACCGCACAACGGCACCTGGGGTGGCGGCGGGGCCACCGACTGGGCACGGGCCGCCGAACGGGCCGGCAACGCCGTCCTGGCCGCCAACCCCGACCTGCTGATCTTTGTCGAGGGCGTCGGCACCTACCAGGGCCAAAGCTATTGGTGGGGAGGCAATCTGATGGGGGTCGCCGACCGGCCGATCACCCTCGACGTGCCCAACCGGGTGGTGTACTCCCCGCACGACTACCCCAACTCGGTCTACGCCCAGCCCTGGTTCTCCGGCCCGGACTTCGGTGCGGCGCTGCCGGCGAAGTTCCGGCAGATGTGGGGCTACATCTATGAAGAGGGGATCGCCCCGGTCTACATCGGCGAGTTCGGAACTAATCTGACCGACCCCAAGGACGTCGTCTGGTTCGAAGCCATCACGTCCTACATCTCCGGGGATCTCGACAACGACGGCACCATCGACATCCCGGCCGGGACCGAGGACATCAGCTGGACGTTCTGGTCCTGGAACCCCAACTCCGGGGATACCGGCGGCATCTTGGCCGACGACTGGCTCACCGTCAACGAGAACAAGATGGCCTATCTGACGGCGATCCAGTTCGCCGGGTCTGATTCCGATGCCGTCGCGACGTTCCGGGTTTCGCTGACCTCGGCATCGGCGCAGCCGGTGACGGTGCAGTACGCGACGTCCAACATGACCGCGTCGGCCGGCAGCGACTACACCGCCACCTCGGGCACCGTCACCTTCGCCCCCGGGGAGACCGAGAAAGTCATCGCCGTTCTGGTCCAACGCGACGTCCTCGCCGAGGGCAGCGAGACCTTCATGGTGATGCTGTCCAACCCGTCCGGGGCCACCGTGACCGACGCGATGGCGGTCGGCACCATCCTCGACAGGAATGTCGTCGGACCGCCGGTCGACCCTGTCGATCCCGTCGATCCCGTCGACCCTGTCGACCCTGTCGACCCGGTCGACCCGGTCGACCCGGACCATTCGGACCATCCGGTCGAGACCGGGGACTACGTCGATCTGATGACGTTCGGCATGTCCCAGGGCAGCGACCACACCGGCATGGACGCCCTGGTGGGCGGTAGGACCCCCATCACCACCGAGGCCGTGGTCGCCTACAACGACCTGCGCCGGTTCACCGGCCTCGCGCCCGCGACGATCGAGGACGTCGGCCGATGGGCCTTCGCCAACGGCCTGACCAACAACACCCAGGCCTGGGGCACCGACGTACAGGGCGTCGGCCTGTTCTACGCGATGCAGGGCGCCAAGGTCGGCTGGATCGCCGACGACAAGTACGACCCCCAGATCGTGGCGGATATCGAACGCACGGCCCGGCTGGGATCGGCCGACGACGTGATGGCCATGGTGACCGCCTACGGCCATGACGGCTACGCCGAGTACCTGCTCGAAAACGGCTACGACACCGCCTTCATCAACACCTTGAAGATGGAAACGCACTGGGCCGGCTGGATGCACGACCGCGCTCACGGCCGGCTGCTGATCGAGGGCGGCGCCACCGCCCACGACGTCAATCATCTGACCGTGCTGAGCCACGATCAGATGCAGCCGTTCATGAACGACACGTGGGACTACCCGCAGTGGCCGGCCCTGGACGTCTCGGACGCGCGGGTGATCGAGTACTTCCAGAGCATGGTGACCCTCGGCGACCCGCTGGGTGACCACTCGATCGGCGACCGCCGGACGATCGCGGTCTAGTCGTCGAACTCGACGGTCACCGGGGCGTGGTCTGACCACCGCAGCGCGTAGGCGGCCGGCTTCTCCACCCGTGCCGACCGGACCCGGGCGGCCAGCGGTTCGGTGGCCAGGTGATAGTCGATACGCCAGCCGGCGTCGTTGTCGAACGCCTTGCCGCGCCAGGACCACCAGCTGTAGGGGCCCGGGACTTCGGGGTGCCGGCGGCGGACGACGTCCACCCAGCCCGAGTCCATCAGGTCGGTGAGCCACTGCCGTTCGGCGGGCAGGAACCCGGATTTCTTGACGTTGGCCTTCCAGGCTTTGATGTCGTTCTCGGTGTGGGCGATATTCCAGTCCCCGCACACCACGGCCGCCCGGCCCGCCGCCGACAACTCGGCCATCCGTGCGGCCAGTGCCGCCATGAACCGCTCCTTCTCCACCTGGCGGTCGGTGCCGGCCTCGCCGGTGTGCACGTACACGCTGCCGACCGTGATGCCGTCGGCCAGGTCGACCTCGAGGTAGCGGCCGTGCTCGGCGAATCCGGTCAGCCCGACCCGGACATCCCCCAGCGGCCCGCGGGTCAGCACGGCGACCCCGCTGCGACCCTTCAGGTGCGGCTGCGCCGAGGCCAGGTTCCAGCCGCCGGCCAGCGCCGGGGCCAGCGCCTCGGCGAGCTGCTCATCGTCGGCTCGGGTTTCCTGCAGACACACCACGTCGGCGGCGGTCCGTTCCAGCCAGTCCAGCAAACCGAGATTGTGCTCCGAGCGCTGCCGGACCGCGGCCCGGACACCGTTGACATTGATGGTGGTGAGGATCACGGCTGGCAACCTATCGTGGAGTTGTGACCAGGGAACACATCCACCTCGGTTCGGGCGAACCGATTCTGCTACTGCACCCGTTCATGATGTCGTCCTACGTGTGGCACGAGGTGGCGCCGCGGCTGGCCGAGACCGGCCGATTCGAGGTGTTCGCGCCGACGATGGCCGGGCACAATGGCGGCCCGCGGACCCGCTCGTGGTTCCTCGACACCACCACCCTGGCCGATCACGTCGAGACCCAACTCGACGAATTGGGTTGGGACACCGCCCATATCGTCGGCAACTCACTGGGCGGCTGGGTCGCCTTCGAACTGGAGCGCCGCGGCCGGGCCCGCTCCCTGACCGCGATCGCCCCGGCCGGCGGCTGGCACCGGTGGTCGCCGGTGAAGTACGAGATCGTCGGCAAGTTCGTCGCCGGCCTGCCGGTGTGGCTGACCGCGGTGGCACTCGGGCAGCGCGCCAGCAGGCTGCCGTTGGCCAAACAGGCCGCCAGCGTTCCGATCAGCGCCACCGCGGCCGGGCTCAGCGACACCGACCTCGCCGAGGTAATCGAGGACGTCACCCACTGCCGGGCCTACTACCAACTGCTGATCAAGGCGTTGCTGCTTCCCGGGTTGATGGAGTTGGCCGAGACCGGGACGCCCACCAATCTGGTGATCTGCGAGCGGGACCGGGTGCTGCCGCATCCGCGTTACACCAAACATTTCCTCAACCACATCCCCGAGATCGACCGGGTGACCACCTTGCATGGCGTCGGCCATATCCCGATGTTCGAGGCACCGCAGATCATCGCCGACCTGATCACCGCCTGGGTCGAGGAACACCGGCCGCCGGTGCGGCGGATTCCGTCGGCGGGCTGAATCAGTCCTGCGCCATCGCCTTGTCGAGGTTGCGGGCCAGTGTGGCCAGGAACTGTTCGCTGGTCTGGTACGGCTGTTCCGGGCCGATCAGCAGAGCCAGATCCTTGGTCATCTTGCCGCCCTCGACGGTATGGATGACGACCTCTTCGAGGGTCTCGGCGAACTCGATCACCTCGGGCGTGCCATCGAGCTTGCCGCGGTGCTCCAGGCCCCTGGTCCAGGCGAAGATGGACGCGATCGGGTTGGTGGAGGTGGGCTTGCCCAACTGGTGCTGCCGGTAGTGCCGGGTGACGGTGCCGTGCGCAGCCTCGGCTTCCACGGTCTTGCCGTCCGGGGTCATCAGCACCGAGGTCATCAGCCCCAGCGAGCCGTAACCCTGGGCCACGATGTCGGACTCCACGTCGCCGTCGTAGTTCTTGCAGGCCCAGACGTAACCGCCCTCCCACTTCAGGCAAGAGGCCACCATATCGTCGATGAGACGGTGCTCGTAGGTCAGCCCGCGGGCGTCGAACTCCGCCTTGTAGTCCTCGTCGAAGATGCGCTGGAACTCGTCCTTGAACATGCCGTCGTAAGCCTTGAGGATGGTGTTCTTGGTCGACAGATACACCGGGTAGTTCTGCAGCAGGGCGTAGCTGAAGCTCGAGTGGGCGAAATCCTGGATGGACTTCTTGAAGTTGTACATCCCCATCACCACCCCGCCGTCCTCCGGGATGCGCACCACCTCGTGCACCATCGGCTCGCTGCCGTCCTCGGGGGTGAAGGTCAGCGTGACGGTGCCGGGACGGTCGACCTTGAAGTTGGTGGCCCGGTACTGGTCGCCGAACGCGTGCCGGCCGATGATGATCGGCTTGGTCCACCCCGGCACCAGGCGAGGGATATTCGAGATCACGATGGGGGCGCGGAAGATGGTGCCGCCCAGGATGTTCCGGATAGTGCCGTTGGGCGACAGCCACATCTTCTTGAGCTTGAACTCCTCGACGCGGGCCTCGTCGGGGGTGATGGTGGCGCATTTGACGCCCACCCCGTGTCTGAGGATGGCGTGCGCTGAATCGATGGTCACCTGGTCGTCGGTGGCGTCCCGGTTCTCCATGCCCAGGTCGTAGTACTCAAGGTCGACGTCCAGGTGCGGCAGGATCAGGGTTTCCTTGATCAGCTTCCAGATGATCCGGGTCATCTCGTCGCCGTCGAGCTCTACAACAGTGCCTTTGACCTTGATCTTGGGTCGACTGGACATATTGAGTCCGCATCCTCCTACGCCTGGCGATCGCGTCGTGGGCAACTGTGTCGTGGGCAACTGTGTGGAGCCATCGAGCCCTGCTCGCCGACCACACTACAAGGGCAGTTGGTCCGCCAGCGCGCGGTTGAACGTCGCGCTGGGCCGCATCACCGCCGTGGTCCTGTCGGGGTCCGGGTAGTAGTAGCCGCCGATATCCACCGGGTTGCCCTGCACCTCGTTGAGTTCGGTCACGATGACGTCCTCGTCGGAAGCCAACGCCTTGGCGAGGGCGGCGAAGTGCTCGGCCAGTTCCCGGTCCTCGTCCTGCGCGGCGAGTTCCTGCGCCCAGTACAGGGCGAGATAGAACTGGCTGCCGCGATTGTCGAGTTCGCCGGCCTTGCGTGAGGGGTTCTTACTGTTGTCCAGCAACCTGCCGGTGGCGGCATCGAGTGTCCTGGCGAGGATCGTGGCGCGTTCGTTGCCGGTCCTGGTGCCGAGGTCTTCCAGGCTGACGGCAAGCGCCAGGAACTCGCCGAGCGAATCCCAGCGCAGATGGTTCTCCTCCACCAGCTGACTGACATGCTTGGGGGCTGAACCGCCCGCCCCGGTTTCGTACATGCACCCGCCGGCCATCAGCGGCACGATGGACAGCATCTTGGCGCTGGTGCCCAGTTCCAGGATCGGGAACAGGTCGGTGAGGTAGTCACGCAGGATGTTGCCGGTCACGGCGATGGTGTCCTGCCCGCGGCTCACCCGCTCGATCGTGTGCCGCATCGCTCGCACCTGCGACATGATCTGGATGTCGAGGCCCTCGGTGTCGTGGTCTTTCAAGTACCGCTGGACTTTCTCGCGCAACTCGTTCTCGTGCGGACGTTCCGAGTCCAGCCAGAACACCGCCGGCATTCCGGATTTACGCGCCCGGGTGACCGCCAGCTTGACCCAGTCCCGGATCGGCGCGTCCTTGACCACGGGCATGCGCCAGATATCGCCGGCTTCGACGTTCTGAGTCAGCAACACCTCGCCGGTTGCGACGTCGACGATGTTGGCGACGCCGTCCTCGGGGATCTCGAACGTCTTGTCGTGAGAGCCGTACTCCTCGGCCTTCTGCGCCATCAGACCGACGTTCGGGACGGTGCCCATCGTCGTCGGATCGAACTGGCCCTCAGACTTGCAGAAGTTGATGATCTCCTGGTAGATCCGGGAAAAGGTGGACTCCGGGTTCACCGCCTTGGTGTCCTTGAGTTTCCCGTCGGCGCCGTACATCTTGCCGCCGGCCCGGATCATTGCGGGCATCGAGGCGTCCACGATGACATCGCTGGGGGAATGGAAGTTGGAGATCCCCCTGGCCGAATCGACCATGGCCAACTCCGGCCGGTGTTCGTGGCATCGGTGCAGGTCGTCGATGATCTCATCGCGTTGCGAACGCGGCAGTGACTCGATCTTGCTGTAGAGGTCCGACAGGCCGTTGTTGACGTTGACGCCCAGTTCGTCGAAGAGCTTCTGGTGTTTGGCGAAGGCATCTTTGTAGAACACCTTGATCGCATGCCCGAACACGATCGGATGGCTGACCTTCATCATGGTGGCCTTGACGTGCAGCGAGAACATGACGCCGGTTTTGTAGGCGTCCTGCATCTGCTCCTCGTAGAAGTCGCACAGCGCCTTGCGGCTCATGAACATGCTGTCGATGATGTCGCCCTCGTCAAGCTTCACCTCGGGCTTGAGCACGAGGGTCTTGCCGCTCGCGGTCACCAGTTCCATCCTCACCACCCGCGCGCGGTCCAGCGTCATCGACTTCTCGCCGTGATAGAAATCGCCGTGCCGCATGTGGGCCACATGGGTGCGTGAGGCCATCGACCACTCGCCCATGCTGTGCGGGTGCTTGCGCGCGTACTCCTTGACCGCCTTGGGTGCCCGGCGGTCGGAGTTGCCTTCGCGCAGAACCGGGTTCACCGCACTGCCGAGACATGTGGCATAGCGCGCACGAAGCTGCTCCTCCTCCTCGGTTTTCGGATCCCCGGGGTAGTCCGGCAGGTTGTAGCCCTTGGACCGCAGCTCGGCGATGGCGGCCAGCAGTTGGGGCACCGAGGCGCTGATATTGGGCAGCTTGATGATGTTGGTGTCGGGATCCTGGGTCAGCGCACCCAGTTCGGCCAGGTTGTCCGGCACCCGCTGCTCATCGGTCAGGTAATCACCGAACTCGGCCAGGATGCGGGCCGCCACCGAGATGTCGCTGGGCCGGACGTCGATACCCGCCGGCTCGACGAACCTCCTGATGATCGGCAAAAAGGCATAGGTCGCCAGCAGGGGCGCCTCGTCGGTCAGCGTGTAGATGATGGTCGGCTGCTCGGCACTCATGTGCTGCTCTCCCGGCGTCGGTTTCGGGTCAGGTTCTCGAGCCATCAGTATCACCCGAGCCGGGAACCGCTGGCCGACCGATGGGAATGTGCGATACCCTGAGAACCGGTCATGAGCGCCAGCGTCAAGCCCCGGCTTGCTGGCCGGCAACCCTCCAACCGCGGTGGGGTGCCCTGGGTGATGACCAGGTTGAGCAGCCCGACACGGCTGCACGGCAAGCGCGGGTCCGCCATGACGGGCCCCCCGAGTAGACAGGGAAACCTGATGCGGAGCCCTCTTATGTGCCGCTGTCGCTGTCGCTGACCCCGCTTAACGAAGCGCGACCAGCCCAGTGACCTGCAAGGAGCCCCCACCCCATGACCGCCCTCGACGACTGGTCTTTCGAGACCAAACAGATCCACGCCGGCCAGGTGCCTGACAGCGACACCCACGCCCGTGCGCTGCCGATCTACCAGACCACGTCCTACACCTTCGACAGCACCGACCACGCCGCCGCCCTGTTCGGCCTGGCCGAGCCCGGCAACATCTACACCCGGTTGATGAATCCCACCACCGACGTCGTCGAGCAGCGCATCGCCGCACTCGAGGGCGGGGTGGCGGCGCTGTTCCTGGCCTCCGGGCAGGCCGCCGAGACCTGCGCGATCCTCAACCTCGCCGGCACGGGCGATCACATCGTGTCCAGTCCGCGGCTCTACGGCGGCACCTACAACCTGCTGCGCCACACGCTGCCCAAGCTGGGAATCGAGACGACGTTCGTCACCGACCCGGACGATCTCGACGCCTGGCAGGCCGCGGTTCGGCCGAACACCAAGGCCTTCTACGGCGAGACCATCTCCAACCCGAAGATCGACATTCTCGACACCCCCGGGGTGTCCGCGGTCGCCCACGCCAACGGGGTGCCGCTGATCGTCGACAACACCATTGCGACGCCGTACCTGATCCGGCCGCTGGCCCAGGGCGCCGACATCGTGGTGCATTCGGCCACCAAGTACCTGGGCGGGCACGGCACCGCGATCGCCGGGGTGATCGTCGACGGCGGCACATTCGACTGGGCAGCTTCCGGGAAGTTCCCCGGGTTCACCACCGCGGACCCCAGCTATCACGGCGTGGTCTTCGCCGACCTGGGCGCGCCGGCCTATGCGCTGAAGGCCCGGGTGCAACTGCTGCGCGACCTCGGTTCGGCCGCGTCGCCGTTCAACGCCTTCCTGATCGCCCAGGGCCTGGAAACCCTGAGCCTGCGGATGGAGCGGCATGTGTCCAACGCCGAACAGGTCGCCCGGTTCCTGGCCGGCCACCCCCAGGTGGTCGGCGTCAACTACGCCGGCCTGCCCGGTTCGCCATGGCATGACCGGGCGAAATCCCTGGCCCCCCGGGGAACCGGCGCGGTGTTGTCCTTCGAACTGGCCGGCGGTGTCGAGGCCGGTAAGTCGTTCGTCAACGCCCTGACCCTGCACAGCCATGTGGCCAATATCGGCGATGTGCGATCGCTGGTGATCCACCCGGCGTCGACCACCCACCAGCAGTTGTCGGCCGAGGAGCAGCGCAGCACCGGCGTCACCCCCGGTCTGGTCCGGTTGGCGGTCGGACTGGAGGGCATCGATGACATCCTGACCGATCTCGAACGCGGGTTCGCCGCCGTGGCGGCCTCTTGACGGAGCCCGACATGACACTTGAGGACACCCGCCGCGACGCCCTGGCCCTGCCGGCCGAGGGCGAGGTCGACATTGTCGACATCGGCCCGCTGACGCTGGAGAGCGGTGCCGTGCTCGATGACGTCTCGATCGCCGTGCAGCGCTGGGGCCGACTCTCCCCGAACCGGGACAACGTCGTGATGGTCCTGCACGCGCTCACCGGGGACTCGAACGTGCCCGGCTGGTGGGACGGCGTCGCCGGGCCCGGTGCGCCGATCGACACCAACCGCTGGTGCGCGGTGGCCACCAATGTCCTGGGCGGCTGCCGGGGATCGACCGGACCGAGTTCCCAGGCCGCCGACGGCCGGCCCTGGGGATCCCGGTTCCCGCTGATCACGGTGCGTGACCAGGTCAACGCCGATGTGGCCGCGCTGGCCGCATTGGGCATCACCGAGGTGGCCGGCGTGATCGGCGGATCGATGGGCGGGGCGCGCGCGCTGGAGTGGATGATCGGCTACCCCGAGCAGGTGCGGGCCGGTCTGGTGCTGGCCGTCGGGGCACGGGCCACCGCCGATCAGATCGGCACCCAGAGCACCCAGATCGCCGCCATCAAGTCCGACCCGGACTGGCAGGGCGGGGACTACTACGGAACCGGCCGCTCCCCCGATACCGGGCTGCAGTTGGCCCGGCGGTTCGCCCATCTGACCTACCGCGGCGAGACCGAACTGGACACCCGGTTCGGCAATGACGGCCAGGGCTCCGGAAGAGACCGGGAAGACCCGCTGGCCGGCGGGCGGTACGCGGTGCAGAGCTACCTGGAGTATCAGGGTGCCAAGCTGGTCCGCCGGTTCGACGCGGGCAGCTATGTGACGCTGACCGAGACGCTGTCCAACCATGACGTGGGCCGCGGACGCGGCGGCGTGGCGGCGGCGCTGCGGTCCTGCCCGGTCCCGGTCGTCGTCGGCGGTATCACCTCTGACCGGCTCTACCCGCTACGGCTGCAGTCCGAACTGGCCGACCTGCTGCCCGGCTGCTCGGGCCTCAACGTCATCGAGTCGATCTACGGTCACGACGGGTTCCTGATCGAGACCGAGGCGGTGGGCCAGTTGATCCGCGAGACCCTCGGGTGACCGACTCCCCCGGCGACCGGTCGCTGTCCTTCGGGGCCCAGGCCGCCGCCTACGAACGGGGCCGGCCGTCCTATCCGCCGGAGGCCATCGACTGGCTGTTGGCCCCCGCCGGGGATTGGGCCGCCCGCGACGTGCTGGACCTCGGCGCGGGCACCGGCAAGCTGACCACCCGACTGGTGGAGCGCGGCCTGAATGTCGTTGCCGTCGACCCGATCGCCGAAATGCTCGACGTGCTGCGCGACACCCTGCCCGGCACACCGGGGCTGCTGGGCACCGCTGAGCAGATTCCGTTACCGGACTCCCACGTTGACGCCGTCCTGGTGGCCCAGGCCTGGCACTGGTTCGACGCCGATCGCGCGACGGCCGAGATCGCCCGGGTGCTGCGGCCCGGCGGGCGGCTCGGGCTGGTGTGGAACACCCGCGACGAAAGACTGGGCTGGGTGCGCGATTTCGGCCAGATCGTCGGACTTGAACGCGATATCGCCAACACCCGGGTCGACCTACCGGACCGATTCACCGATGTCGCGACCCATCAGGTGGAGTGGACCAACTACATCACCCCGCAGGCGCTGATCGACTACGTGTCCTCACGCAGCTACTGCATCACCTCGCCTGCGGAGGTACGCACCCGCACCCTCGATCAGGTCCGCGAACTGCTCGCCACCCATCCGGCACTGACCAATGCCGAGGGCATCGCGCTGCCGTACGTCACGGTGTGCGTGCGGGCGACGCTGGATCAGGCGCAGGATTAACTGGTGCCCAGCGGGTCGATGGTCCACGCGGTGTAGATCATCACGACGCTGAGCGTCGTCATGGTGGCGAAATCCAGGCTCTTGGAACGCACCGCCAGCAGGCCGGCCCGATCCTCCGGCAGCAGCAGTCGCAGCCCGGCGGCCACCCCGACGCCGATACCGATCAGGAACGCACCACGGCGCCAGAAGCCGGCGGCCACCAGCACCAGGGCGACGGCGAAGATCGCCGCGACGGTCACAATCGGCCATTGCGCCCGGATCACTCCAGGGCCGCTTCGGCTCGTTCGACGACGTTGGTGAGCAGGAAGGCACGGGTCAGCGGGCCGACCCCGCCGGGATTGGGCGAAACCTGCCCGGCGACGTCCCACACGCCGGGCGCCACATCGCCGGTGAGCTTCCCGTCGACCCGGCTGACCCCGACATCCACCACGGCCGCACCGGGCCGGACCATCTCGGCGGTCAGCATGTGCGGGACACCGACCGCGGCGACGATGATGTCGGCCTGTCGGGTGAGCGCGGGCAGATCGCGGGTTCCGGTGTGGCACAAGGTCACCGTGGCGTTCTCGGTGCGGCGGGTCAGTAACAGGCCCAGCGGTCGGCCGACGGTGATACCGCGGCCGATGACCACGACGTGGGCGCCGTCGATCGGCACGTCGTAACGGCGCAGCAGCGCGACGATGCCACGCGGCGTGCACGGCAGCGGTGCGGGTTCGTTGAGCACCAGTCGGCCCAGGTTGGTGGGGTGCAGGCCGTCGGCGTCCTTGGCCGGGTCGATCCGCTCCAGGGCGGCGTTCTCGTCGAGGTGGCGCGGCAGCGGCAGTTGCACGATGTAGCCGGTGCATTCCGGGTTGGCGTTGAGTTCGTCGATGGTGTCGTTCAGTTGCGCCGGGCTGGCATCGGCCGGCAGGTCGCGCCGGATCGAGGTGATACCCACCTTGGCGCAGTCTGAGTGCTTGCCCCTGACGTAGGCGTGGCTGCCGGGATCGTCGCCGACCAGGACGGTGCCCAGTCCGGGGGTGCTGCCCCGCGCGGTCAGTGCGGCGACCCGCCTGGTGAGGTCGACGAAGATCTCGTCGCGGGTCAGCTTGCCGTCCAGAATCTGCGCGGGCACGGCTACATTCTGCATATGAACGCTGTTCGGGACGTATTCAGCCCGTCCCAGCTCGGTCCGGTCACCCTGCGCAACCGGATCATCAAGGCCGCCACCTTCGAGGCCCGCACCCCCGGGGCGCTGGTCAGCGACGACCTGATCGCGTTCCACCGGGCGATGGCGGCCGGCGGGGTCGGGATGACGACGGTGGCCTACTGCGCGGTCAGCCGGGGCGGGCGCACCGACGCCTCGGCGCTGTGGATGCGGCCGGAGGCGGTGGCCGGGCTGCGGCGTCTCGCCGACGCGGTGCACGCCGAGGGGGCGGCGATCAGCGCCCAGATCGGGCACGCCGGGCCGGTGGCGAACTCGCGCTCCAACAAGGCCGCCGCGCTGGCGCCGGTTCGGTTCTTCAACCCGCTGTCGATGCGTTTCGCCCGCCACGCCACCCGCGCCGATATCGACGAGGTGATCGCCGCACACGCCGTCGCGGTGCGCTACGCGATCGACGCCGGGTTCGACGCCGTCGAGATCCACCTCGGCCACAACTACCTGGCCAGCTCGTTTCTGTCCCCGCTGGTGAATCGCCGCCGGGATGACTTCGGCGGTTCACTGGAGAACCGCGCGAAGGTGGCCCGCGGCATCGTCCGCGCCGTCCGTGACGAAGTCGCCCGGGACGGATCACCGGCGATCGCGGTGACGGCCAAACTGAACATGTCCGACGGGGTCCGAGGCGGCATCACCCTGGAGGAGTCGCTGCAGACCGCCCGGTGGCTGCAGGACGACGGCGGTCTGGACGCACTCGAACTGACGGCCGGCAGTTCACTGGTCAACCCGATGTACCTGTTCCGCGGCGATGTGCCGATCAAGGAGTTCGCCGGGGCGTTCAAACCCCCGCTGCGCTGGGGAATCCGGGCCACCGGCACCAAGTTCCTGCGCTCCTACCCCTACCGGGACACCTATCTGCTGCGCGATGCGGTGCTGTTCCGCCATGAGCTGACCATGCCGCTGATCCTGCTCGGCGGGATCACCGATAAGGACGCGATGAACAAAGCCATGTCAGCGGGTTTCGACTTCGTGGCGATGGGCCGGGCGCTGCTGGCCGAACCGGACCTGATCAACCGGATCGGGGCCGATGGGCGCTCACACTCGGTCAAGTCCCTGTGTACGCATTGCAACAAATGCATGCCGACGATCTATTCGCGCACGCGATGCGTCCTGACCGGCGGTCCCGACGGTTAGAGTTGGCGCCGATGAGTCGCCCCTCCGCGCCGGCGCTGACCGTTCGCTACAACGGTCCCCCGCGCACCTTCGCCGCCGGACACGATGTCGTCGTGGGCCGCGACCTGCGGGCCGATATCCGCATCGCGCACCCGTTGGTGTCGCGCGCGCACGTGGTGCTGCGCTTCGAGCACGGTCGCTGGACGGCCACCGACAACGGTTCGCTCAACGGCATGTTCGTGCACGGCCGGCGGGTGCCTGCTGTCGACATCGCCGACGGCACGACGGTGAACCTCGGCAGCCCGGACGGGCCGGCACTGAGTTGCGAGGTCCGCTCGCAGCAGGGGCCTGCGGGACGGCCGCCGCAGACCTCGACGGTGGTGATATCCCCGTCCTACCCGCCGGAACCTCCGTCGTACCAACCGCCGCCGTTTCCGCCCTATGCGCCACCCACCCGCCCGACCGCTCCGTCCCCGACCCCCCTGGATGCCGCACCGACCCGGATGGGGCCGTCGGCGGTTCGTCCGGCCGGAACCTCGAACCTGGCCACCTCGATGCTCAAGATCCTGCGGCCGGGGTCCTCACCGGCTGCCGCCGCGCCGCCCGGATCGCTGACGATCGGGCGGGCGACCGATAACGACATCGTCATCCCCGACGTGCTGGCATCGCGCCATCACGCCACCCTGATCCCGACGCCGGGCGGGATGGAGATCGTCGACAACCGGTCCATCAACGGCACGTTCGTCAACGGCACCCGGGTGGACAAGGCGCTGCTCGATGAGGGCGATGTCGTCACCATCGGCAACGTCGACCTGGTCCTTCGCGGCGGCGCCCTGACCCGGCGCACCGACACCGCGGCGGCCACCGGAACCGGCGGGCTCGATGTTCGCGCGGTGACGTGGACCATCGAGGACACCAAGACGCTGCTGGAGAACATCTCGTTCACCGCCCGGCCCGGCACCCTGACCGCGATCATCGGACCCTCCGGGGCGGGCAAGTCCACCCTGGCCCGCCAGATCGCCGGCTACACCCACCCGACCAGCGGCACGGTCAGCTTCGAGGGCCACAACATCCATGCCGAGTACGCATCGCTGCGCTCCCGGATCGGCATGGTCCCGCAGGACGATGTGGTGCACGGCCAGCTGACCGTCAATCAGGCCCTGATGTACGCCGCCGAGTTGCGGCTACCGCCGGACACCACCGTCGAGGACCGCCGGCAGGTGGTGGAGCAGGTGCTGTCCGAGCTGGAGATGACCCAGCACGCCAATACCCGGGTCGACAAGCTCTCCGGCGGTCAGCGCAAGCGCGCGTCGGTGGCGCTGGAACTGCTGACCGGCCCGTCGCTGCTGATCCTCGACGAGCCGACCTCCGGCCTGGATCCGGCACTGGACCGCCAGGTGATGACGATGCTGCGCCAGCTGGCCGACGCCGGCCGGGTGGTGCTGGTGGTCACCCACTCGCTGACCTACCTGGATGTGTGCGATCAGGTGCTGCTGCTGGCCCCGGGCGGCAAGACCGCATTCTGCGGGCCGCCCAGCATGATCGGCCAGGCGATGGGGACCACGAACTGGGCCGACATCTTCAGTGCGGTGGCCGGGGACCCGCAGGGCGCCAACGACCGGTATGTCGCACTGAGCGGACCTCAACCGCCGGCGCCACCGGCCGAGCAGCCGTCGGATCTGGGCGAGCCGACGCACACCAGCCTGCTGCGCCAGTTCTCCACCATCGTGCGCCGGCAGGCCCGGCTGATCATCTCCGATCGCGGCTATTTCATCTTCCTGGCGTTACTGCCGTTCATCATGGGTGTGCTGTCGCTGGCGGTGCCCGGAACGGTCGGCTTCGGTGTGCCCGACCCGATGGGCGATGCACCGAATGAGCCCGGCCAGATCCTGGTTTTGCTCAACGTCGGCGCGATCTTCATGGGCACGGCGCTGACCATCCGCGACCTGATCGGCGAGCGGCCGATCTTCCGGCGCGAGCAGGCGGTAGGCCTGTCCACCACGGCCTACCTGCTGGCCAAGGTGTGCGTCTACACGGTGTTCGCCGTGTTGCAGGCGGCGATCGTGACCACGATCGTGGTGTTGGGCAAGGGTGGCCCGACCCAGGGCGCGGTGGCGTTGGGCAGTCCGGTGCTGGAGTTGTTCGTCACCATCGCGGCGACGTGTGTCGCCTCCGCGAACCTGGGGCTGTTGCTGTCGGCGATCGCGAAGTCCAACGAGCAGATCATGCCGTTGCTGGTGGTGGCGATCATGAGCCAGTTGGTGTTCTCCGGCGGCATGATCCCGGTGACGAACCGCCCTGTGCTCGATCAGCTTTCGTGGCTGACGCCGGCCCGATGGGGATTCGCCGCGTCGGCCTCGACGGTGGATCTGGTCAACCTGGTGCCCGGTCCGCTGACGCCCAAGGACCGGTGGTGGGAACACACCGCGTCGAGTTGGTGGTTCGACATGGCGATGCTGATCGGACTGAGCGCGGTCTATCTGGCTTTGGTGCGCTGGAAGATCAGGCTCAAGACCGCCTAGTGGCGTTGTCGTTCGGAGATGATGCGGCGGTGTCGGTCTGCGGCGCGGGTGCGGGCCCGTCGAGGCATCTTGGTGTTGCGGTGGGCTGAGATCGTCTCTCGCGGGCTATCGGTCGAGGCCAGCGTGCCGGTGGGTGCGCACAGGGCGGGGATGAGTAGCGCGCTGCCCGGTGTGGTGCGGTAGGTGCGGCCGGACGGCGATGTCCAGATGACGGTGCCGTCGGGTCGTTGTTCGTCATGCCAGCCGGGCCAGAATGTTTTGACCAAATGATGAAGACGGCACAGACATTTGAGGTTGGAGGCGTGGGTGGGCCCGCCGCGTGCGTAGGGGCTCGTATGGTCGACATCGCAGACGTCGGCGGGGCGGTCGCAGCCGGGGAACCGGCAGCTCAGATCGCGGCAGCGCACGAAATCCGCCAGCGCCGGCGAGGGGCTGTAGCGGGGTTCGGGTGGGCTGGCCGAGGGATGAACGATCGGCCGCAGTTCGGCGATTCCGCGGGCGGCCAGGTCGGCGAGCACCGCTGACGGGACGGTGGAGCCGCCCAGCACGATGCCGAAGGCCGGGCGCGGCTGCGGTGGGTGGTCAGGGTGATTGGGTTCGGCGCTCTCGCGCAGGATCTCGACAAGGCGTTCCCGGCTGGTGATGAACTCCAGGGTGTCGTCCCCGGGCCGTTGGCCGTGGACGGTCCCTGGATCCGCGCACGCGAGCGCGGCGGCCTCGGCCACGACGTGCACGATCACCGCGGGTGCGGGGTCGGTGTCGGTGCCGGCCGGGCAGTCCGGGTGCCCGCAGGCGCAGGCCAGCGTGCTGTGTCCGGCGGCCAGCGCGCCCATCGCGTCGGCACGTTTCTGGTCAAAGGTGCGCGGATCGTCATCGCAGACGCTGCGGGCCAGCGCGCTCAACCGCCGATCCAGCAGGGTCGCGTCGGTGCCAGTGAGCTGCCCGGTCAGGTGCGAGATCTCCCGGTCGTGGGCCAGTTCGACGTAGCGGTCCCGAGACCGCCGCTCGCTGCGGCGGCGGGCCTGTGGATCGTGGCGCACGACGACGGCGTCAACGGCGCGCTGCATCTTCAGAACCGACAGCGGCCCCCATCCCGGGATGGACCCGGCCAACTCCGCGTCGATGGCCGCGAGCACGTCCGGTTCCAGGGCCAGCAGGGTGCGCGTGACGATCATCCGCACAGTGCGGTAGTCGATGGCCCCGTCGGCGAACAACGCGCCCACCTTGGGTAGCCGCTCCCGAAGGCAGATCGCGTTGTGTATCAGCGACCCCGCCGCCGCGGCGGTGATACACGCCGCGGCGGAGACCTCGGCGGCCACCGCCTCCCACGGATCGATGCGCCACAATTCCCGGCCGTGCCCGTCCTGCACCGGGATCACCCGGCGTTCGTACAACTCCGCGATCGCCGCAAGCCGGCGGGCGCAGGCACTGTTCTCGACGCGGGCCGCCTCGGCGATGATGTCCACCACCCCGCCGTCACTCAATTCCTCGAACATACGTTCGATATTAGAGACGCTGTCGGACGATTTCCGCGGCCCGATCATCGACTGTGGATGAACCCGCCGTTGTGGACAACGCCTACTCGCCCCTCACATCGAGACCGTGTGCCGCGGCGAACCCCAAGGCCTGGACGATGTCGATGCGCGCACCCCGGCACGCCGCCGTGGTCCACAGCGTGGGATCGAGGCGGGCGCCGCGCAGGTCGGCACCCTGCAGGCGCAGACCCTCGGTTCGGGCACCGGTGAGGTCCGCGCCCGCAAGCACCGCGTTGCGAAGGTCGGCGCGGACCAAAGAGGCCTCCCGCAGTCGACAGCCGGACAGGTCCACCCCGCGCAGATCGGCACCGGCCAGGACCGCGAGGGTGAAATCCACCTCGTCACAGACGATGGGGCGGAACCGGCAGTCCTCGAATGTCGAGCCCAGCATGCTGCAGTTCCGGAAAGTGCTGTGCCACAATGTGGTCCGCACAAATCGGCAGTTCCGGAACGCCGATCCGAGATGTACCGACTCGGCGAGGGTGGCTCCGCCGAAGT